>Ga0315273_10004641_pt1 | contig 16868 bp, 17 predicted proteins | sample YL17G02_0_MG_FD_205753 | JGI IMG/M metagenome (GOLD analysis project Ga0315273, IMG submission 205753) | Sediment microbial communities from Yellowstone Lake, YNP, Wyoming, USA - YL17G02_0 | ecosystem: Environmental > Aquatic > Freshwater > Lake > Sediment | place: USA: Wyoming | collected... | reverse complement strand
GACCTGCCGGCGGCAACCAGGTCGAGTCTGACCCCACTGACTACAGCTTTCCGGAATCCGGCCGATACCCTTTTACGGAGGGTTAGTCGTGGAACGGAAAGCCATCTCAATCATGAAAGCCTGCGTCCTCGTTGGCGTCAGCCGGCGCACCATCTACAACTGGATCACGGCGGGCAAGGTGGAATACGTCCGGACGGCTGGCGGCTCGGTCCGCATTTTTGTCGATTCCCTGTGGCGCGACCCGCAGTTGGGGCAGCGCGCCTATGACGGAACCTTCACGACCGCGATCGAGGCGCACAAGTGAGCACCGACCCCGCCGGGCTGCGTCAGCTGTTCCACACGCTGAACAACCAGCTTGGCATCATCCTGTCTCACGCCGAGCTCATCGAGGCGAAGGCGCAGGATGAACGTCAGAAAGCGCGCGCGTCCCAGGTGGTGATTGCCACCGTTGAGGCGCTCACCACCGCCCGACAAATCCGCCTGACCGTGGAAGGTGTGACAATGAAGCCGTAGCTCCCATCGTGTTGGGGTCGGCTCTCGCCTGGTCCCTCTCGCCCGGGGCAGCCCTCGCCTCTCGCCGTCCCTCTCGCCATGGTGTCTCCCCCCCCCCGAACTTGTCAGTGCCTTGACGCGTTCAGCATCAGCCTTCGTCAACTCCTTGACGGAATCGTCGTTTTGCCTCTTCTCACAACTGCACACCATTACCCGCCTCCAAACCAGCAAGTCATTCAATTGCATCGAGTTATACGGACATTTCCGCGCTGGATCGCCGCGGCGCGCCTCGGGCGAAAAGTGGCACCGACGTTGCGATAGGGACTGCCACGACCGGCCATCACGAACGCTTGTGCGGCCCGATGTCGAGCCCGACGCGACGAAACGCACGACCTACACCGGAGACCACGATGAACGCCCAGACGCTCTCGATGGACAACCAGACACGGGTCGTGAAAACCCTGCCGTTCGTGGAATCGCTCGCCCGCCGCATGGCCGCGGGGATGCCCCACTCGATCGACATAGGCGACCTGGTGCAGGACGGCGTCATGGGCCTCATCGACGCGGCCCGACGCTTCGACAAAGGCCGCGGCATCAAGTTCGAGACCTTCGCCGAGCGCCGCGTCCGCGGGGCGATGATCGACGCCCTGCGCCGCGAAGCCTGGCCGCGTGGCGTCCGCCGCGTGCGCCGCGAGCTCGAGGCTGCGCGCGAAGAGTTGCGCCGCACGCTTGGCTGCGAGCCGTCCATGGCGGATCTCGCCGCCAAGGTCGGGTCCGACGAAAAGCGTCTCAGCCGCACCATCGTCCGCATCAACACCATCGAGTCCACGTCTCCGCACACGAGCGGCGACAACGTTGACGGCACGAACCTGCCGACCGTCCTCATCCCGTCCGAGCCCGAGTCGCCCGACAGTGCCTACCAGCGCAACGAGACCGAAGCGCGCGTACGCGCCGCCATCGCGTCGCTGCCCTGGCGCGAGCGCAAAGTGGTGGGGCTCTATTACTACGGCGAAGCGACCATGAAGGACATCGGCGCCAAGATCGGGGTGAACGAGTCTCGCGTGTCGCAGTTGCATGCGCGCGCGATCCAGCGGCTGCGTGCCGCCCTCGGGTCCGAAGTTGAGCCGAAGTCGGCCGTGCGCATCATGCGCGAGGCCGTCGCGGCCTTCCAGCAGAAGCCGAAGATGCTGAAGGCGCAACTCGCCACCGAACCCGCGCGCATCAGTGCCGGCATGAAGACCGCTGCGATTCCGGCGTGGACGCGGATGCCCGTGGCCATGGCCGCCGAGAAACCCGCGCGCGTGCGCGCGCCACGCACGTCGGCGTAATACGTCACCCCGGCGAACGCCGGCATCCAGAATCGCTTTCGTACGTAGCCGCGAGGTTGCAACCCCGCGTGGGGCGAAGCGCATTTCTCGCAGACGGCGAGGCGGCCAGAGACGCGTTACGTCGTGGGTGACCGAGAGGACTCCGCAGGGTCGTCCCACGGGAGACGCAACTCGAGGTCGATCTCGACAAACGGCTCCGTGCGCACCACGTTGTTGCCCGCGCGACGAGAGCGCATGCTTGGCTTTGACTTCTATGGCTGCCAGGTGGCGCCCGCGTCGCACGACGAAATCCACCTCGAGGCCGCCGGTGGAAGGCGCCCAATAAGCAAGCCCGTCATATCGATGGCCCATACCGGCAATGGGGTCCCCATAGGCCCGCAGCAGCGTCGCCACCCAGCCGGCGCTCAGGCGGTCGCACCCCCGGCTACGCGCTCTTGGCGCGCACCGACAACTGAACCTCGCACTCGAGCACGCCCAGCAGCCTGAGCACTTCGTCCAACAACTTCCGCGTATTCGTCTGATCGAACAGACGGCAGACCTGGGCGGCCGACGTGCCCATCCGCCTCGCGATCTCGCGCCGGCTGAGTGGATTCGTCCTCATGCGCTCCTGAGCCGCAAGCGTCAAGTCGTAGAGCAGGCCATCGCGCAGGTATCGCGGGTTCTTGTTGTAGTCCAGAACCCGCTCTACAGGGACCGTGCCCTCGGCTCCAGAGGCAAGGGTGTTCGAGAAGCCCTCTCGGCCTATTTCCGGATCCACAAAGGCGGCCACGACGTGGTCGCCCGGAGCAGGCTGCGTTTCGAGCCGGGTATAGGGATAGCGAGAGGAAGAAGCGCCGAGCCGGACGGTGAAGTCCCTCCTCCGGTTGTTGAAGACAACGGACCGAATCTTCGTAGCGGACCCTCCGCCCGCAGTTCGGGGACGAGCGCCCGCACGCGACGATTCTCCGATCCCTTCATGCGCGGAACCTGCGATCTTCCCGCGGAAGGACACTCATTCCGGAACAATCGAGCCACGCGGGCCACCCCCCCATTTTCGCGTCATTCCGGCGAAAGCCGGAATCCAGGCGGGTGTTGTGTCCCTTCCGGCACATTCTGTTTTCCTCTTAACAGCGCCCGTTTCCGGGGTAGAATCGACGCCTACCGCGCGGTAGCCCTTCTGCCGCGCACGAATCGCCCCACTCGCCGGGGCCACTGGGCGACTGGCGTGCCCTTGGCTGACATTCTCCTCAGGCTTGCAGGACCAACTTCATCCTGTAAGTCACAAGGCGAAGCTGTGCAAGCACTATGACCCTCCACGACCGTCACACTGTTGCCGTAACCGGAGGCTCCGGGTTCGTTGGAAGGACGCTTGTTCAACGCCTGCTCGACGCCGGCATGCAGGTGAAACTGCTCAGCCGGCGGCCAGATGCGGGCCGAGTCTTCAATTCGTCAGCGCTCGAGGTCTGTGTAGGCGACCTGTTCGAACCAACGACGCTTCGATCCTGGACAAACGGGGCCGCGACCGTTTACCACCTCGCCGGCGAAACCCGTGACATCGGTCGGTTTTCGGCGATCAATGTCCAGGGCACAATAAACGTATTGACGGCTAGCGAAGGCGTCGGTGTTCGCCGAGTGGTCTACCTCAGCAGTGCAGGAGTGATTGGCGCCGATGGAACCGCTCGCGAAGTGGATGAGCGAACACCAACCCAGCCACGGAATGCCTACGAGAGCAGCAAACTCGCTGCCGAAACCGAGTGCCTGCGGCGCAATCAACCGGATTTCGCCGTCACTGCCTTGCGCCCTCCGATTATCTATGGCGACGGGAAGAAATCACGTAAAGACGGCTTCCTGTCGCTGTTACGGCTCCTACGCGCCCGGCGGCTTCCTTTGTTGGGTCGCCAGTACGTGAGCAGTTACGCGTACGTCGGTGATGTAGCGGCGGCATGCCAGACGCTCGCAGATCATCCGTTGGCCGGTGGGCGCGCATTCATTCTTAGCGAGCCAATTCCGCTGACCACGTTCCTTAATGAGGCGGCAGCCATTCTGGGAGTCCGCGAACCTTGGGTCTTGCCAGGGTGGGCGGGCCGCCCCATGGCGGGTGCGCTGAGGCAAACCGGTCGCTTCGGTTCACTGTTCAACGAAACGCACTACGACGGAGATGCCCTCGCCAACCTGGGATTTCAGTTGCCTTTCGGCTATCGCGAGGGTCTGCGCCGTACGCTCACATGGTATCGCCAGGCGGGTCTGCTGTAGCCGTAGACATTCAGCGGGTTACCTCACCGCCTTCAATGCTTGAACTCATTCATGTCACCACTGTTCCGGATTCGTTAGCCTTCTTCAGCGGGCACACTCGCTATCTGCAATCACGAGGCTTTCGTGTCCGGGCGATTTCGTCGCCAGGCATCCTCGCAGATCGGTTCCGCGCCGATGAGCAGATTCCGGTGTACGCGGTTCCAATGGCGCGATCCCTGTCGCCTGTTTCTGACGCAGTGGCACTATGCCGCTTATGGCGGCTGTTCCTGGCGATTAAACCGGACATTGTCCACTCTCACACCCCGAAAGCGGGCTTATTGGGCACACTCGCCGCAAGGCTCGCCGGCGTGCGCGTCGTGTTCTTGTCGGTGTTTGGATTGCCGCAGATGACACGCACGGGGTTGACGCGGCACCTATTGAACGTGACAACCCGCGTGGCGTGTGTTGCTGCACATCGAGTGTGGTGTGACAGCCCGTCGATGCGCGACTACCTGCACCAGGCTGACTTGTGTCAGGAGGACAAAATTGTCGTGTGTGCGCAAGGCAGCGTCGACGGTGTAGATGCATTATTGACCTTCTCGCCGGAACGATGCGGCTCGACAAGTCGCGCAGAGATCAGGGCGCGCCATGGTATTCCACCGGCGGCAGTAGTCATTGGCTATGTTGGGCGCATTGTTCGAGACAAGGGCATTCACGAAATGGTGGCCGCGTGGCGAGCACTGCGGGAGCAGCATGAACACTTGCACCTCCTTGTAATTGGTTCGTTCGAAGCAGGTGATCCGCTATCAGGCGATGACGAGAAGACACTGCGGAACGACGCACGTGTTCATTTGACGGGGCCTCGATCCGACGTTGCCCCACATTACGCGGCGATGGACCTGTTCCTGATGCCTTCCTATAGAGAGGGTTTCGGAATCAGCAACATCGAAGCGGCCGCCATGGAACTGCCTGTAGTGTCCACTCGCATCCCAGGTTGCGTTGACTCAGTCCAGGATGGTGTGACCGGAACGTTGGTGCCGCCGCGGGACGCCGACGCTCTGAGGAGCGCGGTTGAGATGTACTTGAGGAGCCCAGAACTGAGGAGACAGCACGGTCGTGCTGGCCGCATGCGCGTGTTGCGAGACTTCCGACCGGATGAGATTCGCGAATCCCTCAGGCAGGAGTACCTGCGGCTCCTGACCAGGAACTGATGTGCGCCGCGTAGCCGTGCGGTCCAGAGCACTCGCGTCACCGCTTTCTGGCCGACGGCCGGATCCGAACGACCACCGTGCAACAACTTCCGAGTGAATTTCAACGGCTTTCTGTTGATCGTCATCGACCAGGCGTCCTGGCACGCAACGTAGTCTATACGCTTGCGGCCACCGTTGCTCCGGCCCTCGTGGCGGTCGTCTCTATCCCGGTACTTGCGGCGCGCCTCGGGACGGAACGCCTCGGTGTTCTGACCATCGCCTGGGCCGTCATCGGCTACTTCAGCCTGCTCGATCTCGGGATAGGTCGAGCCTTGACCAACCGGGTCGCGGCGGAGTCGGGCACGGGGGCGCACGGGAATCTGCCAGTTGTGGTGACAACGGCCGGCGCCATGCTTCTAGCGCTTGGGGCGTTGGGCGGCACAGCCGCTGCTCTTCTTGCGTCGTGGCTCACGCGATCGGTGCTCCAGGTGCCGTCAGCGCTCCAAGCGGAGGTTCAGTCGTCAGTCTACCTTCTCGCGTTGGCTGTCCCCGTGCTGACGGTATCCGCAGGTGCCCGCGGGCTGCTGGAAGCCCGCCAACGATTCGATCTCGTCAACATGGTCCGCATTCCACTGGGCGTGATGACCTACGCGGGCCCGCTGGTGATGATGCCCTTCACGCACTCGGTCCTGGGCTGTGTTGGTGCACTTGTGGCGGTTCGGTTTGCCGCCGGCCTTGCGCTCGTGGGGATGTGCGCGTCCGAAGTGCCCGCGCTGCTTCCGGCCAGGCAGTTCTCGAAGGAGATGTTCCGAGGCCTCGCCAGAACCGGCGCGTGGATGACCCTCGCGAACGTAGCGGGCTCGCTCCTCATGGTCCTCGATCGCCTGATTGTCGGCGGGGTCGTCGGCGTAGGGACCCTGGCCTATTACTCGACCCCTCAGGAGATCGTGACGAAACTCTCGGCAATTCCCGGCGGAATCAATGCCGTGATGTTCCCGGCCTTCAGCGCCCATTTCGGCGCCGATCCTTCGCGCCTGACGGCAACATTCTCGCGTTCGGTGCACTGGACAGCCGGCTTGCTGTTCCCGGTTTGCGCCGCGACGGCGGTCTTCGGGCCGGAGTTTCTCGCCCTTTGGCTGGGCGGCCGGTTCGCCGCCGAAGGCGCTGGTGTGACGCGATGGTTGTGCGCGGGTGTGCTGCTCAACGGCCTCGCCCTGACTCCGTTCGGACTCTTGCAGGCCAGCGGCCGGGCTCGAGCCGTGGCGCTGGTGCAGTGCCTGGAGCTGCCGATCTACGTCGTCGTGTTGTGGTGGATGACCGGGAGATACGGCGTTCAGGGAGCAGCGGCGGCCTGGGCCGGCCGGGTGGCGGTCGATGCCGTCATCTTATTCGCGCTCGCGAAGAGCAGCCTGGTGCCAACGCCACGCGTGTGGGCCCTACTCGCAACCATCGCGGCGCTCGCGTCGGTTGCCGCCGCCGCGATCGCGGCGCAGGATTCGGTTATGGCGCGTTCGTCGTGGTTGGTCTTGCTGCTTCTGGCCTTCGCCGGGGCTTGGTGGCGGCTCGCCGATCCGCGCGACCGGGCCTGGCTCAAGGAACGGTCTTCGAGCCTCCACCTGTCGCGACCCACGGGCCCCACCGATTGACCTCCGACTGACGGGGTGACACGACGGCGGCTGCAAGACGCGACGAGAAGAGAGAAACAGATGCTACTGGTTCTCGGTGTGGTACTTGCAGCCCTTGCGGCGCTGAACCGGCGCCATGGCCGCTCGTGGTTGTACCCGCCGGCTGCCTTTTGCGGGATCTGGAGCGCATTCGTCGTCGGCCTGATTCTGGCTGGCAGCAGGTTCGATCCGATCTCGATCGAGACCCAGTCTCTGTATGCAGTGGGCGCCCTGAGTTTCAGCATCGGTGGGCTGCTGGCAAACCGTATTGGAGCCGGAGTTGGCAGCCTCAAGGAGGAGGCAGTCACGCCTCGGCCAGGCATGACGGTCATACAGCGACGAATGTTCATCATCGGCGCGATCGTTCTCGTTGGGATTGTTCCAGCGTACTGGCGGGGTATCGTTGCGATGAGCGCTGCTTCCACGAGCCAAGACCTGTGGCAGGGAATTCGCACCCAGACCGTGGCTGCGTCTCAAGGCGACATCGGGTTGGGAACACTGGAACTCGTCGTCCCATTCTCGACGTTCTTGAGTCTGATTGCCGTGTACCTTAGACCACGAAACACCGCTGAGCGGCTTCTCGTCGCCATCATCGTGGTCGTAGGACTGGCCGTTCACGTCGTGACTGCCGCGCGCCTGGGCGCGTTCATCACTCTCTTCGCTCTGGCTGCGGTCTTGTGGCTGCGAGACGGTAGAATCAAGACTAGGCACCTGGCCCTGCTTGTCGTCTCTTTTTCGCTAGTCTTCGCGTTCGCTGCGATCGTGCTTGAGAAAGGGGGAGCGCGCGACGCGGGGTACCTAGACAACGTTCGTATGCTGGCCGACAGCTTCCGGATCTACCTTCTCGGCGGACTAGTGGCCTTTGACAAGGTGGTAGGAGACAACACCCCCGCGTCGCCGCCCTACTATACGCTGCGCTTCTTCTATTCTCTGGCTAGAGCGATGGGCTCGAATACTGAGGTACCGAACATCATCCTTCCGTTCGTAACGGTTCCCGACCTCACGAATGTCTATACGATCTACTACCCCTACTACACAGACTTCGGCACGGCGGGCCTCTGCCTGCTCACTGGCCTCCTGGGCGGTGTTCTCACGGCCCTCTACCGCAAAGCCCGTGTCGGGAGACCCGTACCGGCCGTGCTCTACAGCCTGGCTTTCGCCTTCATCCTGCTCAGCAGTTCTCTCGAGAGTTTTGCCGTCAGCCTCAGCTACTGGATACAGGCCACCCTCTTCGTCAGCGTGTTCTTTCGCCTGCCTGGGTGGTGGAGCCGGATCAAACCAACGCGCTAGTCTCGCATGAAGACCCTCATAGTCCTGATGCTGACCAGGTAGGAACGGCATGGCGCCAGCAGGCGCGTTCGCGCGCATCAGTTCCTTCCGTACCTGCGGTCGCACGACTTTGAGATCGCCGTCTCGGCACTGCTATCGGATGAATACCTGAAACGGCTCCATAGCGGACGCCGTCCGCGGGCACTTGACGTCGCGAACAGGTACCTGAGCCGGGTGCGTCAATTGCTCTTCGCTTCTGGGTTCGACGTCGTCTGGATCGAGAAGGGAGCGCTTCCCTGGTCTCCAGCAGCACGGGAACCGCGGCTCTTGTCGCGTGCGGGCGCACCCTGCGTGGTCGACTACGATGACGCGGTCATCTTCGATTGCGAAGAGTACCGCAGGCCGACCGTGCGGAGGCTGCACGGCGACCGAATCATGCGCGCGGCTGCAGTCGTTGTCTCGGAACAGATTGGCGTCCCGGGTTCTACGCTGTGCCGAGGCGGTGTCCAGACCAAGCGCGCCGACAGGTCCTGTTCTTTTCCGCCGGTCGCCTTAACCATGCGTGAGCGGTGGCGATAGGCCGTGCCGGCCGCTCATTCCCGCATTGCCCAGGTTCGCCGCCGGCTCACCTCGCGGTCGCCAGGGTCGCGTGGAATGGTGACGTCCACAGCCGACTCGTGGGGAGAGTTCACTTGCTCGCGTAACGGCTGCGACTGAGATATGACAGGGCCGTGACCTCACGGCTGAGGCCGGCGGAGGGCAACGATCGCCGAGCCCTACCGTCGTTCGCCGCGCTCAGCACTGGGCCCGCACCGGGCCTAACGCCCGGCCCGTGGGCATTCCCACCGCGACGCCTCGGGAAAGCCCGTAGGCGCTTCGGACGAGACGCTTTCGGCCGAACGCCTCGTTCGACGACGGGAACTTCCCCGACGACTGCTGATGACAAACCGCAACTCTGCATCAGTCAGTTGGCATCTGTTGGGAGACCACGAACGCCGCCAGCCGGTAGACCAGGAAGTAGGCGCTCATCCCGAGCAGAAGGCTGCGGGAAGCCGGAAGGCTTAGCACCGCCAGGTCCAGGCCAGTAGCCCTGGCCAGGAGCACACCCGCGAACACCGCAAGGTAGTAGAAGACACGGAAACGGTGGGGATCGTGGATGAAGTCCTTCCGGCCGAAGAGCGAGTAGTTCGCCGAAGCGGTCTCCAGGCTGCGGCAAATCGGGAACATCACGGTGCAGACCACGGCTGCGTCCCTGCCCGCCGGGGTCCAGCCGGTGAACAGAAGCACCGGCGCCGCGTACTTCAGCACCATGAGCGAGAAGAACGTCAGGTTGTTGGCGGCGCCGCGCACCGTGTTGTGGAGATGGAACACCAGCGCGCTGACGCCGATGAGAAATGCGAACAGATCAACGTGCAGCTCGAGGCCGCGGACCCGGCCAAAGCCCCACAGGCATACGAAGAACACCGCTGCCAGAGCGACGCGCCCCATCGCCACTGCCCAGAAGTGCCGGTCCAACCAGTCACGGCGCGTGGCGTCCAGCCGCAGCGTGGGGTCCACTTCGGTCCTGATGGTCCTGACGTCGTTCTGGATGTGGCCGATCTCATAGACCCCGTAAAAGACGCTGAGCGCCAGGGCGAAGGCCGGTAGCAGGTCGGGCAGCGACGCCGTCGAGATCTGACACACGACCAGGAACAGCGGCACATGGTAGAGCATGGGCCAGGACACCTGTTTCAGGTGCGTCGGCAGACGGCTGATTGCGACGTAGTAGAACGGAACGATGTAGCGGCTCATGGGAGGTCGAGACGGGTCACGTGAGGAAGAGCATGCGCCGTCCAGAACCTACGGGCGCCGGCGCCGTGGCACACGACCACGCCTTCGGTGGCTCGACGAAGCAGGGCAAGATCCGAGCGATCATCGGTGATGACCGCCAGCGCGTCCGCTCCTGTCAACGCATCCGCAAGGTGCCGATGCTTGGCGCCCAGGAGATCGCGCGCATACGTACCCGTGAGCCGGCCTGCCCGGACGGCGAGGCTCGAACTATGCCATCCGTCTGCGCCGACGGCGTCGGCGACCGCCTCGATGATGCAGTCGTACGAGGCAGACACCAGCACGATGCGGTAGTCGCGGTCCCGGTACCGCTGAACGAGTTCAAACACCGGCCCGATGCGTTTCGCGGGTAGCACCTCGGCCACATAACGCCGGGCCGAAGCCCCGACGACTGCCACGTCGTGCCCCTTCAGGCTCCCTGTGGACAGCGCCCGTAGCACATCACGGCCGCTCAGGCGCTGGACCATGACATTGACCAGCAGCAGGGGCAGAAGTTGCCGGCAGCGCCTCAGGAACCGGTGGCGTGCCGAGCGCGCCTGGAGGTGGAAGTCCAGGAAGTCGAAGGTAGTATTGGCGTCGTACAGGGTACCGCAGACGTCGAAAGCAGCCGTTTTCACGAATGCGTACCCCCATTCACCACGCTCGATCGGCCCCGAACCTCGCAGAAGACTGTCGGTCAACCCCGGCGAGGTTACCAGAGACCACCTCGGTTTGGAAACCGACCCGCCCGAACCATTCCGGCAGCCTGACGCGGGACTGGCGTCGAAGGGACCGCAAACTCCGTCGCCTCCCCGATCTGGCAGCCCGCCATGCCGGACGTCGTCACGTCCACCACTGACGCCTGACGCGACCACATGTTCCCGCCCTATGGCCAGCGTCCCCAACGCGGCGCGGGCAGCCAAGACGCCGTGATACACGGGCAGGGTGGCGCACGGGTCATAGTCTACAGGACTCAGAGAACTCTCAATTGCGCGCTGGCACCGGAAGGCAACGAATGACGAGACGCGACTGGTGGATCGGTGTTGGTCTGGTCCCTATCGTTATCCTCGAGCACGCTCGATTCCCGCGATACGATTGGCGAACCTGCAGGGACACGGAGTATCTCATGACGCGCATCGACCGCCGGACTGGAGGAGCGGATGTCAAGCGGGTGTGGAAGGGGCGGTGGCACACGGTGAACTGGCTGACGCCGTCGACGTAGGCGAGTGTCCGTCGTTGGCCGAAGATGACGCCCAAGATGGCAATCCGCCGAGTGTCTGGAGACTGATGATACTGCGGTCGTTCGCGGCGGGCGTCGGTGTGTTTCACCTTGGGCGAGCCGGCCGACGTGACCAACCCTGTCACTCCTTGGTGGTAGACTTGTGTGGCAACGCAGGAGGCCGGATGGTGTCGACCGGACCACCTTCCTGTGCGATCGCGCACTACGAGAACGAATGAGGCCGGCTGGTCGTCGGGTGGTGGAGAAGCAGTATTCCACAGCGGTCGCGGCACCGATTCTCGCCAGCGTGCTAAGAACGGCTGCGCGTACTGGAGCGGGCGGAGCGAGAAGGTGACCGACATCGTGATTGTTGACTACAACGCCGGCGAAGTGCTGGAAAGATGCCTGGCGTCGGTAGAAAGAGCGCAGGAATCCGACGCCAGCATTGGAGTCGTCTGCGTTGTAGTAAACGGAGAACTGAGTGAGGCCGTTGACGAGCGCGCGAAGCGAGGCGTGATTCGAGTTGTGCATCCGCCAACCAACATCGGATTTTCGGCTGCGTGCAACCTCGGAGCGGCAGTCGGGGCGGCGCGGTTCATTCTCTTCCTGAATCCAGACACAGAAATATCCGGGGATGCGCTGAAGGCTCCGGCAGACTATCTCTCAAGCCCGGGCAACGAACACGTCGGTATCTGTGGCGTCACGTTGACCACGCCTGAGGGAGCGATCGCCGCGAGTTGCCTGGAGTTTCCAACGTTCAGCCACTTCCTGAACAAGGCGATTGGCCTGGGCTACCTGAGCTCGACACGATTCAAGACGGGGATGATGCTTGACTGGGACCACGGCTGCACACGCGTGGTGGATTGCGTCATGGGCGCCTTCTTCTTCGTGCGACGGGAATTGTTCTCCCGGCTCGGTGGGTTCGATGAGAGGTTCTTTGTCTACTACGAAGAACTCGATTTCGCTCGTCGCGCAAAGGACCTGGGTTTCCTTGCCGTCTTTCTTCACGACGCGTTTATCTGTCACGTCGGCCGGGCGACAACGGACCGGCTCCCGGCGCGGCGACTGTACTACTTGCTGACAAGTCGAGCCGCGTACGCGCGCAAGCACCTCGGCGTCGGAACCGAGCTGGCTACCTGGTTGCTGTCGCTCGTGGTTGAAATGCCGGCGCGTGTGACGCTCGCCAGCCTCACAGGCCGAAGCACCGAGGCCCGGGCGGCCGTCGAGGCGTGGGCGAGGCTGTGGAAAACGGCCGCGGGAGTGGCGCTGGGGGCCAGGCGCTAGAACACCGACACCGTCCCAGGCGGTGCCGGTAGCGTAGAGATCCTCACAATGGGAAACCTGTACCGGCGTTGTGGCAAACGAACGCTGGACCTTGTCGTATGTGCCGGAGCGGCGGTAGTTCTCCTGCCGTTCACCGGCGGCGTCGCCTTGCTCGTGCGGATACGCCTCGGCGCCCCCGTCCTCTTCCGCCAGCAGCGCCCAGGCCTGCACGGCCGCCCCTTCATGCTGCTCAAGCTCCGGACCATGACCGACGCCCGCGACGCGCAGGGCAGCTTGCTGCCCGATGCCGAACGCCTGACTCCGTTCGGGCGCTCCCTGCGCAGCTTGAGCCTCGATGAACTGCCGAAACTTCGGAACGTCGCACGTGGCGACATGGGCCTCGTTGGACCCAAGCCGTCGCTGACATAGTACCATGGGGCGGTACACGTCGGAGCAGGCCCGCCGACACGAGATCCGCCCGGGGATCACCGGCCTCGCGCAGGTGGACGGACGAAACGGCCTGTCGTGGGAAGAGAAGCTCCGCCTGGACGTATCTTACGTGCACGCGCTGTCCTTCCCGCTTGACATCAAGTCCTGTGCCGGACGGCATGGACCGTCGTTACCCGGAAGGGCACCTCGGCAGCCGGATGCGCTACGATGGCAGAGTTCATAGGGAAGGATCCGGGGCCGGATCGCGTGGCACTCACGGAAGCCGGGTTCCCGTGGACGTTACGAGAAGAACAATCATGATGACGAAGCGCGAGTTCCTGTCCGAGCTTGAAGAGATTCTCGAAGCCGATCCCGGCTCGCTCAAGGGCAACGAGCCACTGAACGGCCTGGAGGGTTGGGACTCCCTCGCCGTGGTTTCGCTCATCGCGATGGTGGACGAGCAGCTCGACATGACGCTCTCGCCCAAGAAGATCGCAAAGGCCGGCTCGGTTGCGGACATCATCGGCCTGCTGGGCGACAAGATCGCACCCTGACGCCGGGGAATCCTGAGAGGGCCATGGCCACGTGTACGGTGTCGGGCGTAAGGCTCGCCGGTATTGCGAGCGCGGTGCCGGACCGCGTGCAGACGCTCGCGAGCCATGCGGCAGTGTTCGGTGAGGCGGACGTCCGGAAGATATCGGACAGCATCGGCGTCAAGAGCCGGCAGATTGCGTTCGACGGGATGTGCACGTCCGACATCTGCTTCGCCGCCGCGGATCGCCTGCTCAACGATCTTGCGTGGCCGCGGGAGTCGGTGGATGCGCTGATCTTCGTGTCCCAGACACCGGATTACGTGCTGCCGGCCACGAGTTGCTGCCTCCAGGAGAGGCTTCGGCTCTCAACGCGCTGCGCGGCCTTCGACGTCGGTCTCGGCTGCTCGGGCCACATCTACGGGCTCTGGATCGCGTCGAGCCTACTCGTTGGCGGCGGCGCCAGGAGAGTCGTGCTTCTCACCGGGGACACGAGCAGCTACATCTGCTCCCCTCTCGATCGATCGGTGGCACTTCTCTTCGGGGACGCTGGCACCGCGACTGCCCTCGAGGCGGACGGTTCAGCCTCGCCCATGGCCTTCGTGCTCGGCACGGATGGCAGCGGGCGGGATGCCCTTATCGTGCCCGCAGGGCGGTACAGGAATCCCCACACCGCGGAAACCGCCACACGAATCGCCGAAGACAACGGGAGTTCCCGGAGCGCCGAGGACCTCTTCATGGACGGCGCGGAAATTTTTGCGTTCACGCTGCGCGAAGTGCCGGCCCTGATCCAGGCGGTGCTGCAAGGAGCAGGCTGGAACATCGACGAGGTGGACGCCTTCGTCTTCCACCAGGCGAACCAGTTCATGCTGCAGCATCTCGCCAGGCGCCTGAAGCTGCCGAAGGACAAGTTGATCCTGGCGATGGAGGAGTTCGGTAACACCGGTTCGGCCTCGGTCCCCCTCGCAATGTCCGCGCGCCTCGCCCCCCGGCTCAGGACCGAAGCCCTGCGGAGCGTTCTGGCGGGTTTCGGGGTCGGCTACTCGTGGGGCGCCGTCGCGCTGACCTGCGGGCCGATGGTGATGCCGGATGTCGTGAAGGTGTCGGGCGAAATGGTCGGAGCCGTGTCGCCGGAGGGCAGGTGATGCGAAATCCGATGGACCTTTCCGGGCGCACGATCCTCGTCACGGGTGCCTCGTCGGGCATCGGCCGGGAAACGTGCGTGGTTCTCGCTGAACTCGGTGCCCGACTCGTCCTGGTCGGACGCCGCCCCGAGGAGCTCGAATGCACCCGTTCGTCCCTCGAACCAGGCGACCACCGGGTTGAGCCATTTGACCTCGTCAACCTGGAGGCGATCCCCGGGTGGCTCAAGAGCCTTGCCGACGCCGTGGGCCCGCTGGACGATCTCGTCCACAGCGCGGGAGTGCACTTCACGCTGCCCCTGCGCGCCACGACGGTGCGACAGTTCGACGACCTGATGCGCATCAATGTCGATGCCGCCTTCATGTTGGCGAAGGGCTTCAGGCAGAAGAACGTCCGCCGCAGCGGATCCAGCGCGAGTGTCGTCTTTCTGTCGTCAGTCATGGGCCTGATCGGCCAGGCCGGGATTTCAGCGTACTCCGCCAGCAAAGGCGCCCTGGTCTCGATGGCCAAGTCGCTTGCCCTTGAACTGGCGCGCGAAGGCATCCGCGTGAACTGCGTGGCACCAGGCGTCGTGCGGACCAGGATGGCCGAGAACGCAGAGCAGGTGTTGACGGCCGAGCAATACCAGACCATCGAGGGTCTCCACCCGCTCGGCACAGGGACTCCGCGCGACGTGGCACACGCCATCGCCTTTCTGCTGGCGGACACCGGCCGATGGATCACGGGGACGACGCTGGTGGTCGACGGAGGATACACGGCTCAGTGACAAGAGAGCCAGGTCCTGCATGACGAAGAACCGTCTGTTGATCGTCGGCGCCGGCGGGTTCGGCAGGGAAGTGCTCGGATGGGCGCTGGCGGTTCCGTCCGACGCGCGCGACTGGGAAGTCGGAGGGTTCCTCGACGCGAACCAGGCCGCCCTCGACGGGTTTCCAGGCGATTACAGTATCCTCGGCGACCCCTCGTCGTACGTGCCGGGTCCGAACGACGTGTTTCTGCCTGCGGTTGCCGACCCGGCGACGAAGCTGCGAATCTGCCGCCGCCTCAGGTCGCGCGGGGGACGCTTCGCCACGCTCATCCATCCCTCGGTAATCTTTGGCCCGGCTTGCCGAATCGGGGAAGGCTGCGTGCTCTGCCCCCATGTCACCCTGACCACGAACGTGACGCTCGGCGAGTTTGTCACCATCAATGCGTACTCGGGCTGCGGACACGATTCCGTGCTGGGAGACGGCTGCACGATCAGCTCGCATGCGGACGTGACAGGAGCCGTGCGCCTGGGTGAAGGCGTCTTCCTCGGAAGCCACGCCGCCGTGCTGCCGCGCGTCGAGGTCGGGAACTTCGCGGTGGTCGGCGCGGGAAGCGCCGTTGTCCGGGACGTGCCTGCCCGGGCGACCGTGATTGGCGTTCCCGCGAAACAGGTCGCGGGTTTTCGAGACGCTCCGTGAAGGCAGCGGCGATGACCGCGGTCGAGTACCACCTGCCGGAGAGGACGCTGTCGAACAGCGACCTGACGCGGGAGTTCCCGGACTGGTCTGTCGAGAGGATCGCCGAGAAGACCGGCATCGACTCCCGTCATATCGCTGCCGACAACGAATGCTCGTCGGATCTCGCCGCGGCCGCCGCGGAACGGCTTTTCCAGACAGGCGTCGATCGGACCGCCATCGACTACGTCCTGTTCTGCACCCAGAGCCCCGACTACTTCCTCCCCACCTCGGCGTGCGTGCTGCAGGATCGCCTGGGCATTCCAACATCCGCGGGAGCGCTGGATTTCAACCTCGGGTGCTCGGGTTACGTATACGGCCTGGGCATCGCCAAGGGTCTGATCGAGACCGGGCAGGCGTCGAAGGTGCTGTTGCTCACGGGCGAAACCTACTCGAAGATGCTGGCGCAGGATGACCGATCCGTCCGGACGCTCTTCGGCGACGCGGGTTCGGCGACACTGGTGGAGGCGGTGGAGACGGCTGCGAGCGCGCCGCCGGTGATTGGCCCTTTCGTGTACGGCACGGACGGTGGCGGGGCGCGGAATCTCATTGTCGAATCGGGTGCGTTTCGAAAGCCGCTGGCGCAGGCGGGCCCGGCGGCCGCCGATGCGGGTGCCCCGGCGAGACCCACGTTGTTCATGGACGGGGGAGAGATCTTCGCGTTCACGCTGTCCACTGTGCCAAAGGCCTTGGCTGAGCTGCTCCGGCGGGCTGACATCAAAGCCGATGACGTCGATTTGTTTGTGTTTCACCAGGCCAACCGCCATATGCTCGAGTACCTGCGGCGGAAATCGGGAATACCGGAAGAGAAGTTCCTCGTCCATCTTTCGGCCTGCGGCAACACCG
>Ga0315273_10004639_pt1 | contig 16871 bp, 16 predicted proteins | sample YL17G02_0_MG_FD_205753 | JGI IMG/M metagenome (GOLD analysis project Ga0315273, IMG submission 205753) | Sediment microbial communities from Yellowstone Lake, YNP, Wyoming, USA - YL17G02_0 | ecosystem: Environmental > Aquatic > Freshwater > Lake > Sediment | place: USA: Wyoming | collected... | reverse complement strand
ATGTTAACGATAACAATGAGTATATTCAGAGCAAGATCGCAGCGTATTTTGCAAAAAGTTGGAGAGCAAGAAAAATTGTATGTCTGAACGTTTGAATGGTACCGTCAAATGGTTTAACGCATCGAAAGGCTACGGATTTATTGGCCACGATGGCGGAGAGGATGTTTTCGTCCACTTCTCCGCAGTCATGATGGAAGGTTTCCGTAAATTGGTAGAAGGCCAGGTCGTGGAATTTTCGATCGAAGAAAATCCCAAGGGTCTGCAGGCGATCAACGTTATCCCTCAGTAATTGAATAACCTGACTCGATTCTAAAATGGGGCAGCCCTGAAAGCGGCCTCGTTTTGATTTAAATAATTAATGGGTATAATACTGTCATACCAGCCGACAATCAAGGAGGAATCTCTATGAAATACACCCAGCTTGGCCGATCAAATTTGACCGTCAGCCGCGTTTGCCTGGGAACTATGCACTTCGGCGGAGTCACTTCTGAAGAAGAAGCTTTCAAGATCATGGATCGTTGCCTGGAAATAGGGCTCAACTTCTTCGATACCGCCAACGTCTACGGCGGTGCGGGCGGACGAGGCAAATCGGAAGAGATCATTGGGAAATGGCTCAGCCAAGGGGGAGGCCGTAGAGAACAGGTGGTTCTGGCGACCAAGGTCTATGGTCAGATGGCAGACCAGCCAACCCCAAACGAAGCAAGAGGCATCTCAGCTTACAAAGTTCGTAAACATGCCGCTGATTCTCTGCGCAGACTACAAACCGACCATATCGACCTGTACCAGGTTCACCATATCGACCGGGTGATTTCAGCGGAGGAGTTCTGGGGTACCTTTGAACGCCTGATCGCTGACGGGGATGTGCTCTACCTGGGGTCCAGCAATTATCCAGGTTGGGGTCTAGCGAAGTTCCAGATGGAAGCCTGGCAGCGTGGATCCGTTGGCTTCATCTCCGAACAGTCCATGTATAACCTGCTGTGCCGATACCCTGAGTTGGAGGTTTTGCCGGCGGCGGGCGACTTTGGCATCGGTGTTATCCCGTATATGCCGCTGGCGGGTGGACTGCTGACCGGGAAGGCACAGTCGGTCACAGGCTCCCGGACCAGCCAGGTGGAAAGAGAATACGGGATAACCTTAGGTCCGGAGAACATGCAGTTCCAGGAGTATTCGGCGCTCTGCCGTGAGATCGGCGAAAAAGAACACATCGTGGCGATTGCCTGGACGCTGGCGAACCCGGTGGTAGCTTCTCCCATTGTTGGCATCCGTAAGGTGGAACACCTAGAAGGGCTGGATCGCGCTGCGGAGCTGGAGCTAAGCGTAGAAGTGATGAAGCGCCTGGACGAGATCTTCAGTATTAACAAAGGCAGGCATCTTTTGCCGGGCCCAGCGCCAGAGGCGTATTCGTGGTAGGAGAAAGAAAATAAAGCGCTATGATTGAACTTACCATAAACACCGAATTAACCCGCTCCATCCTGACCGGCTTTATCCACAGCGAGATCACCCGCGTGGGCTATACCCGGGCTGTGGTGGCCCTCTCCGGCGGAATCGACTCGGCCCTTTCTTGCTGGCTGGCAGCCGAGGCGTTGGGAGGGGAGAACGTCCTGGCAGTGCGCATGCCCTATAAGACCTCCTCGCCCGACTCGCTCGAACATGCTCAAAGGGTGATCGACGCATTAGGGGTGCAGTCTCTAACAATCCCGATCACCGAGATGGTGGAACCTTATTTCAACCGCTTCCCTGACCTCAGCCGCATGCGGCGTGGCAATATCATGGCGCGCGCCCGCATGATCGTCGCCTACGACCAGTCAGAAGACTTCCCTGGTCTGGTGGTCGGCACCGGCAACAAGACGGAGATCCTGCTTGGCTATACCACCCTCTACGGCGACTCGGCTTGTGCCATCAATCCGCTGGGCGATCTTTACAAGACCCAGGTGCGCCAACTCTCGCGTGATTTGGGCATCCCGCAGGAGATCATCCAAAAGCCACCCTCGGCTGATCTGTGGGAGAACCAGACCGATGAGGGCGAACTGGGTTTCACCTATGAGGAAGTGGACAGGCTGCTATATCTATTGGTTGACCAGCGTTATAGCCCCGAAGACTGCCTGGCGGCTGGCTTTGCGGAGGGCTTTGTCAAGGTGGTTATCGACCGCATCCGGCGCAACCACTTCAAGCGCATTCTACCGCCCATCGCTAAGCTGACCAACCGCACCGTGGGATACGATTTTCTATACTTGAGAGATTGGGGAACCTGATCGCTATATGTCAGGATTAACCGAAAAAGCCAGCGGGCAATCGCTTGAACCCAGCGCTGCCATCGCTCGCGCCCACCAGGCCTGGGAAGAGAGCATGCTGCGCCAGCTCGAGGAGCTGCAGGCAGCCGTGCTGCAATCGCAGCCAGAAGATTTGGCTTACCGCAGCGGGATCCTGTATAACCAGGGAGGATTAAGTTTTGCTTATTGGGGCCGTCCAGTAGGGCTGGCCTGGCCCAGCCTGGAGGCGCGATATCTGGATACGGGCAAAGCCTGTTCGATTTTCGACCTTTCTCTATTTCTGTTTTACTTGAAAACAGCAGACGGGGTGCCCCTGGCCGACCGCTGGATCAGCTTCCGCGAGCTACCGGGCGGCGCGTTCTACAACCAGGCCTTCCAGGGCTACAGCGGTGACCGGCTGGCGCAGGCGTTGGGCGAAAATCCCATCGCTTTCCATGCGGCAGCTAAAGCTATCCAGGGTTGGCAGCTCTCCTCTCTGGCCGAACACGCCTACGCCTTTCAAGCCCTGCCACGCTTGCGCCTGGCCGCAGTAGTCTGGCCCGGCGACGAAGAGTTCCCCAGTCATGCCTCCATCCTCTTCGACGCTGTTTCCAGCCACTACATGACCACGGACGGGATGGCGATCCTCGGCTCAGGGCTGGTCAGCCGGTTGGTCAAGGCGGCGATCTAGAATCCCTCCAACTTCGACATCTCCGCCACGCCTTCTGCCAGCGCGGCGATGCGCTGCAGCAGGCCCAGTCGGTTTTCGCGTAAGCTTCGATCGTCTGCCATCACCAGCACCGCCTCGAAGAAGCGGTTAACGGTAGGAATCATGGGCAGGAAGGCGTTCAAGAAATCGTCCACCGAAGCCGGTCGGCGGGGCGACTTTTCTGCCGCTTCCAGGGCAACTAATAACGCCTGCTCTTCCTTCTCGATCAAGGCTTCGGGATAAACCGGGTAGCGCTCTTTTAGATCACGGGTGATGCGCACGCAGCGCGCATAGGCGGGCAGGATCGTGTGCCAATCTTGGCGGCCCACCCAGGCTGTCAGCGCATTCACCGCCCGGGCTGCACAGGATGGGTTGCTGCCCTGAACCGTGACAATGGCATCAACGATATCGTAACGGTAACCCTGCTCGAGCAGGAGGTTGCGAAGCCGCTCAATGACGAACTGCAAGCAAGCCGCCTGGTTCTCAGCCGATGCCAGCACCGGCAAGCCAGGCGCCGCCACTTCTTTCAAAGCATATTCCAGGTCGAAGTCCAGGTCCTGACCGATGAGCGCCTGCACCAATCCCAAAGCAGCCCGGCGTTGGGCAAAGGGGTCCTTGGCTCCGGTGGGCGCCAGCCCGGCGGCAAACAACCCCGCCAGCGTATCCAGCCGGTCAGCCAAACCCACTGCCAGCCCAGCCTTAGACTGCGGCAGCGTATCCCCGGCATAGCGGGGTAGATAGTGCTCGAAAATAGCCTCTGCTACTGCTTTGCTCTCACCAGAGAGCAAAGCATAATGACGGCCTATAATACCCTGCAGGGAGGTCATTTCCACCACCATGTGGGTCGCCAGGTCGGCCTTGCATAACCCTGCGGCCCGGACGGCGATGGCGGTCTCGGCCTGGCTCAACCCCAGCGGGCTGGAAAGCGCCTCGACCAGGCGGGTAATCCGCTTCACCTTGTCCAGCATCGAACCCAGCTTCACCTGAAAGGTCAGCGTTCCCAGACGCGGCAGATAATCGGCCAGCGGCTTCTTCAGATCTTCGCGCACAAAGAAATTAGCATCCGCAAAGCGGGCGCGGATGACGTGCTCGTTGCCTTCGATGACCAACTCCATATCCTGGGCATCGCTGCGGCCGCGGTTGCTGACCGTGATAAAGAATGGCAGCAGCTCCCCATTGCGCTCGACCGGGAAGTAACGTTGGTGCTTCCTCATCACCGAGATGAGCACCTCGCGCGGCAGATTCAAGTGAGAGGGATCAAAGGATCCCCTTACCGCCACTGGGGCTTCAACGAGATCCGTGACTTCTGCGAGAAGGTCAGGATCGATCTTCGCTTCGCCGCCCACCTCGACTGCCAGGGCTTCGACTTGCATCTGGATGAGGTGTTTGCGCTGCTCGCCATCCAGCACGATGCCCTGGTTTGCCAGGAAGTCCATATACTCTGCGATTGAACCGATGGTAAAAGTCTCTGGCTCAAAAAAGCGTAAACCGCGGGTAGTGTTGCCCGAACGCAAGCCGGCAAACTCGAATGGCACCACCTGCCCGCCATATAACGCCAGCAGCCAGCGCAGCGGGCGCGAAAAATATACATTGGTGCTGTTCCAACGCATGGGCTTATCAGCGCTCAACCCGCCAACTAGCCCGGGCAGCGCCTCGGCCAGAACTTCCAACGCCGGACGTCCCGTCTGCCTGACGATGGCAGCCACGTAGCGCCCGCCATCCATCTCGCGCACCTCAAGATCACCGACGGAAACTCCCTTGCTGCGCGCAAATCCCTCCGCAGCCTTGGTCGGCTGCCCCAGGAGATCAAAGGCCCGTTCTGCTGGAGGTCCTTTGACCACCTGTTCCAGATCAGGCTGGTGCGGGGAAAGGTCTTCGACCAGCGCCATCAGGCGGCGCGGGGTTCCCATCACCTGGATCTTGCCGTAAGGCAGCCGCAGCTCCTCCAGAAGAGCAGGCAGGCGCCTCTTCAACTGTCCAAGCAAACTGTCCAGGTCTCCCGCCGGAAGCTCTTCCGTGCCAATTTCGAACAAGAAAGGCGAAGGGGTTGTAATGGCAGGCGCTGAGCGGCGCGGTTTTTGCTCGAAAGCTCCCTGCACCTTGCTGGCGGTTTTATCGTCCAGCCAGGGATATTCGAGGCGCTGGCGCTGCTCGAGGTAGATTTCGGCAACCCGCCGCGACAGCTCACGCATGCGCCCGAAGAAAGCCTGGCGTTCCGTCACCCCGATGGCGCCGCGCGCATCCAGCACATTGAAGGTATGCGAGCATTTCAAAACATAGTCGTGGGCGGGCAGCACCAGCCCCTTTTCAAGGCAGGCAGCCGATTCGCGCTCGAACAAATCGAACATCTCCTGCAAGCGACCCACATCAGCGACTTCGAAGTAATACCGGCTTTGCTCTTGCTCGGCCTGCAGGTTCACATCACCGCAGGTCAAAACATCGTTCCAGCGGATCTCGGTAAAGCCGCGTACGCGCTGCAGGGCAATGGCAATCCGATCCATCCCATACGTAATTTCCACCGAGACCGGGTCACACAAACGACCGCCGGCCTGCTGGAAATAGGTAAATTGTGTGATTTCCTGCCCATCCAGCCACACTTCCCACCCCAGGCCCCAGGCCCCCAGGGCGGGGGACTCCCATTTATCTTCCACAAAGCGAAGATCGTGCTTGTGCAGGTCGATGCCCAGAGTCTGCAGCGACTGGAGGTAGATCTCCTGTGGGTTACCGGGATCGGGCTTGAGGATGACCTGGAACTGGTAATGCATCTGCATCCGGTTGGGGTTCTCACCATAACGGGCATCATCCGGGCGGATGGAGGGTTCCACGTAGGCCACGTTCCACGGCTCGGGGCCTAAAACACGCAGGGAGGTGGCCGGGTTCAGCGTTCCCGCCCCTACTTGCGTATAATACGGCTGCCAGATCATACAGCCGTAATCGGCCCAGAAGTGCTGAAGGGTCATGATGATGGATTGGAAGTCAAGTGGTTCGGTCATATCGGTCGATCTTATCCTGGGATATAGTTTTGAATAGCGAAATGCAATTATAACGCGTAAAAAATCATCCCCACCAAATCCGTCTCATGTACAGAGCAAGTGCTCAATTTTGGGGCTAACCTGCCTTCGCGTCGATTAGCGTGGATTTGCGGATTCCTTTTTAGCCTGGGTTAATTTTCAGACGAAGCTTTGAGGTGCACTCCTGCCAGCGCAACCACCGACAGCAAGAACATCACGCCATACATGGTGAACAGGAGCACATACCCCAGACCCGGGATCTCAGGGAATTTGGCGGTAAAGAAATCGGCGATCGGTCCACCGATATACCCGCCCACCGCCCCTGCGCCTGCCCCCGCCAGGTTGGAAAGCCCCAGATAACGGCCCGCCTCGCCCTTGGGGACCAGGCTGGTGCCCAAAGCCCAGTTTGAAGTGAAGAACAAGCCCGTAGCGATGCCGATGATGCACCCGCCCACGTAAATGACCGGCAGGCTGGTGGTGGCTACAGCAAACACAGTGCCCAGGGCAGCTACCAGACCACTGAGCATGACCATGCGTTTATGTCCAAAACGATCCGCCAGCCAGCCGCTGGGCAGGGCAGAGACTAAAATAAAGATGCCGACAAACATCATCAACTGCGCTGCCGGTCCCGCCGCTTGCTCACGGACATACCCCAGCCGTCCCTGAAAGAAATACACGGCAAAGCCTGATAAGTTGGTGGTGCCCACCAAAAAAGCCAACCGGTTGACCACCCACCAGGTGAAAGAAGGATTTTCCTTTGCAGCATCTCCAACACTGACCCGCACGCTGAGGTAAACGCCCAAAGCCACCGCGGTCGCCATGGCTGCTAACCCCAAGATGCCCATGATGACAAACAGAGCTGTAGCCGAAGTCACATCGACCAGGAGCTTACTTGCCAGTTCCACAGCCTTCCCCACCCCCAGGATGATCAGCGTGAACAAGGCGGTCATGCCCACCAACCGTAAAAAGGGTGTCCAGTCCAGCGGAGGCGGCGTTTCTTTGAGAGGCTCCTCGCGCACCAGCATCGTCAGCAGCATGACCAGGGTGATGATCCCCATGGCTAAAAACAAGCCCGCCCACAAGTGACCGGTGGAGATCAACTTGCCAATGGTGAACGAAACCAGGATGAGCGGGATCGGCACCTCGAACACAGCCTTGATGCCCGAGAAACGACCACGATGATCTTCTGGTACCACATCGGGGATCAAGCCTTGCTCTGCAGAGTGGGCGGTATTCGAAGTGATTTGCAGGAAAATGGCGAAGACGAATAACATCCAATAACCCGTCATCCCCTCCACGCCCGCCAGGAAGCCAATCGCAGAGATAAACACCAGGTCTCCCAGCGTTCCGGCAAAGATAAACGGTCTCCGGCGTCCCCAGCGCAGCCTGCTGCGGTCAGAGAGCATGCCCATCATAGCTTGCACCAGCAGCGCTACCATCAACGTCCACAAGCGCATGGAGCCATAATAGGTAGCCTTGGCTTCTTCGCCGACAAAGCCCTGGATGAGCAAGGGAAAGACAAGACCGCAGGTCTGCGAAAGTGTGGTCAGCCCAAGCCAGTAGATATTGATGGTGATGTAATCATACCAACGGATCACACGGTTCAGGTGAGCATTTTTCAATTCGATGGTTTTCTTGGCCAAGATTCTACCCTCCCAAAGCAGTTCCTGTTGTTCTCAACCACAGCAGGTAAGCGATTACAGCTACAAATATCACAGCCAGCAAGAATACGACTGCCATCATCCAGATCTTGAACCTATCGCGTGGTTTTTTGCCTCCCACTTTACCCGTCTGGCCATTCACCAACAGGCGATATTCCCCCCCACGGTAAAGATAAGTTCCCACCCAAAGGGGTAAAAGCACGTACTTAAAGGTCAAACCGCTCCACTTTCCCCCACCGCTGGTCAGGTTGCGTTTCTCGCGGCCGGGTTCCACTTTCGAAACCAAAGACCGCCTCAACCGGGTGATCACTTTCTCACGGGCTTTCAACGTGGCATCTGAGAGCGGTAGATCATACGAGAGAGCAATCCAACCGGCCAGGAATTCGGGAGAAAACTCGACCACTTCTTTTAAATTAAAGGGCTCGATATCTGACATCTCTTCCACGGACATCGAGCGCAACCCTGGCACTAAAATATCATCAAATAAATCAAATTCTATCCCGCTGTGCGGCACCCAACGCGGAGCTTTCGATGTGCCTTCATTCACCTCACAGTTCCAGGAGATCTCCAATATCCCATCGAAAGTCCAGAAGGGGTAATAGGCCGGGCGGAGCTTGACCTGGGAGACTTTGGCGACCAGATCGTCGGGGGCAAACATACCTTTCATCAGCCATTTTCGAACCTGACCCTGTGCCGCCTTCTCCGAAACTTTCAGGAGGGCAATCACCTGCGGGTCGACAAGCTCTCCGCTTTCTGCCGAATTAACCAGTCGGTTTGAGCCGCAGTAAGGGCAATGGTCGGCGCGCTGGCCTGCAGGCAGTAAGGTGACAGCCCCGCAGTGTTCACAACTCAAACGCTGCTGAGCTTCAGCCCAGCGATGGGCTCGCGTGGTCGGCAGGACAAAGTCGATAGGCTGCTCGGCCGTATCGGCGGCCAGCTTTTTTTCGGTGACCTGCAAGTAGCCGCAGTATGGGCAGGCTAAATCTCCCTTTTCAATATCAAACTGCAGGTGACCACCGCACTTGGGGCAGGCAAAAATCTTCGCCTGGGCCTCCTCAGGTGCCGTGGGGCGGCGCGGCTCAACCGAAGCACCTTCGGGAACCAACCTGGATTTATCCAGCTTCTCCGAAAGCATCACCAGCCCGCGCCGGGCAGAGGCATTGCTCGGATCAGCGGCCACGGCCTTTTCCAGATAGTCGCGCTGCTCTGCTGGATCATCCGTTGTGCCAGAGAGCCACAACCATGGGCGTGCGTCAGACAGACTGATCAATGTAGCCTTGGTCAACCAGCGGCGCGCCTGGGCACGGTCACCACCTTTGAGGGCGGTGATCCCATAGCGCAGCAGCTCTTCAAAGTGTTGATCTTCATGATCATCAAGTCTCGAGTACATATATTGATTATAGCAGAAGGAGAATTTTCTGACCCTGGAAAAAGCCACAGAAAGCCTGGAAGGCCCAGGGTTCAAGCAAAATTAAAAGTTTATTTACTTGACAGCACCTTTACCATGCGATAGCATAGGACAGTTATCGCTGCAAAGAGAGGTGACTTTTGGAAGAAGTCGTAATAAAAGAGAAGAAACGCTTTATTTTGTCAGATTTCGTACGCTCCCGTTTTAAGGGTATCCTGGATCCCTTAGCAATCCTCTTTAACCGGCTGGGAATCATGCCAAACACGATGACGATTTTCGGCCTAGTCGGGAATGTGATTGGCGCTTACTTTCTGGCCCAAGGAGAGATGACCATCGGCGGGCTGATTATCCTGGCCATGGGGCCGGTGGACGCCCTGGATGGAACCATGGCACGGCTGCGCGGCGAGCCGAAAGAATTTGGCGCCTTTGTCGATTCGGTGACCGACCGGTATTCTGAGTTAGTCATCTTCGGAGGGTTGCTGTACCATTACACTGCCAAAGGGGAATGGCTCTCGGCCCTACCCGTGTATCTGGCTGCAGCCGCCTCTGTACTCGTCTCTTACGTGCGCGCCCGCGGCCAATCCCTGGGGATGGATACCAAAGTGGGCCTGTTATCCAGGTTCGAACGCTATATTATTCTCAGTCCCTCGCTCATTTTGAACATCCCGCTGGTAGGGGTCTGGGTCATCGCCATTTTTGCCAACATCACCGCGCTGCAGCGCATCATGGACGTGCGCCGGCAAGCCCGGGCTAGCAACAAATATCACTTCAAAGGATAGACTATGTCTACTGGTTTCAATATCGGTCCTTTAACCATTCGGTATTACGGTATCATCCTGATGCTGGGCGCTGTGGCTGGCGCTTATCTGGCTGATCGCGAAGCTCGCCGCCGAAAGATCAACCCGGAAATCATTTGGGATGCCCTGATCTGGGTAATCATCGGCGGCATCATCGGGGCGCGCCTCTGGCATGTGTTCACCCCACCCCCCTCCATGATCGAACAAGGCCTGACAGTCAGATTTTACCTGACCCATCCTCTGGATATCCTGGCGGTCTGGAAAGGCGGACTGGGTGTTCCTGGCGCCGTCATCGGCGGTGGGATCGCACTGTACTGGTTCAGCCGGAGGAGGAAGATCAGCTTTGCTCTTCTGGCGGATATTGCCGCCCCGGCTTTGGCCTTGGGCCAGGCCATTGGCCGCTGGGGAAACTTTGTCAACCAGGAGCTGTATGGCGCCCCCTCGAACCTGCCCTGGGCGATCACCATTGATCCAGCCTACCGCTTACCGCAGTACCAGGATGTCGCCACCTATCACCCTGTCTTTCTGTACGAATCCCTATGGAATCTGATCAATATGGCTGCCCTGCTCTGGATTAGGCGGCGATTTCAGGACCGTCTGCAACCAGGGGATCTCTTTCTGAGCTACTTAATCGGCTACCCGGTTGGGCGATTCTTCCTGGAGTTCCTGCGCCTGGATTCTTCACAGATCGGCGGGGTCAATGCCAACCAAACCTTCATGGTATTGGTGGCTCTGACCGCAGCAGCGCTGTTGGTCTGGCGGCATTGGAAGCGGCCTGTCCAAACCCCACAATAAAATGATTCGCGCTGAGGGTTTAAGCAAACAGTTCGAGGATTTTCTGGCAGTTGACGGCATCCATTTGCAGGTCAACGCCGGCGAAGTATTAGCCCTTTTGGGACCTAACGGCGCTGGCAAAACCACCACGGTGCGCATGTTGACCTCCGTTCTGCGGCCCACCCGCGGCTGGGCACGCGTCGCCGGGTACGATATCGTCCAGGAAGCCGCCCAGGTGCGCGCCTCAGTGGGGGTCTTGACCGAACAACACGGGCTGTACGAGCATATGCCCGCCAACGCCTACCTGGACTTCTTCGGAAAACTCTACAAAATGGAAAACTCCACCCGCCGGAGCCGCATCCGCAGCCTGCTGGAAGGATTCGGCCTGGATCCCGATGACAAACGTCCGACCGGCGAATACTCCAAGGGTATGCGGCAAAAGCTGGCTCTGGCGCGCGCCTTGATCCATGATCCTCCCGTTCTGCTCCTGGATGAGCCAACCTCAGCCATGGATCCTGAAAGCGCTCGCCTGGTGCGCGATGCCATCCACGGGCTGCGCTCGGCCAACCGGGCGATCATTATCTGCACACACAACCTGCCGGAAGCAGAGGAGTTGGCAGACCAGATCGCAATCATTCGCAGCGGTAGGATCATCATCCAGGGCAGTTCACCCGAGCTTAAGCAGCGCTTCCTCGGTCCGGCCGAATTTGAGGTACGTTTTGGCACTAACCTGAATGGCTCGCTGCCAGAGCTACCAGATCAAATTCGACTGACCAGCCAGGGGGATTGCTGGTTCCGCTACCAAACCGGACAACCTCAGGAAATGAACCCGGTTCTCCTGGGCAAGCTGTTAGAAAACGGTTTCCCAGTGGTCAGCCTCCAAGAAGTGAGCCGCAGCCTTGAACAAGTTTACCTGCAGGCTGTCAGTGCCCCTGAAGAAAGCAAGGATGTCGCCAATGTTGACTGATCTGAAACCTGCTTTTGTAGTCGCCTGGCGAGAAACCCGCGATATGTTTCGCGATTGGCGGATCATTTTTCCGATCGTCGGCCTGACGGTTTTCTTCCCATTCTTGATGAACTTTACCGCCAAACAGGTGGTGGGATATGTGCAGCAGTACGGGGCAAACCTGCTGGCTACTCGCTTCATCCCCTTCTTGCTGATGATCGTGGGCTTTTTCCCGATCACCGTTTCGCTGGTGATTGCGCTGGAGAGCTTCGCCGGCGAGTCGGAGCGGCACAGCATCGAGCCGCTGCTCAGCAGTCCACTCACCGACCTACAGCTTTATCTGGGTAAGCTGCTGGCTTCGCTGGTGCCACCTATCCTGGCGAGCATGCTGGGCATCTCCGTTTACTTGATTGGAATTTATCGATCTGTGGGCTGGACGGCGCCTCCGCTCTTCTTGCTGCAAATCATCCTACTGACCTCGGTGCAAGCCCTGGTAATGGTCAGCGGGGCGGTCGTTATTTCCACGCAGACCACCTCCGTGCGTGCTGCTAACCTGCTCTCTTCGTTCATCGTCATCCCCATGGCGCTGTTGATCCAGGGCGAAGCGGTGGTGATGCTATGGGGCACCGATGAAATTTTTTGGTGGATTATCCTGGGAGAGATCCTGGTGTCAGGGATGCTGGTGCGGGCCGGGATTGCACACTTCAACCGCGAAGAACTGCTGGGACGCGAGATGGATGTGCTCAACTTGCGCCGGAGCTGGTCGATTTTTAAGAAAGCCTTCGTCGGCGAAGCCCATTCGTTCAAAGAATGGATCACCGTTGAGGTTTGGAACACCCTCAAGAAGACCGCCATCCCGCTCGCTTTCAGCCTGCTCTTGCTGCCGGTAGGCCTGTGGGTGGGTTTTTATATGTCTGACAAGATAAAGGTCTCTCCCGATGTGCTCAATCTGGATCAAATCATGGAAATGAACGCTGGCATCGCCTCCGGATTGCGCGAGATCGGCTTTATTTCACCGGGCGCGGTGTTGTACATCTGGCTGCACAACTTAAGGGTTGTTCTGCTGGCGACCGCGGCGGGTGTCTTCTCTTTTGGGGTGTTGGGCATATTTATTCTGCTCGCTCCCCTGGCGCTGCTGGGTTTCTTAGCCCAAATGGCTACCGTAGCCGGCATCGACCGGTGGAATTTTCTGGCGGCTTTCACCCTCCCGCACGGTTTCCTGGAATTCCCTGCCATGATCATCACCTGCGCGCTGATCCTGAGGGTCGGCGCAACCATGGTCACACCTGCCCAGAATCAGTCGATCAGCGATTCCTGGCTGCGCGCTTTGGCGGATTGGTTGAAAATTGTCCTGGTGCTGGTTATGCCGCTCTTTTTGGCAGCAGCGCTCCTGGAAGTGTTTGTTACCCCCTATACGATCAGCTTTTTCCTGGGCCGATAGCTACCTGCGCCAACTACCAACCCTGTACAAAGGGCAGCCAATCCTGGTTCTCGTTGAGATGGCGGCCAAAAATATAGACAGCAGAGACGGGTGGCTCGGCAGGCAAGCGCAGTAAACGCATGTGAGCCTGGTCGAGGGTCCGGCCGCCTTTACGGTGGTTGCAATACGGGCATGCGGTCACCAGGTTCTCCCAGGTGTACTGCCCTCCCATATGACGCGGCAGGATATGGTCGATGGTCATTATGGCGGCATGCTGCCCACAGTACTGGCAGGAGTAGCTGTCGCGACGCATGACTTCGCGCTTGGTGAGCTTGACGCGCGGGCGCGGGCGCCTGATCATCTTGACCAGGCGGATCACAGACGGACGCGGGAAGGTAAGGGTCACGGTTTTGATCTCTCCACGACCATTCATGACCAGGCTGGCTTTCCCACCCAGGACCAGCGTAATCGCCCGCCGGGTATTGCAAACGTTGATCGGCTCAAAGTTTGCATTGAGGACTAAAACAGGAACTTGCATGGCACTCGCCTCGATTTTGCGAATTATAGCACGGGAACAGGCGTGGTATAATCGAAATATGGCAATCAATACCATCTCTTTGAAGAAGAACAGCAGCGTTTATTATTATTCCTTTACCTGAGCCCCTCTGCGGTGATTACGGCGCGCCCTCTCCGCAGAGGGCGCGCTTTATTTTTAAGCTCGGCCCTACAAGAGCAAGGAGGAACTATGGGTTCCAAAAACATGACGATCGATGAACAAGTCGCTTACCTGATGCAGGGGACAGAATATGGCGACGAAGCCCTGAAGCAAGCTATGGCACAGGAACTGGGCGAGCGGCTGGTGGAAGCCCAGCAGGAAAAGCGCTCCCTGCGGGTGTACTGCGGCTTCGATCCGCGCACCAGCGATCTGCACCTGGGCCACACCGTACCCATGCGAAAGCTGCGTCACTTCCAGGAGCTAGGGCACGAGGTGATGTTCGTGATTGGGAACTACACGTCTTTAATCGGCGATCCATCCGACCAGGACAAGCTGCGCCCGCAGCTCACACCGCAGCAGGTAGCGCAGAATGCGCAAACTTACGCCGAACAGGCCTACAAGGTACTGGATCGGGAAAAAATTAAGATCCGTTATAACGCCGAATGGCTCTCGGAGCTCTCATTCGAGGAGCTGATCAAACTGGCATCCAATTTCACCCTCCAACAATTCCTGACCCGAGAAAAATTCCGCCAGCGTTGGGAACACGGGGATGCGATTTACCTGCATGAGACATTTTACTCGCTGATGCAGGGTTACGATGCTTATAACTTAAAGGCAGATGTGCAGGTAGGCGGAACAGACCAGTTGTTCAATATCATGACAGCGGCGCGCAAGATCATGACCAGTCTGGGGGCGCGGCCGAATATCGCCATTATCCTGGGCATTCTGCCAGGGACCGATGGTGTGGTTAAGATGAGTAAATCGCTTGGCAATCACATCCGGCTGTTGGCAGCGCCTGAGGATATGTACGGTAAGGTGATGAGCGTTCCTGATCAAGCGATGGGGCAGTTCTTCCGTTTGGTAACGCGCTGGCTGCCATCTGAGATTGCTGTTCTTGAAAAGAGGGTGAGGGAGGGGAAGCTGCACCCGCGCGACGTAAAGATGAGGTTGGCCTATGAAATTGTGTCCATTTATCACAGCCAGGCTGATGCAACCGCTGCACAGGAGAACTTTATCCGACTTTTCCAACAGGGCAGCCTGCCGGAAGAGATGGCCACATTTCATCTGCTATCAGGGCAAACCGGATTGGATGTTATCGTGGAAAGCGGGCTGGTGAAGAGCAGGGGTGAGGGGCGCAGGCTGTGCGCGCAGAAGGGGGTGCGACTGGATGGTGAATTATTGGTTGATCCACATGCGGTGCTACTGCATGGGGGCGTGATCCAGGTAGGAAAGAGGCGGTTTGTGAGGGTAGTGGTGGGTGATTCGGCTTAATGTGAATATAATAGAGGAACACGCAGATACCAGTAAAGTATACTGGAGCTGTGCGGAGAGAATACATTTTTTCACATAGAATACATCAAGGAGTCAAACTTATGGATAATCCCGAACAACCTAAAGCCGAACCCTCTTCCGACGAAATATGGAACGAGCTGCATAACCTGGGCAAAAATCTGAAAGTGCTGCTGCAGGCAGCCTGGGAAACCGAGGAGCGTAAGAAGGCGCAGAAGGAGATCGAGGCCGGGCTGAACGACCTGGCAAAGACACTCTCTCAGGCAGCCAATGATTTTGCGCAAAGCCCGACCGGCCAAACGCTGAAAGCTGATATCAAGGATCTGGGTCAACGCATTCAAACGGGTGAAGTGGAAACAAAGGTGCGTAATGAAGTGGTTTCGGCGCTGCGAGTGGCGAATGAGGGCCTGAAGAAGGCAACAACAAGCAAACAGCCGTCTGAAGAAGAGCAGAAATAAGCTGCGAAAGCTGAAAGTCCTGGTAAAATTCATCCATTCCTTTGGTTGAGGTGCTATATTTGTGTTTAAGCTTGAAACCCGGACCGGTAAGCCTATCGTAGCCGGGAATTGGTGCAGATTGCCCTGGTGGGATTTGCGGTGGCGGGGATGGCGGTATTTTGGTTGTTGTTCAAAGTTGTCAGGAGGAAACGATGAAAAAAGTCAATATTGAGCTGGATGAGGAGTATTAGACCATGGAGATTGCAATCACTCACTATAAACGATGTGTGGTAATTAAAACCAAAGGCCGGATGGATGGCTCGAATGCTCCGGAGTTGAAAACTGCATTCAAGGAACTCATCGATAAGGGAGAATTCAACCTGGTGTTCGATATGAGCGAGGTAAACTTCATGGCCAGTGCAGGTTGGTGGGTATTGATAGATACGCAAAAAACCTGCAAACAACTCAATCGGGGTGAAGTTGTCCTGGCCTGCATCGATAAAGGCATCCAGGATTCCTTAAGCCTGGTAGGCATGAGCTCCTATTTTAAGGCCTTTGATGATATCACCTCAGCCGTAGGGAGTTTTTAACTAAAACTACATGCAAACCAGGATATTCCCAGGCCGGTTTGAAAACCTGGAAGAAATCAGTCATTTTGTAATCCAGGCAGCCGAAAAGGCTGGTTTGGATGATTCGGCTGTATATGCTGTCGAACTGGCCGTTGACGAAGCGGCAACCAATATTATCGAGCACGCTTACCAGGGTGAGGGACTGGGTGAAATCTGCTGCTCTTTTGAGATCATCCAGGAAGGGTTGAAGGTGATGCTGCAGGATTGGGGAGTCCCTTTTAACCCGCTGGAGGTGCCTGAGCCAATCCTTGGCGCACCCCTTGATGAGATCCAATCCAGCGGCCTGGGATTATTTTTTATACGGAAACTGATGGATGAGGTCCGGTTCGAGTTCTCGATTGAAAAGGGGAATACGGTAACAATGATTAAGAGGAAAAAACAGTCTTAGAAGAACTGGATTGCAGACCATTGTGTCAGGAGCAGAGGCCTCAGTACCGGAGGCATAAAACCCATTTGGTTATCGCTGCTTAGTCTCCAACATTCTCATGCCGTTTAAGGTCACGAGCAGCGATGCGCCCATATCTGCAAATACTGCCATCCACAAGGTTGCCAGGCCTGGAAGCGTAAGCAGTAAAAAGGCAGCCTTGACCAACAGGCTGAAGACGATGTTCTGCCAGATAATCCCTTGAGCGCGACGGCTAGCCCGGACGACTTCTGGCAAATGGGAAAGGTTCTCTTGCATCAAAACGACATCCGCGGTTTCCATAGCCTGAGCGTTGCCTCCGTTGCTCATGGCAATGCCAACAGCAGCGGCTGCCAGCGCAGGGGTATCATTGACTCCATCGCCGATCATGGCAACCAGGCCGTACTGCGATTGGAGCTGTT
>Ga0315273_10004636_pt1 | contig 16872 bp, 16 predicted proteins | sample YL17G02_0_MG_FD_205753 | JGI IMG/M metagenome (GOLD analysis project Ga0315273, IMG submission 205753) | Sediment microbial communities from Yellowstone Lake, YNP, Wyoming, USA - YL17G02_0 | ecosystem: Environmental > Aquatic > Freshwater > Lake > Sediment | place: USA: Wyoming | collected... | reverse complement strand
AGCAACTTGAGGGCGACACTCCGCCTGAGCGTCGTGTCTTCGGCTCGATACACCACGCCCATGCCGCCTTCACCCAACTTCTCGACGATCACGTAGTGCCCGAACGTTCCTTCCACCATGAGTGAGGGGAGTATACGTCCACCGGAGGGCCTTTTCCACGGACCAGCCCGACCGGGAGGCGCAGCGGATCTCACGCTGACAGGATCCCCGGGAGGTCCACATCGGGACGTCAGTGAGAGCCCTTGCCGCCGGGAGAATGGTGCGGAACCCCCGTTGGATCGCCACGGGTCCGAGCCGCGGCGCTCACGATACGACCGGCACCGGTCGCGTGCGGGGCGTATTCGCCCGCCTCACGAGCCTACGTGCCGGGTGGCGGTGGCGGCACCATGCACTGCACGGCAGCCGCGAACCATTGTTGCCCCTGTTTCTGATACACCGCGAGGCACAGCCCCTTAACGTCGCCCACCTGCGCTCCGGCGGGCGTCTTCAGGCCGCTCACGACGAACGTCGATTCCTCAACCGCGACCGCTTCGCCAACCAGTCGAATCCGCTCCGGCGTGACCTCGATGTGCGTGCCTTTCAACGGTCCGGCCAGCGAGTCTCGCACACCCTTCTCAATCTCAATACGCCCTCGATGAATAACCCCGGTCGCATAGGTGTGCGTCCCATCCTGGGCGTAGATCGCGGCAACACCCTTGGCGTCACCCCGGTTGTACGCCGCAACGTATTCCTTGACCCGGCCGCGAATCGCAGTTTCCTCCGGCGCCTGTGCTGGCGTCAGTCCCAGGACGCCCATGCCGAGCGCCGCGAGCGCGGCGAAGCGACGTAGCTGTTGCATTGTTCCCTCCTTGCACACCGATGTTGGCTGCACACCGTAACTCTCTCGCCGATGGCCACTTGTCCCACGCCGGTGAGCGGCGACGTCTGGGGTCTACGCGGCAGCCCTCCCAGGCGTCACGGGATGACGGGCCGTTCGAACGGGCGTGTCGTGGGCCCTACACGGCGTCGCCGAATTGTACACCCTCACCGACGCAACAAGATGGGGCTCTTCAGCCGTATCTGCAGGTAACTTCCGGCTCCGGTGACCTCCAAGCGTATGATACAGGGCGATAAGTTCCCGTACATCTGTGGAAAACGAATCCGTCCCCAGCCTGTGGAAGACTGACTCGTTCCCCCAATGAGCGAACTCGAATGGCTGAATCACGCATCCCGGGCATGACGATCCGCGCCCTGCATAGCTTCGATGAGTTTCGACAGGTGATGGCCATGGAGGGCGAGATCTGGGGATACAGCGATCCGGAGGACGCGGTCGGCATCCCGATGTTCGTGATCACGCTGAAGCGCGGCGGCATCCTGCTCGGCGCCTTCGATGGCGAACGCATGGTGGCGTTCGTGTATTCGATTGCCGGGATCAAGGACGGCCGGCCCATGCAGTGGTCGCACATGCTGGGCGTGCTGCCAGCATACCGCGGCACCGGCGTGGGCCGGGATCTCAAGCTCGAGCAGCGCCGCGTCGCGATCGACATGGGTCTCGAGTTGATGGAGTGGACCTACGATCCGCTGCAGGCCGTCAACGCGCATCTGAACTTCCGCCGCCTGGGTGTGGTCGTCGAGGAATACATTGAGAACGTCTATGGCGAGTCGAGCAGTATTCTCCACCGGGGCAATCCGACTGACCGGTTTGTCGCGCAGTGGTGGATGCGCGCGCCCCGGGTTGAGCAGGCGATTGCCGCACGCGTTGAGACGGCCACCGGCGCAGTGTCGCGGGGGGCGGGCTGGGAGCGCGCCCTGCTCGTGAACGCCGTGACTCCGCGCGGCCAATGGGTCGGGTGCGAAGGCGTGACCCTCGGGGCCGAGGCGCCGTGGCTGGCGGTGGCGATTCCGAGTGGATTCACCGAGATGTTGATCGGCGATCCAGGTCTGGCGGCGGCGTGGCGATTCGCGACACGGGAGATCTTCAATCACTACCTCCCGCGCGGCTACAAGGTCGTCGATTTCGAGTTCGCTCCCGGGAAGCTCGAGGGGCGGTACCTGCTGACGAACACGGACTGGCGCTAGCCGGGCGGCCAGGCCATCGGGCGTCCGCCGAGCACGTGCAGGTGGATGTGAAAAACCGACTGGCCAGCCTCGCTGTTGCAATTGAACACCGCGCGATAGCCGCGCTCGGCGACACCCAGTTCGTGGGCGAGTGCGGCCGCGCGGGCGTGCATCCGGCCGATCAGCGGTTCATCGACAGGCGTCACGTCGTTGAGCGTGGCGATGTGCTTGCGCGGCACGATCAGGAAGTGGACGGGCGCCTGCGGATTGATGTCGTGGAACGCCACCAGCGCGTCATCCTCGTAGATCTTCTTGGCGGGGATTTCGCCGCTAATCACACGGCAAAACAGACAACTCATGGTGTGACCTTTCGACGGGCCGACACGGGGGTCGGTCCCTACGCGTTCGCGTGTCGCCTTGCGATGGCGATGCGGGGAATCCCCGCCAGATCGTCGCGCAATGCTACCACTGCCAGGCTCGGTTCGGCTGTGATGATCTCCCGCACGCTGGTCACCTGCCCATCGCCAAACTCGAAGATGAGCCACCCGGCTGGCACTAGTCTGCTGGCGGCCATCGGCACGAGCCGGCGAATCAGGTCGAGGCCGTCAGGTCCTGCGTCCAGCGCAAGCCGCGGTTCATAGTTCAGGATTTCAGGCTGCAGCGATGACAGATCGCCCGTCGGGATATATGGCGGGTTCGACACGATCAGGTCGAACGGCCCGGTGGTCGCGTCGAGCAGTTCGCAACGCACGAGCGTCACGCGGTCCTGCACGTCGTGGCGCGAGACATTCCGGGCCGCCACGGCGAGCGCCGCGGCCGACAGGTCGGTGGCAACCACGTGGGCCGCCGGCAGCCAGCGGGCCAGGGCGATGGCAAGGCATCCGCTGCCGGTTCCAATGTCGGCGATGCGGAGCGCACGGCGGCCCGCCCGGGATTCGGGCTTCCCGCCCGGCTCGCGTCCCGGCCACGCTGGAGCGTGGCGATCCCAGGGAAGCGCCGTAGGGGCACGGCATGCCGTGCCCGTGCCGTCCGCGCGGCAATTCTGGTCCGGCGTGAGGCGCGCCAGGGCTTCCTCGACGATGAACTCGGTTTCGGGCCGCGGGATGAGCACCCCGGCCTCGACCTCGATCTCGATGCCCCAGAATTCCCGGTGCCCGGTAATGTACGCCGTGGGTTCCCGGCATTCGCGCCGCTCGATGAGCGGATCAAACCGTTCTCCAAACCCGGCCGGGGCCGGTTCCCGCCAGTTGGCGATGAGTTGCCCACGCTCCCACCCGCCGAGCGCATGTCGCGCCAGCAGTTCCGCATCGAGCGCGGCCTCGACCGGCTCGATGCCGGCGCGCTCGAGGCGATGCCTCGCGTGTTGGATGACCGCGTGGAGTGTTGTCGTGTTGTCCATCCCATGGTGCTCTACTGGAGTGGGGCAGACGGTACCCTGGCGATTCGCGAAGCGGCCCCTCGAACCAAGCCGACAGCGAAGTCGAAGGGCGCCAGTCCGTAAAACGTGCCGCGAGGGCCGAAACAGGCTGCGCGAATAGCGCAAACGTTAGACCGGCGACTCGCCCCGGTAAGGCGCGTTTTGCCGGCTTGTGTGAGCGGGGACGCGGAGCGAAGCGCCAGGGTACCTTTGCGCCAACCGGCGCCCCCGCCAACGAGTTCTTTCCGACCCCCGACCCCCGAATCCCGCCTACTCGGCGACCGTCGTGACTTCCTTCAATTGTTCGGCATTGTAGTGCGTGACCACCTCGTCAATCAGTTCGGTCACGTTGCCGTCGAGCACATCCATCAGCCGGTGCGTCGTGAAGTTGATCCGATGATCGGTGATCCGGCTCTGCGGGAAGTTGTACGTCCGGATCTTCTCGGAACGCTCCCCGGTGCCGACCTGGCTGCGCCGGTCCTTGGCGATCGCGTCCTGCTGCTTGCGCATTTCCATCTCGTAGAGCCGCGCGCGCAGCACCTTCATGGCCTTCGACCGGTTCTTGATCTGCGACTTCTCATCCTGCTGCGAGACAACCAGCCCCGAGGGGAGATGCGTGATCCGCACGGCCGAGTATGTCGTGTTGACGCTCTGGCCGCCCGGACCGCTCGAGCAGAACGTGTCCACGCGGAGGTCCTTCGCGTCGATGGCGACGTCGACTTCCTCGGCCTCCGGCAGCACGGCCACTGTCGCCGTCGACGTATGGATCCGGCCGCTCGCCTCGGTCGCCGGCACGCGCTGAACCCGGTGGACGCCGCTCTCGTACTTCAACCGTCCGTACACCAGCTTGCCTTCGACGCTCGCGACCACTTCCTTGGTGCCGCCGATACCGTTCTCGCTGGTCGACAGGACCTCGACGCGCCAGCCCTGCCGTTCGGCGTACCGGCTGTACATCCTGAACAAGTCGGCCGCAAACAGCGCCGCCTCGTCGCCGCCGGTGCCCGCTCGAATCTCCAGGACGACGTTCTTGGCGTCGTTCGGGTCCTTGGGGACGAGCAGCACCTTGATTTCCGCGATCAGGGTTTCCGCTCTCGCTTTGAGCGGCGGCACTTCCTCGAGCGCCAGCGCCCGCATCTCCGTGTCCTCGGTCTTCGCGAGTTCTTCTGCCTGGGCGATTTGCGCAGTGACGCTCTTGTACTCGCGAAAACGCTCGACGACGGGCTCGATTTCGGCCAGGGCCTTCGCGTTGATTCGGTACTGGCCCGCGTCAGATTGCACGCCCGGCGCCCCCAGCAGCAGGAGCAACTCCTCGTATCGGGCTTCGACGGAATTCAACTTATCCAACATGTGGACCACCACTCAGGAAACCGCAAACCATCCCTCATCCTCCCGACACCGGCGGCAGGAAGACCACCTCGTCGCGCTCGACCAACCCCCGCGTGAATCGCGCGTATTCGGCGTTGACGGCAGCCGACAAGGCTGCGCGATGCGGTGCCATCGCCGGAAACTCGGTGGCGAGGGCCTGCCACGCCGTTTCCACGGTGGCGCCCTCGGGCACGTCACGCACCAGGTCGGCTGCACCAGCGATATCGCGCAGCCGTGCGAACAATCGAATCGTTACCTGCATGCGCGCTCCCTGGCGGCCCGTCGAGCCACCGAATCGGACGGATCGGCTGTTGCACCCTCGATCCAGGCGTCGCCGCCCTCAAAGATCTCACGCTTCCAGATCGGCGCGATCTGCTTCACGCGCTCGATCGCGTAGCGGCAGGCCTTGAACGCCTCTGCGCGATGCGGCGACGCCGCCGCAATCGCGACACTGCCCTCGCCCGGTCGCAGCGTCCCAATCCGATGCTGCAGCGCCAGCCGAGCCGCGGGCCACGTGTCAGCGACCTCGGCCGCGATGATCTCAAAGGCGCGCACCGCCAGAGGCTCGTAGGCCTGGTACTCGAGTTCCAACACGCGCCTGCCGAGGTTCTCGCCCCGGACCGTCCCGAGAAACGTCACGACGGCTCCATGCCGGCCCGGCGGTTCGTCGCTATGTTCGGTGACCAGGCGCACCAGCGCCGCAAGATCGAGCTCGTCGCGCGTGATACTCAGCAACGTCGGCGGCATTGGAGTCAACAATCCAGTATAGCAGGGCGGGATTGGCGATAAGGGACTGGGGGCTGGCGACTGGGGGCTGGCGATTGGCGATTCGCCCTTCTTCGGCGGCATGCAGTCTGGGGGCTTCGGCGTGGCAAGCGGGGTTCGCGATTCGGGGTTCGGGAGACCCAGAACCGCTCCGGCAGCGGCCACGTTGTCGCGGGAGGGCGGTTTCCGTAGCGGCCCCGTCGTCCAGCGCGCGCGGGGCAGACCTAACGTCCCAGCGGGGCGGCCCCGTTCCAGAAGTGATTCAGAACACCCACACCCCGGCCGGCTGCGGCGCCATGGCGAATCGCTCCCTCCACGTACGCTTGGGCGAGCGGAATGGCTTCCGCGATTGTCCTACCGAGCGCCAGGTTGGCCGCGATGGCGGCCGCGAAGGTGCACCCGGTGCCGTGCGTGTTCGTGCCCGGCACCCGCGCGTGGCGAAATTCCATCAGGTCGTGCCCATCAAACAGCACATCCACGACGTCGGCGGTCTGAAGGTGTCCGCCTTTGACGATGACTGCCGCGGGACCCATGTCGTGAATCCGCTGAGCCGCCAGCCGGCTGTCTTCCACGCTCCGGATCCTGAGCCCGGTCAGCGCCTCCGCTTCGTCCGCATTCGGCGTCACCACGGTCGCCAGCGGCAGCAGTAGTTTTCGCATGGCATCCACCGCGTCGCCGGCCAGCAGCACGGCGCCGCTTTTCGACACCATCACCGGGTCGACGACGACGTTGACGAGTGCGAACCGGGCCAGCGCCGCGGCGACCGCGTGAACAATGGCGGCGGTGGCCAGCATGCCGGTCTTGACCGCATCGACGCCGATATCGCTCGCGACCGCCTCAATCTGGGCCGTGATGATGTCGCAGGGGAGGGGGAACGCGGCCGTCACCCCGAGCGTGTTCTGAGCCGTGACCGCCGCGATGGCGCTTGTGCCCCAGACCCCATGCGCGGCGAACGCCTTGAGGTCGGCCTGGATGCCTGCTCCGCCCCCCGAATCACTTCCGGCGATTGTCAGTGCCTTCTTCATACGCTAGAATCCCAAGTGATATGACCCATGCGTCCTTGCTGAATGCAGTCACTGACCGGCTGGCGTGGTCGTCTTCGCGCGCCATTCGGGTCGCCAGTGTCCTGTTCATCACCGTGCTGACCGCGGCCGCCGCCCAGGTCAGCATCCCGTTGCCGTTTACGCCGGTGCCGCTGACGCTGCAGCCGATGATCGTGCTGCTCGGCGCGGCGGCGCTCGGTTCCCGGCTGGGTCTTGCCAGCCAAGTGCTCTACCTGGCGGCCGGCGTTGCCGGGCTGCCGGTGTTTGCCGCATCGCCGGTGCTCCCACACGGCGTCCTCAGGCTTCTTGGCCCGACTGGCGGGTTCCTGCTGAGCTACCCGCTGGCGGCGTGGGTGACTGGCCGGCTTGCCGAACGCGGATTTGATCGCCGCTACGTGACATCGGTGGCGGCCATGGCCGCCGGTCTCGCCATCATCTTTGCTGGCGGGGTTTCGACGCTCACGCTGCAGTTCGCACCCGCGATGGGTCGGGACGCACTGTCGGCCGCACTCGCCGCCGGCTGCTATCCGTTTGTCGCCGCCGATCTGATCAAGCTCCTGATTGCCGCGACCATCCTTCCGGGCGTCTGGAAACTGATTGGTCGCTAGGGCCGACACAGGGGTCGGCCCCTACTTCCGCACAAAGATCAGGAAGAACTGGTACGGGAGAAACGTCTCTCGCCGCGCCAGTTTCAATCCGGCCGCTTCCGCGTCACGCACGATGAGGTCCGGATCCACGCGCTCGTCGATCGGTGGCCCGGGGCCCCACCCGTCTCTTTTGAAATCCACGACGCCGACTCGTCCCTGCGGCTTCAGCGATCGCGCGAGGTTCCGCAGCAGCGGCACCGGGTCGTTGATCTCGTGGTACGTATCGACCACCAGGACCGCATCGATTTTGCCTGCCGGTAGTCTCGGATCCGATTCGGTTCCAAGCACCGGCTCCACGTTGCGAAGGCCCTCGCGTGCGATGCGGCGCCGGGTCGCTTCGAGCATCAGGCGCTGGATGTCCTCGGCGTAGACTTTTCCATTGGGGCCGACGCGCCGCGCAAGGCGAATGGTGAACCAGCCGCCGCCCGCTCCCAGGTCGGCCACCACCGATCCATCGGCGACGCCGAGCGCATCCATGATCTGTCCCGGCATCTGCCAGAGATCGCGGTCGGGTCCCTCGAGCAGGCCAAGATCCTGGGGCGGAAACAGGCGGCCATGCCGCACCCCTGCCTGCGCACCGAGCGAACCCTCGTCGGTGGCGACAAGAGCCGCGGCACACAACACCGCCGCGAGCCGTATCCTGCTGAACATGAACGGGTTAATCCATCATCCGGAATCGGTATATACTCTGGCGTCATGTTACCAGAATTCTTTTCGAGCATGCTCGAACTCATCGTCAAGACGTCGTCCGAGTTGCCTCCCGACGTTCGCGCGGCCATGAAGACCGCAACCGATCTGGAACCCGCCGACACACGCGCCGGCCAGGCCCTATGCATCATCAACGTCAACATCGATCAGGCTTCCGACGCCGAAGGCGCGATCTGCCAGGACACCGGCATGCCGACCTTCGAGATTCACGTGCCGCGAGGGGCCGATCAGTTGTGGATGGCCGAGGAGGTTCGAAAGGCCATCGTGGAAGCCACGAAACGCGGAAAGTTACGTCCGAACTCGGTCGACTCGATCACCGGGAAGAACTCCGGCAACAACCTCGGTCCAGGCACGCCCGTCATTCACTTCAATCAGTGGGCGTCGGCCGACCAGATTGAGGTCAAGCTGCTGCTCAAGGGCGGCGGCTGCGAGAACTGCAACGCCCAGTATGCGGTGCCGGTCGAACTGGCGAATCTGGGGCGCGCGGATCGGAATCTCGAGGGCGTCCGCAAGTGCATCCTCCACGCGGTGTGGCAGGCACAGGGCAAGGGATGCGCGCCGGGCGCAGTCGGCGTGTGCATCGGAGGCGATCGCACCAGCGGCTACGCGGAGGCGAAGGGGCAGTTGTTCCGGACGCTCGACGATGTGAATCCCGATCCGCAGCTCGCGGAACTCGAATCCACCATCATGGGCACAGTCAACCGGCTCGGCGTGGGGACGATGGGATTTGGCGGCAGGACGACGCTCATCGGTTGCAAGATCGCGGCGCTCAATCGTCTGCCGGCCAGCTTCTTCGTGTCGGTCGCGTACGACTGCTGGGCGTTCCGCCGGCTCGGCGTGGTGCTTGACGCCGCCACCGGCGCGATCAAGCGGTGGCAGTATCGCGATCCGTCGAGCCCGATCGTGCCGATGGCGGATCAGGCCGGGTTCAAGCGGACCGGACGCGAAGTCGTGCTGACCGCGCCGCTCACCGAGGCGCAGGTCCGTTCGCTCAAGGTCGGCGACGTCTTGCTGCTGAACGGCCGCATGTTCACGGGCCGCGACTCGGTGCATGCGTACCTCATGAAGAACAACCCGCCGGCTGATCTGAACGGCGGCGTGATCTACCACTGCGGGCCGGTGGCCCTGAAGGACGGCGACGCGTGGAAGATGAACGCCGCCGGGCCGACCACCAGCATCCGCGAGGAGCCGTACGAGGCCGACGTCATCCGCAAGTTCGGCGTGCGCGCTGTCATCGGCAAGGGCGGCATGGGCGCGAAAACGCTCGAGGCGCTGAAGGAGTGCGGCGCGGTTTACCTGAGCGCGATTGGCGGCGCGGCGCAGTTCTACGCCCGCTGCATCGAGCGCGTCGATGGCGTGTCGCTCCTGGAATTCGGCGTGCCAGAGGCGATGTGGCACCTGCACGTCAAGGACTTCCCGGTGATCGTGACGATGGATGCGCACGGGAACAGCCTGCACAAGGACATCGAGGCGGAGTCGGGGAAGGAACTGGCGGCGCTGAAGGACTAACTGGAAGAGGCTCTCGATGACTGATTCGTCCGCGACCTCCACGCTTCCGCCACCGCCGCGCGCCTACCGCTGGCTGGTGCTGGTCTTCATCAGCCTCGCGATGTTCGGCAACTACTACGTCTACGACTGCATCAGCCCGATGGCCGACGTCCTCACGGCCAAGCTGGGATTCACCGACGCGAACATCGGCCTGCTGCAGGCAATCTACAGCATCCCGAACGTGTTTATGGTGCTCATCGGCGGGTTCATCATCGATCGCATCGGCACCCGCAAGGCGACGCTGGCGTTCGGCACGCTCTGCCTGCTCGGGGCGGCCACCACGGCTTCGGCTGATTCCAGCGCCCTGCAGTCGATCGCGCTGACGCTGGGACGTCCCTTCGGCCTGGCGGCCGATTCGGGCACCCTGGCGGTCATGGCCGCGGGCCGGCTGATTTTCGGCCTCGGCGCCGAGTCACTGATCGTCGCCGTGACCACCGCCATCGCGAAGTGGTTCAAGGGCAAGGAACTGAGCTTCGCCTTCGGCATCAACCTGACGATCGCGCGGCTCGGTTCGTTTGCGGCCCTCAACTCGCCGTCGTGGGCGAGTTGGGCGTTTGACGACTGGCGCAAACCGTTGCTCGTGAGCGTCGCGTTCGGCACCTTCTGCGTGACGGGCGCCATCTTCTACTGGCTGCTCGAGATCAATGCCGACCGGAAGTACGCACTCGGTGCGGCCGGCTCCACCGACAAGGTCGTTTTCAGCGATATCTTCCGCTTTACCTGGTCTTACTGGTGCATCGTCGCCCTGTGCGTGACCTTCTACTCCGGCATCTTCCCGTTCCAGACCTTCGCGGTGAAGTTCTTCATCGATTCGCATGGCGTGTCGCGCGAGACGGGCGGGTTCCTCTCGAGCATGCTCACGTTGTTCGCCATGATCTGTACGCCGCTGTTTGGCTTGATGGTGGACAAGATCGGCAGACGATCGTTCTTCATGATGTTCGGGTCGCTGCTGCTCATCCCGGTCTACCTCGTGATGGCCTACTCGTCGATCCCGCTCTATGTGCCGATGGCGGTGATGGGCATTGCGTTCTCGCTCATCCCCGCGATCATGTGGCCGTCGGTCGCCTACGTCGTCGAGGAGAACAAGCTCGGCACGGCGTACGGACTGATGACGCTCATCCAGAACATCGGCCTCGCGGGGTTCAACCTGATTATCGGGTGGGCCAACGACTACTCGGCTGCGAGCACTTCGAACCCTGGCGGCTACCACCTCGGCATGTGGATCTTCTCGTGCCTCGGTTTCTTCGGCCTCTTTTTCGCCTGGTTGTTGTGGCGCAGCGAGACGGGAGCGCACGCCCACGGCCTCGAGTCCATCAAGGCATAACGGCACCATGGCGATGTTGACCAATCGCGCGTGGAAACTGGCCGCCCGGCCGCAAGGGGCGTTCAAGCCAGAGGACTTCCAGTGGGTGGAGGAACCGCTGGCCGATCTGGCTGACGGCCAGGCGCTCGTGCGCGTCGTGTACCTGTCGTTGGATCCGACCAATCGCGGCTGGGCCAATGCCACGGCGACTTATCTGCCGCCGATTCCGCTCGGCAGCGTCATGCGCGGCTTTGGCCTTGGCATCGTCGAGGCGTCACGTCACGCCGCGCTCAGGCCTGGCGACTACGTGCAGGGCATGCTCGGCTGGCAGGCGTACAGCGTGACCGATGGAGCCGAGGTCACCCGGTTCGAGCGGCAGCCCGGCATCCCGCTCGACGCCTACCCGGCCGTCTTCAGCTACATCGGAGCGACCGCGTACTTCGGCCTGCTCGACATCGGCCGGCCCAAGAAGGGCGAGACCATTGTCCTCTCTGGTGCCGCCGGCGCGGTGGGCTCGCTTGCCGGTCAGATCGGCAAGATCCTAGGCTGCCGCGTGGTGGGCATCGCAGGCAGTGACGACAAGTGCCGGTGGCTGACCGGCGAGCTCGGCTTCGACGCCGCGATCAACTACAAGCGGGAACCGGTCCTCCGGCGGCTGCGGCAGCACTGTCCCAACGGGATCGACGTGTACTTCGAAAATGTCGGAGGTGAGATTCTGGATGCCGTGCTGGCGCTCATCAACGAGCGCGCACGGATTGCGCTCTGCGGCCTGATTTCCCAGTACAACGAATCCGTGCCGCCGCCCGGGCCCCGCTTCTTCGGCAATTTGCTGATCAAGCGTGCCCGGATCGAGGGCTTCATCATCCTCGACTACGCGACCAGGTTCCCGGAGGCGTTTGCCGCGCTCGGCAAGTGGTATCTTCAGGGCCTCCTGCGCTACCGCACCGACATCGTCGACGGCCTCGAGCACGCCCCGATCGCGGTCAATCGGCTCTTCGACGGCGCGAACACGGGCAAGCTGCTGGTTCGCGTATCAGACGACGCGGTGTCCTGACGCGCGGGCGGGTCGATTACAATGGAATGGCTATGGCCAAGTCCACTGTTGCCATTCTGCGTACGCGCCCCGGGACTGTCCTGAAGGACTACCACGAGCTGATGAACCTGGCCCGCTACCAGGACGTCATTGCGAAAGACGCCGACACCGCGCTCAAGGTCAATATCTCGTGGCACTTCTTCTTTCCCGGCAGCTCGACGGTGCCGTGGCAGCTGGATGGCGTCATCCGGGCGCTCAAGGCCGACGGGTACGATCCCGGGCTCGTCCACGCGTGCCACAACCGCACGGTCGTCATTGACGCGCACCTCGGCGAGCGTGAGAACAAGCAGGTCAATGTCGTTGAGGCGCATGGCCTCAGGAACATCCACCTTTACGAGGGCGAGGAGTGGATCGGGATCAAGGACGCGGTCGGCGACTTGACGAAGAAGTTCCTGTGCCTCAACGAGGTCTACCCGCAGGGATTCATGATCCCGCAGCGCTTCATCGGCGAAAACATCATCCATCTGCCGACGGTGAAGACGCACATCTTCACGACGACGACCGGCGCGATGAAGAACGCGTTCGGCGGACTGCTGAACGAACGGCGGCACTGGACGCACCCGGTGATCCACGAGACGCTCGTGGATCTACTGATGATCCAGAAGAAGATCCACCGTGGGGTGTTCGCCGTGATGGACGGCACATTCGCGGGCGACGGTCCGGGCCCGCGGTGCATGATGCCGCAGGTGAAGAACGTCATCCTGGCGAGCGCCGACCAGGTGGCCATTGACGCGGTGGCGGCGAAGCTGATGGGCATCGATCCGATGTCTATCAAGTTCATCCGCCTGGCCGACGAAGCCGGGTTGGGGTGCGGGGATCCGCGCGACATCGAGATCGTCGGCGACCAGTCGGCGGCCGCCGAGAACTGGCACTTCGTCGGACCGTTCAAGAAGATGACGTTCGCGTCCAGGATGCAGCACAAGATCTACTGGGGCCCGCTCAAGAAGCCGATCGAGTGGAGCCTCAAGACCGTGCTCGCGCCGTGGGCCTACATCGCCAGCGTCATGTACCACGACAGCTTCTGGTACCCGATGAACGCGGACCGGATGATGAAGGACGTGTTGTCGAGCGAGTGGGGGCGCTTGTTCCAGAATTGGGACACCGCCAGCCTCAAGGCCGATGCAGCCGGCTATCCCGACGTTGGCGCCGCCCCGGCCGAGGTGCCGAGAATGGGCATGCGCGCGTTCGGCAAGTCCTTCGGGATATTGGGCACGTGCGTTCGCGAGGCGCCTGAATTCGCCGCCAGGAAGCGCAAGGTCGTGACGCGCGCGTAAACCTACTTCTGCTTTTCGAGCCAGACGTTGAACATCCACAGCGACGCCGCGGAAGCGAAGCCGATGCCCATCAGGATGAGCCAGCCCATGGCATTGTTGGCCGGCACGAGCTCCAGCAGGCCGTCGGCCTTGACCGTCGCGCCTTTCGCCATGATGTCGTTGAAGATGTAGGCACCGACCGGTCCGCCAAGTATCGCGCCGAACGCGAGCGGCAGGTTGGCATATCCCAGGAACAACCCCTCTTGCCCCTTGGGCGCCAGCGCGCCGATGTACTCATACATCCGCGGCGAGGTGAACAACTCGCCCAGCGCGATCAGGACGACCGTGAAGATGACGAAGACCGAGGCGACGGGCAGCCAGTTGTTGACCAGCGCCTGCGGCCCGCCCGCCATATAGATCGGGGCGATGTTGATGAGCCACGCCATGCTGATGATCACGGTGCCGGCTACCATCGAGCGGATGGGCTTCATCTTGCCCCACGTGCTGACGATGATCAACTGGAAGCAGACGATGAAAAGCGGGTTGGCGGCCGTATAGAGATCCATCGCGGGGTTCGACTCGACGACGCGTTTCACGTACAGCGGCACGACGTTATAGACCTGGTTGTAGAGGAAGTAGAACCCGGTCATCACGATCAGATAGAGCGTGAAACGTCCGCTCCTCAGCACGAGCACCATGTCGATGAGAATCCGCACAATCGAGCGCCTGGGCTTGGCCGGGTCGGTCGCCGCCGCCGGCTCCTGGTACGTGAACAGCACGACAAAGAAGGCGACGATTGAGGCGATCGCGGAGACGGCGAAGATCAGCGAGAGGTCTGCCGCCCCCGCCGCCGCGCGCTCGGCGGCCGCGCCGGCGGTCGCGATCCAGATGTCCTTCTGGGTCCGGTTGGCCTTCGTCGTGCGGTGCACCAGGAACACGATGCCCGCCGCCGCCAGTCCGCAGATGGCGACCACCTCGAGGATGGTTGTGAGACTCGAGCCGCTTCGCACCACGAACGCCGTGCCGCGCCCGAACAGCGACCCGATGTTGATGACCATATAAAAAATCGCGAATCCCAGCGTCGCCCGCGCGCCAGCGGTCTTCTGCACCGTGCCCGAGATGCACGGTTTGATCACCGACCCGCCGATGCCGATCAGCAGGATGGCGGAGACTATCATCACGGCGTCGCGCGATCCGACGGTGACTTCAGGCCGGATCGTCTTGCTGAGCACGCTCCCGCCAAACCAGACGGGGTAGCCCATGAAGAAATAGCCAATCGCCAGCAGGACGAAGGCAATGAGCAGCGCCCGCTTGAACCCGATTTGGTCGGCGATCGTGCCGGAGAGGATCGGGAGGAAGTACACCAGTCCCCACAGCACGGTCGAATTGAGTGTGGAGGGCCAATAGGCCCCGAAGCCGAGCTGGCCGAGGTAGATGACGACAAAACTCGCCATCGAGTAGTACGCGGCGCGCTCGAAAAGCTCCGTGACGTTCGCGGTCCAGAATGAACCGGGAAAGGGCTGGACAGGGGCGCTCGGATCGGGCGTAACAGGTTGGGCCATGGTGTTTGTCTCGGGGGCAGCGCTATCCTAACTGGATTGGCGCCTGGATGGAACCCCAGGTTGGGGCCGCCGAAGTCGCGGGACGGCGCGCGGGCCGCCGCTCGACGACCCTCAGTAGAGCAGGTACGGCTGCCGGGTGCGCACGAATTCCGCGACGCCGGTGGTCCAACTCTCCGCGATCGTGAACGGATCGACGCCGGCTTCGATCTGCCCACGCAGGCTCGCCGACCCGGCCAGGATATCGATCGGCATCTTCTCGTGCTCGTATTCGTACGGGGGCTGGCGCCACGCGAACCGCGCGGGATCCGCCCTGTAGAAGCGGGAGAGCAGCGCCACGCCGGTCAGCACGGGCAGGAACCGGCGCCTGTCGACGACGTGGGTCTGGCAGCCGCCGCACGTGGTGCGCGCGTGCTTCTGGAACGTGGGCTCGAACACGGCCGGCCGGAAGCGGGCTCCGGGCACGCCAATCTCGTTCATGTCGGCCGCCAGACGTTCGGCGTCAATCCAGGGCGCGCCGAGCAACTCAAAAGGCCTCGTGGTGCCACGCCCCTCGGAAAGCTGTGTGCCCTCGAACAGCACGGCGCCGGGATACACGACGGCCGTGTCCAGTGTGGGCATGTTTGGAGATGGCATCACCCAGGGCAGGCCGGTCTCGTCGTGGAACATCATCCGCGACCAGCCCTCCATTGTCACGATCCTCAGGTCCGCGCCGATGCCGAACTGGTCGTTGAACAGGCGCGCCAGTTCACCAATCGTACAGCCGTGTCGCATCGGGATCGGAAACATCCCGACAAACGACTCGAACCCTGGCTCGAGCACGGGTCCCTCGATCGCCAGCCCGCCAATCGGATTCGGGCGATCGCAGACGATGACCGGAATGCCGTGACGGGCCGCGGCGCGAAGGCAGTTCGCCATCGTGTAGATGAACGTGTAGATGCGGGCGCCAATGTCCTGGAGGTCCACCACGAGCGCATCGAGCCCCTTGAGCATCTCGGCAGTAGGCTCGCGCGTTTCGCTGTAGAGCGAGAAGACCGGCACCCGGCGCCGGGCGTCGGCCGCGTGCGCGGATTCGATCATGTTGTCCTGCAGATCGGATCGAAACCCGTGTTGCGGCCCGAAGATCGCTCCCAGCGTGACACCGGGCGTGGCGCCGATCAGATCGGCGGCGTGATCCAGATGCGCGTTGACCGACGCCGGGTTGCAGACCAGGCCCACCCGATGTCCTTCGAGGTCGCGCGATGCCAGCAAACGGGCGACGCCAATAGTGACAGCCATGGGGCGATTATAGACGGGCTCGTCAAGCCGCCGCCGCCAATTACCGGTGCATCAAGGGACCCAACTCGGCGAAGAAGCGGTACCGGCCGTCAAGCCCGACACTGGCGCCGGCCAAGATCGGGCCGAGCGGAGTTTCGACGACGAACCCTCCAGACACGTTAGTCTCGAACGCGGCGCCGCTGAACCGTTCGAACATCGCGCCGTTCTCAAGCCAGCCACCCGCGTACACGATGCCGGCCGCGCCCTGTGCGAATTTATACACCTGGTGGAAATAGCCGGCTGTCGCGAGCAGGTAGTTGCTGCCGCGCAGTTCGCCGATGTTGAGGGCGCTGAGCCGAAATGGCCCGCCCAGGGTAAACGTGTTGACCAGGGCCGTGCTGCCGAAGGAGGAGCCGCCTGCGGCTCGCAGGAAGACCCTGCCGGCGCGGCTGACGGGAACAAACACCGACGCGTCGGCCTCGCCCGAAAGCAGGTTGTCCGGCTCGACCCCCGGGGTTCCCTCGATGTCGGTGGACGTCGCGGTGGCGACATGGGTAAAGCGGCGGAGCCGCCCTCGCGCATACACTCCGCGCTCGGGAATCGTCGGCCCGGTCTGCCCATCGTACGTGGCCTGCAGCCCGAAGCACCGCTGGGGCCCATCGATCGCCGGCAGCACCGCATCGCCCACGAGGGTGAGGCCGTCGAGATGCTCGACAGCATAGCCGGCGCGCCACTCGAGCACGTTGCCGCTCATGAGGCCGGCATCGATGCCCGCGTTGGACACGGTCTGCCGGTACTCAGCGACGAACTGCTGGCCCTCAAACACGTTGAACTGGTGCCGTTCAACTCCGGCGTACGACGAGATGAACAGGCCCGT
>Ga0315273_10004635_pt1 | contig 16873 bp, 15 predicted proteins | sample YL17G02_0_MG_FD_205753 | JGI IMG/M metagenome (GOLD analysis project Ga0315273, IMG submission 205753) | Sediment microbial communities from Yellowstone Lake, YNP, Wyoming, USA - YL17G02_0 | ecosystem: Environmental > Aquatic > Freshwater > Lake > Sediment | place: USA: Wyoming | collected... | reverse complement strand
CATTGTGAAGATAACTTTCATCGATGTTCCTTTTTCCAAAGCGACTCCATTATACGCAAAGTATTATCTCTACGCCGTTCATACCGGCGCGGATGAGCGGGAGGTGCTCAGGATTCGAAGAACTCTCTTTCATGCAGCACAAGAAAAAAACATACAATCAGAAGAGCTTCTCGTGAATTACCTGAAAGAACAGAAGATATCCTGGAAGGAATATGATGAAAAACCAGTCTTTCAGACGTTGAATATGATTATCAAGCAAAACAGAATCGCTGCGACTCCCACCTGTGTCATCAGGTATTCCCCGTCTGATTCAAAAAAATACATCGGCATTGATGAGATACGGGATGGTCTTGCAATATTGAAGTCGCAGCTCAAGGGGCAGAGCTGTATGTATTGCGGGACCGGTTTCAGGCGTTATGTTTCTGTTTCCAACCCTTTTCGTGACAGGACACTCACATTACTTGATTCCGGCGAAACGAAAGGACCCTTTATATGAAAATAGTTATTGCACTGCTCTTTACGTTGTTAAGTATTACCCCTGTACATTCAGGGGAAAGTGTTTCTTTTGAAAATTATCTGAGATCATTTGACTATCAGGAACGCAGAAACATGAAAATCGGTATCCCGGAACTGCTGAACCTCTACAAGCAGGGCAGGGTTCAGATAATTGATATCCGTTTCCGGGAAGAATATCAGGTATACAGTTTCAGCTCTATTAAAAACATTCCGCTGAATGAGCTCCCGGACAGGCTGAAAGAACTGGACATGTCGAAGATTATCGTCACGGTGTGTCCTCACTATGACAGAGCTGAGCTTGCCAGGACATTCCTGACGTTGAAGGGCTACCGGTCAAAATACCTTGTTGAGGGACTTATCGGGCTTGCCGACTATCTGAGAGGCGATAGAGCTAAAGACTTCATAAATGACATGAAACAATGAGAAAAGGGCTAGGCACGTCCAATCAATAAGCGGCTGCCTCTCTGAAGGCTAATCTAACGACATGAAAAATCTTTCACATATTCTTCCACAGCGTCATGCCTGGAATCAACCGTCATGGACATGAGGTGTTTCAATGGATGCAAATGCAACAATTGAGGAAATTCAGAATTCCGGGAAGCTGATGACCGCTCTTCTTGGCCTGTTACATTCTCCTGTCGGCGTCCGATTTCTCGCGTCGGGAATGAACCCGCCTTCCGGCGTGGAAAATCTCCACCAGCACCGTTACTGTCAGGCACTAATGTGGGCGCGACAGGGACGGTCGGTTCTTCTGGACGGACAGGGAATCGCCTGTCCCGCCGCCGCCGCTGCGTTTGGTTTTCATCGTCTTCCCGCGGGATTACGTAGCGGCAAAGGGCTTGTGGGTTTTGGAATCGTCTCTGAAGAAGCGACGGGAAGGCGCATGTTCGAGACGATGCCTGTCCTGAAGCCCGGCCAGGTTTCAGCCTTGCACCTGTTCCCGCTGGATCAGGCGCTCGTCCGTCCGGATGTGGTCGTCATCGAGGATGATATTGAAAAGCTGATGTGGATCAATCTAGCGTATCTAAACGCCGAAGGAGGAAACAGGATTATAGGTTCGACCGCCGTCCTCCAGGCGGCATGTGTAGACGCGACTATCATTCCATATTTGGAAGATCGCCTGAATTTCAGCTATGGTTGCTACGGATGCCGCGACGCCACTGATATAGGCGCGAACGAGACCATTCTTGGCTTCCCCGGTGCGAAGCTCGCCGCCGTTGTTAAACACCTCGATTTCCTCAGTCGGAAAGCAATTCCCGCAGCGCGGACAAAACACGCATTGCTGACGTTGAAAGGCAAGTGGGGGAACTTGGCTGATTCGCATGGTCTATAGGCGGATACTTTTTATCCAACTGGATATGTCCATCTGGATATTATATATCCGATTGGCTATATGTCTTCATCTTAATTCCATGACAAAAATTATATATAGCGTAATAATATAGACCAGTTATAGAAACCTATCTTCATTGGCATGTCTCTTGCTGTATAGCCAATAAACAATTCATTTGAAAGGAGACAGGAACCATGAAGAAACTAATGACGATGATTGCGGTGATCGCTCTGGTGGCGATCATGGTTTCCCCGGCGGCGGCCTGGAAGGGCGGCATGCGGGGAGATTACGGTTCTGGAATCGATGACCGGATGGCTGCCAACCTGAACCTTACGGCAGAACAGACGGCCCAGATCAAAAGCCTGCAAGAGGCGCAACTGAAAGAAATCCAGCCTCTCCAGAACAAGCTGTACAGCAAGCGCAGCGAACTCAGACTGCTCTGGTTGCAGCAATCGCCTGACCAGAGCAAGATCACGGCGGCTGATCGGGAAATCCGCGCACTGAGGGATCAGATCCAGGATAAAATGACTAGCCACAGGCTGGCCACTTTCAAGATACTGACCCCGGAACAGCAGACTAAACTGCAGGCTTACGGAGCGGGACGGGGTTACGGTTCAGGCAAAGGCATGAGAGGTTATGGCGGCATGGGCATGGGCATGGGCATGAGGGGTTATTAAGCATCGTTGAAGATAATATTGTCCAATTAAAAAGGGGAAGACCTATGAAAACAAAACGGATTGCTGTTTTGATGATTGTTATGGTGTTTCTTTTGACCGCTTCTTTGGCCCTTGCAGGCCCCGGGAAGTGGGAAGGTCGCGGCAGCGGCGGCTGGGGCATGGGAACGCCCTACCAGGGGATGTATAACCCCGCCAATAGTGAAACTCTCTCCGGTGAAGTGATCGGTCTGGAACAGACGGTTCCCATGAAGCGGATGAATCAGGGGATCGCCCTCGTGGTCAAAACGGAGAAGGAAACGGTCACCGTCCACCTCGGACCGAGCTGGTATCTGGAACGTCTCGATACGAAAGTCGTCAAAGGTGATCGGGTGGAAATCAAAGGGGTCCGCACCACCTATTGGGGGAAACCCGTAATCATCGCTGCGGAAGTGAAGAAGGGCGATAACGTCCTCGTCCTCAGAGACGCCAACGGCGTTCCCGTCTGGTCCGGCTGGGGCTGGGGAAGATAATTGGAATATAAGGAAAGGGCGACGCAAGCAAGCGACGCCCTTTCCCTTATCCGGTCTCACTTGTATCTATTTTTCAACGTGGAAATTCAGGGAATGACCACGGGAAAGTATTTTATGTCCGGATACACGCATAAACAATGGCATATCCAGATCGTCAGGTCGCTCTGGCCGGCCTTTCTGGTGCTGGCCGTGAATCTGGTCCTTTCCGTTTTTATCGGCAACTTCACCTTTGTCGGCGGCGCCGAAGCACTATGGAAAGTGCCTTTCCGCTATTTACGGTTTTCGTTAATCCTCGTACTACCCGTTTTTCTGCTGTCCATGTTGAGCGTGTTCATGGGCAGGGTTTTCACGTTTGGACACCGGGAATTAATCGCTACAACGGAAAGAGCGAACGCCTTATCGCCACTGAAAACCTGGCTCATCCGACCTTTTCAGGGGATCGGGCTCTCGCTCCTTCTGGGCGCGAAATTAATAGGTGTCCTGCAAGGCTATTCATTAGTTGCAACGGGGTCCGCAGGTGTTTTGCCCCCGAGTCAATTTGTGTACGGTCGGATGCTGATATCGATGGCCATAGCCGCTATTGTGTCCCTTGTTTTATCTCTTTTCTGGGCAATGGAAGACCTCGGCGTCACCCAGCAGAATAAAAAAACAGGAGAGGTGCGCATGATCGGGAAATATCTTGGCGCCATCCTGCCCGTCGTGTTCGGTTTTGCCGGGTATCTCAGTCTGCTCCATGATATTACCGCTTATCTCGCTGCACAATATGTTTTGCAGATGGTGGTGGCTCTCTATCCGCCGTTTGTGACTCTGTCTGTTTGCCATTTTCTATACGTTCAAAGAAAAGCCGACGTTATCCTCACAAAGCTGGCTGTTCGTCCCGTGCCGATGTTGGCGGCTGGCACTGCGGGGGAAAGTGCAACAGCGGGTGAAAAGATATCTTTTTCTAAACGGGAGGAATGATCCCTAACGAATATATTACCAAGCATGAATTTAACCGGAGTTATATATCCATGATCCGATTCAGAATAAAGAAAATGTTGTTAGCTATCGTTCTGATCAGCCTCGCCGCAGTTGTCATTCAGGTCGGAAGCGGTGTAATCCTTGCGGCAGAACACACCGTAAATCAAGTTGATCCCCAGACGTCGTCCGGCGTCGCGGCAAACGGCGGACTCTTTTCACTGGATCGATGCATCGAAATTGCGCTGGCCAAAAATCCCGAGATTGCCGCTTCCAAGTGGGATATCGCCGCCGCGGACTCGCGGTATGACGCTGCCCGGTCGGCCTTCTGGCCGCAGATCAGCGCCGAAGGCGGTTATCAGCACTTCGTTGACAGTCAGCGGCTGATCCAGGCGAAATACAACGGGGAGGTGGGCGTCTTCGACAACGACCTCTACCGGGGCGATCTGATCGCGAAAATAAACCTCTATGCCGGCGGCCGCATGACGAGCGAAACCGGAGCTGCGGGAAAGCTCTCTGAAGCGGAAAAGAAAAAGTTTGTCCGGACCCGGGACGAACTGATCTACAGCGTAGCCGGTGTCTATTTTTCCATTCTCGGGCAGCAGCAGGTCATTGCTTCCCTTGTGTTTTCGCTGCAGGCCCTCGACGAAAATCTGAAGCGGACGGCGCAACTCTATGACGCCCGCAAGGTCGCCAGGGTCGATGTCCTCCGAACCGAGGTCCGTCTCACGGATCTGAAACAGAATTTGCTCCGGGAGAAAAATGTTCTGGCTGTTCAGCGTCGTATCTTGTTCAGCCTGATGGGGTACGACGCCGTCCCGGATGATGCGCGTTTTGAAGATAAGCTTGAATTCAATGTCAAAACGCCTTCCAATCCGGGCGGGTTGATTGAAACAGCCTTGAAAAACCGGCCTGATTTCTTGGCGGCGAAAGAACGGGTGGAGGCCCAAATTCTGAAGGTAAGCGCCGCGCGCGCGGCGTATTGGCCAAATCTCAACGTACTGGGCACATACGGGAAACGCAATGCCCCAAGCCCGGAAGACACGGGGAAAAATACCAATGCTACGGAGAGTGTCGGATCCGTCGGCTTGGTGTTATCGGTTCCCATCTTTGACGGCGGGCTTATCAGCGCCAAGGTCCGGGAAGAGATGGCCTCTCTAGCCGCAGCGCGGGAGCGGCTGAAAAAACTGGATATCCAGATCCGCCAGGAAACGGAAACAGCCTTTCTCGATGTGCTCTCCAATGCGGAAAGGATGAAGGCAATGGAAACGGCGATCGATCAGGCCAAGGAAAGTTTCCGGATAGAATCGTTGAAATATGAGATGGGCAAGGGTTCCTTGACCGACGTCCTCGACGCACAGGCCGCACAGCTTCTGGCAGAAACAAACTATTGCCGCGCCTGCGTCGACTATCACACCGCCATGGCCAGACTCAGGCTGGCGACAGGAGAAAATATATGATGCGGCCTCTTCGAAAATGCGCCGGCCTTTTTGTCATGCTGTTTTTGATTAGTTGCAGCGTTGAAGCGCCTAAGCCCCCAAAGCAGATCCCCACGGTCAAAACGAAAGCCGTCCAGCAAAGTCCCATTGCCGAGACATTGGAAATCAACGGCAACGTTGTCGCAACCAAGCAGGCCCGCCTCGGCTCGCCGGCCGAAGGACCGATCAAGAACCTGCGTGTGCGAGAGGGCGATTTTGTCAGGAAAGGTGCGCCGATCTTGACGATCGGGAGGACCGAATCCGCGGATGCACAACTGATGGCATCGGAGGAAGATTTCAAGCGCGATCAGCAGGACTTGGAGGCAACAGAGAAGCTGGTCAAAAACGGCGCCATACCTGCGGAAATGCTGGACCGTGCCCGTGCTGCCTTTTCCCGCTCCAAGGCCCAACTCATCAAGGCCAAAGAAACGATGGCGGATTTTGTTATCCGCGCCCCCTGGAGCGGCTATGTCTCCAAGGTGCTGGTGACAGACGGCAATTTTGTGGGGCCGCGGGTACCGCTTGTCGAGATGTTCGATCCGGCAAGTCTGGTGGTGCAGTTTGCCCTGCCCGAAAAGATATCCGTCGCTGTCGCCCGGGGCGCAAAGCTTTCCGTGACCCTCGACGCCCATCCGGGCAAGACCTTTTCCGCAACCGTCAGTCGTGTCTACCCCGATCTGGATCTGAAGACTCGTTCGCGGACTGTCGAGGCGACACTGCCCGAAAAAACTGCCCTGACGCCCGGCATGTTTGCCCGTCTGGCGATCGATCTCAAGTCCGTCGCCGATGCGATTGTCGTACCTGCCGAGGCCGTGCTGACCATGCCCGACGGCCAGAAGATCGTCTATCTGGTCACGGATGGGAAAGCCGTCAAACGAAAAGTCCGGACCGGGATCGAAAACGGCCGTCTGACGCAGATTCTGGAAGGCGTCGCGTTGGGCGATCCGGTGATTGTCGAGGGTCATGAACGCCTCAAGGACGGCGTCGAGGTAAGACTGCCCGGTGAAAAGAAGGGGCCGGGCAAGAACGGGGAAGGGGGAGCGGAAAAGGGCGCCGCAGAAGGAAGCGTCAAAAGCGGCGGAAAAGCGAGCGGGGGCGCCCGATGAAACTGACGGAATATTCGGTCAAAAAGCGCGTTGCCGTCGGCGTCATGGTTTTGGCCTTTGTCGTCTTGGGCCTCTATGGTCTCGCGCGGCTGCCGGTCAATTTTCTGCCCGATATCACCTATCCGCTGATCAAGATCCATATCTGGTGGCCAGGCGCGACGCCGGAGGAGATTGACCTGCAACTGGCTGATCCCATCGAACGTCAAATGGCGACGGTCGACGGACTGGATTATCTGGAGTCCTCCTCTATCGAGGGCATGTACACGCTGCAGGCTAATTTCAAGTACGGCGTCAATGTGGATGTCGCCTACCAGGACGCCCTGGCCGCTATGGCCCGCGTTGCCCGACAGTTGCCGAAGGATATTGACCCGCCAGTCGTGATCAAGGCCGATCCATCGCTGCAGCCCGTTGCCCAGTTAACGATCCGATCGCAAGAGATCGACCTCACAAAGCTCCGCACCTGGACCGAAAACTGGTTACAGGTCCAGTTGCTGACTGTGCCGGGAGTGGCAGGCACGGAGATCGTCGGCGGCATGAAACGGGAAATCCGCATCCATGTCGATCCCATCGCCCTCGAGAAATACGGACTGGCTCTGGCCACTGTTGTGAAAAGACTCGGTCAGGAAAACCTCGAACAGTTCGGCGGCCGGGTCACCGAAGGGCGCCGCGAATTCATCTCCCGCACGGTCGGCGATTACGGGTCTCTTGAAGAGATCCGGAACATCCTCCTGGCAGGAAACGGGCCGGCCAAGGTCTATCTGCGCGATGTCGCCGATGTGGAAGACGCCCATGCCGATGTCCGCATCATCACCCGCCTGGGCGGCGAGCCCTGCATCAAGCTGAGCGTTATGAAACAGGCGGATGCCAATACCGTCGAGGTGGCCCGGGCCGTAAGCCGCAAAATCGACCAACTCGCTCCGTCCTTTCCCAACGATGTTCGGATCGGCATGGTCGAAAATCAGGCGGACTATGTCCAGGCGGCCCTGGATGGGGTGCGGAACACCGCTCTGGAAGCCATGGTGCTTGTCATTCTCACCGTTTTCTTGTTCCTGGGAAGTTGGAGGCAGGTGCTCGTTATGGTCCTCGCCCTGCCGATTACGATCTGCATCAATTTCGGCCTCATGAAGCTCGGCGGTTTTTCCCTCAACATCTTTTCCTTAAGCGGCCTGGTCGTTGCCATTGCCGTGGCCCTGGACAACTCGATTGTGGTACTGGAAAACATCTCCCGCCTCAAGGCCGCGTCTCCCGATGCACCCATCGAACAATCGGTAATACAAGGCACCGCCCAGGTCGGACAGGCGCTCGTTGCCGCCACCGTCTCGTTTCTGGCGCTTTTTCTGCCGTTTCTTCTCGTTCCGGGTCTGACCAGCCTCCTCTTCAAGGAACTGATCTTTGTCGTCTCGGGCATCATGGTGCTGAGCCTTATCATGGCGGTTACGGTCACGCCGCTTTTTAGTGTGGTCTTTCTTTCCGCCCAGGTGCATCAGGGTTCGTCTCGTTTTGAGAGTTTCTTTGAACGGCTCCGCGATCTCTACGGTCTGTCTCTTGACCGTGTTATGCATCACCGCCGCCTCATCTTCGCGGGTGCGGCGGCCCTCCTCCTTGCCGCCATCCTGACGTCGGGCCTGGTGGGCAGCGAGTTTCTGCCGCGCATGGACGACGGCCGGGTCATGGTCAAGGTAAAGCTGCCGACGGGCGCCTCCTTGGCCCAGACAGACCAGGTATTGAAACAGATCGAAGCCAAGCTCGCGGGCGATCCGCTGGTGGAAAGCATGTTCACCCTCACGGGCGGCAAGGTCTGGGGTCTCTACACCTACGAGATAGCTAATGAGGGCGAAATAGATATCCAGATGATCCCGCGGGAGAAGCGTAAGGTTGCCACGGCAGAGTATGTGAAAAAAATCCGACCCCTTGTTGCCCAGGTGCAGGTCCCGGACGGCAAGGTAGCCGTTTCGCAGATGAAGGTCAAAGGGCTCCGCAGCTTGGGAGAGGCCGATGTCGACATTCAGATCAGAGGACAGGACATCTACAAGCTTTTTGACATGGCGCGGCTGCTCTCGGAAACCATGAATGGATTGAAGCATTTCACGAATGTTTATATATCGATGGATCTCAACAAACCGGAATATCAGGTCCGGATCGACCGGCCGCGGGCGACGGAACTCGGCGTAACCGTTTCGGATGTGGCCACATCTTTGAAATCGCTCATTACGGGCGCCATTGCCACAAAATACAAGGACGGGGACAAGCAGTACGACATTCGGGTGGTGGTGCCGGAAAAGAACGTCACATCGCGCCGGGCCGTCGAGGACATGCCGCTTCTGCCGGTGGCGGGGGGCTATCTCAAGGTCCGGGATGTCGCAAACGTCGTGCCGGCCGTCGGCCCCGTCGAAATCGTACGCTACAATCAAGTGAAACAGGTCATTATTCGCGGCGACGCCGCGGGGGTGAGCGTGGGCCAGGCTCTCGGGGAATTGAAGGCGGCTGCAAAAAAGATCGATCTGCCGCCGGGCTACGAGATCGGCTATGGGGGACAGGCGCAGATGATGGGCGATATGCAGCGGGATGTGATTATGATCCTGGCATTTGCCGTCTTTTTTGCCTTTGTAGTGCTCGCCGTCCAGTTCAACAGTCTGAGAATTCCCGGCCTGATTCTCGGCAGCCTGCCGTTCTGCGTTGCGGGTATAATTCTCCTCCTGGCGGCCACACGCCTGCCTTTCGGGGCCACCGTGCTTATCGGCGCCCTCGTCGTCATAGCCGCCACCATCAATGAAGGCGTGCTGCTCCTCACCCTGGCCGAAGAGATCAGAAGGACACAGGGCCGAACGCCTGCCGAGGTGGTGATCGAGGCGGCGAAGATCCGCTTCCGGCCGCGGCTCATGATCTCCCTCATGATCATTACGGGCATGATCCCCCTGGCCCTCAACCTCGAAGCAGGCGGCGAGATGCTGCAACCCATGGCGGTCGCCGCCATCGGCGGCCTGTTAACCGTCATCGTCGTTTCCCTCTATCTGCTTCCCGTCCTGTACGCCGCTGTCGCGGAACATGCTCGGGGGCAAGGGATCACCGAGATGCTGAAGAGGCTTCCTGCAAGATGGCTCCGCCGCAGGGGATCGGCTGAAAAATAACGTATGGATTCGCAAAAAGAATCAGATGTATAATACCAATAGAAAGGCAACGAACGTTGGAACACAACCACAATCATGATCATGAACCGCCGGCATCGCTGAAAAACTTGGTTTTCGCCATGGTCATCAACGGCGGGATCGTGGCCTTCGAGATGGTTTTCGGATTGCTCATTCAGAGCATGGCCTTGATCTCGGACGCCGTCCACAATCTGAGCGACATTGCCGCCATGATCTTCAGCTATTGGGCAGAGAAGGTCGCCCTCCGTCCCGCGAATGCACAGAAGACATACGGTTACCACAAAATCGAGTTTATCGCCGCCTTTGTCAACAGCATCGTCCTATCCGTTGCGATCGCTTTTATCCTCTGGGAGGCGGTCGGCAGACTGACGGCGCCGCCGGCAATCCCCGGGAAAGAGATGCTCTGGGTGGCCGTGATCGCCTTCGTTGGAAATGGGTCCGCCACCCTTTTGCTGCAGAAAATATCGGCGCGAAACTTCAACATGAGAAGCGCCTGGCTTCATTCTCTTCAGGACGCCCTGTTTTCCCTCGGGGTCATCGTCGGCGCCCTCTTGATCATGTTCTTCGGTTGGCACGTCATCGATCCGCTCATTTCGATCGCCATCAGCCTGTTCATCGCCCGAGAAATCTACAAGATCGTCCGGCAGACCGTCAATTCACTGCTGGACGCCGTTCCACCGGGCATTGATTTCATCCAGGTCAGAAACGACCTGTTGGCAATCGATAACGTTGTGGAGGTCAATGATCTCCACATCTGGCAAACCGGCGCCAATCAGAAGCTTTTGTCCGCCCATCTTCGGATGACGGAGGAAGCATCGGACAGCGAAACGATTATCCGCACGGCCCAAGAGATGCTGCTGCACAAATACGGGATCAACCACACCACCCTCCAGATCCTGCCCGGCTCGGCCGGGGAAATGGAGCACTGCAACCACTGCAATTGAGGGAAGGCTATAAAACATGTCTCTGACCGTTTACATCGTGAGCGCCGTTTCTGTCTTTTTCTTCTCGGGCCTTCTGGCCATGGCCGGCCTTGGGGCTGCCTTCATTTTCGTGCCCCTTTTCTACTACCTGGGAGTGCCCCTTGCCGAGGCTGTACCGGCAGCGCTTCTGCTCAATGTTGTCAGCCTGATCTTTGCGACTGTGAATTATTATCGCGGCGGGCTGATCAACTGGCGGATCGGCCTGCCCATCCTGATCACAGCGGTCCTGCTGGCGCCCATGGGAGCCCACACGACACCCTTTGTGGACAAGCGTCTTTTCCTCAGCATGTTTGCAGGATTCCTGGTTTTCGCGGGCTTCATGATGCTCTTCTACAAACCTGCACTTCGGACAAAGCCATTGAACCGTGCCGTCGAATCCAGCGCAGGGGCTGCCGTCGGCGGCGTGGCCGGATTTCTTGGCGGCCTGCTGGGCGTGGGCGGCGGAAATTTCATCGTGCCCGTCCTCAACTGGCTTGGTATCGATGCCAAGGTTGCCGCAGGAACCACGGCAATGGTGGTGGTTTTCGCCTCTTTCTCGGGATTCCTCGGCCATGTCACCCTGGGAGGACTAAGCCCTGTGTTCATAGGAATCATGGCCCTTTTTAGCGCCCTGGGTTCCATCGTCGGCTCGCAGATGATGAAGACCAGGATTTCGAGTTCTCAATTGAAGAAGATCATTGGCGTGCTGCTCATGGTGATCGCCGCCAAGATGATTTTTGATATTATCAAATTAACGTAAAAGGAGGTATTTATTATGACGACGAAATATGTTCCCCCCGAATGGGGATTTGAGTTTCACGGGCACCTCTGCCCCTTCATGCCAATCGGCTACCGTATGGGCATACTGGCTCTGGAAAAGCTCGGCGTCGAGCGGGAGAAAGATCACGGTCTGTTCGTTATCGCCGACCTGGGTGAAGGCCACCCCCAGACCTGCATGCTGGATGGCGTGCAGATCGCTACGGGCGCTACCTATGGCAAGCTGATGATGACAAAAACCTTCTATGGAAAACTGGCCGCCACCTTCTACCATCCCCGTAATGGCGCTGTGCGCTTCGCCCTCAAGCCGGAGTTCATCGACGGAATGGGAAAGTTCGAGTTCTTCGCCTATCGCAAGCGCGGTGTTGAACCCTCGGAGATCCCCGTCGGGGTTGCGGAAGAAGTTACCCAGTGGATGTACGGCCAGCCCGATGAGGTATTGTTCAAAATCGAGATGAAGCCAGACTTCAAGTTTACCCCGGTCAAGGGGTCGTTCAACAAAACGAAATGCAGTGTTTGCGAGGAGTACGTCTTCGACCGCTATGTGCGTATGAAAGAAGGCAAACCGTTATGCATCCCTTGTTCCGGTTATGAAAAAACTGTTTTGATTGAACGTTAAAGCCGTGCGTCAAAATCGCCTGCCGGGGGGGATTGGATAGGTAGGGAGAGAATCTTGATGAAACGTTTCGTGTTAATATTATTGGCCATATGTTTACTGGCGGGGGCTTCCCCTCTTTGCGCCATGCCCGCGACCGAAGACGTGCACACCTTCACCCTGAAAAACGGGATGAAGATATTGGTGCTGGAGGATCACGCCATTCCCAATGTAACACTGCAAATCTTCTTCAAAGTCGGCTCCCGGAATGAATATCCGGGGATTACCGGGTTATCCCACTTTCTTGAACACATGATGTTCAACGGCGCAAAGAAGTACGGCCCGAAGATGTTCGACCGGGTCCTGGAAAACGCCGGGGGGTCCAGTAACGCCTACACAACCGAGAATGTCACCACCTACCAGGATTGGGTCCCCGAATCCGCCCTCGAATTGATCTTCGAAATGGAAGCGGACAGGATGGGAAGTCTCGCCCTCGATGAGAAAATAGTAGAAAGCGAAAGAGGCGTCGTCTTGTCGGAATATACGACGGGCTACGAAAACAGCGATTACGAACTTTTGGACGATCAACTCCGATCCGTCGCCTATCAGGCGCATCCCTATCGCTGGCCGGTGATCGGCTATGAATCGGATATCCGGAATTGGCAGCGGCGTGATATCAAGGATTATTTTGATCGGTACTATGCGCCGAATAACGCGATTGCCGTCGTGGTGGGCGATGTGACGCTTGCCCAAGTAAAAACCCTGGCCGAAAAATACCTGGAACCCATTCCTGCCCGGGCGCCTCCCCGCGCCGTGCACACTCGTGAACCGGAACAACGGGGAGAGAAGCGGCTCTTCGTCCATAAAGATGTCTCTTCGCCTCATATCCTGATCGCCTACCATGTGCCGGAAACGGGCGCCGCCGATTATTACGCCCTCGATCTATTGAGTTCCATCCTCTCCAACGGTAAATCTTCGCGTCTTTACAGCGCGCTGATCAGCGACAAACCGCTGGCGACGGAAATTTCAACCTACATGCCCAATGCCCTGGACCCGACATTATTCTATCTTTACGCCATCTGCGCGGACGGCGTGAACGTGAAAACCCTGGAAAAGGCGATTCTCCGGGAAATCGATAACGTCGTCGCACAAGGCGTGACGGGAAAAGAGATCCAGAAAGCCCAAAACAACGTGGTCGCATCCTTCTACCGTTCCCTGGAGACGATCAACAACAAAGCCGATATGGTCGGGTCCTATGAGATCTTTTTCGGCGGTTATCAAAAGCTCTTCGCGGCCCCGGAAACTTACAGGAAGGTAACGGCAATGGATATCAAGACCGTGGCGGCAAAATACTTCAAAAAAACCAACCGCACCATAGGCGTCCTGGAAAAAAGCGAGGGAAAATGACTTTGAAAAAGAGACGCATCCGCATCCTGTGTTTAAGGATATTCATCATGGCCGTTTTGGGGACTTGGGCGGCGGTTGTCTTCATTGTTGAGCCGCTGGGGATTGTCAATGCCGCACAGCGGGAAACCCCGTCATTTGCGTTGCCCGCGTACGAGAAAATAAAGCTGAAAAGCGGGCTGACCGTTTACCTGATGGAACACCACTGCGTGCCCTTGATATACGTATCCGCCGTATTCCCTGCCGGGGCCGTAAGAGACGCCGGCAAATCCGGCCTGGCCTATCTCACCGCCGAGACTCTTTTGTCTGGAACCAAAAGTTACCGTAAAAAACAGATTGAAGAGCGGCTGGAACTCCTGGGGGTAAAATATTATGCCTACGCTGATCTCGAATCGGCCAGACTTTCCATGTCCTTTATCAATTCCGATCAGGACAAGGTGTTCCCCATATTGAAGGAAGTGATCCAGGACGCTGTCTTCGATCCTGCCGAATTTGAAAAGAGAAAAAAACGCCTGCTCCTGGAGCTAGTTCAGGAAAAAGAGCAGCCCTCCATGATGATCGGCGCCTATTTCAACAAATTCGTTTTCGGGAGTCATGGTTATGGAAACCCTATTTACGGCACACGTGCATCCGTCAAAAAAATCAGCAGCAAAGATGCAAAGGCCTTCTATAACGCCCATTACCGTCCTGAAGAAACCGCACTGGTAATCGTGGGAGATTTTCAAACCGCTCAGATGAAAAAAACGGTGCAAGAATTCTTTGAGGCATGGCAATCGAAGAAAAAGCCGCCGCCGATATAGACAGTGTCAAAGCGGGTGAACGCCTCCTGGTACATTTCCATTTCGCTTACGAGTGCATTCAAGAATTCGTCGATCATGGTGAAAGAGGTAACCGAATAGAAGTTACAGTAAGGACATTTGCTTTTGCAGAAGGGTATGTGAATGTACAGGCCGGGAGTTGTATCTGTTGTTGAGATGTCTATGCTGGATTCCATATCAAGAGGTTTAAAAAAGTGAAAATTGATTTCGTGAAGGGTGAATCAAGAATTTTATCATCGTGCATCTTCATTCGGTGCCGGACTTCAGGACGGCGAGAAAGGCGCTCTGCGGGATGCTGACCGAGCCTATCATCTTCATGCGTTTCTTCCCCTTCCTCTGTTTTTCGAGAAGCTTTCGCTTCCGGGTAATGTCTCCGCCGTAGCATTTCGCCGTTACGTCTTTGCGGAAAGCCGAGATCGTCGTTCGGGCAACAATTTCCCCGCCGATTGCTCCCTGAATTGCGATTTTGAACATTTGCCGGGGTATTTCATCCTTGAGGCGTTCGCAGGCCAAGAGCCCCCTGGCGCGTGCGCGATCCCGGTGCACGATCTGCGACAGGGCATCCACTTTCTCCGCGTTAACCAGGATATCCAGGAGGACAAGGCTTCCTTCCCGGTAATCGATCACGTCATAGTCAAAGGAACCATAGCCCTGGGTGACGGACTTGAAACGGTCATAATAATCATAGATAACCTCGGCGAGGGGTATTTCATAGATGAGTTCCGCCCGCCCGGGACCAGTGTAGTTGAGGGTTGAATTCACCCCCCGTTTTTCCATGCAAAGCTTCATTACCGCGCCGAGGTATTTCTCCGGCATCATCATGGTTGCGCGGATATACGGTTCGTCGGATTTGATAATGGTAGATGGATCGGGATAATGCGCCGGGTTGTCCACGTCTATCACCGTCCCATCTTTCAAGGCAAACCGGTAACGGACACTGGGAACGGACAGAATGATGGAAAGATCATATTCCCTCTCCAGCCGTTCCTGAACGATCTCCAGGTGAAGAAGGCCGAGAAAGCCGCACCTGAATCCCTGGCCGAGGGCCACAGATGAATCTTTTTGATAGATGAACGATGCATCGTTGAGTTTGTATTTTTCAAGGGAGACAGCCAGCGCCTCATAGTCATCCGAGGCAATCGGGTAAATGGAGGCAAAGACGACAGGCTTGATCTCCTTGAAACCGGGAAGCGGTTTTTCGCAGGGGCGGTTGTGGAGTGTGATTGTGTCACCGGAACGGACATCCGAAACCGTCTTCACGCCGGCTATGATATAACCTACCTCGCCTGCGCTGAGATTATCGCGCGCTTGGCGGGTGAGGAGAAAATGGCCGACTTCTTCAACCTTGTAAGTTGCGTTATTGAACATGAAATGTACGATGTCTCCGCTTTTCACTGCACCGTCAAAAACGCGGCAGTGAATGACCGTCCCGCGGAAAGGGTCGTACTGGGCATCAAAAATGAGGGCGGCAAGGGGCGCGTGCAGGTTGCCCTTCGGGGGTGGAATCCTCTCCACGATGGCTTCCAAAATCTCTTCGATACCCGTGCCTTCTTTTGCGGAACACGTGAGATGGCTGTCAGGGTCCAATCCCAGCTCCGAGTCGATCTGTTCGATGACCTTTTCAACATCCGCGGAAGGCAGGTCAATCTTGTTGATGATGGGGATGACTTCCAGACCGAGCTCCATGGCAAGATAGAGATTGGCTAATGTCTGGGCTTGCACGCCCTGGGCGGCATCGATCAGGAGAAGGACGCCTTCGCATGAGACCAAGGCGCGGGAGACTTCATAGGAGAAGTCGACGTGGCCCGGTGTGTCGATCAGATTGAGGCTGTATGCTTTGCCGTCTCTGGCCTGATACGGGAGGGAAATTGCCTGGCTCTTGATCGTAATTCCCCGCTCACGTTCAATATCCATATTATCCAGTATCTGGTTTTTGAAGGTTCGCTCGTTGCTCACACCGGTATACTGGATAAGCCGATCGGCAAGGGTCGACTTCCCGTGGTCAATGTGGGCGATAATGCTGAAGTTGCGGATATTTTCCATATTCTATATTTAATGGCCGGCCTTTTTACGAACCGTCACATAAAAAAGCCTTCCGGCATTACTATCTCAGGAAGGCTTTCTTTCGTATTTTGTGACTGCTATAAATTATGTTAATCTTTTTTGATAGAACTTCCTTTTCGGTGCGAGAAGTATAGGAGAAGCAGTCTTATATGTCAATATGATTTTAGGTCAGGATATAGTGGCTTACTCGGACAGTCTGGGGAAGTTCCCTCCACCTGGGCGGCTCGCACCCCATCGAGGTATTCGGCAAAGGCAGGCGGGGAGCGCAAACGGTGAGGGAACAAACCCGCATGTACGGTGAAACGAAGCGCAAACACATGGGACTTCCCATTATCCACGTAAAGGCTTAACAGAGTGTTGAAGAATGCCCTCTTAAAAGCCCGCCCTTAAAAATCCCTTGACTTAAATGTTATAATGCTATAGCATAAATAAAAAATTTGGGGATAGTTATGCTGGACAGCAAGGATATAAGCAAAGTCATAAAAGAGATCAGGAACAGATTGAATCTAAGTCAGGAAGGATTAGCAGCAA
>Ga0315273_10004634_pt1 | contig 16873 bp, 15 predicted proteins | sample YL17G02_0_MG_FD_205753 | JGI IMG/M metagenome (GOLD analysis project Ga0315273, IMG submission 205753) | Sediment microbial communities from Yellowstone Lake, YNP, Wyoming, USA - YL17G02_0 | ecosystem: Environmental > Aquatic > Freshwater > Lake > Sediment | place: USA: Wyoming | collected... | reverse complement strand
TAGAGCTGCCCCGGTTTGGTAGACACCTCATTAACCCTGCTACGTTCAGGGTGGAGGTGTGGAATGAAACCAAGACGAAGCGCACCGCAACGCACCGGGGGTCGGTCGGAGCGGACACGCCGGCAGTACACACAGGAGTTCAAGTTGGAAGCAGTCCGGCTCGCCGCGCAGGGGGATCGACGGCCGAGCGAGGTGGCGCGCGATCTGGGCATTCGGCCCGATATGCTGCGCCAGTGGCGGCGACAGGCCGAAGGGCGGGCGGGGCGCGGGGCGGCCGACGTCTTTCCCGGGAACGGCAAGCTGACTAGCCAGGATGAGGAGATCCGGCGGTTGCAGCGGGAGAATCGGCGGCTCCAGGAGGAACGCGACATCTTGGGAAAAGCGACGGCCTTCTTCGCCAAGTACACGCGATGAGATTCGCGTTCGTCCAGACCCATGTGGACGAGCACCACGTCACGACGATGTGTCGGGTGCTGCAGGTGTCGAAGGCCGGCTACTATGCCTGGGTCACGCGGCTGCCGAGCAAGCACGCGACGGCCGACGAGCAGCTCGCGGAGGAGATTCGGAAGGTGCACAAGAAGAGCCGCGGCACGTATGGCAGTCCCCGCGTGCAGGAGCAGCTCAAGGGGAAGGGCCAGCGGCACAGCCGGAAGCGGATCGCGCGGCTCATGCGCGCGAAGGGGCTGCGGGCGAAGACCCCGCGGCGGTTCCGCCGGACGACGGACTCCCGCCACGCGCATCCGATCGCTCCGAATACGCTGGACCGGCAGTTCGCGGTGGATCAGGTCGCCGCCCCCAACCGCGTGTGGGCGAGCGACATAACGTATCTCGCCACACGCGAGGGCTGGCTCTACCTGGCCATCGTGCTCGATCTCGCGTCGCGCCGCGTGGTCGGCTGGGCGATGCGGCACACGCTCGAAGGGGCGCTGACCCGTGCGGCGCTCACCATGGCGCTGACCGGCCGCCAGCCTGGCCCGGGCGTGCTGCATCACTCGGATCGGGGCAGTCAGTACGCTGCGGGGGACTACCGGGCGTTGCTCAGCGCGCACGGCATGGCCTGTAGCATGAGTCGCGTCGGGGACTGTTGGGACAACGCCGTCGTCGAGAGCTTCTTCGCCACGCTCAAGCGGGAGCTGGCGGACGATGCGGACTGGATGACGCGCGACGACGCGCGCACGGCGGTGTTCGAGTTCATCGAAGTGTGGTATAATCGCGAGCGGCTGCACTCGAGCTTGGGCTATCTGAGCCCGGTGGCCTACGAACTTCAGCTCGAAGCGCAGCAAGAGTTGGCGAAAGCAGCATAAACCCCGTGTCTACGAAAGCGGGGGAAGCCCAGTCACCGTTGAGGGGGCGTCCCGGTCCGGGCGCCCCCTCGGTGCATCTCTGCCAAAGGAACAGACCCGTATGGTGCACGTGATCGAGCGGTCCTTCGCGGGCCGCCCCCTTCGTATCGAGTGCGGCCGTCTCGCCAAGCAGGCGGCCGGCGCCGCGCTCGTCCAGTTCGGCGAGACCGTCGTGCTCGCCGCGGCCTCGGTGGCCGATACCCGGAGCAACCTCCCCTTCTTCCCGCTGCTCGTCGAGTACCGGGAGAAGTTCTACGCCGCCGGCAAGATCCCCGGCGGGTTCCTGAAGCGCGAGGCTCGCCCGCACGACGAGGAGATCGTCGCGGCGCGGCTCATCGACCGCACGATCCGGCCGCTCTTCCCCGAGGGCTTCCAGAACGAGGTGCAGGTCTTCGTCTACGTCCTCTCCGCCGACCAGGAGAACGACGCCGACGTCCTCGGCATGATGGCGGCCTCGTTCGCGCTGGCCTCCTCCAAGATCCCCTTCGCGGGTCCCGTGGCGGGCGTGCGGGTGGGCCGGGTGGAAGGGAAGTGGATCCAGAATCCGACCTTCCAGCAGCTCGAGTTCTCCGACGTGGACATCGTCGTGGCCGGGAGCAAGGACTCGATCATGATGGTCGAGGGCGGCGCCGGGGAGATCAGCGAACAGGAGTTGCTGGAGGCCTTCAAGGTCGCGCAGATGGGCATCCAGGAGCTGGTGGGGATGCAGGACGAGCTGCTCGCCAAGCACCAGGTCCCGAAGATGGAGTGGACGAAGCCCGAGCCGCCGGCCGCGCTGGTGAAGCGGGTCAAGGAGATCGCCGAGCCGCGGGTGAGCGAGGCGATGAACCTCCCGTTGAAGGAGGAGCGGTCGCAGGCGCTGTCGGCCCTCTTCTCGACGGTCGTGGGGCAGCTCCAGGCCGAGTTCCCCGACGATGCGAAGCTCATCGCTTCGCTCCTCTCGGACGTCGAGTACAAAGCGATGCGCAAGCAAGTGCTGGAGCGCGGCGAGCGGGTGGACGGCCGCGACACCAAGACGGTGCGGCCCATCAGCTGCGAGGTGGGGGTGCTCCCCCGCGTGCACGGCTCGTCCCTCTTCACCCGCGGCCAGACGCAGGCGCTGGTGACGGTGACGCTGGGCAGCGTGGACGACGAGCAGCGCATCGACAACATCGACGTGCCGCGTGAGACGACCAAGTCGTTCATGCTGCACTACAACTTCCCGCCGTTCTCGACGGGAGAAGTGCGGCCGATGCGCGGCACCTCGCGGCGCGAGATCGGCCACGGCGCCCTGGCCGAGCGGGCGGTGACGCCGATGCTGCCGCCGTACGAGAAGTTCCCCTACACGATCCGCATCGTGTCGGAGATCCTGGAGTCGAACGGCTCCAGCTCGATGGCGACGGTGTGCGGCTCCTCGCTGGCCCTGATGGACGCCGGTGTGCCGATCAAGGCCGCGGTGGCGGGCGTGGCGATGGGGCTCGTCAAGGAAGGCTCGAAGATCGCCATCCTGACGGACATCCTCGGCACCGAGGATGCGCTCGGTGACATGGACTTCAAGGTCGCCGGCACCGAGGCGGGCATCACCTCGATCCAGATGGACATCAAGATCCAGGGCCTCTCCCTCGACATCATGGAGGCGGCGCTGGCGCAGGCGAAGAAGGGCCGTCTGCACATCCTCGCGGCGATGGCCAAGACGCTGACGGAAGCGCGGAGCGAGATGTCGCCCCACGCGCCGCGGATCATCACCGTCCAGGTGAAGCCGAAGGAGATCGGCAAGATCATCGGCCCCAAGGGCGCCACGATCCGCGACATCGAGGCGCAGTCCGGCGCGTCGGTCAGCATCGACGACGACGGCGTGGTCACCATCAGCGCCGTGGGCGCCGAAGCCGGCCAGAAGGCGCGCGAGATGGTCGAGGCGCTGGTCCAGGAGGCCGAGGTCGGCAAGACGTACACCGGCAAGGTGAAGACCACGACGGCCTTCGGCGCGTTCGTGGAGATCCTGCCCGGCGTCGAGGGACTCGTCCACATCTCCGAACTGCAGCACGGCCGCACCGAGCGGACCGAGGACGTCGTGAAGAAGGGCGACGTCGTCACCGTGAAGGTGCTCGAGGTGGACGACCGCGGGCGGATGCGGCTGTCCCGCAAGGCGTTGCTCGAGAAGTAGTGCAGACCCGCCGGCTCGACGAGGGCGTGTCCCGCACGGACGCGCCCAACGGCCTCGTAGTGCTCACCGAGTCGATGCCCGGCCTCCGCTCCGCGGCGGCCGGGTTGTGGGTCCGCAGCGCATCCGTGCACGAGCCCGACGAGAAGATGGGCATCTCGCACCTGCTCGAACACATGGTCTTCAAGGGCACCGAGCGGCGCAGCGCGAAGGACATCTCCCTCGCACTCGAATCGCGCGGCGGCTCGCTCGACGCCTGCACCGGCCGCGACCAGACCACCTTCCAGGCGCGCGTCCTCGACGCGGACGTGCCGCTCGCGGTGGATGTCCTCACCGACATCGTCCGCCGTCCCGCCCTCCGCGAGGAGGACCTCGCGCTCGAGCGCAAGATCGTGCTCGAGGAGATCGCGATGGTGGACGACTCGCCGGACGATCTCGTCTTCGACCTCCACGCCGGCGCCCTCTTCCCGGGCCACGCCTACGGCCATCGTATCCTCGGCACCCGCGAGACGGTCGCCGGGCTGACGCGGGCCGACCTCACGCTCCTGCACGAGGGAGCGTACCAGCCGCGGCACGTCGTCTTCGCCGCCGCGGGGAACGTCCGGCACGAGGAGGTCCTCGGCCTCCTCTCGGCTCAGGGCTGGTTCGACGTCGAGCCCGGCGCCCAGCGGCCCGCCATCCTGCCGCCGGCCGCGTCGTGGCGGGGCGAGAGGCGCGTCGCGCGGGACGGCACCCAGGTCCACATCGTCTTCGGGACCGAGACGTTCCGATATGCCGACCCGCGGCGGCTCCCCCTCGCCCTCATCTGCACCGTCTTCGGCGCCGGGATGAGCTCCCGCCTTTTCCAGCGCGTCCGGGAGCAGCTCGGCCTCGCCTACTCGGTGTACGCCTTCCACCAGTTCTTCCAGCTGACGGGGATGTGGGGCGTCTACGTCGGGTCGCAGCCCGCCACCGCGCAGCAGGCGGCGGACGTCATCCGCGAGGAGATGTCGGCGCTGGCACGAGATTCGCTTTCGACGGAGGAGTTGGCGTCGGCCAAGCGCCAGGTGAAGGGGCAGATCGTGCTGGCGCTGGAGGGGCCGGTGTCCCGGATGTACCGGATAGCCGGCACGGCCCTCCACGAGGAGCCTTACCGGACGATCGACACGGTGCTGGCGGAGATCGAGGCGATCACCGCGGAGCGGGTGGCCGAGGTCGCCGCGGAGTTCTTCGCGCCGGAGCGCCAGGCGGTGGTGTGGCTGGGGCCGGAGGGCTGAGCACTCCTGCGCACTGCGCACTGGACACTGATGTGAGCACACCGCCGATCCTGTGCTACCACAAGGTGGACCCCCGTCTCGAATTGGGAGTCACGCGCGTCGCGCCCCGCGTGTTCCGTCGCCAAATGGAGGCGCTGGCCGCCGCGGGGATACGCACGCTCGGCGCCGCCGAGCTGAGCGCGCTCTTCACGGGCGAGGCAGCGGCGCCAGGTCCCCTCTCACCTCCTGACCCCTCACCTCTTACCTCCCTCACCTCAGTTGTCCTGACCTTCGACGACGGCTACGAGCCCCTCGCACGCCATGCCTTCCCGGTGCTGGCCGACCTGGGCTTCAGGGCCCTCGTCTTCGTCGTCACGGACTACGTGGGTCTCGACAACGACTGGGACGTGCACTACGGCTGGAGGCGTTTCCGCCACTTGTCGTGGGACGACCTGGCCCACTGGCAGGAGCGGGGCATCGAGGTGCACTCGCACGGGGCCACCCACGCGCGGCTCACCTGGGTCTCCGATGCCCAGGCCGAGGACGAACTGGGCCGCTCTCGCGCAGCGATCGCCCAGCGGCTGGGGGGGGGGGCGCCGCCGGCGGGCATCAGCTACCCGTTCGGCGTCGTGGACGCTCGCGTGCGGGCCCTCGCGGCCGCGGCCGGCTACTCGCTGGGGTTCGCGGGCCCTGCGGGGCCCGGCGGGCGTCAGCCGGCCGGCGCGGACCGTCTCGCCCTGTGCCGCCGGCCCGTCTATGCGTGGGACGTGTTCGCTCTCCCGTGGGTGCTGCGCGAGGACGCGGCCGGTGACTTCGGGATGGCGGTGGCCCGGCTCACCAATCGCATCGCCGTTGGCACGGCCTTCTTCCAGCGCCTCCTCGGCGCACGGTACACCGCGTCCCAGTAGCCCACTCCGGATTACGACAAGTCAAGTCCCTATTCGCTCGCCGCTCGATCCAGGTGGAGGGCGGAGGGCAGCGTGGCCGGTGCCGGAGTGGCGCGAAGATTGCGGCCCCGTGGTTGCAAGTGCCCTTCGGGGGCGCGGGTACGTACCAAACACCGATCCACAGGAGATCCGTCTCATGGCGGGGAAGCACAGCGGTTCGGGGCTGCTGGAGTCCGTGGACTACCACGCGGTTGGGATGTCGGCGACTGATCCCAGTTTGAACCCCTTCATGATCGCCCAGCGCCAGCTGGACGATGCGGCGAAGATCCTCAAGCTCGACGACGCGACCCACCAGATGCTCAGGTGGCCGATCCGCGAGATGCACGCGCACCTGCCGGTGCGGATGGACGACGGCAAGGTACAGACGTTCCACGCCTTCCGCGTGCAGTACAACGATGCGCGCGGCCCGACGAAGGGCGGCATCCGCTTTCACCCCGACGAGACGATCGACACGGTCCGCGCGCTGGCCGCGTGGATGACGTGGAAGGTCGCGGTGGTGGACGTCCCGCTCGGCGGCGGCAAGGGCGGCGTCGTCTGCAATCCGCTGAAGATGTCGCCGGGTGAGCTGGAGCGGCTCAGCCGGGCGTACATCCGGCAGTTCGGCCGGATCCTCGGCCTGGAGAAGGACGTGCCGGCGCCGGACGTGTACACCACGCCGCAGATCATGGCGTGGATGATGGACGAGTTCGCGTTCCAGCAAGGCTACAACGAGTTCGGGATGATCACCGGCAAGCCGCTGGCGCTCGGCGGCTCGCAGGGCCGCGGCGACGCGACGGCGCGCGGCGGTGTGTACGTGATGCGTGAGGCGGCGACGAAGATCAAGCTGGACCTCAAGGGCGCGGCGTACGTCATCCAGGGCTTCGGCAACGCGGGCTGGCACGCGGCGAAGATCATCAACGACGAGATCGGCGGGAAGGTCGTCGCCATCGGCGAGATCGACGGCGGGGTCTTCAACCCGAAGGGCCTCGATGTCCACAAGCTCCACGACTACTTCATGAAGAAGAAGGGCGTGAAGGGCTACAAAGGCGCCGAGTTCCTGCCGAAGTCGAAGGATGTGCTGGAGCTGAAGTGCGACGTTCTGGTCCCGGCCGCGATGGAGAACCAGATCACGAAGGCCAACGCCGGCAAGATCAAGGCGAAGATGGTGCTCGAGCTGGCCAACGGCCCGACCACGCCGGAAGCCGACCTCATCCTGAGGGACAAGGGCGTGATGGTCCTGCCCGACTTCCTGGCCAACGCGGGCGGCGTGACGGTGTCGTACTTCGAGATGGTGCAGAACGCGTACGACTACTACTGGGAGCCGGAGCTGGTGCGCAATCGGCTCGACATGAAGATGACGGCGGCGTTCAACTCGGTGTACGAGATGGCGCAGAAGCAGAAGGTGCACAACCGGCTGGGGGCGTACCTGGTGGCGGTGAGCCGGGTGGCCGAGGCGATGAAGCTGAGAGGGTGGGTTTGAGAGGGCCGGTGAGAGGGTTAGAGGTCAGAGGCCAGAGGTGAGAGGTGACGAGGGGGCGGGTCCCGGTGGGATTCGCCCCCTGCTGCGTCTGGCCGCCGGCCGTCAGATGGGAGCACCGGCGGCCCGCGAGCGCGGGCCCTACGCCGCGCCGGCCGTCAGAGGGGCGCGCGCTGACGGCTGACGGCCCGTATAGCTCTCGTGAAAGGTCTTGAGGTTCGCGACCAGCGCCGCGATCTCGTCCATCGGCGGCAGGAAGGTGGTGCGGAAGTGGAAGGTGCCGGGCCGCTGGCCGAAGCCGGAGCCGGGCACGACACAGATGCCGGTCTCCTCGAGCAGGGCGAGGCAGTAGTCGCTGTTCCGCTGCGCCTCGCGGTCGCGCCGCTGTTCCGCCGTCATCGCCGCCACGTCCACGTCGGACTCGGGCGGCAGCTCGAACCGCACGAAGCCGTACATCGCGCCCTGCGGCATCGCGAGCGACATCCCCTCGATTGCGTTGATGCCCTTGTCCAGCAGCTCCGCCTTCGTCTTGAGCTGGGCGATCACGCCGTCCCGCTCCGCCACGTACGAGGCGTAGCTGGCGTCGCCGGGCTGGGGCGGCGCGACCATCACGTAGGTCGCGAGCTGGCCTGGCACGTTGGAGCACAGGGCGATGGACTGCAGCTTGGCCATCTCCGCCATCACGTCGTCCGGGATGTTCCGGAACTCCATGTACCCGCCGCGGTGCCCGCACTCGCCGAGGAAGCCCTTCGAGACCGAGTGGTAGCTGATCAGCGTGACGTCCTTCTCGCCGAGGTCGTGCATCACCTTGGCGAAGGAGAAGAACCGGCGGCCCGCGGAGTAGACGTTCTCCTGGTAGACCTCGTCGGCCAGGACGGTCAGGCCGTGCCGCTTCGCGAAGCCGACGACCATGCGGATGTTGTCGTAGGACAGCACGGCGCCGGTCGGGTTGCCCGGGTTGATGACGACGATGGCCACCGGGTTCGTGCCTTCGCGCCTGGCCCGCGTGATCGAGTCCGTGAGCGCGGACTCGGACAGCTGCCACTCGTTCTCTTCGTCGAGGTCGTAGTCGATGCGAGTGCCGCCGCGCAGGGCGATCTCGGCGCTGTACAGCGGATACTGCGGCGTGGGGATCATGATCCCGTCGGAGGGACCCTTGAGGAGCGACACCACGGCGAGCTTCACGCCGCCGCTCGCCCCGTCCGTGAGGATCACGCGCTCCCAGTTCGCCGGGATGCCGTCGCGCGCCGCGATCGAGTCCGCCACCGCCTTCCGCACGAACGGGATGCCGCAGCTCTGCGTGTAGGCGCCGGTGCCGTGCGGGTGCCTCTTCAGGATGTCTCGCGCCCGCTGCACCACGTCGGCCGGGAAGTGCGCCATGGTCCTCGGGTCGTCCATCAGGGCGGGGTACTCGACCAGGGCCAGCAGCTGGCGCAGGTACGTCAACGGCTTCTGCTTCAGGGCCTGCGGGTTGCCGATGTTGCAGTAGATGATCTTGCGGCCCTCGGCCTCGAGCTTCTGTGCCCGCTCGACGATGGGCCCGCGGACGGCGTACTGGGCGCGCAGGACGTTCTGATTGAGGTCCTTCAAGGTGATCATTTCCGCTCCCGTGCACTGGTCAGCCAGAAAGTTAGCGAGAGACGCGTGAGGGGGTGAGGGGTGACCTCACCCTCTCACGCCTAGCTGTTCGAATGTGATATTGAGCACCGGATACCGCCTCCAGTCGCGCCAGTCGAAATGCCACCACTCCTCGACGATGGACCGGAACCCCTCCGCTTCCATCGCGCGCCGCAGCAGGTCGCGGTGCCAGCGCTGCAGCGACGTGCCGCCCGGGTAGTCGCGGTAGGCCCGCGGCGAGAACTCGTCGTAGCCGCTCACGACTTCGATCGGCCGGCCCGTGGCGAGGTCGTACAGCGAGAGGTCCACCGACGAGCCACGGTTGTGACGCGAGCCCCGCACCGGGTCGGCCACGAACATGTGCTGCGCGCCGGGCGTCACTTCCCAGAACATCTTTGTGACGTGCCAAGGCCGGTAGCCGTCGTGGATCAGCAGGCCGTAGCCCTGCGCCATCAGGGCCCGGTGCGCGCGCAGGACCGCCTCGGCCGCCGGCCGTTGCAGGAAGGCTTTCGCGGACGAGTACATCCGCGCGCCCATGAAGTTGTCGGCCGTCGCATAGCGGATGTCGACACGGATCCCGGGGTCGAGCGTCGTGAGGTCCACGAGATCGGGCCGGAGGAGGCCCCGCGGTTGGACGGGCGGCGTCGCGGCCAGCGCTTCGCGGCGAACGTCCTCGATGGGCCGGCGCGGCACGATGCGGAAGACGGAGCCGTCCTCGGGTCCCACGGAGCGGCGGCGGAACACCACCGCCGAGACGGCCGCGGCCGTGGCGCGGCCCTCGGGCCCGCGGCTGAAGGTGACCGTCTCCCCGCTGTACATCCCGTAGTCGGGGAACCTGAAGGTGCCGTCGCTCTGCTCGGTCAGCGGGTAGAGCGCGAACCACTCGATGAGCGCGTAGAGCCTCCCCTCGCGCTCCAGGATGTACAGGACGTCGTGGTCCCAGCCGTACTCGCCGACGAGGCCGCGCCAGCGCTCGGGCGCCGGAGACGGTCTCGCGTCGGCGCTGCGGCGGAGGGTGTCGCCCTGGACGACGAGGAAGTCCGGCCCCCAAAGGACGCGTTGCCCGAAGGCGAGGCGCCCGTCGGCCACGAGGGTGTCGCCTCGGAAACGGAGCTGGGTCGGCATCCCGCCGAGGACGTTCTGATACCAGAGGGCGCCCTCGCGCGCGGTGAGGTCAACGGCGTGCGTGCGGCCCCGGTACTTCCCGGCCAGGCGGCGGATCGTCTCGCCGGGGATGGGCGCGGTGGTGACGACGGCGGGAAGCGGCCGCCCTTCCTTCGCCGCGAGCATCAGGCGCAGGGCCTCGTCGGCGATACGCTCGGTGACGGCGTTGGCGGCGTCCACGGTGGTCGAGACGGCGACGCCGAGCTGCTCGCGGGGCAGGGCGGCGACCTCGGTGGCGAAGCCGTAGTGCCAGCCGCTGTGGCCGATTCGCTGGCGGCCTTCGAGCCGCGAGATGGCGAAGCCGAGGCCGAAGCCCGACTCGGCGCCGGGGCCGCCGAACTGCACGCCCCACATCTGGTCGAGGGTGCGGGCCTGGAGCACACGCCCGTTCGGCCCTTGCCCGCCGGCGAAGAGGGCCGAGAGGAACCGCCCCAGGTCGAGCATCGTGGCGGTCAGCTCGCAGGCCGGCCCGATGCCGAGGGGGAACGTCGGTGCGTCGAAGGTGCGGCCGTCCACCGTCCACATCATCCCGCGGGCGCGGCGGGCCACGGTGGCGGAATCGGGCTCGAAGCTGCTGCTCGTCATCCCCAGCGGCCGCAGCACGGCGCGTGCGATGTAGTCGGCGAACGACGTCTGCTGCGTGCGCTCGAGAACGAAGCCCACCGCGGCGATGGCGGCATTGGAGTACTTGGTCGCCGAGCCCGGGGCGTAGATCAACTCCGTGCGATTGATGGACAGCGCCGTCGCGGCGAGGGTCGGCGACTCGGGGTCGAAGTAGTGGCCGATGGGCGGCTCGCGCACGATGCCCGCGCGGTGGCTCAGCATCTGGCGCAGGGTGACGGGCCGGCCGAATGGGTTCCGGGGCGCGAAGTCGGCGAGGTAGTTCGTGACGGGGGAGTCGAGGGCGAGAGCGCCCCGTTCGACGAGCTGCATCACGCCGATGTCGGTGAACAGCTTCGAGACCGACGCGACGCGGTAGGGCGTCTCGGCGGTGGCTGGCGTGGAGTCGGCGGGGTTGGCGTAGCCGAAGCCGCGCGCCCAGACGATCTGCTGGCCGTCCACCAGCGCGACGGACAGCGCCGGCAGGCGCTTCTCGGCCATCTGGCCGGTGATGAACTGCGTCAGCGCCGCTGCGACCCCCGCGTAGCGCGGCTGGGGGGCGATGCGGGCCTGGGCGTGGGCGGGCTGAGCCCAGGTGACGAGCAGGGCGCTGGCTGCGATCAGGATGCGGGCGAGGGCCGAGACGGCGCCGCGGGCGGCAGTCCTGCCGTGGTGACTGGTCGTGAGCATGGCTATGAGGTAAGGCGCTGGCGAGTGAGCGGCAAGGCCGGATGCCGGCGGCTCGTCACGCCGCCGGAGGCCTCAACCCTGGGGGTTCGCGTTCTCCGCGGCCGAGAGGTGCAGCAGGATCGCGAACCGTGCCATCTCCCACTCGGACGAGAGGCCGAGGATCTTGCGGATGCGTGCCCGGTGGAAGGTGATGGTGTTCTCGCTCAGCCCGAGGCTGTCGCCGATCTCCGCCGAGGATTTCCCCTGCCCGAGTTGGCGGAGGATCTCCTGCTGGCGCGGCGTGAGGCGCGAGAGGCTGAGGTGCGTGGCGTCGAGGCCCACGCCATGGGTGAACTTCGGGACGCGCGGCGAGAGGTAGCGTCGCCCCGCGAGCGCCTCCGTCAGCGCCTTCTCCACCTCCTCCATCCCCGAGTCCTTCGGCACGAACCCGAGCGCGCCGGCGGCGAGCGCCGCCTCGGCGAGGATGCGGTCAATGTGCATCGTGAGGACTACGATCCTGAGGTCGGGTTGCAGGGCTTGAATGTCGGGGAGGATGTCGAGCCCGCTCCGGCCGGGGAACGAGAGGTCGAGCAGGAGGCAGTCGGCCGGCGTGGTGCGGAGCAACTCGAGCAGTTCGTCGCCTGCGTAGGCGACGCCCACGATCTCGAACCGACGCGTGAGCATCTTCTGGAGGCCCTGCACCAGAAGGCGGTGGTCGTCGGCGATCACGAGCCGGGGCCGGGGGTGCTTCACGTCGCCACCGCCCGCGGGAAGGTCGCCGTCACGACCGTCCCGCCGCCCGGTCTCGCGGTGATGGCCAGGCTGGCACCCACCGCTTCCGCGCGCTGGCGCATCGCGATGAGCCCGAGGCCGTCCTCGGCGCGGCTGGACTCGGTGTCGAAGCCCTTGCCCGTGTCGGCGACGCGCAGGGTGAGCGTGCCGCCGGCGGTCTCGAGCGCGAGATCGGCCTGCTGCACGCCCCCGTGCTTGACGACGTTGCGCAGCGCCTCCTGCGCGATGCGGTACGCCGCGACGCCGATGGCCGGCGAGACGGGGACGTCGGCGGGCGGCAGCGCGAGCCGGACCTCGAGACCCGCCGTCCGTCCGAACTCGGCGGCGAGCGCACCGAGCGCCCGCACAAGGCCCGCCTTCTCGACCACCGACGGGTGGAGCTGGTGCGCGGCGGTGCGGAGGACCACGCCCAGGTCCTCCAGCTCGCCGGAGACCCCGGCGATGCGACGCGCGATCTCGGGGCCGCCGTGCTCGGTGGCCTCGTCCAGCTCGTGGCGGATGACGGCGATGCGCTGGAGGGCGTCGTCGTGCAGCTCGCGGGCCACGCGGGAGCGCTCCTCCTCCTGCGCGGCGAGCAGACGCTGCGCGTGCACCCGCTCCGTCGCGATGCGACGCCGCTGGGCGATGACGAGCGCGGCGAAGAACGCCCCGAGGAGGATGGCGACGCTCAGCGCGCCTGCCACAAAGAACGTCAAGATGGTCAGGTCTCGGTCGGGCAGGTCACCCCCCGGGCGATGAGCAGGAAAGCGACGATGTCGAGTCCCGCCTTGAGTTCGTAGGCCCGGTCCAGCAGCTGAGGTGCGCTGGCGACGAGCAGTGCGCTGAGCGGCCCGAGCGCGCTGGATGCCCCGAAGTACAAGGCCATCCCTCCGGTCACCCAGAACCAGTCGTGGCGCGGCAAGTCCCCTTGCGAGACGAAGCTGCGGGCGAGGAGGGTGAAGGCAGCGGCGCCGAGGCCGACGATGCTCGCCATCGGGCTAGCGGCTCGGCTGAAGGTCGAGGTGTCCTCGACGGCCAGCGTCAGCACCGTCCAGACCAGGAGGAACGGCAGAATGGCGAGCCGCATCGTAAGGCGAGTGAGGTCCCCCGTCTGCCAATGCGAAAGGGTCCAGAGCACCACTGCCACGCTAAACGGTGCGAGAAAGCTGAACAGCCAGAGGTTGTGGATTCCATGCAGCGCGAGCCAGACGGTCACGCTATCCACGACCAGCAGGAGGGCGCACCAGGCCAGGATCAAGGCACGGACGCCCCGCTGCGGCCGCCGCGCGATGAGCGCGGCGGCCAGCGGGGCAGCCTCTGAGGCGATAGCGAGATAGGCCAGCAGGGGCACCCTCACGAGTGCATCAGGTGTTCAGCGCGTTGGCGTCGCCGCAATACGGCGGGCAGGGGACGTGCATCTCCAGGATCGTCCCGCCCGTCAGGTCCTTGTCCCCCTTGTCTATCCCCGTGAGCACGAGCGCGGGTTTCCCGTCGGCCTGGCGGCCGTAGTAGATCCGGAGCCCCACGCACCCGGGCTGGTTCAGGAGTTCGAGGACCTGGTCCTTGTGGAAGGCGCCGGCCTTCTCCTCGCTGACCTTGGCGGCGCGGTAGCTCTTGGTGAGGGCGGCGGCATCGGCGAGGCTGATGCGGATCGCGGGCTGGGAGGGCCATGGCTGTCTCCTTGAAGTCGGGGGTGCCCATAGTCTGTGCTATGAACGCTCCCAGCGATAGACTATGACATCCTATAGTCCGGGGTCCGGAAGCCCCGACTATAACATGTTATAGACTATCGCCGCCGAGCCGAATCCCCATTTTAGCCAGTACCATGTGCCTTGAATCCCGAACCAGCCGGGGCGACCGCGTGGTGGTCCTGGGAGGGGCGTCGTTCGCCGAGCCGAGGAATTGGCTCGCGGTGGCGGACGCCGCGTCGCTCGCGGCGACGGTCGGCTCACCCCGTGCGCTGATGCTGGACTTCCGCACGCACGGGTTCACGCTCAGCTCGCGCGACGCGGACGTGCTCGCCACGGGCCTCGCCGCGTATCCGTTGGTGGCGATCCTGACGGACCTCGGCGTGTCCTACGGTTGCGCGCGGATGGTCAGCACGCTCGTCGAGTTGCGCGGCAGTCCCTCGGCGGCCTTCTACGACGAGGCTGAAGGGTGGCGGTGGCTCTCGGCGCAGCTCTGCACGGACGTGCGGGACGGGCCGCCGCCGCAAGTGAAGACGGGAAAGTAGGTGGATAGAATGGACCTCGACACTCAAGCTGATCTCAGTGGGCGCGTGATCGTCGTGCACGGCGTTGCCCCTGCCTCGAAGAGCGACTGGCTCGCGGAGTTCGACCAGGCGGCGTGCCTGGTGCGCAAGGGGGGCGCGGCCGCGCTCCTGATGGACCTGCGCGAGCGGGGCTTCACTCCGAGCGCGAGCTACGCGAACGCGCTGGTGGACGCGCTGACGGGTCTGGGGAGCGCGGTGAACCCTCCGGTGGCGTTGCTGACGAATCCCGGCTTGCAGTTCGGCGGAGCGCGAATGCTCTGCCTGCTCGGTGAGCTGCGCGGCTGCGTGGCGGCGGCGTTCCACGACGAGCTTGAGGCGTGGGCGTGGTTGCGTGAGCAGCTGGGACACCGAGCCAAGAACGTGCCGGCCCCTCCGCTGCTCGCGATGGAGTCGTAGCGGGTCGGTTCTCCTAACGGCCACCTCGGCGTCGCCCACCACCGTGCCGCACTCGCAGGGGATGGGGTCGCGACGACTCAGCCTCAGTTCCAATCCAGGCACTGTCGCCGAGGTGGCCAAGCTCCCAGAGAGCGGAAGCCGTGCGTGGCGGGCCTCACGGTCTGCGGCGCCGGCTCTCGGTCTGCGCCGGCGTCCCGCCACGCCTAGCCGCCCGCGCTCCAGCCGGTAGATTCGATTCCAACTGATTGGTCGCGCGCGCCCACCGGCACAGCTCGTTGTGCCGGCGGCGCAGACGTCTACCGGAGGATCGGATGTCAGGCACCACCACCCCCAGCCACACCCCCTCGGTCGCGATCGTCGGGGGCGGCGTGATCGGCGTGTGCTGCGCCTACTACCTCGCGAAGCGCGGCGCCTCGGTGACGGTGCTGGAGCGCGACGACGTCGCCAAGGGCGCGTCGTTCGGCAACGCCGGAGCGATCACCCCCGGCCACGTCCCGATCAACAAGCCGGGACGAGTCGGCCAGGCGCTGCGGTCCCTCAATCGTCCGACGAATCCGCTCTACGTGGCGCCGCGCCTGGACCCGGCCCTCGCGCGCTGGATGTGGGACTTCGCGCGGCACTGCACCGCCGCGCACCTCGAGGCCAGCATGGGCATCGTCGGACCTCTGGGCCACATGACGGAGCGCCTGTTCCACGAACTGATGAGCGAAGAACGGCTCGAATGCGGCTACCGGGCCGAGGGCCGCTACGACGTCTTCCTGACGGAACGTGGCCTGGCGGCGGCGACTGCCGAGGCCGCCCTGACCCGGCGGTACGGCTTCGAGTCCGTCGTCCTCTCGGGGGCGGAGCTCAGGGAGCGCGAGCCGGCGCTGACGGACGCGGTCGTGGGCGGCATCTATGATGCTGGGTCGTCCATCGCCCACCCCTACCGCTTCGTGGTGGAGCTGGCCGAACGCGCCCGCCGGCGCGGCGCCCTAATCCGCACCGGCTGCTCCGTGCGCGGCGTCCGCGTCCGGAGCGGGCGGGTGGAGGGAGTGCAGCTCGCGGATGGAGAGGTCGTCACCGCCGACGTCGTGATCCTGGCCGGCGGCGTGTACACGGTCGAGCTCACTCGACCGCTGGGGCTCCGACTTCCGCTGCAGCCGGCGAAGGGCTATCACCGCGACCGCGCGCTGACGGACGGCGCCACCCCACCCCTGCGCCGGGCGTGCCTGCTCGGGGAATTCGGGGTCTTCTGCACCCCGTTGGACGGGGTCGTGCGGTTCGCCGGCACGCTCGAGTTCTCCGGCCTGAACGAGCGGATCCGCCGCCCGCGACTGGAACAACTCACCAACGCGGCGCGAACCTACTTCAAGGGAATGGGGGACGCCGCCGCCATCTCGGAGTGGTGCGGCCTCCGGCCGTGCCTCCCCGACGGCCTGCCCGCGATCGGGCCGGTGCCGCGCGTGCCGGGGCTGTTCCTCGCGACGGGCCACGCGATGATGGGCCTCACGCTGGGCCCCGTGACGGGCCAGTTGATGGCCGAGTACGTGCTGGACGGCACGCCGAGCCTGGATCTCCACATGCTGCGCGCCGACCGGTTCTAGTCATGCGTCTCCTTGATCTTGCCGCCGCCGTCCTCGCCGCCAGCGCCGCCGGCCTCGCCACTCCCGCCGCCGCGCAGTCTGCCCCGCGCGCCGCCCGCCCGGACTCGCTCGCTGCCTGGATGCGCCCCGGAGTCTCCCTGACCCTCGCCCAGCACCGCGCCCGGACGATCGGCGACGTGCGGTACGCCATCGCGCTCGACGTCAGCGCGCTCGACAGTGCGGTGGGGTGGGTCGGCGTGCGGTTCCGCCGATCGGACACCGGCGACGTCATCCTCGACTTCCGCGGCCGGCGCCTCACCCGCGCCAGCGCCAACGGCACCGACCTTCCACTCGCCATCGCCAACGGCGCCCACCTCCGCGTTCCCGCGAGCGCTCTCCGGCCGGGCGAGAACGCGCTCGAGTTCGCCTTCGTCGCGGCCATCGCGCCGAGCGGCGCCTCCATCATTCGCTTCCACGACCGCGCCGACGGCAGCGACTACCTCTACACGCTCCTCGTCCCCGCCGACGCGAACCAACTCTTCCCGTGCTTCGACCAGCCCGACCTCAAGGGCCGCGTCACCCTCGCGCTCACCACGCCCGGCGGCTGGACCGCGCTCGCCAACGGAGCGCTCGCCGCGGCGGAAACGACCGGCGCCGCGATCACGCACCGCTTCGCCGAGTCGCGGCCCATCAGCACG
>Ga0315273_10004633_pt1 | contig 16874 bp, 4 predicted proteins | sample YL17G02_0_MG_FD_205753 | JGI IMG/M metagenome (GOLD analysis project Ga0315273, IMG submission 205753) | Sediment microbial communities from Yellowstone Lake, YNP, Wyoming, USA - YL17G02_0 | ecosystem: Environmental > Aquatic > Freshwater > Lake > Sediment | place: USA: Wyoming | collected... | reverse complement strand
CAATGACAAGCAGCGTAACTATTGACAACAATGTCCCTGAAATTATTGAGATCGGTTTTGTCCAGTCGGTCTTTTCCGTGTTCTCCCTGGGCGGCGCCACATAGGGCTTCATGGGCACCACCACGCGGCTTCCCGGATACACGGCCGCGGTCGAGGAAAAAACACACCACCCCGTATGCCCCTTTCTCGTTATGCCGTTCGGGTACTGCACATAGGTTTTGCCGAAGTCCGCGGTGTCAAGCGCGCCGCCCGCGCTTTTTTTAACGTAATCTTTGCAGGTATAGCCCGGATGATAGGCCACTATCCGCGGGTCGAACACGGCGCCGGCCACCTCGACGGAATAGTCGTTCCGGCCCACGGTTATGATATCGCCGCCGTTAAGCACCCAGTTATTTACAAATGAAAGACGGCCGCCGCCCACCTCGACGGGCACGGTCTTCCCGTCGCGCGCGATCGTTATGGCCCCTTTGTTGCCGCGCTCCGAGAGCCCGCCCGCGGCCTTGAACAGTTCCGAAAGCCGCGAGTTCCTGCGCAGGAGCGGGTAGGTCCCGGGCCGCAGCACTTCGCCCGAAATCGTCACATATCTGGCCGCGTCTTTGTCCGGGTCTCTGCGGAAGAACACGATAGACCCTTCGGGAATGAGCCCGCGCTGGCCAGAGGTCCGCGCGTTGAGCGTGTCGGTCCTCAGGACCGCGTAGGTCACCGCGTCCCGGTAATCCGGAACGCAGATTTCGATGTGCGTCGAGTCAAGGAACTGGTCCATGCCGCCGAGCTCGTGGATGATCACTTCGAGCGTAAGGTCAGGCGAGTACTGGAGCACGAGCGGTTCCCGGTTGTACGCCAGCACCGTGATGGGCAGTTTTCCGTTGAACGCGTGGTAATCGAAAAAGAGCACCTCGTCGCGCTTGTTGATTTTAATGTTCGCGGCCGCTGCCGGGTCAACGATGCTGTACCGGTGATAGGTGATATTGTCAAGGCTGTCGGCGCTCTTGATGTACACGTACGGCAGGGCGCTCTCGCGCTGGCCGCGGCTCCTGCGCAGAACGTCCGCGAGCGTGAGGGAGTCGCTGTACTGGTCGTCAAAAGGAACGCGGACAAAGCCGCGCGATCGGACGGTGGCCACGTCAATGAAGTCGGCGTTGTTATAGGTTAAAAGATTGTCGAACGGCTCCAGGCGCATGGATTTGAGCCCCGCGCTGTCCGTGAGGTCGATGCGGACGAGCGTCTGGGTTTTCCGGTCCTTGTTGCGGCGCACGAGATCGGCGATGCGGTACGTGTTGGGGAGCAGGCCGCGGCTCTGACGCACGAGGTCGGCAATGGTCAGTGAGTCGGCGTACTGGATGGTAATCGGCTTGCGTACCGACCCGCTTATCGAGACCGTGGCCCTGTCCGTGAACTCCGCCTCGCCGTAGGTCATGAGGTTGTCCTGCGGCTTGAGGTAGAGCGTCTGCAGGAGCGCGTTGTTGAACAGATCAATCGACATCAGGGTACGGGAGCCGTCGGGATTCAAACGGACGAGGTCGGCCATCCGGTACGCTCCGGAAATGAGCCCGCCCGCCTGTTTGATCAGGTCGGCGATTGACCACAGACGGTCGGGCAGGGAATACCTTCCCGGCACCGCGATGGCCGCGCCGCTGATGGAAATGTCGTTCGCGAATTGCGCGTTGAGCGTGCGCGGAATGACTATGTCGTTGTCCTTGATCTCGGTTTTTTCCCATCCGGGCCGCGCGAGGTCCACTTCGATCAGCCGGTACGGGAACCCCGTACGGGATTTTTCGGTCAGGTCCGTGGTGCGCTGGATCTGCACGCCGGGCGCTGAGGTGCCGGCCGCGAGCCCGCCGGCGAGCGCGACAATGTCGCCGAGTTTCTCGTTCTCCCTGAGCTCGTAGACGCCGGGTTTTCTGACAAGCCCGCCGATGAGCACGTTCTTTTTCGCTTCGCCGAAAAAAATGAGGTCCTCGTTCTGGAGCCCCACGATGGGTTTTCTGCCTGAGCGCAGAAAATCGTAAATGTCAACCCGTGTGATTTCCCTGCCCCTGCGCATGACGCGGATGTCGCGCACCGAGCCGTTGGCCGAAGGCCCCTTGCTGAGCATCAGGAACTGCCAGAAGGTGTAGTAGGCGGGCGCAGACACCGTGCCCGGCTTTGCCGCGCTGCCGGACACGTGCACGTAAATCGGGTGCGCGTTCACGACCCGCACGTCGCCCTCGACGCCCGGCGACGCGTCCGATACCCGTTCCACCATTTTCCGCAGGGCGCCGAAGGTCATGCCGGTCAGGTAGGCCTGGCGCTTGAGCGGCTCGATGAACACGTAGCCGTCCTTGCCGATAAGGTATTTCCGCTCCTGGTTGAAACTGCCCCAGAAGCGGAGCAGAATCTCGTCGCCCTGCGCTATGACATAGTCGTCCGGTATTTCCACGTAACTCGGGTGCAGGAACACCTGGCCGAACAGCCGGCGGCCGTAGGTCTCGCGCGGAGCGGCTTTAGCTGCCCTTCCGCCTCTGTCCTGATCGTCAACAGCGATCTCTTCCTCGGTCTTTGGTTCGGCCGGGGCCTCTTCCTGCGCGTCTTCGGTCTTGGTCTCCGGCCCGGCCTGTTCTTCGGTTTTAGTTTCAGTAGGGGTTTCTGTGGTAGCGGCCTCCTTTGAAGAGGAGGCTTCGCTCACTTTCGTTCGTTCAGCATCCTGAATGGCTTGCAGCACTTCTGCGCGCTGGCTGGGGGTCAGTTTGTCCATGAGCTGGGGGTTCGCGTCGATCTGCTTCCGCGCCCCGGCCGGGTCTTTGGCGATCTCGGTTTTTCCCTGATCGATCTGGGCAGGCGTTACCTGCTGCTGGGAAAAAGCGGCTGAAACGGCGAAAGCGGCGATGAACAGAACGGCACATCGGCAATAGCGTGACATAATCACTCCGGAAAAAAGAAGTTATTTTTTCATCTAAAGCTGACCTTTTCTTCTCTCTCTCCGTTCGCTCCCCCTCTCTCTGCGGGAGAGGGGGTTGGGAGGAGAGGTCAGGAGAAGAGAGGTCAAAGTGTTAAAAAGACATTTTTTAAATATATATTTTGCGAATGTCTAATGTTAACATAAGGGGTTGGATAAAGCAAACAAAAATGATGGTTTTTATCCGCGCGGTGCAGACAATTTCAATTATTACTGACTTTTTTGTTTTTTTGTCGTATAATGTAGTTTATGAACATGAAACTTTTACGATATGTCCTCCTCTGCCTTTCTGTTTTCTTAATGGCCGCCGCGCCCGCGGCGGGCGCGCAGGCAAAACGGACCGTAAAAAGGCCTTCGGCAAAACCCTCCTCCGCTAAAGCTTCGGAGGGGCAGTTGCAGGCGGTTGAAGTGTCGGCGTGGGCCGGCAAAAAGTTCGTGCTGCTCGAAAAGCCGGCGCTCTACTGCGAGTACGGCTACGAGCTCTACTCGTCGCCGCTCATGGCCGCGGCCCGCGCGCCGATTGACACCGCGCTCTTTACAAAGTACCGCAGGGCGCGGTGCGACGTGTTCGCGGGCCGGACGCTCACGGTGGTGTCGGCAATAAAGGAAAAGAAGGGCAGGGGCCCCGAATACGGGGTGACGTTCTCAGAGCCCTTGTCCGGGAAAAAACTCTACGTCAAGACCGCCGACAACGTGTACCACGAGGTGGCGTACGCTCCCGACCGGGAGGCGGCCGAAAAGCGCTGGCTCGGCAAGACCGTGTTCGCGGCGCGCGGTTTCATCACCGATTTTTCGGGCAACAATCCGGTGACCGTGAAAGTTGATCTGCGCGATTCGCTCCTTGTCACCGGCGTGAAATTCGGCCTTACGCCCCTGCCCGCGAAACCCCTGTGGCTCATGGTCGAAAGCCGCGCCGGCGCCAAAGGCACTATACCGCTCTGCTTCAGCTGGACGAACGTCGCGAAAAAACTGAGGCGCGAGGGCAACGCGTGGGACGACGACCTCTACGAGACCAGCCCCGCCGCGTTCTGCGAGGCCGGGAGCGCGGTATGGGAGACCATCAACGCGCACCACGTGAACGTGACCATGACCCGCGAACAGGTCCGCATGAGCTGGGGCCGGCCGCTCGACATGAAAAAAGCGTGCGAGTACTACGGCGCGCCGCGTGAGTGCTGGACGTACGAAAGCCAGAATTTGTATTTTGATGAAAAGGAGCTGGTGGGGATCGAGGAGAAGCCCTAGGAGAAGCCCTAGGAGAAGCCCTAGGCCTTTCAAGGATACCGGTGATATCCTTGAAAGGGCGACATTCAGCCCCTTTTTGGGGGCTTTTTTTATGGGGTAAATTATTTTAATCCCGAGGGGAATCCACAGGGGCGGAAACGGAGAAAACAAATTTTATGAACAGACATCTTCTTTCTTTTCTTCTCGGTTTCATCATCGCCGGTTCCCTTGTGTTTTTCATCATGCACTACCAGTCGCGGCAGGGGAGCGAAGTGTGGGCGGCGGGCGAGCTCATCAGCGTCCGGCAGGCCGTGGAAAAACGTTTCTCCGACATTTCGCAGGAAATCGTTGGCCGGCTTGCCGCGTTCGGGCAGGAAACGGCGGCCGACCAGCTTTTCGCGCTCCGGCTCATCGCCGAGAAAAACCCGTCCTCTCCCGAGGTGGCAGGCAAGGCGGGCGAATTCTTACGGCCCATGGGTTTCGCGTTCCTCTCGATCGTTGATTCGGCCGGCACCATCCTCTCGTCCGGACATTTCCCGACGAGCCGGGGCGACCGGATGGCTGAAGGGGCTTTCGGGAAGCTCTCGGAAGAGCCACGGCTCGTGGAGGACAACGCGGCGGGAAAGAAGACGCTTTCGCTCCAGGCCCGCGCGGCGTTCACCGTGGCGGACAGCATAAAATTTTACGCGCTGGGCGGCGTGGCAATGGACGAAGCGTTTTTAGCGAAGCTCAGTCCAGTGACGAACGTCAAGGTGGTGCTCAAACGCGGCAGGGAAGTGATCGGCATGGAGGGCGTAACAACAATGTCGGAAGTCAACAACGGCGCCGTCCTTTTGAACGGCAGGCAATATCCCGCGTTCAGGATCATGCTCGATTATGCAGGAGAAGGGGAGCCGCCGGAACTTATAGGGGTATTAGTAAAAAAATAAAGATAAAAAAGATGACCTCTCTTATTCCTTCACCAGCTGTACCTTGATTTTGCGGAGTTCGCCTTTTCCGAGCGTGATGGTCTCGGTGTGGGTCTTGTAGCCGGTCTGCTTGAGCGTGATGGTGTGCTCGCCTTCCGCGAGGGAGAGTGGTTTCTTGGTCGGCGTAACTCCCTGGGACACGCCGTCGACACAGATCTCCGCCCACGGGTAGGAATTGACATGGATGGACGCCATCGCCTGCGCCTGTTTCACCATGTCGATAGACACGATCTGCACCGCCCCGGCCTCGACGGCCACGGTCTTGGCATACGGCTCGTAACCGGCCGCGCGCGCCGCGAGCTGGTGCGTCCCGGCCGGGAGTTTTTTCCCGGGGCCTATTTCCTGCATGGTAAGTTTAGTTCCGTCGAGCGTCACCTCGGCGGACGAAGGGAATATCGAGATCTTGAGGGTGCCGGTCTTGGCCGCCGCAGGCGCCTGCGCCGCGGCGGTCTTGACAACCGGTTTTCCTGCCGTCGGCCTTACGGCCTTGCGCGCGGTTTTTCCGGCGTCAGCGGCCTTCCGCTGCGCCGCGGCCAGCGCGATCTCGTCAGCGGCCAGCGAATCGGCGCGCCGCACCGAGTCGGCGAGCCGTATCGATTCGGCAAACCGGGACGAATCGATGCGCCTGACCGCCTCCCGCCCGATCGCCGCGGTGTCGGCCACCCGCTGGGCGGCCGTCGGCGGGACTTTTTTCCCGGGCACTAAAAGAAAGGCGGCACCGCCTATAAGAAGGAAGGCGCCCGCGATGGCGGCCGCAACGATGACGCCCTTGCTGAGCCCGCGCTTAGGCGGCGGCAGGGGATGGTAGCCGGTCCTCTGCGTGGCCGTGACGGTCTTCTTGAGCAGGGCCGACGAGGAGTGCTTTTTGAACGACTCCATGGCTTTGGCGATGGGCTTGTAGGACGGGTCGAAATCTTTTACCGCGCGTAAATGCGCCGCGGCCCGTTCCTTGTCGCCCGCCGCCTGGAGTTCGATCCCCTTGCGTCCGTGGTATTCCAGAAGTAAAGCGGAGAGCTCCTTTATGGTCGCGGCCGGGTCGGCGCCGTAGCGCCGTATCATCTCCGCCGTGTCCCGCACGCCGATTTCGTAGAAATAATTCTGCAGTGCCTCGATGATGGCGCCGAGGCCCGTGAGGCGCGCGGCCCGGTCTTTTTCGAGGCACAGGTTGATGCACCCGGCGAGGTCTTCGGGCAGGGTGGGCACGAGTTCCTCGATGGGCGGCTGCTGCGACTGCACGATGGCGAACAGGATGGACGGAACATTGTCGCCCTTGAACGGATAGTCGCCGGTGAGGATGCGGTAAAGAAGGACGCCGACCGACCAGATGTCCATCTGGATGTTCTTTATCTCCTCGCCGCTCGCCTGTTCGGGCGACATGTAGAGCGGCGTGCCCACGATCGTGTCCGTGGCCGTGAGGTGCATCTGCTGGGAGCTTGCGTGGGCGAGGCCGAAGTCCAGCACCTTGACGGCGCCGGCTTTTGAAACGAGAATGTTGCCGGGTTTTATGTCGCGGTGGATGATCTGGTGCTGGTGCGCGAAGTTGAGGCCCTTGAGCGCGTGCAGAACGATCATGAGCGCGATCTCAGGGATGCAGTGCTTGTCGTTGAGGATCGTTTCGAGGTCCGCGCCCTCGATATATTCCATGCAAATGTAAAACGAGCCGCGGTCTTCCCCGAAATCATAAATCCGGATCACGTTGTCGTGGCCGAGCAGGGCGGCGGCCCGCGCCTCGTTTTCGAACCGCTTGATTTCATTCTTGCTCGTGAGCAGGCCGGTGGCCATTTCCTTGATGATGACCTTGCGGTTCAGCGAAATCTGCGTGGCGAGGTAGACCTTGCCCATGCCGCCGCGGGCGATTTCCTGTATGTCTTTGAAGTCTTTGAGAGAAAATGCCATGGGTTCTATTCTTAACTGATTAGATTAGACGCTTAAAATGATAAAAAGAGTTCCCGGATAAAATAAACAATCCGTCCATAATATAAATGTTTCAATTGGACTGAGGGCAGAATGGATAGAGAGAATAACAATACTGTCTGAGCCCGCCTTTATCCGTTTTTGGCGGGCGAGTTAGGGCTGCCGGAAGGGAATACTCCCGGGCTCTTGTCCTGTATGTTTTGCGGGGGTGCATAGGCTTTCTATTTTATTCCGCGCCGCGCCCTCCTTCCAGAGCCTTTTGAATCCAATCTATGATATAATATAATACGTATAATACAATTATCCATAATAAGGTCTTTAGGCGTGAGCACCTTCGCTCGGTCGGCTTTCCGATTTAGAGCGTCCGTGCTTATTTCCACGCTTCGCGTGAAGTACCGCCCCCTCGCTCAGGCCGCCAAAGGCATCTTCCAGGAAGGCACGGCGCGGATGCCGAAAGGCGACTTCAGGGTCTCTTTCCAGATATGTTGAAAAAATTCAACCAATTTTGAAAATTATTATTATATTATTGAACAGTATAGTATACTGTAGCAGGCTGAAAAAACTTTGAAGCACTAAAAAGAGGGGGATGGACATGCGCGGAAATTTGTATGCCGTCAAAGTCGTAAAATCCGGTGTTTTTTTCGTCACAGCAGGGGCGATCGGACTCGCCGGTTTTTTGCAGTGCACCCGCGACAATCCCATTGATCCCGGATCGGACGACTATATTCCCGGCTCCGCGCCCCTTGCCGGTTTCGCGGCAGACACCGTGCAGTGTCTGGCCACCGACCCGGTGCAGATAACCGTCTCATTCAGCGACACGCAGGCGCTGGGCGGCAAGACGCCCGCGGTCACAACGCTCTACTTCAATTGGAACGGCAACAGCGATTCCCTGACTGACAGCGTCACCGTGACAGCCGCCAGTCCTGTCGTCATTTCGCGCGTTTTTAACCTGGTCCGGAACGTTTCAGCGTATGTCCGCGCACGCGACAACGACGGCATGATCGGGCCCGCCGGCTCCATGCGGCTCATCGTCGCGGCCGGCGCTCTGCCGGAAGCCGATTTCATTGCGGGTTCGGTGACCGGGTTCATCAGGGACTCGATTTCGATGACGGTGACCTGGAGCGACACGCAGGCCTACGGCGGCAAAACCCCTGCGGTGACGGAACTGCATTTCTACTGGAACGGCGACAGCTCGCTGGCGGTGACCCCCGAGATCGTTGCGGTCTCCGGCGCGGGCCCGTTGACTTTTACAAGGGTTTTTACCACTTCCCGGAACACCATGGTCTACGTGCGCGCGCTCGACAACGACCTGAACATCGGGCCCGCCTCGGGCATGAGGCTCATCGTTGACGAAGGGGTGCCCCGGATCACCGTAAGGCCGGCGGCATCGGACGACAGCGTATTGACCGGCGACAGCATCACGGTCACGGTCTCGGCGTCCGACACGAACGGTACCGTGGTGGCCTATATCTGGACCGTGCTGGGCAGCAACACGACGACCGCCGCGGGCCAGCTGCGCTATGCATTCCCCGACACTGCCGCGGGAACGAGGACTATCTACGTAAGGGTGATCGACGACGACGGTGTCATGTCGGCGAGGGATTCGGTGGACATCCGGGTCGTTCCCAGGGTCGATTCGACCGGCCCCGTGATCCAGTTTGTGTCGCCCCTCAATAACGCGGTGGTCACGTCGCAGGTCATTTCCGTGATACTTGAGGCGGGCGACCCGAGCGCGGTGCTGTTTGTAAATATTAACAGCGTGGCCGCGTCACGGATTTCGGGCTCCGATATACTCGGCGTTTACCGGCGGGACAACGTGCCGCTGGACACCGGAATTACCGTAATCATCATCCAGTCTATGGATACCCGTTACAACCAGAGCTGGGACACTCTCCGCGTCAACTACCAGAAACCCGACTATACGCCGCCGGCCATAGCGTTCTCCTATCCTGAAGCGGGCGATACTGTTTATCAATCACCGGTCAGTGTGGCCGTCACGGTCACCGACCTTTCGGGCGTGGCGTGGGTGACGTGCGGCGCCGATACCATGGACAACCCGTCGGGCAACAGCTATACCGTGAGCGTCGTTCCGGTTGAGGGGGCCAATTCGCTTGTCATCACGGCCCGGGACACCCGCGGCAACACCGCGGTCGACACTTTAGATTTCAGCTACGTGATCCGCGACAGGACGCCGCCGTTCGTGCATATAACCGCGCCTCTTGACAGCGCGCGGATAACCGCGGACAGCGTTACGGTCTCGGTGACGGCGTACGACACGGGCACCTGGACGAGCGGCATCGCCTCGGTGACGGTGAACGGCCTGCCTGCCGCGTATAACGGCATGGCACTGGCATACGAACGGAAAATTTCCCTCACCCACGGCAGCAACACGATCGTAGCAATCGCCACGGACGGAAGCCCGGTACATAACCAGTCGGCGGACACGGTCACGGTGGTCCAGGACCGGCCGCCGCATTTTGTCCCGGACACAGCGGTCAGGGACACCGGCCTGCTGGTGGGCAGCACAGCGCTTTTTAATTTCTGCGCGACCGATCCGGACAGTGATCCGGTGAGTTTCTCATTTGTAACAACTCCATCAAAATCCTCCTCGTTCAGTATAACAGGGTCGGGGAGCTGTGTCGTGCTCTCCTACCTGCCGGACAGCGCCGGGCTCGATACCTTCAGGGTGCGCATGGCCGACAGCGTTTACGGCGCCGCTGACACCATCCTCGTGCGCGTCACGAACACCATGCCGGACAATACGCCGCCGGCCATCGTTTTTGTCACCCCGGAGCCGGGCGACACGGTGACACAATCGCCCGTCACCGTGGTGGTGAGCGTGTCCGACCAGTCCGGCGTGGCCTGGGTAAAGTGCGGCGCCGACACCATGACATTTATTTCCGGCAGCAATTATTCGAGGAGCGTTGTTCTTACCGGCGAGGGAGAGCACTCGCTGGTCATTTCCGCGTCCGACACCAGGGCGAACACCGCGTCCGACACCTTGATATTTGTCTATGTCATCCGCGACAAGACGCCGCCGGTGGTGCAGATAACCGCGCCCCTGGACAGCGCGCGGATAACCGCGGACAGCGTTCAGGTCTCGGTGCAGGCTTCGGATACGGGCACGTACGCGAGCGGCATCTCGTCGGTGACGGTGAACGGTTTTGCCGCGGTCTATTCGGCGCCTTACTGGAGGCGGACCATCCTTCTTGCCCACGGGAGCAACACGGTCATAGCGGTCGCCACGGACGCCAGCCCGGTCGCGAACCAGGCAAGGGACACGGTCGTTGTTATCCATAATATTGCGCCGCATTTCGTTCCTGACACGTCGGTCAGGGACACGGGACTTGTCGTGGGCGCCGCCGCGGTCATCAGCCTCTGCGCGACCGACCCGGACAGCGACCCGCTGTTATTCTCTTTTGTCACAACCCCGTCAAAGGCCATGGCCTACGGCCTCGTGAAGGCCGGCAGCTGCGCCACGGTCTCGTATACGCCGGACAGCACCGGGCTCGACACCTTCAGGGTGCGCGTGGCGGACAGCGTCTACGGCCTGGCGGACACCATCCTCGTGCGCGTCACCAACACCGTTCCGGATATCACGCCGCCGGTCATAGCGTTCACGGCCCCGCAGTACGGCGACACCGTGCATCAATCGCCCGTCACCGTGGTGGTGAGCGTGACCGACCCGTCCGGCGTGGCGTGGGTACGCTGCAACGACAGCGCCATGACCAACGTGTCGGGCAGCAGTTACTCGCGGAGCGTGACGCTGACAGCGGAAGGACAGCAGTCGTTCGTCATTTCAGCGGCCGATACGAAAGCCAATGCCGCTGCCGACACGCTGGTCATCACCTATACGATCATCCGGGACACCGTTGCCCCGCTGGCACACATCACCTCGCCGCTGTCTGGTCAGCGGATCGCATCGTCCACCGTGCAGGTGACGGTGGCGGCTTCGGACACCGGTGCGGTACGGAGCGGCATCGCCTCGGTGACGGTGAACGGGCTTTCAGCGTCCTTCACCGCCGGGTACTATGTCCGGTCCGGCGTGGCGCTTGCCCACGGCTTTGACACCATCCGCGTGGTCGCGGCCGACTCGGCCGGCAACACGGCAGCGGACTCGGTCATCGTGCTCCGGAACGCGTTCCCGCAGTTCGATCCTGACGTAACGGTAAAAGACACCAGCCTGTGGCTTGACAGCAACCAGACCGTCCAGTTTGCGGCCACGGACGCGGACGGCGATACGCTTGTTTTCAGCATGGTCTCGGCGCCTCAGCACAACGGCGACTCCGCCTATATGGTCAACGAACCGGGAGATTACGCGCACCTCGCGGGCTATAGGCCCGACACCGTCGGTCTCGACACCTTCAGGGTCAGGGTGGCCGACAGCTGGGGCGGCGCGGACACCCTCAAGGTGAGCGTCACTGTTATTGACAAAGGGTCACTCGCGCCGTACTTTACCATAAGCACCCCGCCGGACACGGCCATAATCGACTCGCTCTACAGCGTCCTGCTCACGGCGGTCGACCCGCAGGGCCTGGCGCTTGGCTATTCGCTGGACTATTCGGTGACGCCGTCCGGCTGGTCGATTAACGGCACCGGACTTTTTACCGGCACTTCGCCGGGACCGGCCGCCACGGTCACTATCAGGGCGATAGTCACCAATGCCATGGCGCTGAGCGACACGCTCGAGTGGCTCATGCATATAGTGCTGCGGAACTATCCGCCGGTGCTCGCGAACCCGGGCAACAGGACCGTAAACGAAGGGACCGCGCTGCAGTTCACGCTCTCGGCCTCGGACACCAACGGCGACCCGCTGCGCTTCTCGTTCGGCTCGTCGGCCCCGGCCGGCGCAACGCTCGACAGCATGAGCGGCCTGTTCTCCTGGACACCCGCATATAACCAGGCGGGCGTTTATGTAATCGTCTTCAGGGTGACGGAAAGGTACCGGAGCCCCTCTCTCGCGGATACGGTGATCGACACCGTCACAGTGGTAAATGTCAACCGTCCGCCGGTGCTGGTCAATCCGGGAAACCGTACTGTGTATGAGCATTCGTCAGTGTCCATTATCCTGCAGGCGACCGACCCGGACGCCGATTCCATCGCCTACTCGGTGACCGGCGCACCGGCCGGAGCCTCCATCGTGAACGGCAACAACTTCATCTGGACGCCCACCGGGCACCAGAGCGGTGTCTATCCGATAGTGTTCCACGCGACCGACAACGGCTCGCCGGTCTTAAGCAGCAGCGTGATCGACACCGTTACGGTGCTCGATACCTCGAAGCCGGTCTTCGGTCCGCATTCTTCTCCGGACACCGCCTATGTCGCCCTGCTTTATTCCACCTCGGTCCACGCGGCCGACCCGGACACCGACGTCATGATTTACACGAAGCTCGCGGGCCCGACGGCGCTCATGGTGAGTATGGTGACCGGCGCCGTGACCTGGACGCCGGCGTTGGCTGACACCTCGGTGATCTATACGGTGCAGGTGACCGCGGCAGACCCGTCCGGCAACCGTGACACCGTGGCGTGGTCCGTGCGCACACTCGTTCCGGACTATGCGCCCCATCTTACCAATCCGGGCAGGATGACCGACAGCGAAGGAGTGCTCCTGATCGCCACCATAACGGCCACGGACGCCAACGGCGACTCGCTGCGCTACTCGTTCGGCTCCACGTACCCTGCCGGCGCGACCATCGACAGCGTGAGCGGCCTCTTCAGGTGGACGCCCACCTACTCGCAGGCCGGTACTTACACGGTCGTGTTCAAGGTGACGGAGCAGGGCAGGGTGCCCGCTCTTGCGGACTCGGTGATTGACACCATCACGGTTGCAAATGTCAACCGTGCGCCGGTCATCACCAACCCGGGCAGGAAGACCGTCAACGAAAGCTCGGCGCTGTCGTTCTACCTGCAGGCGAGCGACCCTGACGGCGATTCCATCGCCTATTCGATGCTGAACGCGCCTGCCGGCGCAACGCTCGTGAACGGCAACAACTTCATCTGGACGCCGACCGGGCACCAGAGCGGTTCCTACAGGGTGACGCTAATTGCCACCGACAACGGCTCGCCGTCCCTGAGCGGCAGCGTGATCGACACCATCACGGTGCTCGACAACACGTTCCCGGTCCTCGATGCGCACAAGCTCCTGGACACTGCCTGGGTGGGTATCCAGTATTCGACGCCGGTCCACGCGGTCGACGCGGACAGCGACGGGGTATTTTACGTCAAGGACACGGCAGTTCCTCCCGGCGTCGTGGTGAACAGAGCGACCGGCGTCCTGACGTGGACACCGACATCCATCTATACGGGATTGACAATTGGGATGAGGGTGTTCGCGAGCGACTCGTCCGGCAACCTTGATACGGTGACGTGGACCGTGCGCGTGCTCGTGCCGGACTACCCGCCGGTCCTGATGAACCCGGGCAACATGACGGTCAACGAACGGCAGGACCTACTCAGGACACTCACGGCAACTGACGCCAACGGCGACCCGCTGCGCTTCTCGTTCGGCTCCACGTACCCGGCCGGTGCGACTATCGACAGCGTGAGCGGCATCTTCCAGTGGACGCCGACCTACAAGCAGGCGGGCGTCTACACGGTCGTGTTCAAGGTGACGGAGCGGGGCAGGAGCCCGGCGCTCGCGGACTCGGTGACCGATACCATCACCGTGGTCAATGTCAATAACCCGCCGGTGTTCGTCTTTCCTCCGGACGGCTCGGTCTTCACGACGTACGAGAAGGTGAAAATAGCCTTTACGCTGAGCGCCACGGACCTGAACGGCGACTCGCTCACGTATTCGATGATAGGCGCGCCGAACGGCGCCCTGCTGTTGAATAATACCGGCTTTACCTGGACGCCGACCTATCTGCAGGGCGGCAGCGCCTTCGGATTCGCGTTTGTCGTTACCGACTCGGGCAGCCCGGCGATGTCCGACACCTCCACGGTCAACATCATCGTGCGGGACACCGTGAAACCGGTGTTCACCACGAACATCGCGTACGACTCCGCGTATGTCAAGGTGCCGTACACCTTCACGGTCGTCGCGGTTGACGCCGACGGCGATCCTATCACCTATTCGCTGCTCGACGCGCCCAGGTACATGACCATCGACTCGAGATACGGCATCATAAGCTGGACGCCGGAAACTTCCTACAACGATACGATTATGCCCGTCAGGGTCATTGCCGCAGACCACGCCGGAAACCTAGACACGCTCGCCTACAGTCTCCATGTGTTCCTGCGCTGGCCGCGGACCTATGGCAGCTTGACAGCCAGCGACACCGGTTTCTCGGTCATTCTGACGGCCTCCGGAAGATACGCGGTATGCGGCACGGTCGGTGATTCGGCGTTTTTCCTTTTGACCGACACGTCAGGGACCAGGCTCTATTACCAGAAATACGGCGGTGCGCGAGCCCGGTGGTCGGCGAACTGCATACGGGAAGTCCTGGGAGACGGGTTCATAATGTGCGGCACCGATTCGTCCACCCTTGCCGGGGGATTAGAGCGGCTCATGCTCATAAGGGTAGACGGGAAAGGCGAGACATATTATGTGAACCATTTTCTCCCGGAAAAAACCAACAATTCAAGGGGGTCTTCGGTCACCATGACTGCCGACGGAATGTTCGCGGCCTGCGGTACCGCGAAATATACAGGCAACACCGGACTCGCGTCCGCGATGTACGTGGTTAAAGCGCCGGACGCCGCGACCGTTGTTCCGTTGTGGGAGCAGGTGTATTACACCGGTGTCGTTACCTTCGGTGCCTATTCCAAAGGCCGCGGCATCCAGATGACGTCGGACAACGGGTTCATCGTCACCGGCGAAATCATGCAGTCCGTGGCCACTCTGGGGACCGGCATATTCACGGTCAAGACCAATCCGATAGGCGACACCGTATGGACAAATATCCACCATATGGTCTCCGGCACCGGCCTGCGGAATTACGGTACGGCCGTTATGGAGAGCATGCTCGGCATGGAGGACGGCTATTACGTAAGCGGTTCCTTTACCACCATGGTAGGAGCGACGAACGGCGTGGTCATCAAGATCAGTTATAAAGGCGACTTTACCTGGTACTATGTGGTGACTAACGCCATGGGGACCGGCATACGCGCCACCGCTGACGGCGGCTGTATCGCGAGCATGTGCTACGGTACCGTCGGCACTCAGCAGCCGTACCTTGTAAAATTAGCACAGACAGGGGGAATAATGTGGCGTTACAGTTACGCCATTGCCTCTAATGGCGGCGCCTACGACGTGGCCAAGCTGGCCGGCAATACAGGGTATGTGATGACCGGTTTTACGCTGCGTGCAGGAATGATCCCCCAGAACGATGTCCTGCTGGTAAGGACCGATGCTGGCGGAGTGGTGGTAAAATAGCCCCGTCAGCCGGAACGTTTTAAAAAAGGGGAGGGTATTGTGCTGACAAAACGGGTTCTCAGGACGACGGCAGCGGCAATCGTTTTCGCCGGGATCGGACTCGCCGGTTTCCTGCAGTGCACCCGCGACAATCCCATTGATCCCGGATCAAATGACTATGTCCCCGGCACCGCGCCCCTTGCCGGTTTCGCGGCAGACACCGTGACCGGTTTTATATGGGATTCAACCCTCTTTCGTGTTTCTTTCAGCGACACGCAGGCTCTTGGCGGCAAAACGCCGGTCGTGGAGATGCTCTATTTCAACTTCTACGGCAACAGCGCAAACCTGACCGACAGTGTTTCCGTTGCCGCCCTGACAACCGATACCACGGTGGTGGTAAGGATCTTCTGGTTCGCCCTGAACAACAAGGCCTATGTGCGGGCGCGGGACAACGACGGGAACCTGAGCCCGCTTGACAGCATCCGGCTCATCGTTGACCAGGGAAGGCCGGCCCTCACGTCCGCGGCGGCGTCGCGGGACACGGTTGACTTCGGCGACAGCGTGACCCTGACTGCCTCGGCATCCGATACGAACGGCACCATCAGGGACTTTGTATGGACCGTGGGCGGCGTCGACACGGCCACCGCCTCCGGCGTTCTCAAGCTCCGTTGCACCACCGAGGGAACGCAGATCGTGATCGTCCGGGCGCGCGACAACGACTGGGTGTTTTCGCTTCCTGATACGCTGCGGATAACGGTGACCGACAGGAACGGGCCGGAAATCTCTTTCTGGTCGCCGACTGACCCCGATACGGTCAATCAACCTTCTCAGACCATAATGGTCCGGACGAGGGACCCGAGCGGCATTTTTACCCTGTGGATAAACGGCACCACCGCGACCAGGCTCGACACCAGCGCGTATCCGGCCTGGCAGACGTGGCAGGCCAACGTTACCTTGATAGAGGGCAACAACAGCATCCCGGTATGGTCCTGGGACAGGAGCTCGGGCAACTACCAGACAAGGGACACCCTTCACCTGCTTTACAGTAAACCCGACAATGTTCCTCCGTCAATAGTTTTCTCCACGCCCCAGCAGGGCGATACGGTGCGCGACACCCTGAACCCGGCGCCGGTCATGATCATGGTGAGCGTTTCCGACCCGTCCGGCGTGCAATGGGTTCGGTGCAATGGCGTTGATATGAGCGGCGGTTCGGGGAACATCTACACTATGGACCTCATGCTCGACGAGGGCGCGAATTCACTGGTCATTACGGCGGAGGACGTGCCGGGGAACGGCGTGATCGATACCTTGAACGTCACCTACCTTGTGTACCGCGACAACACGCCGCCGACCATGCGGATCGTCGCGCCCCAGCCGGGCCGGCAGATAGCCGCGGACAGCGTACAGGTCATTGTCCTCGCTTCGGACACGGCCGGAGAGGTGGAGAGCGGCGTTGATTCGGTGACTGTCAACGGCGCGCGCG
>Ga0315273_10004632_pt1 | contig 16879 bp, 13 predicted proteins | sample YL17G02_0_MG_FD_205753 | JGI IMG/M metagenome (GOLD analysis project Ga0315273, IMG submission 205753) | Sediment microbial communities from Yellowstone Lake, YNP, Wyoming, USA - YL17G02_0 | ecosystem: Environmental > Aquatic > Freshwater > Lake > Sediment | place: USA: Wyoming | collected... | reverse complement strand
AGTCAATCAACTGTTGCAAATGCACGAACACAACTCAGATACATTAGGCCAAGTCTTCTGGATGGGATTCCCGACCAAGTGGATTCAGTTCGAGCGCCAGGAACGGGAACACGGCTCATCCGGCTGGACGCTATCGAAAAAAATCAAGGCTTTTATTGATTTTCTTTTGTGCTTTTCATACCTCCCCATCCGTATCTATTCCGTTTTTGGACTCATAGTAGCTTGCTTAGGTTTTTTATGGGGAGCCGTGATCATTTTAAATCGTCTTCTTGAAAAGAACCCCGTTCAAGGATGGCCGTCAATGATGGTAGCTCTGCTCATTCTTAGTGGCATAATTATTCTCGGCCAGGGAGTATTGGGTGAGTATATCTGGCGTACTCTTGACGAAGTGCGGCATCGGCCTTCACGAATCATTCGTAAAACCTGGAATATCGAAAAGCAGATAAGTGAGGAAACGTAACATCTCAAATCTTTTTCCGGCAAGTGACCGGTTTCATTTCCGAAAGCTTTTTTGAGTCAAGAGCCATGAAGCTAACAATAAACAGTAACCTCTATGATGCCCGCTCCGAGTGCAGGCGGAGAGCCTCACGTAAAAAGGTGGGCTGAATTCTATGCCTGATGAACAGGGATCCTCGATAATCCCTCATTCCATGCCTCATGTGACAGCCCAGGATCAAGCAGCAGTTGCTGCGGTTTTGCGGTCAGGGATGATTGCTGAAGGTGAGGTGGTTGAGCGCTTTGAGCAGGCTGTTTGCGAATATCTCGGCATGGCAGGCGGAGTAGCAACCTCAAGCGGCACCACGGCATTATTTCTTGCTTTGAAGGCATTGGCTGTCGGGGAGGGAGATGAGGTGATCATACCCTCCTATGTCTGCCGTTCAGTATGGGATGCCGTTTCTGCCACAAGAGCACAACCAGTCTTGTGTGACATCGGAGAAGACTGGTGCATCAATATCCATACCATAAAACCGCATATCACCAGTAAGACGAAGGCAATTGTGCTGGTGCATATTTTTGGCATTGTAGCAGAAGCCAATTCGTTACTGAGCCTCGGCATACCGTTGATCGAGAATTGTTCTCAAGCGTTTGGCGCACGATACAAACATAAAACAGCGGGGACTGCTGGGCAGATATGTATAACGTCGTTCCATGCCACAAAGCTACTTACAACGGGGGAGGGTGGAATGGCGCTTACCAATGACGTTACTATAGTGAAAAAATTGAAAGAACTTAAACAGGGGACCCCCCGATCCTTAACCGTTCGCTACCTCTATCCCATGACAGATTTGCAGGCGGCGTTAGGATTAAGTCAGCTTGCGCGCTATAACGACTTTTTGCAAAGACGAAAGGAAATTGCAGATTATTATTTTGCTAAGCTTAAGGGACTACCCTTGATGTTGCCTCACGACATTAGAGATAGAAGCATTTTTTTTCGCTTTCCCTTACGCACAAAATTTAATTTTGAAGAGGTGCAGGCTTCTTTTGCAAAACAGGGAATACATATCCGTCACGGAGTTGATACACTGCTGCACAGGAAATGCAGCATGAGAGCAGGAGATTTCCCCTTCACAGAGCAATTTTTTGGGGAAACGGTTTGTATCCCCATATACCCTGCGTTAAAAGATAAGGATTGTGAAAAAATTATTGCCTCCTGCCATAAGGTTTTCGCTCAACAATAGTCATTTAATATTTAATAAATTAATCAAATGGATACCAGCGATAAAACACGGATTAACGAATTTTACAATGACGGTTTAAAAAAATATGGATATGATATCAAAGCCTTATACTCAGGCACAGAGGAACGGCGAAGAATCAGATTTCAAATTCTGTGTGAAGTCGGATTACAATCGGGATGCAGTGTTTTGGATTTAGGCTGTGGTTTTGGTGATTTCTATGGATACCTGCGTGAACATGGTATGGCCGCTCACTATACAGGCTATGATATTAATCCAAACCTGATTGAAGTTGCAAAAGGCGTATATCCGGATGCTGAATTTTATGTAAAGGATATACAGATCGATACCTTCCCGGAATTTGATTACATAGTTTCTACCAGTGCTTTCAACTCACCATTAACTGGGCAGGATAATTATAGCTTTGCTGAAAACATTCTTAATATTTGTTACAATCATGCAAAGAGAGGTGTTGCTATTGACTTCTTAACTTCCTATGTGGATTTCAAAAATCCGCTCTTGTTTCATTACAGCCCGGAGCGCATTTTCACTATTGCCAAAAAAATTACCAAACGAGTGTGTCTCAGACACGATTATCCGCTCTTTGATTTTTGCATTTATCTTTATCCCGATTTTCGAGGGTGGGGCGATAAGCAAAACCCATGATGTATAGGCTGACCTTACTTCAATGATAGGATAGTTAAAATAAATTTCCAAACAAATTAAAGAACATTTTTTTGTGAAACCAAACAACCGGAAATATCTTTGAACATTAATGATGTCTCAAGTTTGGTGGAGCACGTTTTTCCCATGAACAAATGCAAGGGTCAGAGAATCCCGGGATCGACAGAATGAACACTGATCAAAAGCTTGAGAAGAAAAATGCATTGCGCACAATTGTTGTTTTTTATGTCAGCACTTTAATCCAAGGGAGATAGGAAATGGCGCATAACAAAAAAATACTGCTTATTTATCCGCCAACCACCATCTTTAAGGAACAAGAAAGAAAACGAATAGGATTTCCTTTAGGTTTAGCATATATCGCAGCAGTTCTTGAACAGAATGGATACTTGGTAAGATGTGTTGATGCTACTGCGGAAGATTCTGAAAACGAAATTACCATTAATAATGATCAAATTTCTTTTGGCTTAACGCCTGAGAAGATCAAAAAAATTATTAACAATTACAAACCACAGTATGTGGGCATCTCTGTATTGTATTCTTGTCAGGCAGCAAATGGTCATATGATCTGTTCAGTTGCTAAAGCGGTAAGTAAGGAAATAATAACGATAATGGGTGGCGCTTACCCCACCTCTGACCCGGAGAGAGCTTTAAGTGACGAAAATCTCGATTTTGTTGTTAATGGCGAAGGAGAGAAGACTATTATCGAGCTATTAGATGCTATTAGATTAAAAAAAGACAGGAACAACACAAGAGGAATATCGTACCGCGAAAATGGATGTGTAAAAATTAATCCTGCCCCTTCATTAATAGAAGATCTTGATTCATTACCTTTTCCTGCACGACACCTTTTTGACTTTAATGCCTATAGCAATACAAAATATGCTCACGGAACTTTTAAGCAGAGTCCTGTGGCCTCTATAATAACTTCCCGGGGATGTCCCTTTAACTGTTCCTTTTGTTTCACCATTAAAATGGCAGGAACAAAGTTCAGGGTCAGGAGTGTAGAAAATATTATCTCAGAAATTAGATACCTCATAGATAAATATCAGATAAAGGAGCTTCATTTTGAAGATGATAATTTCCTGTTCGATAAAAAGCGGGCAGAAAATTTGTTTGACGAAATGATAAGACTCAAATTTAACCTCTCATGGACCACTCCGAACGGGCTGGCGGTCAATAATCTTGATAGAGACATTTTGGAAAAAATGAAAAGAAGCGGCATGTATAGTTTAATTATAGCGGCTGAAAGCGGAAATCCACGAGTGTTGAAAGAGATACTTCGCAAACCAATAAAATTAGAGAAGGTTGAAGAAGTAGTAAAGATATTAAAGGAAATTAAAGTTCCCGCACAAATTTATTGGATGATTGGTTTGCCTGGCGAGACAAAAGAAGAGATGGAGGATACCATAAAGTTAGCGGAAAAACTGAATGCAACAAACCCTAATGTCTACTCTTCATTTTCATGTTACACCCCTTTCAAGGGGACCAAACTTTATGAAATGTGCAAAAGCAAAAAGTTTATAAATGAAGAAAAGGATATTCGTGACTTTAAGTATTGCAAAAGCACATTAGATACTGAGGAATTTACTCACGACTATGTTACAGAATTACGCAAAATTGCCTGGCAAAGAGCAAACAACATTGAGTCGGATGAAGATTTGCGTAGAAACGAAAAATTAAATATCTGGATATGATCCCCGAGTAAATATGCATTCATCCTGCAACGGTTACCATCAGAGAACTATCTTGATAATTATCTAACTAAACAAACCTTTATACGCTCAGCTAACATAACCGCAAATACTTTGGACATTAAAGTGAAGGGAAAGTTTCTTTAAAACAGTCTCAAAGAGATACTTTAGTCTAAAGGATTATAAGACAATTTAGAAACAGAAATATGCTTCACAAAGTATCAATTGAAAGAAAAATAACCTATGCAGTTTGCATCCTGCCCCTGCTCATTATATATGGACTATTCAGTATTTTTTTTGGAGAAAAAATTCCTGCTGGAGGTGGTCTCGGTTGGGATGGGGTCGTCTATGGAACTGCTGCAAAAGGTTTCTATAAAACGATTGTTAATAAAAAAATAGATAACCTGCAGCTGCTCAGGATCTTCCCCAGTGGAGTCATATATTGCTACCTTCAAATGCTGCGCGTAAGCAGAACTAATACCAATATCATATATTTACAAAGATGAATATTAAAATAATAATTGCCATCCTTGTTTCATCCATAATTATATTGTTATTTTTGCTCACTCCCCTGACTTCCTTTGCACTACAAAGGTTTGATCTATTATTTGTGCTATTTCTTTCCGGGTTTTTTTTCTGTGTTGCAATGCTTTTTGCCTTTTTACCAAATCCCAAAAAAGATAATAATATTATTTATATAATATTAATTGGCTATGCTCTCTATGGCATTTTATTTATTTTCAAATCAAGCATTATTGCAAATGGTGTCCGGTATTTTACCTTATTTGATGATGCAATGATTTCCATGCGCTATGCAAAAAATCTGGTTAATGGATATGGCTTGGTATGGAACCCGGGAGGGGATCGAGTAGAAGGATATACAAATTTATTATGGACTATATATATGGCTTTTTGGCATTTATTTCCTATAAGCAGTGCAAAGATTGCTCTCCCTATACAACTCACAGGCTTGTTTTTCTTATTAAGTAACTTATGGTTAACCAGAAGAATAGCCGACCATGTTTCAGAGGGAAACCTATATGTTACCGTGGGCGCTGTTTTACTTGTGGCCTGCTATCAGTCAATAAATTACTGGGGCTTAAAAGGAATGGAAACCTCAGTGTTAGGGTTTATAGTTCTGCTCTCGGTATGGCGGGTGCTGTGCTGCTTAAAAGATAATTTGTTTGACCCTTTGTTGTTTGTAATCCTTGGTATTGGGCTATTGGTCAGACCAGATGTTGCTATTATATATATAGGAATTGCCCTCTATATGATAATCGTATTGTCTGATTTAAGAAAAAAAAATACCCTTTATGCAGCTTCTATTTTCTTGTTAATACAGTTGTCTCTCACTATCTTTAGACTCGTTTATTATCATGATATTTTCCCCAACACCTATTATTTAAAAATGACTGGAGTGCCTGAATTAGTCCGCATCACACGTGGAATAAAAGTAGCGTGGGAGTTTATAAGAGGCATGTCCCCGTTATTGTTTGTTCTTCCTTTTGTGTATGGTTTCATTCATATAAAAAACAAAAAAATATGGTTTCTTTTATCCTTGGTTGTCATCCAGCTACTATACAGCATTTATGTTGGCGGAGATGCATGGGAATGGTGGGGTCACCTGGCAAATCGATATATATGTATTGTTATGCCGCTATTTTTTATACTCCTTTCATTAGTGATAACCTCTTTGTTAGAAGGATTTGCTAATTATATGCGCATGGCAGCTCCTCTAAAAAAATGTCTATTTATTATATTGCTCACCCTTACCGTTATCCAGATGCACGGAGGTTTTGGGAAAACAGTTCTAAACAAGCTGCTTCACTTTCCAATATTTCAAATAGAAGAAGATAAAAACAATGTCCTCTTAGCTCTCAAAATAAAAGATATTACATCTCCTGATGCAAAAATTGCAGTTGGCTGGGCAGGTGCACCACCATATTTTTCCGACCGGTTTTCGATAGATTTATTGGGTAAAAATGATGCACTCATAGCCCGCCAGAAGGCAAAAGGTGGTTGGGATGGCTTATTCGACCCTGGGCATAATAAATACGATTGGCGTTATTCAATTGGAAAGCTGCAGCCGGATTTGGTTTTAGATTATCAAGAACTATCTTTTAGCAAAGAGGAGAATAAAGATTTCAAAGAGCATTACAGAATTTTTAAAATAAAAAAAGAAAAAGCTTTATTAAATAGTGATAGTTGGATAATCTACGGTCGCGTAAAATCCACTCGCATTGATTGGACTAAAGGGACTATTATTGAGTGGCCTAAAATATAAGTTCATTCAAAAATAACCGGCTATGCAAAAACTCTCTATAATACTGCCCATATATAGTTGTATACCCGCGCCATTAGATAGGAACCAGTAATCGGGTACCTTTCAGGACTTATCTATATCAAGCCACCGCCTGAGAGAGTGTGTCGCAATCAATTTTTTCACATGCTAACTAAAACAGGGCTTCTCAGATTGGCTTATAGTGTGTTATTTTTAAAATTGAGGGGTTAAACCCTCCGAAAATTAAGGATAAAAACAACTTTTTATAATTGTGACACACTCTCTCAGGCGGTGATAATTTGACTTTAGAATCAGATACCTGTTCCTTACAGCTCTTATTGTTATTTTAAACACAGCAGATCGACCATTAACCCGAATCCTCATCGTGCACTGAGATTCACCGCACGTCCTATTGCCCGTTTATTGGAAAGATAAACAAAAACAAATGACACATTGACCATGAGTTGAATAAGCTGAAAAACAGTAATAATCGTCGCCCCCAAAGTACCAGATTGAGCCCCATACCATTTAAACAAATTATAAAAGGCAGCCTGCCCAATACCAATTCCTGCAGGGGCTATGGGAATCGAAAGGGTAATAACACCTGTAGGTACTATAGAGCAGTATCCAAGAAAAGGAATTACGGTTTCTCCAATTTCCCTGCCAATCATATAAAAAACATACAGCATAATCATATTTGTCAGAAGAGAAATGAGTAGCGCCTGGAATAGCTTTTCCTTTTTGCTGGAATAACTATGTAACGCGTTATAACTATTTATCAAAACATCCTTTTTAGGAAGAAAGGCCAATATGGTGTTTAATCCAATCACAATAAAAAAGTTTTTAATTCTCTTTGAAAAGACCGCAGCAGCAGCAACAAAAGAGCTGACAATACAAACACCAATAGCTGGTAAAAGGGCTCGTAGAGGAGGGATGGTGATAATGAATTTATAATTAAAGAGAAGGGTCATAAAGGCTACAATAAGCAATGTTTCTAGGCCAATTATCCGGTCAACTAAGATTGACATAATTGCCCGTGTTCTATACCCTGTATTTTCTTTTGCTATATAAAAGGCTTTTATTAAATCCCCGCCAACTGACCCCAGCATAAAGCTGTTAAAGAAGAGTCCTATACAGGTTATTCTCGTTACTGCGCTGAAAGAAGCAGCCACCCCCTGGCAGGTAAGCAGCATATACCATCGTATAGTAAGAAGCGAATAGCCTGCAAGAATCATAACGATTACTTTAAAGATCAGTAGTTTTTTCTGGGTTAATTGGGCTATATCGTGCAGGTTCAGTGTACCTGTCGCAATCATGTAGTAAACGATAGAAGCAGCTAAGGCAAGCTTAAGGAAGGAAATGATTTGATCTTTCAAATGGTTGCTCATCCAGTAAAAATGGACCGCTATTTTTTATGGCAAATAGCGGTCCATGAATTATTATTATGATGTCTTAAAACAAAATGGGCTATTCCGGGTTTTTTGCATAACGTTTCAACTTCCTCTCTGCTAAACAAATAAGATAATGGTGCCAAAAGCTGATCAAAAATCATTTGGGTATTCATTTTATAGTTAAAGTTTGTCCGGTATAGTATATAGCTATTTAAGGGAAGCCATGTAATGTTAAGCCTATTTAATGGGCTATAAATCAATTGAGCCACAAATTGGAAAATAGCGCCCAGTATATATGATATTATAAGCACAACGCTTAACGGCAGCTTTCTTGATACCAGTTTCCTGAATGGCTCAACAAAAAATCTGACAAATAAATTACCTTCCCTCCCATATACCCATAATACCAACGTTCCTCCAGATTTCACATAACATAAAAGTTCATCAACAGCGCCCCACGGATCCGGCAAATGTTGAAGGACGCCAACACAAACTACCACGTCGAAAGTTTCGGGACTGAAAGGCATGTGATATATATCACCCTGTGCAACGGTAATATTATTGCTCCCTTCGGTATTTTTATAGGCAATGTATATGCTATCACTGATATCTACACCGAATACTTCCCTGGCTCCATTTTCAGCCATACAATACGCAGGGATACCAATACCTGTTCCTGCATCAAGGACGGTTTTATCTTTAAAAAATTCGGTGTAGTCAAGAGGAGGCAGTTCATCTAAAAAATTTTTTTATAATACTCATCAATTATTTTGAATTTATTCCATTTGTACCCAAATGATTTAGCAGTATGCTGCTTAACTTTATCCACAGTAAGAAGAAATATGGGTACATTATTTTCTATGGGATATGTACGATCACACGGTGCACAATGAAATTCGCCATCTTCCACTCTCTCATGATAGACTGATTTACAGGTGAGTGTAAGATTTCCTTTACACACAGGGCATACAAAGCATGAAGCATATTTGAGCAGCATGAAATTAAAACCTCCGGAAGGACTCTCTTAAGCAAAGCCTTTGAAATCAACGATGAGCTGACAAATGTAGTCCACATCTTCTTCGCTCATGCCGGGGAAGATTGGAAGAGTAATTAACGACCGGGCAACCTTATGTGTAACCTCAAGCTGCGTACCATGCCTAATACCCTGATAGATTGGCTGCTCATGAACTGGCGGATCAAAGTGAACTGATGCCGCTACCCCATTGGAACGCAAATGATTGAGGAGAGCATCACGAACAGATTCAGGCACTAATATCGTAAACATCTGCCAGGAATGAATAAAGCCCTTCGGTACATGCTGGGGATGGATTGCAGGCATATGACATAGGTTTTCAATGTAGCGTTCAGCAATTTTCCGGCGCTCAACATTAAGCTTTCCCAGCTTTTTCATCTGTTCTACGCCGATTGCCGCAAGCAGATTGCTCATTCTGAAGTTATACCCATATTGAGAAGCAATCCTCAGCCATGGCTTGTCTTCCTTCTCGCGCTTGTACGTTGACGAATCGATTCCGTGGGCAGAAAGACTTCTGACTTTTGCGGCAAGTTGGTCATCATTGGTAGTCAGCATACCGCCTTCACCGGTGGCGATGTTTTTTGTGGGAAAAAACGAGAAACAGCCAATATCATGGCTTCCTGCCTGAATACTATTATAACTCCCTCCTAAGCATTCAGCAGAATCTTCAATAATCCTCAGTCCATGTTTCTGGGCTATCCTGATGATTGCGGGCATATCAGCAGGCAACCCTGCGTAATGAACTACCATAATTGCTTCAGTTTTTTCTGTAATGGCTTTATTAATATGCTCCGGTGAAATATTTCGTGTTGCTTCATCAATATCTACAAAGACTGGATGTGCGCCAGCCAGAAGAATGGCATTCACGCTTGCCACAAAGGTAAACGACGGAACAATAACCTCTCTTGTAATCCCCGATGCTTCAATGGCAAGATGTAAAGCAGATGTACATGAGTTCATTGTAATAGCGTGTTTGACTCCCAAATATCTGCAAAACATTTCTTCGAACTCATGATTTTTGGGACCATGAGCCATCCACCCGCTTTTTAATATTTCAATTACTGCCGCTATCTCCTCATCACCTATAGCCGGAATACATAACGGTATTTGTTTCATAACATAGCTCGTATAGCTGGTTTATGGTGTTTTTGCCGTGTGCCATCCCTGCCATACCGTATACAGCCAGTGCTGAAATACGATGATGGTCCAGAGCTGCTTTGCATGGTTTGCCTTTCGCTGCTGGTGTTCATCCCACAATGTGCGCACTGCTTGAACATTAAAAAAACCATCGCGCTTCATCTGTACCGGATCCAGGATTTCATTAGCCCATGCTTTTAAAGCTGTTGTCAGCCATGATGCAAGGGGAATGGTAAAGCCCTGCTTGGGCCTGAGGGAAACCCCGGGTGGAGAATTTTTTTCATGATATTTTCGTAAAATATATTTTGTTTTCCCTTTCTGGTACTTCATTTGCGATGGCATCCGGTTGGAAAACTGCATGAGCTCGGTGTCCAGAAAGGGGCTTCTGAGTTCCTGGGAAACGCGCATACTTGCTTTGTCAGAATGATTACAGATACACACGGGAAGATAGAACTGCTGGAACATATGTGTTATCGTGGTAAATATGTCCGGCTGCTCAAGCTGCTCGTACTCATCATACAGTGTGCTGTAAAGCATGGGGTGACCGCGCTGATCGCGCGGTGACAGGATGTGTGTAAGATCGTGATGTAAAATAGTTTGTAGCTCCTGCTGGTTAAAGGAGCCTATCCATTGCATTAAAACTTCAGGGGGTGGTGAACAGGCTCCCCGCAGGAACCTTTGGATTTTAAAAGAAAGATTCATATAATCATGAGAGGCGCGGGGCACTGCTGTCAGTTTTTTCAAGAACGTCACCAGCCATCCGGGAAGCACTCTGTTACAAGCGCGGTAAGCCCCCAGAGCCTGAAACGGTGCGTAACCAGCATAGAATTCATCGCCGCCGTTACCGCTCAGAATCACCTTCACATATTCGCGGGAAAATTTTGCTACCTGATATATAGCTAAAAATCCGGGGTCAGCTATCGGCTCGTCGTTTTTCCTGAGAAGCGGGTCAATATCTCTCAAAAAATCTTCCTTATAAAGCAGCCGCTCATGATGTTTTGTGCCAAAATAATCGGCAGTTTCCCTGGCAGCTACAGCTTCATCAAAACTGTCAAGTTCATGCTTTATGGTAAATGTTTTGACCGCTCCCCCCCCAAGTATTTCAGCTGCAGCTTTTACTAGAGAAGGGGAATCAAGACCGCCAGAGAGATAGATACCCACATCAACATCGGCCCTGAGGTGTCGCTTCACGGCCTGAAGAAAAATTTCTTCAAATGACTCGATATATCGATTTTCATCATGGGCATTAAATACAGAAGGAATTGGAGGATTGTTCCAGTATCTCGCTACCTGCAGTGTCCACTGCTTTAAATCAAGAACCATATAATATCCCGGTGACAACTTATGTACCCCTTGTAAGGGTGTGAATGGGTGTGGGAAACCTTCAAACAGGAGGTAATATGCCAGTGCAGTGGTATCAATATCAAGGGGTACATCAGGATGACAGGCAAGACTCGAAAGTTCAGAGGCAAAAACAAAAGATTCAGGACCGAGGTAATAGAACAGAGGTTTCTGGCCAACCGGATCCCGGGCAAGAATGACTTTATTATTTTGCATATCCCAATAGGCAAAAGCAAACATACCATTGAGTAGGCGGATGCCATCAGACCCCTTCTTCTTAAGTATGTACAGCAGCACTTCAGTATCACTTGTGCTATTGAGGGTAAAGTCAGATAAATACTGTGTGCGCAGTTCCAGATAATTATAAATCTCCCCATTAAAGACCAGTGCGCTCTGTTCATCGGGCAATTGCATTGGCTGCTGGCCACCAACCAGATCAATAATGGTTAAACGCCGGTGCCCTAATGCTCCGCCGTGCTTTGAAAAAATACCACGGCCATCAGGACCCCGGTGCTCCATGATATCCACCATCCTGTTCAGTGTTTCAACAGAGCAAGACCTGCGTACATCTTTGTAGAAAAAGCCGCAAATACCGCACATTGTTATTTTTTCTAATAGCAGCTATGGAGAAGGGGCTGGTTCGACATCAGAGAAATAAGGATTATAGTTTTTGACGAATTCAACATATTCCGCAATGCCTTCTTCTAAATCATAATCCGGTTCATACCCGAGCAGCTTTTTCGCTTTCTCAATAGATAATGTGCCCCGTTTTGGCCGGAATTCATCTCGACCGATAATTTCATATTCAACCCCTGGAAAATGTTTTTTAAGAATCAAGACTAAATCAAGCAAGGTACGGGCTGTTCCACAGGTAATATTGAAGGTTTCCCCTATTGCTGCTTTTTGGGTCGACGCCAGCACAAAACCCTTTGCAATATCTTTAACATAGGTAAAGTCTAACGATTCGTCAGCACCCTGAATGGTAATCTTTTGATGCCGTAAAGCCTTCTCAAGGAAAATTTGGGAAACACGTCGGTTCATATCTGTTGGGCCATATACAGCTGATGGCCTGATAATGGTACTTTTGATGTCATAGAAAACTGAAAGCCCTCGTGTTATCTGCTCCCCTGCGAGTTTCATGGTACCGTAAATTTCTTTTGGGTTAGTAGGGTGTTCTTCATCTGCAGGAACTTTCTGGAAATCACCATACACCATGCTGGATGATGCAAAGACAAACCGCTCAAGGGTATAGCCAGTATTTTCCCTAAGCATACCAATCGCTTCAAGCATATTGCTGGTTGACAGCACATTACCTTCAACCGCTTCTTGCGTATTCAGATTCTGGAGCTTAGCCAGTGGAAGCGCAGCCAGGTGATATATATATCGGGGTTGATATTTATGCAGCACGTTATATAGCACACTGAAATATTTCGCCTCTCCTCGCTCGATTATAACTCTGTCTTCGATACCCTTGATGCGCAGGCTTCGATAGTCAACAAATCCCTCGCGCGTCGACGATACATATCTACCATAATGATCTAATAACACCACTTTTTCTACTGTATTATCCTCGAGCAGCTTCCGCGCAACAAATGAGCCGATCAAGCCAAGCCCTCCGGTGACCAATGCTGTGATCATGTTTCCTCTCCCTGGACTGGGGGTGCATCATAAAACCCCGTCTTTACTCTTAAAAAAAACTGTACAACTTCAAGAACACCTAAAAATATCTTTTTTGCGTTGTTGTATTTTGAGACTCCATGAATCCTTTCGCGGTTTGCTACAATAACTTCCCTTATTTTTGAAGCACCCCGCCGCATGGCAATGGCGGGCAAGTGTCGATGGTCATTTTTTTTAAACACGATACCCTTAATATACTTTGCTTTGAACGCGATAAAACTGCTGGTGTTTGTGTGTAAGGGTGAGTCAAAAAGCAAGACTACAAAGCTATCATATAATATTGAAGCAAACCTCAATATTCTTTTGTGTCTGCGTAATGTCCTCAGCCCCATAACAATATCCACATCTTCTTCAAGGAGCAGAAAAAATTTATGCAGATCCTGCGGGTCGTCCTGCAGATCGCCATCCATCCGTATGATATATTTACCCAACGCTTGCTGAAAGGCTATCTGGTAGCAGCCGGTTTGTCCTCCGCGTCGCGATAAATGAACAATTTGAATATACGGATATTTTTTCTTGAATGATTCCAGCAATTCTGGAGAAGTATCTGTTGATGAATCATTTACAAAAATTACCTCGATGTCGTAGCTGACCGCTCTAATTACCTCATTAAGTTCTGCTATCAGCTGAGGCAAAGATTCTTCTTCATTGCGAACAGGAATAATTATTGATGCCAGCATTAGTTGTTATATATTTAATTTTAATATGTTGAATTATATATATTGCTTTGAGCAGGTAAAAAGTATTATACAATAAAAAAAAAGAAAAGATATGTCAATTGCTATAAAAAATACGGCCCATTTTATTTAACCAAACTTCATCTTAATTAAGATTGGCTAGAATAAAAGGTGATTTTACCCCGCAGCAAGCTGCGGGAAATTTTAATATTAAAAATGTATACCATAGCTGGCCCAAAAATATAACAGGGTACATCAATCATGAGTCAGGATATTATTAGTGTTCTAAATGATGAGATAACTAAAAAATGCTTTAAGCTTAAAACTAAAATCTGGGAAAGCAATGTGTTGCAACGTAATGTGATTGAATTAATCTGGGAAGAACCATCTATAAAATATGCTTGGGAAACAAAACAGGAGGAAGAATGGATGCAGGCCCTGCAATTGGTCCAAAAAAAATTAGCAAAGTTAACGCCCTGCTTATTAACATCAAGGATAAATACCGCTAATCTGACAGCTTGCCGAGCTCTGGAAAATACTGGATTTCACTTAATAGAGTGTTATCTCGAATTAGAACATAACTTAAAAAATATTCCATCTGTTAAAACGGAAGCTAATATTAGCCCATTTATAGAACGCGAACTTTATCAGCTTGAGAAAATAGCTCTCGAATCATTTCGTTACAGTAGGTTCCACATGGATCCTGAAATCAGCAAACCGGGTGCAGATCGAAGCCGTGCAGAATGGGTAAAAAACGCGTGCATGGGCCGCGCAGAATTGGTCTTGGTGTCACATGAAAGTGATATGCCCAGCGGTTTCGTGATTTGCATGAAAAGCACAATAAATCAATCTGTAATTGGTAAACTGGATCTTATTGCAGTACACCCCTCCTATAGAAGACGTACTATAGGATATTATTTGACTATTGCATTTCTAACTCATTGTAAAAACCAGGGCTATAGTTCAGCTCATGTGGGAACCCAGGCTCACAACATTCCCTCGCTGAGGATGTACGATAAGGCAGGTTTTGTAATTAAAAACTCTTTCTACAGCTATCACAAACATATTAGCTAACATTTTCCGGTTCCACAGGATATTATTATAGGCGTTTCTTTTAACGTCCATATTTAATTTCTATAGTCCTACCTTTTGTCATAGAACATATGGAAACAAACGCAAAAGTAATCACTTGGAAAACACTCTGCATGATGCTGCTATTGTATGGAATCGTTGCAGGAGCTGGATTGATTTTTGAAGATAAAATTAAATTCGGGGAAGGCCTTGGTTATGATGGCCAAACATATGGTCGCTTAGTCAAAGAATTCCCTCGCAACATTTTACAGGGGTCAATAGACACTTATTATTGTCAAAGAATGCTTCCGGTTGCTTTAGCTAAGGTTACGTTAGTACTTTTAGGAAAAACGAGCGCATTAAATAGCAATATCATTTTAATTTTTCAGACATTTAATTTTCTTGCTATCATGTTCAGCATTTATTTATGGTACGCTATTTCAAATGCCTGCGGGTATTGCAAGGAAAATGCATGGTTAGGGTATTTTGCCTTATTCTATAGTTTTGCCCTGTACAAAATGCCTTTGTACTATCCAGTTTTGACAGATGTTTTTGCTTTTACTTTATCGTTATTGATGTTGTATTCCTACATTTTAGAAAATCCACTGATTTTATTTATTGCAATTATTTTGTCAGCCTTCACCTGGCCCACAATGATTTTTTTCGGGGGTACTTTATTTATTTTTGCAGATAAAAGACATTCCTGGTTTCCTGAAATTAAGGATCAAAAAAAACAGTATTTTTTTACTATAGGATGTTCATGCATGGTTGTCGTCATAACCATATTATGGGCACTGTACGCAGTCTATGAAGATAAAGCTCTCACTATGTTTGCTGAAGTCCCTATTTACAAGAAAGCTTTGCCTTTCAGCATTACTTTTGTCTGCATATATATGTTCTTTGCATCATTGGGATTAATAAAGGCTATTAATATCACTAATATTAGGGTGCCTTTTTCAGTATTGATCAAAAATATTCGTTTTAGCCATTTGATAGTATGGAGTTTATTTTTTATTACAACCAGACTGATTTTAAGGCTCTTAGCTCCTTATGGACCTCCACCTCTCATTGCAAGGATAATGGGCATGGCGCTTAAATACCCCGGCGTATATACAATTTCGCAGTTTGTGTATTTCGGCCCTGTTATTCTATTAGTGTATTTACTATGGCATAGGATTGCTCCGCGCATTACTGATTTTGGTTTTGGATTTTGGGCATTTGCAATGCTGCTGTTACCTCTATCATTATTCAGCGAAGGAAGGCTTATAATTAACGGCATTCCATTTATTGTTATAATGCTCCTCAATGGATACGATTTTTCCAATAACAAAAAATTGCTTTATTTTTGTATCTTCCTTACTATTCTCTGCTCAAGATTCTGGATAAATCTTAATACGTACCATACAGAGCATTATTTTGCGTCATCAGGGCCTTGGTTACAGCCTCGGTATTACTTAATACAAGCTACAATAACGGGTGTGGCTGCTGGAATAATGTTTATATTACTTTTTCAGGAAAAATATTGGATGAAAGCAAAGGTGAAAAACTAAACACCCTCTTTTCTCTTAAATAGTAAGCCAAACGTGGCCAGCCGCATCTGGTGTCTTTGGGAGGGAGGTTTCGATGAAATTGAATTTGAGTTCAGATCTATAAAATAGCAATATTTATAGATTAAAGTATCCCTGCTGGATAGCTAAAAGGGAGTTCCTATTCTTCAGACACATTGCCTTTGACCAGTTATAGTGTCTTTTATATAATTTTATAGATTGGAGAAACAGTTGGAATTAAAAAGACAACTTGGCCTGACAACAGCGATATTAATCATCATAGCTGATGTTATCGGTACCGGTATATTTATGACAACCGGTCAGGTTTTGGAAATGACAGGAAATGCGCTGTCAGTAATAATACTTTTCAGTATCGGCGGCTTAATGGCTGTTACCGGTTCGCTTTGTTATGCAGAACTCTCAACCATGTGGCCTGATGATGGCGGCGAATACATCTATCTTAAGAAAATATACGGGCTGTTACCGTCATTTCTTACCGGCTGGATTTCTCTGCTTATTGGATTCTCTTTAGCTGCTGCCATGTCAGCTATCACTGCTGTTAACTATATAAACAAGCTGTCGTCCAATGAGACGCTGATAGGGGATTGGTATTCAAAACTATTTGCCGCAGGGATTATATTGGTATTCGGTATTGTTCATCTTGTTGGTGTGC
>Ga0315273_10004630_pt1 | contig 16881 bp, 11 predicted proteins | sample YL17G02_0_MG_FD_205753 | JGI IMG/M metagenome (GOLD analysis project Ga0315273, IMG submission 205753) | Sediment microbial communities from Yellowstone Lake, YNP, Wyoming, USA - YL17G02_0 | ecosystem: Environmental > Aquatic > Freshwater > Lake > Sediment | place: USA: Wyoming | collected... | reverse complement strand
CTGGCCGGGGCGCGGCGCAGGCGATGAGGACGGAGTGACGCGCGCGGGCCGCGGCGGGGGATTGTGGCTGGCGCGCGCGATGGCGTACCCGTGCCCGCTGGCGGCGTTGTGCGCCGCATGGCTGCTACTCCCGGCGGCGGCGCCCGCGCCCGTCATCGCCGGGCCGGGCGCAGCCGCCCCCGCGAGTTCGCTCGCGGCTCCGGGTGCGCCGGTCGTGGGCTGGCGCATGGCGCTGCCGGGGTATCGTTATCGCTTTCCGCGCGATCTGGCCTCCCACCCGGAGTTCCAGACCGAGTGGTGGTACTACACCGGGCACCTGGAGGGCGGCGGCCGGCGCTTCGGCTACCAACTCACGTTCTTCCGTGTCGGGCTCGACCCCGCCCGGGCGGCCAGCCGCTCGGCGTGGGCTCCGCATTCGGTCTACTTCGCGCACGCGGCGCTCACCGACGAGAGCGGACGGCGCTATCACGCCGACAGCCGGGTCATGCGCCCGGCGCTCGGTCTGGCCGGCGCCGACACCGCGCGGTATCGCGTGTGGGTGGACGATTGGTCGGGCGGACTCGACGCGGACGGCATCACGCACCGGCTCGAGGCCGCCGCCGGGGACTTCGCGCTCGACCTGGCGCTCACGCCCGACAAGCCGCCGGTGATCCAGGGGGAGGACGGAGTGAGCCGTAAGTCGGCCGGGCTCGGCCGCGCCTCGCACTACGTCTCGTTCACACGCATGACCACGAGCGGTCGTGTCGCGCTCGGGCGCGACACGCTGAGCGTCACCGGTTCATCGTGGATGGACCACGAGTTCGGCTCCAACCAGCTCGGACCCGGGCAGGCGGGGTGGGATTGGTTCAGCGTGCAGCTCGACGATGGCCGGGAGTTGATGCTCTATCGACTGCGGCTCGCCAACGGCCACGACGAGCCGATGTCGAGCGGCACCCTGGTCGAGCGCGACGGCCGGAGCCGTCACCTGAGACTGGCCGATTTCCATATCACCGGCGACGGTGCATGGAAGAGCCCGAGGAGCGGCGCCGTCTACCCGGCGCGCTGGCGGCTCGAGGTGCCGGGCGCCGGCATCGACCTTTCGCTCGAACCCACCGTGAGCGATCAGGAGATGGATTCCCCGCCCCCGATCGCGGTGAGCTACTGGGAGGGAAGTGTCACCGCGCGTGGCACGAGCGGGGGGCGTGCGGTGCGGGGACGGGGCTACGTCGAGTTGACCGGTTACGCCGGGAACGTGCCGGGCTTTTGAGATCACGGCGTGCCGCTGCCCTGTCGCTGCCCTTGCATCGTCGCGCCCCGGAGGCTAGTCTGCCGTCCATGTCCCCGCGCCGAACGATGACCCTCGCCGCCGCGCTCGCCCTCGTGTCGGGATGCGCGCCCGCGCCGCAGGGTTCCAGTCTGCCGCCGGTCGCGACCGGTGGCACGTCGACGATGGCGTCACCGTCGGACCAGACCGGGTTCACCCGCATCGTCGCCGGGCCCGGGACCGACACCACCAGCGCCGTACCGGGCACGCCGGGCGCGCTGTACCGGATCCGCTTCAAGCAGTCGCTCCCGGCCAGCGACCGATTCACTTTCTACGATCGCGACCTGTCGTTCTATTTCCGGCCGTCGCCGTACGTGCTGCAGTTCCAGGTGCAGAACAAGCAGGGCAAGCCGGTGTGGATCGACTGGGACCGTTCGAGGTTCTTCACCCCGGCCGGAACCGTGGCGAAGGTGGCCAACGGTGGCACCCGATACGACCAGCGATTCTCGTCGCAGCCGATGACCCAGATCGCGGGACTGCAGACCTACAGCGACTACCTGCTGCCGCTGACGTCGCTCGTGGACCCCGCCGGCGCTCCCGCGCAGATGCACCGCATGCTGCTGCCCGAGGACGAGATGGCGATGCAGTTCACCGGGCGCGACTTCGGCGTGGACCTCGTGTTCATGGTCGACGACAAGCCCGTCACCTACCCGTTCCGCTTCCAGGTCGTCAGCGTCCTCAAGACCCCGTGACGCGCCCGGCCCGCACCGAGCGGCGCCGCCCACGATCCTCGCATCCGACCCTCCCCCGGGGCGTGCTGACGGCCGTCCTCGCGCTGCTGCCGGTTGCCGCACCCCCGCCCGATACCACCGTCCTGCTGCGGCCTCCGCGCTACACTCACGCGCAGATGGAAGCGGCGATGATCGAAGGCGAGCGCGTCCGCTGCGTCTACGGCACGCGTGATCCGGCGGCCACGCCTTCGCTGCGCGAGCGAGCGCGATGGCTCGCGCGGCAGCTGTTCGGGGGCGACAGCACGCTCGCCATCGCCGACCGCGATCTGGACGCAGGTGACCTGGCCCGATCGCCGGTGCTGCTGCTCGGCGGCCCTGACGAGAACCGCTGGAGCGCCCGGCTGGCGCCCGCGTTGCCGGTGCGCTTCTCGGCGCACGCGTTCGAGTGGGCCGGGCGGCGCTACGACCGGCCGGGTGACGTGCTGCACCTGGTGTTCCCGAATCCGCTCGCGCCGCAGCGCTTCCTGCTGATGATCGCAGGCAACTCCCCGGCGGCGATCTCGCGGCGCGGTGGCGGGATGCTGTTCGGGGCCGAGGACTGGCGCATCGAGCGCGACGGCGAACTGGCGCGCTCGGGCCGCTTCGCCGACTCCCCGAGACCCTGGAGTTACGATCCCGCGCTCGACCACGATCGCGAGCAGGAGCGCGAGCGCTTCAGCGCGGAGCTGGTGTCATCGCCGGCGGGGCGCGGCGGGATCGTGGTGCGCGCCAGCGCGGACCAGGCCGTGCTGCGGGCGAAGGTGGCCGCGGCGAGCGAGATCGTGGGGGCCCGTCTGCACGCCCTCGGCATCATCCCGGCGCGGGGTGAGCCCATCCGCGTCACGCTCTATCACTCGCTGGAGGAGAAGGGCGTGCTCGCGCGCGACGCGCGGCCGGAACAGCTCGATCCGGGTGGCGAGCCGCAGGTCGCCCTGCCGGCGGGGAACGAGATGCCCGATCTGTGGTCGGTGGCGGCCGCGATGCTGTCACGCGCCGGCGCGGCACGGGACTCGCGCTTCCTCGGACCGGCCGGCGTATGGTGCGCGCGGCGCTTCGAGGGCGAGCCGCTCGAGGTGCCGGTGAGCCGGCTCTACTTCGGACGGCTGTTGCCTCGGGCGGGCGAGGCGGCCTCGCGTCCCGCGCGGTGGCGTTCGCCGCTCGTCCTGACCCCGGCGCGCGCGCTGCTCTTCGCGGCCTTCGTCGAGGTCGCGGGCCCGCGCGCGCCGCAGGCGATCGACGCGTTACTGCGCACCGATCCGCCCGGCGACCTGGACAGTCTTTGCCGCCTCGCGAAGCTCGATCCGGTAAGGGTCGAGCGCCGCTACGACGCGCTCGGCGATTCGCTCGCGCGCGCCGGCCAGGCGGCCGCGCGTGCCGGCGTGCCGCGGTCCTGGCGCCCGGTCGATGGCTTCCAGCGCGGCGTGTGCGTGGCGAATGCGGTGGGTCCCGAACAGGGCTACCTCTCGCCCGCGTGCGGGCGACAACTCGATGCACTGCGCGCGATGGGGGCCGATGGGGTCTCGCTCACCCCGTTCGGGTATCTGCCGCCCCAGGGCGATCCCGAGATCTGGCCGAGCGTGGAGGGCGGTCCCGAGGGCGAGACGGACGAGGCCGTCGCCGAGGCCGCCGCCATGGCGCATGCCCGCGGCATGAAGGTGTGGCTCAAGCCACGCCTGTGGACGCGTGGCTGGGTCGGCGGTCTCACCTACACGCCGGCCGGCTGGACCGCGTTCTTCGAGCGCTATCGCGAGTTCATCCTGCACCAGGCGCTACTCGCCCAGCGTGAGCGCATCGAGGGGCTGCTGGTGGGCCAGGGACTGGTGAGTGCCACCGCCGCGCATCCCGAGCGCTGGCGTGCGATCATCGCCGAGGTGCGGCGCGTCTACGACGGCACGCTCGGCTACGGTGCCGACTGGGACGAGGCGAAGGACGTCGGCTTCTGGGACGCCCTCGACGTGATCGGGGTGTCCGCCTACGGTCCGCTCTCGGACGCTCCGACGACCGATCCCCGCACGTTGCGCGGCGGCGCCGCACACATGCTCGCGGACCTGCGCGCGGTGGCGACGCGATGGGGCCGGCCCGTGTTGCTCACGGAGACCGGCTACGCGCCGACCGCAGCGGCACCGGTGCGGCCGTGGGAGGAGGGACTGGGCACGGTCGATCTCGAGAGCCAGCGAGCGTGCTACGAGGCGCTGGTGCGGGCGCTCGATCGCGAGACGTGGGTGGCGGGGGTCTACTGGTGGGACTGGTCGAGTTCCGATCGCGGCGGTGGCCCCGGCGACCGGGGCTTCACCCCGCGCGGCAAGCCCGCCGAGGCGGTGATGCGCCGCGCGATGTCGGAGTGGCGGGACCGGCCGGTGCTGGTCCCCGGCGCGTCGCGGTGAGCACGGGTACCCGCCGCGCGCCGCCCACGCCGGTCATTCCGGCAGGCTTCGTGCCGGCTCCACCAGCGTGAGGCCCGAGCGCCTGAGCCGCGACCGGCGCCGGGTCGCGTCCATCCCGGCGGCCGAGAGCAGTACGAGGAACGGCTCGGCCGGGATGCGGGTGCGCAGCGCGCCCCAGTACACCACCGCGAGCAGCATGAAATAGATCACGGTGAGCGGCACGAGCGATTGGTAGAAGCGCCGGGCGCCACGTGCCATGCCCACCAACCCGACGATCGCGAACGGCCAGGTGACGACCGACCAGAGCAGCAGCGGATCGGCGAAGCGCACCATCGCGTCCAGCGGTCCGCCGGCGCGGCGCCAGCTGCCGCTCGTGGCAGTCTCGCCGCGCAGCCGCCAGAACCGCGCGAGCTTGGCGAGCGCCATCGCCGGCCACTCGGAGCGATGGGCGGACAGGAACTCGCGCGCCATGCGTCCGCACTCGCGGTCGTACGCCGGTTCGGGCAGACCGCGCAGACGCATGGCGTAGGGCTCGAGCCGCACCACCGAGGTCGCCCCGCCGCGCAGCGCGGGGTCGCCCCAGACCACGCCGTTGTTCGAGTCGAGCAGCGCCTTGCCGCCGCCCGTGGTGATCGGCACGAACGCGTGCAGCGCGACGGCGTTGCGCGCCGTCCACGGCGCGATGGCGATCGCGAGCCCGGCGAGCAGCAGCGCGGCCTGCCGCAGCCGGTCGCGCGGTGCCACGATGAGTCCGAGCGGCGCCCACGCCCACATCAGCACCAGCCCCGGCAGCAGCAACGCGGTCGGCCGCGTGAGCGCCGCCACACCCCACAGGAGTCCGGCACCGATCGCGCGCGAGGGGCGTGGTGTCTTGATCCACGACACCGTCGCCAGCATGGCGACCAGCGTCATGACCACGAATGGCGTCTCGGTGAGCAGATAGCCCGAGAAGAACACCAGCAACGGGTGGAACGCCGCGAGCCAGGCGGCGATCACGCCGACACCGCGTGAGAACAGATGCCGGCCCAGTTCGAGCAGCAGGATCGGTACCAGCGCGCCGATCACGCACTGAAGCAGCACGCCGAGGAAGAATCGGTGCCCGGTGACCGCGTAGACCAGGCTGGTGATCCAGGGCAGGACCGGCGGACGGAACGCGGTCGGGTACATGGCGCTGTCCGGGCCGAGCGAGAATCCGTGCGCGGTGGCGAGCCGCCACGCCAGTGTGTCGTAGTCGACCGAGTCGCCGTAGGGGAGCCCGTTCGGGCCGGTCGCGAGCCACGCGTAGGCGAGGCGAAGTCCGAACGCCACGACGAACACCGCGAGCCAGGTGCGGTCGGCGGCGGGCCGGCGGACAGGGGTGTTGCGTCGGTTCGGGGTCGGGCGCTCCATCGCGGCCCGATGATACCGGATACCCGGCGCCCGGCCGCCACGCGATGTGCAGCGGCGGCCCGGGTGCGGCCGTGCACAATGCACGTCCGCTCGGCAGCCGGCCGGCCCGGCACCTGGCCGCCGGATCCAGGGGCACGCGTCCGACACGCACTCCGGGCGCCATGGATGCGGCTCGGGAGCCCGGCGAGCGTCACCCTCGAACTCGGGCGCGGTTCCGGCCGCGGACTTGCATCGAATCCCGGCCCGCCCGATCCCCGAGCGGTGGCGGCGACTCATGCGGCCCCCGAACGACTCGGGCCCGCGGCGCCGGACGCGACAAGGAGTCTCGTGATGGATCACTACATCCCGAAGCGGCGGATCCCCGTCACGCTGTGGTCGGATCACCTTCCCGGTGTCCAGGGCGCGGTGTTCCTCGACCTCGACGCCGCGGGCAATCGTCATCAGACGGTGCTCGAGAAGCTCAACGAATCGGCGGCGTTCCTGCCGGTCGCGGTGGGCAACGAAGGGCGGATCCACCTGTTCAACAAGCATCGCCTGTCGCGCATCACCACCGGACGCCAGGTGATCCAGAGCGACGTGTTCGCGCGCGGCTTCCTGCCGTGGCGCGAGGAGGAATCGGTGGTGCGTCTGAACGACGGCACCGCGCTGGATGGGAGGATCTGGATGCCGCTGCAGCGCGAGACGCAGCGCATCTCGGACTTCCTCAACCAGAACGGTTGGGAGTTCTTCCCGCTCATCACCCCGATCGCGGTGCACCTCATCCACACCGCCGCGGTGGTGGACGTCGAGCTCACCGAGAGTGCCGGTGCCCCGCTCGCGCCGATCGAGAACATCGACATGGACCAGCGCGCCTCCGCCTAGGAGTTCGCGCCCGGGCGAGCCGCTCGCGGCGTCGCTCGGCCGCTCTCGACCTTCGAAGCGCTCGGCCACGCCGCGCTGCGACGTTCCCGAGGGGATACGTCTCGCTCGTCGCTTCCTCGCGCCTCGCGATCGGCCCCCGTGCTTGAGCGGCCGCCTGGGAACCGCTACGGTTCGCGGCATGAGCACTCTTCGCGTGTCCTTCGTGCAGGGGCGGCCGCGCTTCGGCGATCCGGCGGGCAATCTCGAGCGGGGTCTCGCGCTGGCGGCGGGGGAGCCCGCGGACCTGGTCGTGCTGCCCGAGCTGTGGGCTTCGGGCTATGTGTTCTCCTCACGCGCCGAGGTCGCTGCCCTGGCCGAGGACGCGACGCGCGGGATCACGGCACGGACGCTCGCGGCCGCGGCGAGGCGCGAGAAGCGGCACTACATCGCGGGCTTCGCGGAGACGCATCGCGGGCGGTTCTACAACAGCGCGATGCTGGTCGGGCCCTCGGGTGTGAAGACGATCTACCGCAAGCTCCACCTGTTCGAACGCGAGCCGGAGTGGTTCGAGCGCGGGGACCTGCCCATGACGGTCACGCGCGTGGGGCCGGCCCGGGTCGGCATGCTCATCTGCTTCGACTGGCGGTACCCCGAGGCGGCGCGCGCGCTCGCGCTGGCGGGCGCCGACGTCATCGCGCATCCCTCGAATCTGGTGTTCCCGGACGCGCAGCGCATCATGCTGGGACGCGCGTTCGAGGATCGCGTATTCATCGTGACCGCGAATCGCACCGGTGTCGACGATCGCCCCGCCGGCCGGGTCCGCTTCACCGGCCGCAGTCAGATCGTGGGGCCGGACGGCGACCTGATGATCCGCGCCGGCGCCGCCGCCACCACGGTGGGTGCGGCCGATTGCGACCTCGCGCGTTCGCGCGACAAGGCGATGACGGGGATCACACACCTGTTCACCTCGCGGCGCCCGGAGTTCTATGGCGCGCTGGTGAAGAAGCCCGCGCACGGCCGCACCGATCCGCGCGCACCGCGTGTGAAGCACGTACGGCCCTCGCGCCCGCGCTGAGGCCGGACCCCGCGCCGCGCACGCCCCGCGCACGACGCCCTCGCCACGGACACCGCGCCCGGCACACCGCGGCTGGCGGTTGGGCTTCCGCGCGGGGCTCCGCTAGACTCCACGGCGCTCCGCGTCCCCGGGTTCGGTCGGCCGCACCTGTCGGAGGTCCCGTGGTTCCCAGCATTCCCACACCGCCAGAAGCCGCGCTGGCCGCGTTCATCTCCCGGCTCGAGCCGCGCTACGTGCCGCTGCACGTCGCCTACAACGAGGCGGCGTGGATGATGAACGTCACCGGCGAGGAGAAGTGGGGGACGGAGGCCGAGCGTCACAAGCTCGCCCTGCACGACGTGCTGTCGAACCCCGAGGACCTGCGTTTCCTGCGCGGGTGCCGCGATTCGGGCCAGGTGCGCGAGCCGCGGCTCGCGCGTCAGCTGACGCTGCTCATCAACGACTACACCCCGCACCAGATCCCGCGCGAGCTGCACGAACGCATGGTGCGGCTCGAGACCCGGCTCGAGAGCACGTTCAACAATTTCCGCGCCGAGCTCGAAGGCGAGCGGGTGAGCGACAACGTGCTGCGTCAGCTGCTCCGGGACTCCGGGGATGCCACGGCGCGCCGTGCCGCCTGGGCGGCCTCCAAGCAGGTCGGGCGCGAGGTGGCCGGTGACCTGCTCGAGCTGGTGCGCCTGCGCAACGAGGCGGCGCGCTCGCTCGGATACCGCGACCACTACGCCATGGCGTTGTCGCTCGACGAGCTCGACGAAACCGAGTTGTTCGCGCTGCTCGACCGGGTCGAACAGGGCACCCGGCCGCTGTGGCAGACCTACAAGACCGCGCTCGACGAGGATCTGGCGGGACGCTTCGGCTGTGGCGCCGGTGAGCTGCGACCGTGGCACTACGGCGATCCGTTCTTCCAGGAGGCGCCACGGTCCGACGTGAGTCTGGATGCGTATTTCGATGGGCGCAGGCTGGAACAGGTGGCCGAGGGCTTCTTCGGGGCGCTCGGACTGGAGATCGGGGACCTGCTCGCGCGCGCCGACCTGTACGAGAAGCCGGGCAAGAGCCAGCATGCGTTCTGTCTCTCGGTGGATCGTGGCGAGGACATCCGGGTGCTCTGCAACCTGCGCCCGAACGAGTACTGGATGGGCACGCTGCTGCACGAGTTCGGCCACGCGGTGTACGACAAGTACGTCGACCGCGGGCTGCCGTTCTTCCTGCGCGCGCACGCCCACATCCTCACCACCGAAGCCTCGGCGATGCTGTTCGGGCGGCTGAGCAAGAACGCCGCGTGGCTCACGCGCTGGGCGGGTGCACCGCCCGCCGAGGCGGCCGAGCGCGCCGGAAGCATCGCGCGCACCATGCGCGCGCAGCTGCTGGTGCAGACGCGCTGGAACCTGGTGATGTGCGCCATGGAACGCGCGCTGTACGCCGACCCCGGGCAGGACCTCTCGGCGCTGTGGTGGGACCTGGTCGAGCGGTTCCAGTGGGTCCGTCGCCCCGACGGCCGCCACGATCCCGACTGGGCGAGCAAGATCCACTTCAGCGTGGCGCCGGTCTACTACCACAACTATCTGCTGGGCGAGATCATGGCCTCGCAATGGCAGGCGCACCTGCTCCGGCGCGAGCTGGGCGGTGGCGCCGACGCGTGGGCGCGCTACGTCAACGAGCCGGGGGTGGGGACGTGGCTGCGCGACCGCGTCTACGCCGGCGGCCGCACGCGCGACTGGCGGGATACCATGATCCACGCCACCGGCGGGCCGCTCGATCCGGCGCCGTTCGTGGACGAGCTGGCCGGCCGCGCGTGAGCACGCGAACGGCCGGGCGCGACGCGGCACGCACCGGCCGGCCCCGTTCGACACGCCGCCGCGTGCGCCCGGGACCGCGATGACCACTCCCGCGCCGCCGCCGCTCGACGGCCTCACCGTGCTCGACCTTTCGCGCGTCCTGGCGGGGCCATACGCCACGCAACTGCTCGGCGATCTCGGCGCCGAGGTGTGGAAGATCGAGCGCCCCGGTCTCGGTGACGAGACGCGGGCGTGGGGGCCGCCGTTCGTGGCGGGAGAGTCGGCCTACTTCCTGTCGGTGAACCGTAACAAGAAGAGCGCCGCGCTCGACTTCGACGACCCAGCCCAGCTCGCCGCGGTGAAGCGCGCCGCGCGCATCGCCGACATCGTGGTCGAGAACTTCCTGCCCGGCGATCTCGCGCGCTTCGGTCTCGACGCCGCCATGCTGCGAAGCGAACGGCCCGAGCTGATCGTGTGTTCGATCACCGGTTACGGCCAGGACGGACCCTACGCGACCCGCCCCGGGTACGACGCCGTGCTGCAGGGTTTCACGGGGCTGCAGAGCATCACCGGCGAGGAGACGGGCCCGCCGCTCAAGGTCGGCGTCGCCGTGATCGACGTGCTCACGGGCGCGCACGCCGCCGGCGCGATCCTCGGTGCGCTGGTCGGTCGCGTGCGCCACGGCGTGGGCGCGCATCTCGACATCGCGTTGTTCGAGGTGGGGGTGGCTTCGCTGGTCAACGTCACCCAGGCGGCGCTCGCCAGCGGCCAGCCCGCCCGGCGATACGGCAATGCGCATCCGCAGATCGTGCCGTACCAGACCTTCGAGGCCGCCGACGGCGCGATGGTGATCGCGGTCGGGAACGACGAGCAGTGGTCACGCCTGTGCGACGCGCTCGAGGCGCCGCAGTGGAAGACGCGCGCCGAGTGGACCCGCAATCCCGACCGCGTGCTCCACCGCGCCGACGTGGTCCCGGCGATCGCCGCGCGGCTTGCCACCCGTCCCCGCGAGTACTGGCTGGCCAGGCTTGGCGCGGCCCGGGTTCCGGCGGGGGCCGTGCGCGGGGTCGCCGAAGTGGTGGCGGACCCGGCTCTGACTGCCCGGGGCATGGTGCAGGAAGCCGTTGTGGGGGAAGGTATTCGAGTCCCTCTCTTCAACCTTCCGTGGAAGGTGGACGGTGGCCGTCCCGCGCTGCGGCATGCCCCGCCCCGGCTGGGTCAGCACACCGAAGAGTTCCTGGCGCGGTTCGGGTGAGCGGCGATCCCCCGGGGCCGCGGGACTCCCGGGCGGGCTCGCGCGCCCGGGGCACCGAATCCGCCGGGGGAGCACCTGCGCCGGGCCCGTCTCGTGGGCGCATCGGGGCAGGCGCTGTCCGCCGCCTCCGGAACCACGCCCGCGGCTCGACGCGGCCGCCGCGGGGACCACGGACCGCGGACCATCGGTCCGGGGACGCATGGTACCCAGGGCCCGCTTGGCGGCGCATGCATCGCACGCGTTAGAATGCCCGCGACCCCGCGACGGGTCCCGCAGGACACGCCGCGGCTCCGATCTCCGACCCGACGGCTCGCCGTCCATCCGTCCGCCCGATCCTTCGGGGGACGCGGACGTATCGAAGCCGTCTTCGACTGTCCGAATCGAGCGGCACGTCACGCATACGCCGCGCGGCGCGTCCACAGGAGGAATCACGTGTCCACCCAGACCGCGAACCCGGCCACCGGGACCGCGACGCTCACCTACGACGGGGGATCGATCCAGCTGCCGGTCGTCAAGGGCAGCGAGAACGAGACCGCCGTGGTCATCGAGACGTTGCGGGCCAAGACCGGGATGATCACGCTCGATCCGGGCTTCGGCAACACCGGCTCGTGTCGCAGCGCCGTCACCTTCATCGATGGCGACCAGGGGATCCTGCGCTACCGCGGCTACGACATCGCCGAACTGGCCGAGAAGAGCAGCTTCCTCGAGGTGGCCTGGCTGCTGATCTACGGCGAGCTGCCGACCCAGGAGCAGCTCTCGAAGTTCAACAACGCGATCGTCCACCACTCGCTGCTCCACGAGAACTTCAGGAACTTCTTCGACGCGCTGCCCAAGGACGCCCACCCGATGCCGGTGTGCGCGTCGGCGGTGGCGACACTCGCGGCGTTCTACCAGCAGCCCGAGAACGACGAGGTCACGCGCGAGAACGTCGAGCGTCTGATCGCGAAGATGCCGACCATCGCCGCGTGGACCTACAAGCACCTGATCGGGCAGCCGTTCGTCTACCCGCGCAACGATCTCGGCTACTCGGCGAACTTCCTGCACATGATGTTCGCCACACCGGCCGAGAAGTTCGACGTCGACCCGGTGCTGGCGAAGGCCGTCGACCAGATGTTCATCCTCCACGCCGATCACGAGCAGAACTGCTCGACCAGCACGGTGCGCGTGGTGGGCAGCTCGCGCGCCAACGTCTTCGCGAGCGTGGCGGCCGGCATCAGTGCGCTGTGGGGCCCGCTGCACGGCGGCGCCAACCAGCAGGTGATCGAGATGCTGGAGCGCATCCAGGCCGAAGGCGGCGACGTGCAACGTTTCGTCGATCGCGCCAAGGACAAGAAGGACAACAGTCGTCTGATGGGATTCGGGCACCGCGTGTACAAGAACTACGACCCGCGCGCGGCGCTGTGCAAGAAGACCTGTGGCGAGGTGCTCCGCAAGCTCGGGGTCAACAATCAGCTGCTCGAGATCGCGATGAAGCTCGAGGAGATCGCCCTCAAGGACGACTACTTCATCAGCCACAAGCTCTACCCGAACGTGGACTTCTACTCGGGCATCATCTTCAAGGCGCTCGGGATCCCGATCAACAAGTTCACGGTGATGTTCACCATCGGACGTCTGCCCGGCTGGATCGCGCACTTCCTCGAGATGCGCAAGGATCCCGACACCCGCATCGCGCGTCCGCGTCAGATCTATACCGGCGCGACGCTGCGTGGCTACGTGCCGATGGAGAAGCGTTAGGCGCCGTTCTCCGCCGTCCCCGCGTCACCGGCCGCCCGGCTCCCACGAGCCGGGCGGTCGTGTTACGGGCGGTGTTCGGGCGGACGGAGCCCGTCCACCCCGGTCGAACGGGCCGGCGCACGCGCTTGCCCGGGCGCGCGCACGGGTGCGATAGTCGCCGCGTCCGCCAACGAACGACCTTCATGCAGAAGGAGTCCTCATGTCGTCATCCTCCGGTCCCGTCGTCGCCCGCGGTCTCGAGGGCGTGGTCGCAGCCGAGACGGTCCTGTCGCACGTCGACGGCCAGGCCGGGCGCCTGATCATCGGCGGCTACGAGCTGGGTGAGATCGCGGGCCGCGTCGGCTTCGAGCAGGCCGCGCACCTGCTGTGGCAGGGGCGGCTGCCGAACCCGGCCGAACTGGCGGACCTCGGTCGCGAGATGGCGGCGCAACGCAGGCTGCCTCCGCTCACGCTGAGCGTGTTGCGCGCCGCCGCCGGCGCCCCGCCCATCGACGCGCTGCGCATGGGGGCCGCGACGCTGACGCTCGGCCTGCCCGATCCCGACGACATCTCCCGGGCGGCCGACCTCGCCCGCGCCGGGATGCTCGCCGCGCGCTTCCCGGTGATGGTGGCCACGCACCTGCGTCTGGCCCGCGGGGAGGAGCCGATCGCCCCGCGGGCCGACCTGTCGCACGCCGCGAACTTCCTGTGGATGACCCACGGCCGGGAGCCCGATCCGATCGCCGCCCGGGCACTCGATACGTACTGGGTCACGGTGATGGACCACGGCATGAACGCCTCGACCTTCACCGCGCGGGTCATCGCCAGCACGCGCTCCGACATGGTGAGCGCGGTCACCGGCGCGATCGGCGCGCTCAAGGGTCCGCTCCACGGCGGTGCGCCGGGGCCGGTGCTCGACATGCTGCACGAGATCGGGACCGCGTCCAACGCCGAGCCGTGGCTGCGTGCCGAGCTGGCGGCGGGGCGGCGCATCATGGGCTTCGGACACCGCGTCTACCGGGTGCGCGACCCCCGCGCCGAGGTCCTGAGCCGGGTCGCCGAGGAGTTGGCCGGGGCCGCGCTCGAGGACCGCGAGTTGTTCGATCTGGCGCGCCAGGTCGAGCAGGTCGCGGTGCGGGTACTGGCCGAACACCGGCCCGAGCGCCAGCTCACCACCAACGTCGAGTTCTACACCGCCCTGGTGCTGCAATCGCTCGGACTGCCGCCCCGTGGCTTCGTCGCGCTGTTCGCGTGTGGTCGCGTGGCCGGCTGGGCGGCGCACGTGATCGAGCAGCACGGCGAGGACCGGCTCATCCGGCCGCAATCGCGCTATGTCGGCCCGCAGGGCCTGAGGCTGCCATGACGAACGCGGGACGCCGCCGGTGAGCACCCGGCTGTACATCGGCACACAGGGATTCTCGTATCCCGACTGGATCGGCGTGTTCTTCCCCCCCGGCTCCAAACAGGAACACTACCTGCCGTTCTACGTGAACGTGTTCGACTCCGTCGAGCTCGACACCACGTTCTACCATCCGCCCAAGGCGTCGGTGGTGCGCTCGTGGGCCAGGCACACCCCCGAGACCTTTCGCTTCGCCGCCAAGGTGCCGCAACGCATCACCCACGACGCGCGGCTGTCCCAGATGGGGGAGCACCTGGGCGATTTCTTCAAGGCGCTGGAACCGCTGGGTCCGAGGCTGGGACCGCTGCTGGTGCAGATGCCGGCCGAGTTCACACGCGACGAGGACACCGCCGGCCTGCTCGACCGCTTCCTCAGCGTGAAGCCCGCGCAGGCGCGGCTCGCGATCGAGTTCCGTCACGCCTCCTGGCAGCAGCCGGCGACGGTCGATCTGCTGCGCAAGCACGGCGTCGCGCTGGCGTGGACCGAGTGGCGCACGCTGCCGCGCTACGCGCAGGTCACCACCGACTTCCTGTACCTGCGCTGGCTTGGCGACCGTCGCGAGATCGCGAAGTACGACCGCGTGCAGATCGACCGCGGGGACTCGTTCGACTCCTGGGTGGGAGAACTGAATTGCGTGATGGCCGAGGTGCGCGAGGTCTACGGCTACTTCAACAATCACTGGGCCGGCCATTCACCCGCGAGCGCCAACGAGATGAAGCGGCGGCTCGGCCTTGCACCGGTCGAACCCCGCGACTGGTGGCCTCAGCGGGAGTTGTTCTAGCGCTGCGATGGCGAGGGCCCGCGCACGAGCCGGCGATCCCCGCCCCGCCTCGGCCCCGCCGCGGCGGTCGCATGCGCGCCCGCCCGGCCCGGCCGGCCTGCCGCAGCTCGTCCTCGTCGCCACCGTTGCCGCCGCGTGCGTGCTGGTCGGGGTGACGTTCCGCCTCTACGATACCGATGCTTGGGAGCACCTCGCGGTGGGGCGCGCGATCTGGACGCTGCGCCAGGTGCCGCGCACCGAGATCTGGACCTGGCCGGATTTCGGGCAGCCGAACGTGAACCCGTCGTGGGGATTCAGTGCGCTCGTCTGGCCGTTCTGGGCGGCCGGTGGGGTGATGGGGCTGTACCTGTGGCGCTGGATCACCACGCTGCTGGTGGCGGCGCTCCTGTGGGCCACCGCACGGCGTCTCGGCGCCCGGGGGCTCGCGGCGCTGCCGGTCCTGGTGGTGTGCCTGCTCGTGTACCGGCAGCGGGTCCAGATCCGTCCCGAGACGCTCGCCGGGTTGTGGTTCGCGCTGAGCGCATGGATCCTGACGCAGCGCCGCCATGGCGGACCCGATCGCGCCGGGTGGCTGGTGCCGGTGACCTGGGCCTGGGTGAACTCGCACGTCTCCTACGAGCTCGCGTTCGTGCTGCTCGGCATCCATCTCGTCGCGGCGGCACGCGAGGGCCGGGCCGATCCGTCACCGCGGCGGCTCGTGCTGGCCACGGCCGCGAGTGCCGCTGTCGCGTTCGCGAATCCGTTCGGGTGGCACGCGCTGGCGCGACCGTTCGAGTTCCTCTTCGCGTGGCGGCACGAGGCCCTGTTCCGTTCGATCCAGGAGCTCGGACCGCCGGTCTGGAGCCAGAACCTCGCCAACGGCCTGCCGCTCCTGCTCGTGGCCTGGCCGCTGTTCGCGCTGTGGCGGACCGCACGGGGTCGTGGCGACACCGTCGAGTGGCTGACCCTGCTCGTGTTCACACCGCTGGCGCTCTCGAGCAGCCGATTCGTGGCCACCTACGTGCTCGCGGCGGGGCCATTCCTGGCGCGCGCGGTGGCGGAATGGCTCGACGCGCACCCGTGGCCGCTCGCGTCGCTTCCGCCGTGGCCGCGCGCGGCGATCGCCGCCACGCTGTGCCTGGCGATGTGCCTCTACGATTGGACCCACGAGGTGGGGCCGCTCGGGTTCGGCTTCGACATGAGCCGCGCGCCGGTGGCGGCTTGCGACTACATCGAGGCGAACGGCGTGCGCGGGCGCGGGATCAATCATTTTCAGAGCGGCGGATACCAGCTGTGGCGGTTCTGGCCCGCGCGCGACCGGCTGCCGTTCATGGATATCCATCCCGAGGACGCGCCGGCCGGGACGCGCGAGCTCTACTACCGTGCGCTGACCGAGCCGGCGGGGTGGCGCGCGATCGACGATCGCTTCCATTTCGACTACGGCCTGTTCAGCCGCCGCTACGCGGATCGGCCCGGTCTGCTCGACCTGCTCGATGCCGACCCGGGTTGGACGCTGGTGTTCGTGGACGACGCCGCGGCCCTGTACGTTCGGAAGGACGGTCCGATGCGCGCCCTCGCGGCGCGCGACGGTTACCAGACGCTGGGTGGCTCACGAGCTGGCATCGCGGACCGGCTGCGCCAGGCCGCGATCGACCCCGGCTACCGGGCCATCATGCGGCGGGAGCTGGAACGACAGGCGGCCTCATCGCCGGTCAACTTCTACGGGCGCGCCATGGGGCGCGAGCTGGAGCGCCTCGATGGCCGGTAGGCCCGACCACGCTCCTTCCGGACCATTGGTGGCGGCCTCGCCCCGGGTGCTAATCTTGACGCGGAGACGGTAGCGGTACTCGTCGGCCGTGCCGTCCGATCGAGGCGACACTTGCCCACCCGACGACGGATCCTCGCCTGGATGGCCCTCGCGGCCACGGTGGGGGCCTGGGCTTCCTGGACGCGGCGTGACGCGATGCGCCTGTGGCTGCTCGATCCCCCGCTCGGCGACGCGCCCCCGGGACGGCTCGATCCGTCCACCGCCGACGTGCTCGCGGCCACCGTCACGGCCCTCGTCGACACCCGCGTGGAGCCGGTGCACTACCTCGAGATGTTCCGCTGGCGGGCCGAACACGTCCCCGGCGCGCGGGCGCTTTACCGGCGCTTCGAGCATCACGTCGAGCGCGCCGCCGCCGCGGCCGGGGCGGCGAGCTACGTCGATGCGCCGCTCGAGCTGCGGCGGCGCATCCTCGCCGGGCTCCGTCCCGCCCGCGGCCGCGGGCGTCTCGGG
>Ga0315273_10004628_pt1 | contig 16882 bp, 11 predicted proteins | sample YL17G02_0_MG_FD_205753 | JGI IMG/M metagenome (GOLD analysis project Ga0315273, IMG submission 205753) | Sediment microbial communities from Yellowstone Lake, YNP, Wyoming, USA - YL17G02_0 | ecosystem: Environmental > Aquatic > Freshwater > Lake > Sediment | place: USA: Wyoming | collected... | reverse complement strand
CGCGGAAAGCAAAAGCCAGAAATTGCTGACCCGGCTGGATTGACTGCCCTCAACCGTGAAGGCCCGAAAGCCATGCCAGCAAATGCTGATATGGACGGTTTAGGTAAATTGGGAACGGCTGGCGTCGTCATGTTCCAGAACACGATTGGGACGCTGCCAACACGCAACTTTAACGAGGGGCAGTTCGATGACTGCGAAAAGATCAGCGGCGAGGTGATGTACGATACCATCTTGAAGGAGCGCGATACCTGTTATGCTTGCGTGGTACGCTGCAAGCGCGTCGTTGAAATAACCGAAGGCCCGTATAAGGTTGATCCTTTATACGGCGGACCGGAGTATGAAACCTTGGCTACCTTCGGTTCTTACTGCGGGGTCAGCGATCTGGCGGCTGTGTCTCTGGCAAACCAAATCTGCAATATGCAGGGAGTTGACACAATCGCCTGCGGGGCGACGATTGCTTTTGCGATGGAATGTTTTGAGAAAGGCATCATCGGCCTACAGCAGACCGGTGGGCTTGATCTACGGTTTGGCAACGCAGAAGCTATGCTGGAGGTGCTCAATCAGATTGTGTCTAACAGCGGCCCCTTGGGAAAGGTGCTCTCACAAGGTTCTGCTCGGGCAGCCAAGGTTTGGGGTCCACAGGCGGAGGAATGCCTGATCACAGTCAAGAACAATGAGGCACCTGCCCATATGCCACAGGCAAAGAAGTCTCTGGCTCTGATCTATGCTGTCAATCCCTTTGGAGCCGATCACCAGTCCAGCGAACACGATCCATATTACGAGGGTGAGCCTGCAAAACTCAACCTGGACCGGTTGATGGAGCTCGATCTGAAAGAACCAACCGCCCCTGGCAGCCTGGGACCTGAAAAAGTACGCTTCGCGGCTTATACACAGATCTGTTACAGTTTGTTGGATACCCTAGAGCTATGCCAGTTTGTTTGGGGTCCAACCTGGACACTGTATGGACCATCTGACCTGGTCAAGCTGGTCAATGCTGTAACGGGATGGAGAGTGAGCCTGTATGAGTTAATGAAAGTAGGCGAGCGTCGTTTAAACTTGCTGCGCGTTTTCAATGCCCGCGAAGGAATTGACCGTAAGCAGGATGTTCTTCCTGAGAAATTCTTCAAGCCTTTGGGAGGGACTGGCCCCACTGCCGGCACGGCAATAGATCCGAAGGAATTTGAAGAAGCACTCGATCTTTATTACCAGATGATGGGGTGGTCGCCAGCCGGTATCCCTACTCGAGCCAAGCTGGTTGACCTTGGAATCGAATGGGCAGTAGAATATCTGGCAGTATGAAGTGATATACTCCTGGCCAAACAAGATATACTTCTCCCACAGGTATTGATAACCTGCGGGAGATTATGGAGTCTAAATAAATGTCTACCTTACAAGATGCAATCCCTTTTGTATCCCCAATCTGGCCTCGCTATACTCCAATTTTGGTCGAACGCGGCGAGGGTTGTTATATCTATGATCAAGATGGCACAGAATATATGGATTTTACATGCGGTATCGGGGTTACCAATACCGGGCACTGCCATCCAAAGGTGGTAGCAGCAATTCGAGATCAAGCAGGTTTATTAATCCACGGGCAGGCTAATATTGTCATGCATAAACCCATGCTCGAGATGATCAATGAGCTGCGAACGATTGTTCCACCAACTATGGATGGATTTTTCTTTAGCAATTCTGGGGCCGAAGCGGTTGAGGGCGCTATGAAATTGGCCCGGCAGGCAACTGGCAGGCCGAATATTATCGTCTTCCAGGGTAGTTTTCATGGACGGACAGTCGGCACAATGTCCCTAACAACCTCCAAAACAATCTACCGGGTAGGTTACCAACCGTTAATGCCGGGTGTTATTGTAGCTCCATATCCTTATGCGTTTCGTTATGGCTGGGGTGAAGAGCAGACCAGTCAATGGTGTATGGATGAGCTGGAACTTCTGTTACTGACTCAGACTGCACCCCAGGAGACGGCTGCCATATTGATCGAGCCGGTTTTGGGCGAGGGTGGTTACGTGGTACCTCCGCAAAGCTTTATGAAACGATTGAGAGAATTGTGTGACCAGCATGGCATTCTATTGATTGCCGATGAAATCCAATCCGGATTCGGACGAACAGGGCGTTGGTTTGCTTTTGAACATTTTGGGATTATCCCTGACATTATGACGGTGGCAAAAGGACTTGCATCGGGCATGCCACTTTCAGGTGTGTTCAGCCGGATGGAGTTGATGAAGAAATGGGTTCCAGGGTCGCATGGTGGAACTTATGGAGGAAACGCTGTGGCTGCTGCAGCTGCAGTGGCGACCATCCAAGCGATGAAAGAAGAAGATATGCCTGGGAATGCACGCCGACGCGGAGAGCAGCTCATGACCGGCTTAGGTCATTTGCAAGAGGAGTTTTCTGCCATCGGTGATGTACGAGGGATGGGCTTGATGATCGGCGCCGAGTTTCGCACCCATGAAAGGAAACCCGATAAAGCGGCAGCAAAAGCTATTGTACATGCCTGCCAGGAACGGCGCTTACTTCTGTTGACCTGTGGGCCATGGGATAATACGATTCGCTGGATCCCTCCTTTGATCGTAACGGAGGAGCAAATCGGTTATGCTCTAAGCGTTTTTCGGGAGTCGCTGGAAGAGGTTCTTGCTTAATTTGGATAGCAGAGGAGAAATTTTATGCAAGTCTGGCGCGTGAATGTCCGTAAGCAAACTTTGACCCAGGAGATGGTTCCGGAGGCTTGGGAATTTCTTGGAGGCCGAGGACTCCTGGCACGGATTATGGTTGATGAAGTTCCTGGAACATGCGAACCTTTGGGGCGGTTTAATAAGCTGATTTTCGCGCCAGGCTTGCTGGTTGGGCATATGCTTTCAAGCTGCGACCGGATTTCTGTGGGCGGTAAAAGCCCTCTAACAGGTGGATTTAAGGAATCGAATGCTGGAGGGACGACCGGCTTACAACTGGCCTTTTTGGGAGTCAAAGCTTTGATCTTAGAGGACCAGCCCACTGAGAAAGGGTTGTGGCTGCTCCATCTTTCCAAGGATGGTATCCAGTTCATCAAGGCCGATGATTTGGCTGGTTTGGGCGTGTATGAAACAGCAGAAAGGTTGATCGCGCGTTATGGGGAGAAGGTGGCGATTGCCTTGATTGGCCCCTCAGGTGAACGGCGATTGTCAGCGGCTGGAATACAAAACCTAGATAAGGATCGAGAGCCGTCACGAATCGCAGCACGTGGCGGCCTTGGGGCAGTGATGGGAGCCAAGGGGCTGAAAGCTATAATTATCGACGCCCGGGGAATGGAAAAGCCGCCGATCGTTAATCGAGAGGCTTTTCGGCAAGCCCAAAAAGCGTTTACGAAAGCTCTCATGGAGCATCCTCAAACTAAGATATATGCTGATTATGGGACGGCTGCGATTGCGCGGATGGCGAATGGGCTGGGTGCTTTACCGACGAGGAACTTCTCGAGCGGGCAGTTTGAAGGTGTCGAACAGATCAGTGGTGAGTACTTAAGGCAAGTTATCCTTGAGCGAGGCGGAGAAGGCGAGACAACCCATGCCTGTATGCCAGGCTGCACGATCCGCTGTTCGAATAACTATGCCGATGGGGAGGGCAAATCACTGGTTTCGCCATTGGAATATGAGACGATTGGGTTGATGGGGTCAAATTTGGGGATTGCAGACCTGGATACAATCGCCAGGTTGAATTGGCAGGTGAACGATCTGGGGTTAGATTCAATTGACATTGGGGCAGCGTTGGGGGTTGCAGTAGAGGCGGGTTTAATGAGTTTTGGAGATGGCGAGAGAGCATCTGATCTTATAGCGGAAATCCGGGAGGATACACCTTTGGGCAGGATTATCGGAAGCGGCGCGGTGACAACCGGGAAGGTGTTTGGCGTTTTGCGCGTTCCAGCCGTGAAAGGGCAGGCTATGTCTGCTTATGAGCCAAGAGCGATCAAGGGGACAGGTGTTACCTTTGCTACTTCACCACAGGGCGCGGATCATACATCTGGCTTAACGATCCGCGCGAAAGTCAATCATCTGGACCCGAAAGGACAGGTTGATTTATCGCGAGGAGTCCAGATCAACATGGCAGGTTATGACACTTTGGGGGCGTGTATATTTGCGGGATTTGGGTTCGCCGCTGCCCCTGAAACGATTCGGGATTTACTAAATGCGCGTTATGGCTGGTCGGTGGGGATAGATATCCTGCAGGTTTTGGGTAAAGAGTCTCTAAAATTAGAAAGGGAATTCAACAGACTGGCCGGCTTCACCAAGGCAGATGATCGATTACCAGAATATATGACCCAAGAACCATTACCTCCCTATAATCCGGTGTTTGATGTTCCAGAAGATGAGCTTGACGGGGTGTTTAACTGGTGAGGATCATCGTTCACCTGCATACCATTTTACAAAAGTCGACATCGAAGGGTTTGATCCGTAATCTGGAAGTGGAGCTTGAAACTGGCGCGACACTAAACGATCTGATTGAGTATCTAAACTTGGAAGTGGATGAGGAGGATACTTTATTCGTAGTCCAGGGACAGATTGTGGAAAGAGAACAGGGGCTATCTGAGGGAGATGAGGTACATTTTATTCCTGCTATTTCAGGAGGTGGGAATTCCGGCATAACCAACGGGCTGAAATATACGCTATAATACCGGCTATGGAAAATCAAAGCCCGTCGCAGTTAATAACTCGGCTTGAAGAACTCCGCCGGCAGGTACATTTCCACAATTTTCGTTATCATGTTTTAGACGATCCGGTCATCAGTGATTATGAGTACGATCAACTGGTCCAAGAATTAAGGCAAATTGAGGCGGATCATCCGGAATGGATTACCCCAGATTCTCCCAGCCAAAGGGCTGGATCAGCTCCATCTGAAAAATTTACGAAAATACGCCATCCTTCCCAGATTTTGAGTCTGGCAAGTGCCTCCGACGAGGAAGGTGTGCGTGCCTGGTATGAGCGCATCCGCAAGCTCGACGAGCGAGTCGCTCAGACCAGTTTTACTGTGGAACCCAAGATAGATGGATTAACGGTCGTATTGCATTACCAGGATGGAGTATTTGTGCAAGGGGCGACACGGGGGGACGGTGAGGTTGGAGAAGATATTACAACAAATTTAAAAACAGTCCGCGCTTTACCGCTTCGTATACCTGTCGAACCAAAGGATTCCGAAGCTCCCGGCTTGTTGGTTGTCAGAGGAGAAGCTTTCATAACCATCAAGGATTTTGAAGCTCTGAATAAACGCTTGGAAGAAGCCGGTGAAAAAACTTATCTAAATCCACGTAATACAGCGGCTGGATCTTTGCGCCAGCTTGATTCAAGTCTCACGGCTACACGACCATTAACCTTATTAGTTTATGCGATTATAACTGCGGAGGCTGATCTTCCGGTTAGCCAATATGAGCGGTTGGAGTATTTAAAATCATTGGGTTTTCCAGTCCCTGATGCTAAATTGTGTATGGATCTGGAAGGGGCGATAGCTGCTTGTGAGGACTTACGACAAAAGCGGGACCATCTACCTTTTGAGGCAGATGGTTCTGTTATAAAGATAAATGATCTGGGCCTGGCTGAAAGCCTTGGCTTTGTCGGAAAGGATCCCAGGGGAGCATTGGCAGTAAAGTTTCCCGCACGTGAAGTTACGACGAATCTGTTGGAAATTGGTGTTAACGTTGGGCGAACTGGCGTATTGACACCTTATGCAGTGTTAGAGCCGGTCGAAATCGGTGGAGTGATTGTCAAGCAAGCCACTTTGCATAATTTTGACTATATCGCCGAGAAAGACATTCGGGTAGGGGATCGAGTGGCGGTTAAAAGAGCTGGGGATGTCATTCCTTATGTGATCGGTCCAATCGAATCGACTCGAACTGGAGAAGAAAGGCCTTATGTTCCACCGGAAATATGCCCAGTCTGTGACCAGCCGGTCGAGCATTTCGAAGGTGAAGTAGCCTGGTATTGTGTTAATGCATCTTGCCCGGCTCAGCTAATCCGTCATCTGGAACATTTTGTTTCCCGCGGAGCGATGGACATTGTAGGGTTGGGGATCAAAATTGTGGAGCAGCTGGTTAATGCTGGACTGGTATCGGATGTGGCTGATTTATATTCATTGAGAAGAGATGATCTTCTTAAACTAGAAGGATTTGCTGAAAAGAAAGCGGATAATTTACTGGCATCTGTTGAGGCATCACGAAAACAACCCCTGGCGCGCCTGATCAATGCTTTGGGTATTCGCGGTGTTGGAGAAGTCATGGCAGTAGATTTGACGTACCATTATCGAGATTTGGATATGCTTTCCAGAGCGGGTTTTGATGAATTACAACAAATTGAGGGCGTGGGTCCCAATATTTCTCAAGCGATTGTCGATTGGTTTGCGAAAGCCAGGAACCGAGATTTGTTAGAGAAATTCCGCGCAGCGGGATTCTGGCCCAAAGTTGAGGATATTTCGCCTAAAAGTGAGACCGAACAACCCTTTGAGGGTTTATCATTTGTCATTACTGGGACTTTACCTGGTTTCACACGAGAAGGTGTGAAAGAATTTATCGAGAATCATGGGGGAAAAGTGATCGACTCGGTAAGCAAGAAGCTCAGTTATCTGGTACTTGGGGAAAATCCGGGCTCAAAATTAGAAAAAGCGCGGTCCTTAAATGTGCCAATTTTAGATGAAGAAGGGTTAAAAAAACTGGCTACTGGCTAGTTTCACTGGGCAGTATCTTATCTATGAAAGCAGGAGTTTTTAATGAATCAGCATTATGATGATGGAATTATCCGCCGTGTAAAGGCAATGACACAGCGCGTCGCGGAAACGAAGCAAGCTGATCTTTATTATTATAACCAGCCAATCAGTGAGATCAGGGGTGGAGCAAAGGTATTGGTCAATGGGCGCGAGATGGGGATGTATGCTTCTTACAGTTATCTTGGACTGGTGGGACATCCTCGGATCAACAATGCGGCCAAAGCCGCGGTGGACCGGTTCGGTACTGGGACGCATGGTGTCCGGTCTTTAGCCGGTTCGCTTATTATTCACCGAGAGCTTGAGGAAACCATCGCAGACTTTAAAAAAGCAGAGGCGGCTGTTACTTATTCGTCGGGTTATGTGACCAACCTGACGGTAGTTTCCACATTGCTTGGTCGAGAGGATTACGTTATATCGGATAAGTTAAACCATGCCAGCATAGTCGATGGATGTATTATGTCTGGAGCAAAGTTCCTGCGATTCCGGCATAATGATATGGAGTCGCTGGAAAATCGTTTGCAGCAGATTCCAGATGGCGCGGCAAAGCTGGTCATTGCGGATGCCGTATTCAGCATGGATGGAGATATTATTGACTTACCAGCGGTTGTAAAGTTATGCAAAAAATATAACGCCTGGCTGATGATTGACGAAGCACATTCGTTGGGGGTTCTTGGGAAAACAGGCCGGGGGATCGAGGAGTATTTTGGTTTAGAAGGCACAGTTGATATCAAGATGGGTACGCTCAGCAAAACGATCCCTTCTATAGGTGGGTACGTAGCCGGTAAAAAAGATGTGATAGAGTTTTTGCGTCATGCCAGTCGCGGTTATATATTTTCAGCAGCTCTTCCTCCCGCTTCAGCTGCTGCTGCAAACGAGGCTTTTAAAGTAATTCTCGATGAGCCTTGGCGGATTGAAAAACTGGAGGCAAACAGCCGTCAATTTATCAATGGATTGAAGCAGCGCGGGTTCGATACTATGTTGACTGAAACGGCAATCGTTCCTGTTTTGTGCGGTCAAGACGAGGTTGCTTTTGCGATGACGCGCGACTCTCAAAGGGCCGGTATTTTTGTTCTGCCAGTGGTTTCTCCGGCTGTTCCTGTAGGACTGGCGCGATTACGGGCGACCGTCACCGCAGCTCATGAGGCGGAAGATATTGAGTTCGCGATGGATGTGATTGCAAAGGCTGGCAAGGAGAGCGGTTTGATCCCGCTATAGACAGGTGGCCGTTTTAGTTCTAAAGCCAGGTCGAGAGAAATCAGTACTGCGCCACCATCCCTGGATCTACTCTGGAGCAGTAGCCGCGCTACGCGGAACCGTTCAGCCTGGTGAAACTGTAGAAGTGGTCAGCAGCCAGGGAGAATTTTTGGCTAAGGCTGCATATAGTCCAATGTCGCAAATCGTCGCCCGAGTTTGGACATGGGATAAAGAAGAGGTGGTAGGTCCAGAATTTCTTTATCGGAAGCTAGCGCGCTCTTTTGAGACCCGAACATTTATATTTCCTGAAATCGGGTGCAATGGTGCTTTACGGCTTGTGCATGCAGAATCAGACGGGCTGCCCGGTATCATTGTGGATCGTTACGCAGACATTCTGGTTGTGCAGTTTTTGTCGGCAGGGGCAGAGTTTTGGCGGGAGATTCTGCTTGATCTGCTTACAAAGCTGACTGGGATCTCTATAGTTTATGAACGGTCGGATGTTGATGTCCGCCGGCTGGAAGGCCTTTCTGAGAAGACCGGTGTTCTACGAGGTGTAGAGCCTCCAGAGAAGATCCTGATTGAAGAAAATGGCTTACTTTTGTATGTTGATGTTCGCAATGGGCATAAAACGGGTTATTACCTGGACCAAAGAAGAAATCGGGTCAGGGTTCGAGAGTATTCCAAAGGCAGAGATGTATTAGACTGTTTTTGTTACACGGGTGGTTTCAGTATCAATGCGATAAATGGGGGCGCAAAGTCTGTTTTGGCTGTGGACTCTTCAGTAGATGCGTTGGAGAGAGCCCGCGAAAATTTAAATTTGAACCAGCAAGCAGACTCGGTTAAGATTTCCTGGCATGAAGGGGATGTTTTCCTGGTATTGCGGAATCTACGCGACAGGGATGCGAGTTTTGACATGATCGTCCTCGATCCACCGAAATTTGCCCCAACCATTTCACATGTAGAACGAGCTGCCAGGGGATATAAAGATATCAACTTATTGGCCTTTAAATTGCTGCGCCCCGGAGGCCTGTTGGTGACATTTTCTTGTTCGGGGGGAGTCAGTGAGGAGCTGTTCCAGAAAATTGTCGCTGGAGCGGCACTCGATGCAGGCGTGCATGCTCAAATATTGGAACGCTTGGGCCAAAGCCCTGACCACCCTGTGGCGTTAAATTTCCCTGAGGGGACTTATTTAAAAGGTTTGGTGCTCATGGCAGATTCAGAACAACTTCGTTAAACAAGCCCGTTTCTAAGATCATATTTTGGATTGGCATCAGGATTCCATCTACGATGGCCTGGGATGGACTCGAGCCATGAAACTGTAAACGAGTCACAGGATAAGGCCATGGATAATCCCCTGTTGTTTCCCGGCGAATGAGGATTGTCTCGTTTTCGAGGAGGATGAAGAATCTGTCAATCCTAAAATCTTTGGGATGGACAGGGTAGCCATCTCCTGCATCTGTATAGAGCGTCAGGGCAGGCTTTTGTAGGAGCGGTGTGGTACCAGGAAGATAAATGTGCAGGGTGAGTGTGTTCTCTTCTTGAAGAGGGAGGAGTGTTCCTGCCTGCACAAAGAGAGGCATTCTGTCTAAGGGGGCAGATATCGAGATCGTATCCGTGGTTTGATGGGGGGTATCATCCCAATAGTCAAACCAGAGACCTGGCGGAAGGTTTAATTTTCGAGTCGTTGCTCCTTCTTCAAGGATGGGCGCTATAAGTAAAGAATCCCCTAATAAGAACGCGTCATCCGCTTGATGCAATTTTGGATTAGACGGGTCTAGCCAGAATAAAGGCCGGATTAATGGAGTACCGACCTGATGTGCTTGCCAAGCTAATGAATACCAGTAGGGCAGCAGCCTGTAGCGTAGCTTCAGAAAGTATCTGGTTATGGTTGTGTAAGGTTCTCCGTAGCTCCATGGTTCCCGAGGTTGGCTGGTAATAGAGGAGTGGGTCCGGAAAAATGGCAGAAAAGAGGAGAGCTGGAACCAGCGTATATACAGCTCAGGAGATGGATCACCGCTAAAGCCGCCAATATCTGGACCACTATAGGGTTGACCAGTGAGGCTCAAACCCAATACTGTGGCAATTGTCCTCTTCATGATATGCCAGGAAGCCTCAATATCACCTGTCCAATTCCAGGCGTATCGTTGATAGCCAGCCCATCCCGCGCGGGTTAGAATCCAAGGTCTTTTCTCAGGATGATATTGCTGCAGGGCTTCATATCCGGCGCGTGCCATCAAGAAACCATATAGATTATGCCCCTGTAAATGATCCCCTCCTTGACCTTCAAAATTATGCCGGGCAGAAACTGGTAAACTAAGATCGCCCCAGGCGCTAAACGAGGATGGCTCATTCATGTCATGCCAGATCCCTGCTACTCCTGCATCGAGTAAAATTTGATTTTTACCTGACCACCAGTGGCGAACAGCAGGATTTGTAAAATCGGGAAACAGCGCTCGACCAGGCCAAACCACTCCGATGAGCGGACTTCCTTGAGAGTCTGTACAGAAAAATTGTTGCTCTATACCTTCTCTGTACATGAAATAATTCTGATCTTCTTTGACACCGGGATCAAGGATGGTAACGATTTTCACATTATGCGTTTCCAATTCATCCGAAAGGCGTTTAAGGTCCGGGAAGCGGTCGGTATCGATTGTGAAAACACGGAACCCTCGCATATAATCAATATCCAGGTGAATGGCGCTGATGGGCATTCGGTGTTGGTTAAAGCCTTGAATGACTTTTCGGACATCTGTTTCGGTTTTATACCCCCAGCGCGATTGGTGATATCCTAATGCCCAGAGGGGAGGAAAATTGGGCTTGCCGGTCAATTCGGTATAATGTTCTAATAAGCCAGCAGGAGAACCGGTGATGAAGTAGTAGCGTAGCATGCCAGACTCGAAAACTGCCTCAGCGGTTTCGGAGAATGAAAATCGGGCTCGTGAGGAATTTTCGAAAAATACCAGATAGCTATTGTTAGGCGACACAACCATATATACCGGGATACAGGTGTACAGTGGATCTCTGTCTGGGCCGTAACTTCCGCCAGTATCCGAGTTCCACATCCCATAGGATCCGCCTCTTAGATTTAGTGGAGCGGCTCTTTCTCCTAACCCGTAGATCGATGCGTCAGGTTCGAGCAGAGCGCGATGGATGGATTTGTTATCTTGAAATTCAGGCGGCATTTCTTCCCGAAGTGTTATTCCGGAGATATCGACAAAACGAATCCCCCCATCCGGAAGAACCTTAACGATAAGAGCTGTGCTTTCGATACGATATTCACCTGCTGAAACCGTATGTTCCAAGATAACAGGAGGCCAATCTATTTTTTCGATGGCGTACGGAATGGGCTGGTTGGCATTTCCCCAAGACAAACGGACCATATCTGGGGAGAGAAAGATAATTTCTAGCTCAATGCGACCCGGACCCCAAACGAAGCGGAATCGCTCTCCGTTTGTAAGACGGGCAGTGCTAACGATATCCGTAGGAGAAATTGGCGCCTGGCCTGTGGATCGAACGTAATTGTGATCTTGCCGATCCCGATACCCGGCATAGCGGATAGCCTGGACCACATTCTTTAGACCAACACTCATGACTTTTTGGAGAGTTTCTTTGAATCTCATCTTTTTCCGTCCATTCGTCAAGAAAGGATCAACATAATTATTGTTTAACAAGCAAACAAGAAGGCTAAATCACCTACGTTTGTGAGGGTAGGGCCAGGTTTTAGGAGATCATCTAAGGCTTGAAAGAAATGGTAGGAATCGTTGCGGGTTAAATAATCATTCGGGTGGATTCCTAAGCTCAAGGCCCTTGCGAGCGTTTGCCCTGTCACCACGGCTCCTGCGGCATCTGTAGGACCATCACCCCCATCCGTGGCTAAGGTTATCAGGAAAATGTTTTCTAATCCGGCAATTGGATTGACTGCTCCCAGGGCTAACTCCTGGTTTCGTCCTCCGCACCCTTTCCCATGCAAGGTGACGGTGGTTTCTCCTCCCAGTATCAAGCAAGCGGGGCGCGAAATAGGTTGGTTTGAGCGGGTGATTTGCTGTGCAATGGCTGCTATGAACTTTCCAGCCTGGCTCGCTTCGCCTTGCAAGGAAGTTGTAAGCAGTAAGGTATGGTAGCCAAAACTTGATGCTTCTCGAAGGGCAGCGTCTGCAGCCAGGTAATTATTCCCAACAATCATATTATTGACACGATCAAAAGCCGAATGACCGGGTTTCAGTGTCTCCGGTATTTGTGTTTGAATGCCTTGTTTCAGGTGAGAAATAATCGATCCAGGAACCTGATCCAACAACTCATACTGTTTTAATATCTTGAAGGCATCTTCATAGGTAGAAGCGTCGGGTGCAGTGGGTCCTGATGCAATTCGATCCAATGGGTCTCCGATTACATCCGATAAGATGAGAGTAATCCAATGCGCCTGCCCAGCCTGAGCGACAAGCCCCCCGCCTTTTACTTGATCGATATGTTTACGGATCGTATTGATTTCGTCAATCGTCGCCCCACAAGCTAATAAACGAGAGGTGAGAATTTGGACTTCCTCCAATTGAATACCTGGCATAGGGGCTGTCATCAAAGCTGAGCCTCCCCCTGAAATGAGACAAAGGATCAAATCTTCAGACTGAGCGCTTTTTAGGAGTTGGATGATCTTATGGGAACCCAGGATTCCGCGCTGATCAGGCAAAGGGTGGCCAGCTTCAAGAATACGAATATTTTGTAGGATGAAATTATCCGTTTGGGTATACCCTTGTTTTGTAATAACGAGACCTGAGGTTATAGAAGCGCCAAATATTTGTGAAACAGAGGCTGCCATAGGGACTGCGGCTTTTCCGGCGCCAACCAGAACTATTCGCTTGAATTTAGAAAGATCATAGGTGAGATTGCCTGCAATCAGGAATCTACCATCCAGATGGAGGGAGCGACTTACAGCCTCAAAGGGATCTACTGCATTTAAAGCAGCAGCCATAATGTGTGAAATTTTCTCGCCTTCAGGGTGGTTGGAAGATGAGAAAGATCGCAGCAGATCAGGAGTGATTTTCATCTAATTCATGTTCGGTTCTGCCGGTTGAATACATTCTGGAACATCATTTTGTGGGCTATTTACTAAGCGAGATACCGGGTATGCTTCCATCTCTTCTGAAGGGAAAGGGGAAAACCATTTTGCGAGAGAATCCGGTGTACGCTCTGCTGTATCGAGCCAGTCTTTGTAAGCAGTTGGAGGAAGGATCACAGGCATCCGGTTATGGATGCTTTGGATTAAGTCGTTCGGTTGCGTGGTTATGATTGTACAGGAGCAGATTTCAGATCCATCAGAGGATGACCAAATTTCCCACAGGCCTGCAAATGCAAAAACCCGTTTCGATTTCAGATGAATGAACATTGGAATTTTTGATTTTAGCTCTGGTACTGACTTCCATTCATAGAAGCCATCTGCAAGAACCAAACAGCGGCGCCGGCGGAATGCCGACCGGAAAGAGGGTTTTTCTGCCAGGGTTTCAGACCGGGCATTGATTAGCCGGCTGCCGATCTCGGGGTCTTTTGCCCAGGATGGGATTAATCCCCAATTGAAGAAATCAAGCTTGGAATCGGCTGTATTGGCAATCACGGCCACAGGCTGGGTGGGGGCGATATTGTACCTCGGCCTGAGCGGGACCTGGATCGTCAAACCAGGAAATGCTTCCTGTAAATCGCCAGGATCGGCAGTTAAAGTGAATCTTCCGCACATAACGAACCTCCGTAATATCGGTCGAATTGAACCACAAATCCACGGACGATTAATCGCAATCCATGGATAAACCAGGTGAAAAAGAATCTTTTCTTTAATTGATTAATCCCCAATTATCATTTTACTATAGTAATATAATTCGTATCTATGCAGCAAAGTATTGGGACACTTCAGGAATCATCCTTACATGCCAGCTTGAAGCAATGGTATTCCAAAACAGGCGATCTGGTTGAGACAGACGTGGATGGGAGCGTCGTAGATTTGGTGAGGGGAAACTTGTGTATAGAAATTCAAACCAGGAATTTTTCGGCGATCAAGAAAAAAATAACCGCATTATTGAGCAAACATCCTGTACGCGTTGTATATCCGGTGCCGTTGGAGCGATTTATAGTTCGTATAGACATCAATACTGACAAGGTTATCAGCAGGAGAAAATCGCCAAAGAGGGGATCTTTCCTGGATATATTTTCTGAGCTTGTACGCATCACCCAACTGGTAAAGTATGAAAACTTTTCGATAGAAGTTCTGATGATCAAAGAGGAGCAAATCTGGCTTAATGACGGGAAGGGAAGTTGGCGGAGAAAGGGCTGGAGTATTTCAGATAGACGCTTGATTGAGGTTCTCGGGTCTAAATTGTTTTTATCACCCGATGATTACAAAAAGCTCTTGCCGTCCGGTCTATCTGAGACATTCACGGTGACCGATCTGGTAAAAGCAATCCAACATCCCCGACGGAATATCAGCAAAATGGCTTATTGTTTGCGCGAGATAGGGGTGATTGAGCTCGTTGGTAAGAAAGGCAGGGCTTATATATACCGGGTTAAAGAATAATCTAATCCCTGGTTCTAATCGGTATATTTAAATCCATGATCCTGTAAGTACTTGCGTTCCTTTTCTTTATGAATATCAGCCAAATGGGCTTTGGTTTTTTCCCAAGTTGGACCCGAGAGAGGATACCAGTAAAGGAATATAAAGCATAAGAATAAAAGCAAGCCTGGCACGAACGTCCAACCCAATAAGATGCCAGTTTCGGCCCGAGAGGATTGCATTCCCTTAAGGAGACTCTGATCATAACCGAACGCTGCAAGAAAAGTCAGGAATACCCATTGAGCAATACTAATGGCGGGTTTGGTAATAAAACTATTAACCCCTGCATACATGCCTTCTCGGCGTAGTCCGGTTCGGCTTTCGTCATTGTCGACAACATCACCGTTCATAAGGGGGATCAGGTACATACCACCAGCGAAACCAGTTCCAAAAAGGAAGAAACCTAGAGTCGCTGCAATTACATTCCTGCCTAAGAGCAGAACGGTGAAGCAGCCAATCGCGAACATAAGGCTGAAAATGCGTGTACAGGTTTTTATTCCCCACAGGTCTCGGCGGTTGACCCAGAGTAGAATACCAATGATAATACCCGACGCTAAAGCTATATATAAGGGTAGAGCGGGCACATCGATTTCGTCAAAATAAACCCATATCCCTTGCATGAGAGCAGTTTGAACAAAGATGATCGTAAAGCTGATTACTTCGAAGACGATAAATGACCGGTTTTTAAAGCATTCTTTGAAGGAGCGGATAAACTCGAATTGTTCTTCCCCCTGGGCGTAATGTTTTTCGTGATAGAAAAAAGTGCTTATAAAAATGATTAATCCCATTAATAGTCCGATGCCAATCAGGACCCATCGAAACTGATTGGATGCTGGTATATCTCCAACATCAGGCTTGATCGTCCTTTCGATAAGAAGTGGGATTACAATGGTAAATATCATGAAGATGATTTTCCAGATATAAATGCCACTGCGGGCTTTATTGGAGATGGCAACTTCGTAAGGCATGATGTAAAGACTGGTGGCGATGGCAGTGTATAGCGTATCAAAAACAAACAAGGCTAAAAGCATTTGAAAAAACAAAGCCGATTGATTCCCTTGAGAACCTGGGATGTTTATCCAAAACATAGCAAACCCAAGGATAAAGATGGGAGCACCATACCGGATATAAGGAATACGCCGGCCAAGTTTTGTCCTGGTTCGATCGCTAATATATCCAAAAAGAGGATCGTTGGTCGCGTTCCAAATACCGAAAAGAAGCCATACGATTCCTGTGAGCTGTAGGGAGAGGCCTCGAATTTCTGTAAAGTAATACGTTAAGGCACCTGCAGCAACTAGAGATTGTAGTACCGCAGTTGCTGCATCTGCAGCAGAAATCCAGACGCGGCTTTTTAGGGGGACGAATTCTTCTTGTGAGGCAGTTGGTTTTGGCAATGGATTGTTCATGATATTCCTGTCGAGGGTAAATTTGAGTTTATTATATATCAGCCAGATATTTTATGATATGGGTTGGATGGATAGACTTTTTATCGAGTTAAGTTCAGACTAGAGAAGAATAATCCAAAGACACCCTTGTCGCTTCGGGTAGGCATGGGTATACTATGCGCCTAACCGATGAAGTCAGGTGGACCCAATGGGTATCGATGACTTAATTAACATTTTTTCTGAAATTTACAGCCCGGCTGATCGGGAACTTGTGCTGCGAGCTCACCGGACCGCAGATCTAGCCCACATAGACCAAAAGCGTGCTTCAGGTGATCCTTATATCAATCACTGTATAGCAGTGGCGATTATATTGGCCGAAATGCGTGTCCCACCAGAAGTTGTGGCAGCTGGGCTTCTCCACGACACCGTTGAGGACACAGATATTACCTTGCACGATCTACGGAGAGATTTTGGGGCAGATATAGCCAATCTGGTGGATGGGGTAACTAAGCTGACCCAGCTCCCGCGTGTTTCCAGGGGGGACCAGCATCCAGAGGAAACGATCCACGAAGAAGAACTTCGGCAAATCGCAGAACGTAGGGGGATACCTGATCCTGATTTAGAGGCAGAACAAATGTTCCGCAGCCGCAGGCATGACCTGGTTTCGGAAACACTGCGAAAGACATTTATCGCTATGGGCGATGACGTACGTGTCGTTTTGATTAAACTCGCAGACCGGCTTCATAATATGCGTACTCTCGGATCCATGCCGGCGAGTAAGCGCAAACGCATTGCCCAGGAGACGATGGATATCTTTGCTCCATTGGCCAATCGGCTGGGTATCTGGCAGATGAAGTGGGAATTAGAGGATTTGGCTTTCCGGTATATCGATCCGGAGAAGTGTAATGAAATTGCTACTCATTTGGCTGATAAGCGAGTTGATCGCGAACGCGAGATGGATGAAATTATCGCCCGG
>Ga0315273_10004627_pt1 | contig 16882 bp, 12 predicted proteins | sample YL17G02_0_MG_FD_205753 | JGI IMG/M metagenome (GOLD analysis project Ga0315273, IMG submission 205753) | Sediment microbial communities from Yellowstone Lake, YNP, Wyoming, USA - YL17G02_0 | ecosystem: Environmental > Aquatic > Freshwater > Lake > Sediment | place: USA: Wyoming | collected... | reverse complement strand
TCCATGGTCAGTGACCTAACTCCACCTCGATGCGGTAGCGGCTGCCGCGGAAGGCCCTCTCCACGGTGAAACCCTCCCAGTCGGGCGGCACGCACGGATCGATGCGCAGCCCGTCGTATTCAGGACGAATTCCGAGAATCCACTGGGAAACCGCCACGAAGTTCCACGCCGCCGTCCCGGTCAGCCAGGAGTTCTTGGCTTCCCCGGGGCGGGCAGCCTGCCTGCCGGCGATCATCTGGGCGTAGACGTACGGTTCGGTCTTGTGCAGCTCGGCCGCCTTTTCCAGATATGCCGGACAGATCTTACGGTAGTACTCGAAGGCCCGCTCACCCCGCCCGATGCGGGTCTCGCCGATCATCACCCAGGGGTTGTTGTGGCAGAACACGCCGCCGTTCTCCTTGTAGCCCTCGGGATAGGAGGAGATCTCCCCGAGGTTCAAATAGTAGCGGGAGTAGGCGGGCGAATTTAGCACGATGCCGTAATCGCTGTCCAGGTGCCGCTTCACGGCATCCAGGGCCCGGCGCGGGTAATCCTTCTCCTGGCCGATTCCCGCCATGGAGCAGAATCCCTGCGGCTCGACGAAGATCCGCCCCTCCTCGCGCGCGGCGCTGCCGACCCGCTCCCCGCCGGCGTCATAGGCCCGCAGGTACCATTCCCCGTCCCAGCCATGGTCCAGGACGGCTTTCTCCATGGCCCGGACCGCCTCCCCCGCCTCCTCGGCCAGATCGGCGCGGCCGGTGCGGCGGCAGATCTCCTCGAACTCCCGGCCGATGAACACGAACATGCCGGCGATGAGCACGCTCTCCGCGACCCGGCCGTCCTTGCTGGCCGAGGTCTGGAAGGATTCGTCCGGGTTCTCGGAGAAGCAGTTCAGGTTCAGGCAGTCGTTCCAGTCCGCCCTGCCGATGAGCGGCAGCCCGTGCGGGCCCAGGTTCCGCACCACGTGCAGGAAGGAGCGGCGGAGATGCTCGAACAGGCTGTCCGAGCGCGCGGGGTCGTGGTCGAAAGGGACCTGCTCCGCGAGGATGCCCCAGTCACCACTCTCCTTGAGGTAGGAGCTGACCGAAAGGATCAGCCACAGGGGGTCGTCGTTGAAGTCTCCGCCGATGTTCGCATTGCCGCGCCGGGTCAGCGGCTGGTACTGGTGATAGGCGCCGCCGTCCTCCAGCTGGGTGGCGGCCACCTCCAGGATCCTCTGCCGGGCGCGCTCCGGCACCTGGTGCACGCAGCCCAGCAGGTCCTGGTTGGTGTCCCGGAAGCCCAGGCCGCGGCCGATGCCCGACTCGAACAGCGAGGCGCTGCGGCCCAGGTTGAAGGTGACCAGACACTGGTACTGGTTCCAGGTGTTGACCATGCGCTCCAGTTTCTCGTCACCGCTTTCCAGGCGGAAGCGGGACAGGAGGCCCTGCCAGTGGCGGGCGAGCTCGGCGAAGGCCTGCTCCACGGCCGCGGGCTCGGCGAAGCGCCGGATCATCGCCCGGGCCGGGTCCTTGCGCAGCCTGCCGGGGGCCTGCCACTTGTCGCCCGGCGGGTTTTCCGCGTAGCCCAGCAGGAACACCAGGATTTTACGCTCACCGGGGGCCAGGCGGCACTCCAGTCGGTGGGAGGCGATCGGGGACCAGCCTTGGGCCAGGGAGTTCCCGCTGCGGCCCTCCACGATCGCCCGCGGGGCGTCGAAGCCGTTGTACAGGCCCAGGAAGCTGTCGCGGTCCGTGTCGAAGCCGGCGACCGGCTGGTTGACCGAGTAGAAGGCGAAGTGGTTTCGGCGCTCACGATACTCGGTTATATGGTAGATGACCGACCCGTCCACCTCCACCTCGCCCGTGTTGAAGTTGCGCTGGAAATTGGTCGCATCGTCCTGGGCGTTCCACAGGCAGAACTCCACCAGCGAGAACAACTGCAGAGCGCGCGTCCTGCGGGTCCGGTTCTCCAGCACCACCCGGTGCACCTCGGCGTTCACCCCCAGCGGCACGAAGAACAGCAGCTCCGCGGCCAGGCCTTTCCTGACGGCCGCGATCCGCGTGTAGCCCAGCCCATGGCGGCACTCGTAGCCGTCCAGCTCCGCGCGGGCGGGCTTCCACCCCGGGCACCAGACGGCGTCCCCCTCCCGGATGTAGAAGTAGCGGCCGCCTGAGTCCAGGGGCACGCCGTTGTAGCGGTAGCGGGTGATGCGCCGCAGCAGCGCGTCGCGGTAGAAGCAGTAGCCCCCGGCGGTGTTGGAGATCAGGCCGAAAAAATCCTCGGTTCCCAGGTAGTTGATCCAGGGATAGGGGGTCCGGGGAGTGGTGATGACGTACTCACTGGCCGCGTCGTCGAAAAAACCGTATGACATACTGCGATGGCTATTCCTTCAACGCTCCGGCTACCACACCCTTGGTGATACTCTTGTTGAAGAGCAGGTAGACCGCAATCACGGGTGCCGTGGCGATGACCAGCGCGGCCAGCTGCCACCCCAGCTGCGTGCCCATCAGGCTGGCGAAGGAAAACACGCCCACGGGCAGGGATTTCGTGATCTCCGAACTGGCGAGCACCAGGACCAGCAGGAACTCGTTCCATATCCCTAGAGCGCTGATGATGCATACCGTGACGATCACCGGAGTGGACATCGGCACCATGATACTGGCGAAGGTCCTGAACACCGAGGCCCCGTCGATGTAGGCGGACTCGATCAGGCTATCCGGAAGCCCCCGCATGAACTGCGTCATCAGCAGGACTGCCAGGGGCATCCCGAAAGCCGTATAGACGAGGATGATGCCGACATGCGTGTCGGTGAGCCTTGCCGAGCTGAGCATCAGGAACAAAGGGATAATCACCGACTGAATGCTCAACAGGTATCCCATGCCGATCAGACCCAGAATGAACAGGGAAAGTTTCCTGAACGGCAATTTGCTGAGGGCGAAGCTGATCATCAGCGCCAGGAGCCCGATGAAAAACGTCGACACCGCCGTGTAGATGACGCTGTTGATGAATTTCAGCCCCAGAGTGCCTCTGACGAACGCCGAGATATAGTTGAACCAGATAGTCGCCAGGTTGATCCTCAGCCGCAGCGCAGGCGGCAGCTGGGACACCCTCAGCCGGTCGCCGGGTTGAAGCCCGCGAAGCTCCGGGGGAAGCTTCTCTTTGAGCAGGAACTGCACCATCAGCCTTCTGCCCGGCGATATCGTGGCCGACTCGATGATCACCCGCTCGCGTGTGTCCACCTCGGGATCGTACGGAAGGATCACATTCAAGGCAGGCGGTATGACGGCGTACTCGTCCTCCCGGTTGACGAACAAGTCATGCGGAAGCCCGAAGATGCTGGTGATCAGCTCGTCATTCGACTTGAACGAGGAATAGAACATCCACACCAGCGGCAGCACGGTGATCAGAGCCCAGGTCGTGAGTACGAGGTACGATACCGCTCTGCCCACCAGCCTGCCGGCCGTCCCATCGCCGGTGCCAGCGACTCTGGGCGCCACCTCAGTGCTCCTCCCCGGCATGCAGCCTCCTGCCGATGTAGTTGCTCAGGAGAATGAGGGCCATGCTGATGACGACGATGATGTTGGAAATGGCCGAGCCGTAGGCAAAGCGCATCGGGTTGCTGTAATCCTGGAAGGCCGTGCGATACATGAATATGGGCAGCACCTCCGCATTCATCCTCGTCAGCCCTTGAGTTGTCATGGCGAAGATCAGATCGAAACCCCGCAGCGATCCGGCGATGGCGAGGGTCGTGGCGACGAGGATCGTGCCGGACAGAAGCGGAACAATGAGGCGAAAAAATATCTGCGGCTCGCTTGCGCCGTCGATCTTGGCGGCTTCGATCATGCTCGCGTCGATCTTCTGCATGTTGGCCAGGAAAACGATCATGTAGAGCCCCGTGTACATCCAGATCAAGGCAAATCCTATTGGATACATGACCGTTTCGGCCCTGAGCATCAGGTCGAACTGCGAGGTAGGATCGCCCGACAGCATCTGCAGCAGACGGGCCACCGGACCGTCGGCTTGGAACAACCGTTTCCACATGGTGCCGATGACGATCGTCGATAGGAAATGAGGGAGGAACACCATGGACTGGTAGAACCTGCCCGCCCGCACCAGCTTGCGAAAAAGGATGTATGCCAGGGCGAACCCGATCGGGATCTGCCCGAATACCGAAACGGCGACCACAGTCAGGTTGTTTTTCAGGGCATGCCAGAAGGCCGGATCCTGAATCATGGTTCGATACTGGAGCAGGCCGACCAGACTCCACGAGCCGCCACGGTTGGGATTGAAGTCCGTCAGGCTGAGCCACAGGGAATAAAGGATCGGATAGGCTACAATCACCAGATAGACGGTCAATCCCGGCACCACGAGCCCCAGGTAGGCCACCAGGGCCTGGTAATCTCTTTTCTTCACGTTCTCTCACCCAGAAATGACGAAGGGGGAAAGTCCCCCTTCGTCACTGTATAACGTCACAACCCTATCATTTCCGTCGGAGCGCTTCCACTTCCTCGGCGACCTGTTTGGCCGAGGCTTGGCCGGCGGCGATCTTCTGCATGCCGGCGTTCAGCGCGTCGTTCGGGGCGCCGCTGAGGAAAGCATCAATGACCTCGGTGTTCATCGCCGACTGAGCCAGCCCGACCTTCTGCTTCACCAGACGAGGCAGGTCGTCGGGGACCTTGAAGTTCTTCAGCACGGGAGCAATGATGGCGCCGTCGCGCAGGCGCTGGGTCGTCTCTGCGTGGCTGTAGAAATACTGCAGGAACTTCAGAGCGGCGTCGCGGACCTTGGGATCGGCGGCGCCCGCCTTGGTGATTCCATAACCGATCGAGATCGCCGCGGCCACAGACCCGGCCGTGGCGGACTTTTCTCCGGGCAGCTTGGGCCAGGCCATCATGAGAGTATTGTTGGCCACCTCCGGATTCTCGATGCTGCCGGCGATCCAATGGCCTTGGACCATGAAGAGGGCCTTCTCGTTGCTGAAGTTGGAGAGGTTGGCGCCGTAGTCCACGAGCACGGACTTCGAAGCGATCGTCCCGTCCTTGACCATCCTCTCGATGAAGGCGAGGGAATCGACGAACACCTTGTCGGAGAACTTGTACTTTCCCTCCACCGCCTTGGAGACCCAGTGCGCATCGCCGGACAGGCGGGCGATGACCATGGACATCAGGCAGGAGCCCCAGGCCCAGCCGTCGGCACCGTCGATCGAGACCACGTCCAGGCCCTTGGCTTTGGCAGCCGGGACCATGGCGACGATGTCCTGGTAGGTTTTGGGAGCGGAGAAACCCAGGGACTTCACCAGATTCTCGTTCATGTACAGCACCGTGCAGATATTCGAGGTCCCCAGGGGGATCTCCCAAATCTCGCCTTTGGGTCCCATTTCGGGGATCAGCTTGAAGTCATAGTATTTGGGATCCATGTAGGGCTTGTGGTCGAACTGCTGGCCCGCCTCTTTCCAGGGCGCGCCCCAGCGGGCATCCGCCCCCATGTACGCCAGGTGCGGAACATCCCCGGCGGCCAGCCGGGCGACCACCTTCTGGTGGTAGGCCTCGTCGTAGAGCAGCTCGAAATCGATGTCGATGTCCGGATTCGCCTTCTCGAAGGCGGCCACGATGCGCAGCCAGTTCACGCCTTCCGGATTCGAGTTGTCGCCGTAGCCCATAGTCTTCACGACGACCTTGGGCGCAGCCGTTGCCAGGACCGCCGTCAGCAGGAGCAGCAGCCCTATCAGAAGTACTGTAGCTTTTTTCATGAAAAAGCCTCCTTGGTTTCCCCGCGCTGCGGGGGACCCCCTTTCACCGCTGTGGAAAAGGGGGTTTCGTTTTTCTCCCCTTCGACGAAGGGGCTGTCTACCGATGGAAAGTCCTGTGTTGCGCCCGGTGGCTCGCGTTCTTCAGTTCCGGCGGGAGGCACGGCCGACAGGTCCGATAGCACCCGTTCGAAGCCGGCGGTGATGTGGGTTCCGGCGAACAGGCGGTGCAGGACCATGCCCGCGGCCCCGTAAGCCACTGCCTTCTCGCCCAGCGACGAAAAATGAATGCGGCACTGAACCTCATCCGGGTACGGCCAGTTGCGCTGGATCTCCTCGGCCAGCACCGCCTGCACCTCCTTGCGGTGACGCTCGATGTGTCCCCCCAGGAAAACGTGGCCCAGGTTGAAGGTGTTGGCGATCATGGCGATATTTTTGGAGAGCTCCCGGATGAAGCGCGACAGGATCGCGGGATCCTCCTCGATGCGGAAGGCCTCTTCTTCCGTAAGGGAGAACTGGCCCTTGCACTCGGGGGTGCAGAAGACGCTGCGAAACTCCCCCGCCGAGAAGCTGTGACCGTAGTGGACCCGGCCGCCGACCACGATCCCCATCCCGACCGCGGTCTTCTCGTGGTAGCGGCTGCGGTCGCGGATGTCCCGGAACTCCGCCAGCACGAACAGAAAATCGCGCAGGCGCTTGCTGCGGTGAAAGGCCAGCTCCCCCCAGGCGCAGGCGTTGGCGTCGTTCTCCAGGAACAGGGGCAGGTCGTAGTCCTGGGCGATCTGGCCGCGGAAATCGAACGGGCTTTCCATCTGCAGCGGGATCGAGTAGCGGATCAACCCTTTTTCGGGGTGCACGACCCCGGACACGCCTACCCCCATGCCGAGGAGGGGCACTTCGCTGCGCCGCAGCTCCTCGCGGACCCGGCCCGCGATGTCGAAGAAGCCGTCCCGGAAGCCGGCGCCCGCCAGCTGCGCGCGCTCGAACTTGGAGTAGAGTATGCTGCCTTCCAGGTCGGTGGCCACGGCGGTGTAGGACTCGGGCCGCAATTCCAGGCCCAATACACAGCCGTAGCGGCGGTTCAGGCTGAGGGGCACGGGCCGGCGCCCTCCCAGAGGCCCGGCCTCTCCTTCCGCGGTTTCGTGGACCAGGCCCGTGCGCAGGAGCTCGGAGACGATGCTGGTCACGGTCGACTTGTCCAGGCCGAGGTTCTTGGCGATCTGGATACGGCTGATCTCCTTGTGGATCCAGATCTCGCGCATCACGCGGGAAGTATTTGCCGTCCGGTTTCGCTTGGATTGGATCACAGGCTTCCTGAACTCTCAGTTGGTTGGATTAGCAACCAACTAACCTTGTATAACCGATTTCCTACGGGTTGTCAAGCAAAATCTGCGCGGAATTTCGCCTCCGGCAGTCGAACTTGCGCGCCAGAATCTGCTTGACGCGGAGTGCCTTCGGAAACATACTACGTTTGTTGGAAATAAAAACTATCGACCTGGCAGGCACTTGGGAGCTGCGGCAAACGGGCGACACGACGCCGCAGCTTCGTGACCCCGTGCCGATGCGCGTACCCGGGGACAACATCTCTGCCCTGCTCGAGGCCGGCCTGATCCCCGACCCCTACGAGGGCACCCGGGAGCTGGAGCTCCAGTGGATCGGCCGCAGCGACTGGCTCCTCGCCCGGCGTTTCACCGTGGAGAGGGATTTCCTGGAGGGCCGGCGGGCGTTCCTGCACCTGGATAGCCTGGACTCGGTCGCCGAGGTGCGGCTGAACGGCAGGCTGGTAGGCGCCGGCACCAGCATGTTCCTGCCCCTGCGGGCGGAGCTGGGAGAGGCCCTGCGCGAGGGAGAGAACCTGATATCGATCCGGCTGCTCTCCCCCGAACGGGAAGCCCTGGCCAGGAGCCGGCGCCTGCCCTACCCGGTCCCATACTCGCGCTACCCCGTGCAGTCCCCGCACCGCAACCTGCTGCGCAAAGCCCAGTGCCACGGCGGCTGGGACTGGGGACCCTGCCTGATGGTGAGCGGAATCTACGGCCCCGCCTACCTCGCCTCCTCCGCGGACGGCCACCTGGAACACCTGCACACCCAGAGCCGCTTCGCGGGACGGGACGTGGAGCTGGAGCTCACCCTCGAGTACTTCGCCTACCGCGCCACCGAGCTGCCCCTGGAGATCGAGGTGGCCGGGGCGCGCCACGCCGGCCGCCTGGCGGTGGCCCCGGGGCTCAATATCGAGCGGCGAACCCTGCTCGTCACCGACCCGGAGCTGTGGTGGCCCGCCGGCTATGGGGCCCAGGCGCTGTACGACCTGCGCGTACGAATCGGCGGGCAGACCCTCTCCCGGCGCATCGGCTTTCGCCGCCTGGAGGTGCTTTGCGAGGATGACGCGGCCGGCCGTGGCCTGGTCTTCCGGGTCAACGGGGTGGACGTGTTCTGCAAGGGAGCCAACTGGATCCCCTGCGACGCCCTGCCTTCCCGCCAGACCCCCGAGCGCTACGAGGCGCTGCTGGAGGCGGCCGTCCGCGCCAACATGAACATGCTCCGGGTCTGGGGCGGCGGGCAATACGAGCATGACGAATTTTACGAGCTGTGCGACCGCAAAGGCCTGCTGGTCTGGCAGGACTTCATGTTCTCCTGCGCCGCCTACCCCGCCACCCCGGAGTTCCTGGCCGAGGTGGAGCCGGAGGTCCGCCACCAGGTCAAGCGCCTGAAGGACCACCCCTGCCTGGCCCTGTGGTGCGGGAACAACGAGAACCTGGGCGCCCTCACCTGGTACCCCGAGACCCGTGCCAACCGCGACCGCTACCTGGTGGACTATGACCGCCTGAACGAGGGGGTGGTGGGCCGCATCGTGCGCGAGCTGGACCCCGGGCGGGCGTGGTGGCCCAGCTCCCCCTCGGCCGGGCAGGGCGACTACTCGGACAACTGGCACGAGGACAGCAAGGGCGACATGCACTACTGGAGCGTCTGGCACGAGGGCAAGCCCTTCGAGGCCTACCGCGAGGTGACTCCCCGCTTCTGCTCCGAGTTCGGCTTCCAGTCCCTGCCCTCTATGGAGGCGGTGCGCGGCTTCGCCGCCGAGTCGCAAGCCAATGTCACCTCCCCGGGGATGGAGCATCATCAGCGCCACCCCCGCGGGAACACCGTGATCATCGAAACCCTGACCCGCTATTTCCGCTTCCCCGAGGGCTTCGAGAACCTGCTGTACCTCAGCCAGGTGCAGCAGGCCCTGGCCATCAAGACCGCCGTCGAGTACTGGCGCAGCCGCCGCCCGGTGTGCATGGGCATCCTCTTCTGGCAGTTGGACGACTGCTGGCCGGTCGCCTCCTGGTCCGCCATCGAATACCCCGACCGCTGGAAGCCGCTGCAGTACGCCGCCCGCCGCTTCTACGCCCCGGTGCACGTCCTGGCCTTCGTGCGCGAAGGTCAGCCGGTGGAGATCTGCGGGGTCAACGACACGCGGCGGGCGGTCACGGCGGAGCTGGAGATCCGCTTCCTGGATTTCGCCGGCCGGCCTCGCCTGGAAGCGACCGGTTCGGTAAGCCTGGCGCCCGAGGCGGCCACGCCGCTAGGCTCCTACCCGCTGGAGTCCCTGCCCGCCCCGCCCGAGGAGCTGTTCCTCAGTCTGCGCCTGACCCACGAGGAGGGGAGCGCGGAGAACGAGCTGTTCCTCTGCGCCCCCAAGCGCTGCGAGCTGGAGCAGCCGGGGCTGCGCAGCAAGGTGCATCGGTCCGCACGGGGATTGGAGATCGAGCTGGTCACCGAACGCCCGGCCTTCTACGTGCACCCGCAGGCCCCCGGCCTGGCGGGACGGTTCTCGGACTCCTGCTTCACCCTCCTACCCGGGCGCCCGCGGCGCATCGAGTTCCTGCCGGCCGAAGCCCCGGAAACGCCGGGCGCCGAGGCCTTCGAGAGCGTCCTGCAAATCAGGCACCTGCGCGGCAGCTACCGCTAGGCGGCCACCTCGGCCTACCAGGTCGAAGGGGCGGTCGGCGAGGACGTGGCCCTCATGCGGGAGCTGGGCCATAGCCGAAGGGGTGCGCCTCAGGGGCTACCAGGTATGGTCGCTGCTCGACAACTTCGAGTGGGCGTTCGGCTACGACCAGCGCTTCGGCCTGGTGCACGTGGACTACCTCACCCAGAAACGCACGCCCAAGTCCAGCGCCCTCTGGTACCGCGGGGTGATCGAACAAGGCGGGATCTAGAGCGGGGCTGCTTGCTCCGCCGCCGGCACGCCCGCGCGCTTCGCCCCCGCAGGCGTGAGCAGGGACACCACGATCAGGGCCAGAAAGGCGAGCGGGATGGAGACGATCCCCGGGTTCTTCAGCGGGATCGGCGCCGTCAGCGGGTCCAGGCCGTACAGCTCGTACATCGTGGGGGACAGCAGGATGATCCCGATGGAGGAGACGATGCCCACGATGATCGAGGCGGTGATGCCGCGGGCGGTGGTCCTCTTCCAGAACAGCATCATCAGGATAGCCGGCAGGTTGGCCGAGGCGGCCACCGCGAAGGCCAGGCCCACCAGGAACGAGACGTTGATCCCCTTGAACAGGATGCCTAGCAGGATGGCCACCCCACCGACCACGAAGGCCACAATCTTGCCGGCCCGCACCTTCTGCTGGTCACTCTTGATCACCCCCGCGAAGCGGTCCAGCACGTCGTGGGCCACCGCACCGGAGGCCGCAATGATCAGGCCGCTGACCGTGCCCAGGACGGTGGCGAAGGCGATCGCCGAGATCATGGCGAACAGAAAGGTGCCGAACGAGCGGGCCAGCAGCGGCGCGGACATGTTGTTGTCGGCCAGGTTGATCACGCCGCTGGTCATGGCGCCCAGCCCCATGAACAGGGTGAGCACGTAGAAGAATCCGATCGCGGCGATGGCCACGATCGTCGACTTGCGCGCCGCCGCGGGGCTGGGCACGGTGTAGTAGCGGATGAGGATGTGCGGGAGGGCGGCCGTGCCGAAGAACAGGGCGATCATCAGGGAGGCGAAGTCGATGCGCTCCAGCGGCGTGCCTTCCACCTTGAACTGCAGGCCCGGCCGCATGATCCGGTTGCCGTCGGTCAGGACCGGGTAGTACACGCTGACCTTGTCCGCCCCGTCGGCGAACTTCACTTCCTTCCACTGGCGCACCTTGCTGCCGGGCTCACCGATCAGGCCCAGGAAGCGGAACGGCCCGACGCTGCCGGTGTTCGCCTCCACACCGCTCCTACCGGCAATCGCCGCCATGTTTCCCACGGTGGCCAGCTGGTTGTCGCGCGCAGCGGGCGCTCCGTTGACCAGCTTGCCCCCGCCGGCCTGGGTGACCACGAACTGGGTCTCCTGCAGACGCAAGGCCCCCGCGGCCTCCGTTTCCACCTTCCACCAGCTCGCCCGGCCGCCCGCCGACAGCTTGGCGAAGCGCATCTTCCTGACCTCCTTCACCTCCGCGACCTGGAAGGAGGGGTCGCTCACGGTCAGGGTGCCGCCGGACTCGGCGGCCGCGAGGGTCCGGTACTCGCGGTAGGGGACCCGCCCGCCCTGGTCGGGCGTGGTCGAAAGCCCGCGGAGGCAAAGCGCCACCACCAGGACGGTGGAGAACACGATGAGCAGGGCCCCCTTGATGAACTGCACGTAGGTGGTGGAGGTCATGCCCGCGGTGGCCACGATCGTGATGACGATGACACCCACCAGGATGACGCCGACGAAGTGCGGCAGGCCCAGCAGGGGGGTCACCAGCACGCCGGCGCCGACCATCTGCGGGATGAGGTAGAACAGGGAGACCACCAGGGTGCTGATGGCCGCGGTGAGCTTGATGCCGCGGTGGTTGTACTTGGCGTCCAGCGCGTCGGTGAAGGTGTACTTGCCCAGGCGCTTCATCGGCTCGGCCACGATGAACAGGGCCACCACCCAGCCGGCCAGGTAGCCGATGGAGTAGAGGAACCCGTCGTAGCCGGCGGTGGCGATCATGCCGCAGATGCCCAGGAAGGAGGCGGCGGACAGGTAGTCCCCGGCGAAGGCGATGCCGTTCACCCCCCAGTGGATGCGGCTGCCGGCCGCGTAATAGCCGCTGGCCGATTTGGCCCGGCCGGCGAAGTAGAAGGAGAGGGCGAGCACGGCGGCCACGAACAGCACGAACAGGGCGACCGACAGGAGGCTCATCTACTTCCCCCCCTTGTCCCCGAGCGCCGCTTCCCTGCGGGAGCAGGCGGCGTTGTAGGCCAGGGCCAGCAGCAGCGCGAAGACGATCAGCCCGAAGCCGTACACCACGGCCAGGTTCAGGCCGCCCAGGGCGATCCAGCCCATCAGGCCGGGCCGCACCAGGTTGAGGAGTACGAAGCCGGCGTACACCACCCCGTATACAGCGAACAGGATCACCCCGAGACGTCTCTTGAAGCTGAAGGCGGGGTCCTTCCCGACTTTCGCGGCCGGTTCATGCAGCATGCGGTACCTCCTGGGATGCCTGTTTATCGCACAAGCGGCCGATTTGTGCAATAATCGCCCCAGCATGCCTGGAGACGAGGTCCTGGTCTGCCTGCACTGCCACTCCAGCCTCAGCGACGGCACTCTCAGCCCGGAACAGCTAGCCGAGCACCTGGCCGCCCGCGGTGTGCGCTACGCCGCGCTGACCGACCACGACACCGTAGCGGGACTCGCCGCCTTCCGCGGCGCCCTCTCCCGGCGCGGGATCGGCGTCATCGACGGCGTGGAAATGACCGCCTCCTCCCCCCGGGGTGAGCTGCACCTGCTGGCCTACGGTTTCGACCCGGCCGACCAGGGACTAGCGACCATCCTGGAGGGCGCCCGCAGGCACACGGACGCCGGCGTGCAGGGCCTGGTGGACTCGCTGAAGCGCATGGGCGGCCGCTCCGAGAGTCCGCCGGCCGGAGTGCCGGGCGCCTGCGAGGCCATTCGCGCGGTGCATGCGGCGGGCGGCGTCGCCTTCCTCGCCCACCCCCTGTCCTACTCCTTCGACCAGCTCGCCCTGGAAGAACTCGTGCGGGAGCTGACCGCCGCGGGGCTGGACGGGCTGGAGGCGGTCTACTCCGTGTATTCCGCGGAGGACACCCGCGCGCTCCTGGCCTTGGCGGGAAAGCACGGGCTGGCCGTGAGCGCCGGCACCGACTTCCACGGTCCCGGCCTGCCGGCTCACCCCGAGGCGGCCCTCCGCATGGAGCGCGGGCGGTGGGAGTCCTTCCGCGCCCTGCTGCTGCGGACGGCAGACTCCAGCGCCGGCCGCGAAGACCGCGGCGGTGCGGGCGCCCCGGCGGCGCATCCCCGCGAGGCCCGGCGGCTGCGGCTGAGTCGCTTTGCCGCGCGCATCATCCTGCCGACCGCCACGGCGATCGCGCTGTTCATCGTGTCCATCTTCGCCCTCATCATCCCCCGCCTGGAGCGCACGCTGCTGGAGCGGAAAAAGGAGATGATCCGGGAGCTTACCAACTCCGCGGTGAGCATGCTGGCCGAGTACGCGGCCGACGAACAGGCCGGCCGACTCAGGCGGGAGGAGGCCCAAGGGGCGGCGGCCGCGCACCTGCGGGGTCTGCGCTACAGCGGCAAGGACTACTTCTGGATCACCGACCTGCACCCGACGATGATCATGCATCCCTACCGCCCGGAGCTCGAGGGTCAGGACGTGAGCGGCTACGCGGACGCCAACGGGGTGAAGGTGTTCGTCGAGTTCGTAAAAGCCGTGCGGGAAAGGGAAGAAGGCTACGTCGAGTACCTCTGGCAGTGGATGGACGACTCGCAGCGCATCGTGCCGAAGCTGTCCTTCGTGAAGCGCTTCCCGCCCTGGGACTGGGTAGTGGGCACCGGCGTGTACCTGGAGGACGTGAACGCCGAGATCGGGCGGGTGACCGGTTCGCTCATCCGGTTATGCGCGGGGATCACCGTTGTGCTCGCCCTGCTGCTGGTCTTCGTGGCCCAGCAGAGCCTGGCCGTGGAACGGCGCCGGCGACGGGCGGAAGCGGCCTTGCGGGAGTCCCACGAACGGTACCGGGCCCTGGTGGAAGCCTCCGGCGAAGGCCTGGTCGTGGTCTTGGACGGCGCCTGCGCCTTCGCAAATAAGAGCTTCCAGCGGATGCTAGGCTACACGGAAGCGGAGCTCGCCCTGCACGGCCTAGCGGATCTGGTGCGGCCCTACGAGGGGGAGGAGGCCGAGGTGCGCGCCTTCCTCGCCGCCCTGGCCCGCCTGCCGGCCGAGGCAGAGCCGCCCGCCCTGGAGTGCGTCCTGGCCGGCCGCGGCGGCCGGACCGTCGACGCCGTGCTCACGGCTTCACCCATCCGGCTGGCGGGCCGAGAAGGGGCGGTCCTCACGGTGAAGGACGTGAGCGCCGGGCGGCGCGTCGAGACCGGGCCGGGTGGCGAGCTCGCCGCGCTGTGGCAGGAGGCCGAGGTGGGTATGTTCCGCGCCGCCTGGGGGCGCCGGGCCTTCATCCTCGACGCCAACCCCGCGGCCCGCCGGCTGTTCGGGATCACGGACGACGGCCCCCAGGTCAACCTGTTCTCCCTGATCGCGGAGGCTCGCGAAGCGGAACGGCTGTTCGCGGACCTCACCGACTCGGGCGCCGTGCGGGAAAGAGAGCTCACCCTCGCGCGGCCGGACGGTGCCACCGTCACGGTCTGGCTGTCCGCGGCCCTCACCCGCGGCGAGGACGTCCGCCGCCTGGAGGGTCTGGCCCGCGACGTTACCCAGCTCGCCCGTCGCGAAAAGCGCCGGGAGGAGCTCATCGCCGAGCTGGAGAGCTCCTCGCTGTTCCTGAACCAGCCCGTGCAGTCCCTCGCCAGGGAGGTCCCGGTCGTCGGTCTGGAGTCCCCCATCCGGGCGGCGGCCTCCCGGCTGACCCGCGAGCGGGCCGACTGCGCGCTGGTCGCCGGCCCGACCGGCGACCCGGTCGGAATCCTGACCGACCGGGACCTGCGCGAGCGCGTCATAGCGGCGGGCGCGGACCCGCAAGGCCCGGTGCGGGAGATCATGAGCTCCCCCCTGCTCTGGGTATCCGGCAGCTCGCTGGTCTACGAGGCGGTGCTGCGGATGCGCGACCGGGAGATCAATCACCTGCTGGTGCGTGACCCGGCGGGCCGGACCCTCGGCGTGGTCAGGTCCAGGGACCTCCTGCAGCTGCAGCGCCAGTCACCAGCTCTGCTCAGCCGCGAAATCGCCGCCGCCCGCTCGGTGGAGGAAGCCGCCGACGCCCGCGGCACGCTGGTCGAGCTCGTGCGCGGCCTCCTGCAGAGCGGCGCCGGGCCGCGGAGCGTGTGCCGTGTCTTCAGCTCCGCCTCGGACCTCATCGTCCAGAAGCTCGTGGAGCTCGCCGGGCAGGAGCTCGGCGAGCCGCCCTCCTCCTTTACCTTCCTGGCCCTCGGCAGCGCCGGGCGGCAGGAGCCGACGCCGGGCTCCGACCAGGACAACGCGCTGCTCTTCAGCGGCGGAGAGGATCAACAAAGCGCGCGCCGCTACTTCCTCGCCCTGGGACAAAAGGTGTGCGGCTGGCTGGCGGCCATGGGGGTGCCGCCCTGCCCCGGAGGGGCCATGGCCGGAAATCCCTCGTGGTGCGCGACCCTCCAGGAGTGGGAGTCGCACTTTGCCCGCTGGGTGCGCCTGCCGGAGCCCCGGGAGCTGCTGGACTTCAACATCTTCTTCGACCTGCGGGCCGCGGCGGGCAACCGGGACCTGGTTGATCGTCTGCACGGGACGATCGCCGGGCTCCTGGCCGAGAACCCGCCCTTCTTCCTGCACCACGCCCGGGACGCCCTGCAGCGCCGGCTTCCCTCCCTGCCCAAGGGCGGATCCTTCGACACGAAGGAAGCCATGGCCCCGATCGTGAGCTTCGCCCGCCTCTATGCCCTGCGCCACGGGGTGCGCGCCGTCAACACCTGCGAACGCCTGGAGGAGCTACGGGACCGAGGGGTACTGGACCGGCGAACCTGCGAGAACGTGACCCAGTCCTACACGCTGCTCCTGCGGCTGCGCCTGGCCAGCCAACTGGAGGGGCGCGGCAACCTCGTCGACGTTTCCGTGCTCCCCCACGGGGAGCAGACCCTATTGCGGGAGGCGGTCGACCAGATGGCCCTGCTCGCCAAGCGGATCGGCTACGACTTCCTGGGCGGCACGGTGTAGGTTCGGCCTCACCGCGGCGCTAGACGGATCTGCGTCCCTAGCCGGACGGCTTCTCCAGCTCCCGGCGATCGTCGAACCCCGCGCGAAGAGCCCGCTGCGCCTCGATCATTACCTTTGCAAGGCGTATCTTTTCCGCCCAGGGCAGAGCGGCCCGGCTGCTCTGCCAAGCGGATTGTCGCGCGAGCAATTCTTTAAGATATCGATCCATGCCCTCACCCCAGGAATCTTCGGTGGAAGCGCTGCCATTCGGCGGCCAAGCCATGGCGGGCAGAAAGTTTTGCCAGCTCTTCGACTGTGATGACTTTCGCTTCGAGAAGCGAAAGGATGCGGGCAAAATCCTTCGGCCGCGCGGTGCTTAAAGCTATCAAGGCCAGGTGATCCGCCCTGAGGACCCGCAGAGGTACGCCGTCGATTTCGCCGGTCTGTGCCTCACGCATCGCTTCCTCGGTGATCGCATTGAAGGCGGGAATGAACTGTACTGGCCAATCTCCCACCCGTATCGCCTCTCCTTCGCTCGTGTACCCGTGAGCTGCACAATAATCAAGAATTGGCCGTAAAAGATCGAGATTTCCCCCTGGAGGGATCGCCACCAGAATGTCAGCATCTAAGGTGGCTACGGCTTCGGTGTAGCGCATCTGGGCGATGGCACCGAACACGGCATAGTCAAGAATGACTCCGGCTCTGAGCATTTCATTGAGCAGACGGGCGACTTCTCGCACAAAGGCATTATAGCCGCATGCAGATTGGATACCAAGGCCCGGCCGTTGCGAGCAGGCCTCACCGCAGCCCCACGAGGCGCAGCAGGAGCATCACCGCCGAGTTCACCATCCGCCCGATCGGCAGGATATCGACCTTGGCCAGCCGTTCGATGACGATGATCGCCAGCAGGGCGAAGGAGCCGTAGCGGAAGTACAAGGACGCGGTCGCCGTGTTCTTGGAGGAAAGGTAATAGTTCACCCCTATGACCCTGTTTTGGGCTACGCAGACAGCAGCAGCGGCGCAGGAATCCCTTTGCGATACGCCGTGATCGCTTCCACAAGAAACTCCAGTGCGTTCCGTTTCTGGAGCCAAC
>Ga0315273_10004626_pt1 | contig 16884 bp, 11 predicted proteins | sample YL17G02_0_MG_FD_205753 | JGI IMG/M metagenome (GOLD analysis project Ga0315273, IMG submission 205753) | Sediment microbial communities from Yellowstone Lake, YNP, Wyoming, USA - YL17G02_0 | ecosystem: Environmental > Aquatic > Freshwater > Lake > Sediment | place: USA: Wyoming | collected... | reverse complement strand
TTCGCCGTGGCCGACCAGGGCGCCGTCATTTCCGGCAATCGCGGCGCAAGCTGGAGCAACTGGTACACGCAGCCGACGGCCGCGATGTATCACGTCACCACGGACAACGCGTTCCCGTACCGCGTGTGCGGCGGGCAGCAGGATTCCGGATCCGCCTGCGTGAACAGCCGGGGAAACGACGGCGAAATCACGTTCCGCGACTGGAGCCCCGTGGGTATCCAGGAGTACGGCGAAGCGGCGCCCGACCCGAGGAACCCGGATCTGGTCTACGGCAGCTCGCGCAACAGCGTCACGCTGTTCAACCGCAAGACCGGCCAGATCAAGAACGTCGGCCCCAACCTCTCCGCGGCTGACCCGAAGGGGATGACGTACACCCGCAACGTGCGGACGATGCCGCTCGAGTGGTCGCCGGTGAACCCCGGGCTGCTGTTCTACGCCCAGAACGCGGTGTTCATGACGTCGGACGGCGGCACGAACTGGACGCGGATCAGCGGCGATCTCACGCGGCAGACGTGGGCGGTGCCGACCAACACTGGGAAGTACGCGGCCGGGGTCACTCCGGCGCCCGCTGGTTCGATCACCGCGCTCTCCCCGTCGCCGATCGACGTGAACGTCCTCTGGGCGGGCACCGACGACGGGCACATCCAGGTGATGACGGGGCCTGCGCGCACGTGGACCAACGTCACGCCGGCGGCCATCACGCCCTGGACGCGCATCTTCAACATCGAGGCGGGGCATTTCAGCGCGCTCACGGCGTACGCCGCCGCCAACACGATGCGCCTCGACGACATGAATCCGCACTTCTGGCGCACGCACGATGGCGGCAAGTCGTGGACGGAAATCAACACCGGGCTGCCGGCCGGCGCCGTCTCCAACTCGATTCGCGAGGATCCGCGACAGAAGGGACTGCTCTACGCCGCCACCGAGACGCAGGTGTGGGTGTCGTTTGACGAGGGCGACCACTGGCAGTCGCTGCGCCTCGACATGCCCGCCGTGTCCGTGCGCGACATCGCCGTCAAAGACGACGACACGTGCATGTGCGCGGATCTGGTGGCGGGCACGCACGGCCGCGGGTACTGGATCCTCGACGACCTGACGCCCCTCAGGCAGGCGGCTGCCCTGCGCGCCGCGGAAAGCGCGCGCGCGGCCTATTTGGTGAAGCCTGTCACCGCGGTGCGCGTGCGCTTCGCGATGAATCCGCCGACCCCATGGCCGCCCGAAGTGCCGGCCGGCGAGAACCCGCCGCCGGGCGCCATCCTCGACTACTTCCTCGCGACGGACGCGCAGGGGCCGGTCACACTCGAGATGCTCGACTCGGCCGGGCACGTCGTCCGAACGTACTCCAGCACCGATCCCGTGCCAGCCGTGCACCCGGCGATCGATCCGGTGGCCTACAACAAGATCTGCCAGGAGACGCCGAGCGCGCCGGATTGCTCGGTGCCCCTGTACTGGCCTGCCCCGCCGATGGTCATCTCGACGCGAGCGGGCATGCACCGCGTGTGGTGGGATATGCGCTACGACCCGATTGGTGAAGGGGGCGGCGGGCGAGGCGGCGGTGGCGGCGGTGGCAACGGGGCGGTGCCGCACCGGACGTATCCGTCGGTCAATGCGCCGTGGGCGCCGCCGGCGTCCTATACGGTGCGGCTCTCGGTTGACGGCAAGACCTACACCCAGCCGATCGGGCTGAAACTCGATCCACGCGTGACGGCATCAGCGGCCGATCTGGCGACGCTCGCGTCGCTCACCCGCGAGATGTACGAGGGCGCCCGAGCGGCCCGGGCCACCTACACGCAGGCGCGCGCGCTGGTCGCCGCGCTGGGCACGCTCTCGGGCGACGACATCACGGCGTTCAAGGCCTCGGTCGACGCGCTGGCACCGGCAGGGCCCGGCGGCGGGGGCGGGCGAGGTGCTGGATTCGGCGGCCCGCCTGCGCCTGGGGCTTCGGCGGGGCAAGCCGGACGTGGCGCCGCAGGGGGCGCAGCCGGTGCCGGGGCGGCGCCGACGCTTCAGAGCGTGAGCACCGACATGCTCTCGGCGGCGATGGCGATGCAGGCGGCGGAATTCGCGCCGACCGCGCGCGAGGTGGCGGCGTGCGCGGCCGCCCGGGCGAACGCGGCGGCCGCCATGGCGAAGTGGATCAGGCTCAGTACCGTCGACCTGGTCGCGCTCAATGCCACACGAAAGGCGGCCGGGCAGCCGGCGATCGTGATCCCGAAGCGCTGAGCCGGCGACGCAGGGGTCGGGTCACGACGACCGGGCCCCGCGCGCGCCGCTGAGGCGGCCCCGCGCGCGCCATTTCTTATGGTATGGTTCATACCATGATTACAACCATTGACGCGGCCGGCCGCCTGGTCATTCCTGGCCCGATCCGCCGGGAGGCGGCGCTCGAACCCGGGCTGCCGCTGGACGTGCGCTGGCGCGACGGCATCATCGAGATCGAGCCGCAACCCCTTCCTGTCGCGCTCGAGAAGCGCGGCCGGTTGCTCGTGGCCAGGCCGAAAATCAAGGTTCGGCCGCTTTGCGCCGCGGCCGTGGAGCGGACCCGACGCGACATCTCGACGGGGCGGGGCCGGCGGTGAGCGTGCGGCTGTTTGCGCTGGATACCAGCTGCATGGTGGCGGCGGTCTGCGCGTGGCACGTCCGACACGTCGCTGCGGCGGCCGAGATCGAACGCCGGCTCGACCGGGGCGAGCGGATGGCGGTCGCCGCCCATGCCATCGCCGAAACGTATGCCGTCCTGACGCGGCTTCCAGCTCCACACAGGCTTGCGCCGTCCGACGCCTGGACGCTGGTGCGGACGAACTTTGTCGATCACGCCTCGCTGGTGACGCTCAACGGGCCGGCGCACGTTGCCGTGCTGGGGCAACTTGCCGGAGCTGGCATCGGTGGCGGTCGCACGTATGACGGACTGATCGCTGCCTGCGCCGAGGCCTCGGCCGCGAAGGCACTGCTGACCTTCAATGGTCGGCACTTCGATCCACCGCCAGCGGGAGTCACGATTGTCGAACCACCCGACCCGGCGTGATTCGGTCTAGAGCATGTCAGAATTGCTCGACCAGCTCCACCCGCCGGTTCTTCGACCTTCCCTCGTCGGTCCGATCGAAACCTGCCGCCCCCGGCCTGCACCGTGTAGCCGATGCGGGTGACCCTGCCTTCCCAGCGAACCTGGCGCGTGTGTGTGAGGCGCGCGTGTGGCGTCAGCGCCCCTCGCCCTCGCAGGTGGACGGGCCGAACCCGAAACGCCGGCGGATGGCTTGCCGGAATCGCTCCCGCTCGTCGGGGCTGCGGCCGCGGGAGTGAGATCGACCGAATCCGTGGCCACCGAACAGGATCCGGCACAGCGCCAGCATTCCCAGCGCTTGCCAGAACGTAATCTGGCGCCAGCCGAAGAGTGCCGGCAGCAGCCAGTTCCACAGTTGCTGCACGACCGTGCCGCCGATGGCGACAAACAGCAGAAGCCCCAGAATCACCAGCGGCGCCAGGAAGATCCATTTCTTTCTCATGTTCAGTGCCTCATGCCTTCGTCCGTTCGTCGTACATACTCTGCAATCGCTCGCGCAGACGCCGCACCGCGTAGCGTTTGCGGGAAAGCAGCGTGTTCACGCTCACGCCGGTCTCGGCAGCCATCTCCTTGAAGCTGCGCCCGCCCAACTCGTGCGCCATAAACACCTCTCGCTGCTCGTCCGGCAGTTCGTCAATCGCCAACTCGAGTGCATCGAGCAGCGCGTTGCGGGCGTACAGCGCCTCCGGTCCGGCATCCGGCGACGGCAGCAGATCTTCCACCTGGAGCAGTTCGCCGTCCTCGTGCGCGACGGCGGCGTCGCTGAAGCTCTCCGGCTTCTTCTTGCGGAAGAGGTCGGTGATGCGATTGCGCGCCACGCGAAACAGCCAGCCGGTGACGTGCTCGATCGGCATCAGCAGGCGATTGGCCTCCACCAGTTCGTAGAAGACGTCCTGCAGAATGTCCTCGGCGTCGCGCGGGTCAGGCACGCGCCGGCGGATGAAGCTGCGCAGCCGGGACTGCTCCCGCGTGACCACGTCCGAGATCAGCTGATCCTGTTCGAGTGTCATCCGCTCCAGTGCCGCCCGCCTTCGCGCGTCGCCATTCTCGTGTGCTTCGGCGAGGCAGGCTGCGTCCGTCATCTACGGTTGTAGACGAACGAGGGCGTGCGGATATTGTAGGAGCCCGTAGATATACTCTGAGCCGTGAATCGCCGAAGCGCGATGAAAGGGCTTGCCAGCCTGGTGGCCGGCGCCGCCTTCCATGGCTGCGCGGCACGCGCCGGTCGTCCCGCGACCAGTCTCGGACCAGCGGCCCCGCGGCTGGCCTGGCCGGATATCCGCCCCGAGCTCGAGATCCGCACCATCGTCGGACTGCGGCCCTACCGTCCATCCGGATTCGTGGTGAAGGCCGAGAAGCTCGGGGACTCGCTTCTCGTCCACAATTACGGCCACGGCGGAGGCGGCATCGCGCTGTCGTGGGGAACGGGAGAGATGGCCGCACGCCTCGCACACGAGGCCGGCATCCGGGACATCGGGGTGATCGGATGCGGCGCGGCTGGCCTGTCGGTGTCGCGCCTGCTTCAGGAACGCGGCCACACCGTGAGCCTCTACAGCAGGGAGGTTCCGCCTGATACGACATCGTGCAAGGCGGCGGGTCAGTGCTTCCCCGGTCCGGTCTTCGACCGCGGCCGGGAATCGCCGTCATTCCTCGCCCGGTTCGTGGACGCGGCGCGACTCTCCGTGTCGCGCTTTCAGATCATGGTCGGCCCGCGCTACGGTGTCCGCTGGCTCCCGACCTACTACATGTCTGTCGCGCCGTTTGTCGAAACCGGGCTGACCGGCACCGCGAGCCCGCTGCGCGCCATCATGCCTGACTTCGAGGTGCTGACGCCGCGCCAGCATCCGTTTCCGTTCGAACACGTGCGCCGGTTCGCGTCGATGTTCATCGACCCCGGCACCTACTTTCCTGCCGTGGTGGAGGACTTCCTCGGCGCCGGGGGCCGCCTGGTCGTCCAGGAGTTCACGTCGGTCGAAGAGGTGCTGCGGTTGCCCGCGCGTCTTATCGTCAACTGCACGGGACTCGGCTCGAAGGCCCTGTTCGGCGACGGGGAGCTGGTTCCGATCAAAGGGCAACTGAGCGTCCTGCAGCCGCAGGACGACGTCCGGTACGCCACGGCCGGTGGCGGGCTCTACATGTTCCCGCGGCGCGACGGCATCGTGCTCGGGGGCACGCACGAGCGGGGCGCCTGGTCGCTCGATCCTGACGAGGCCGAGCGAACCCGCATCCTGAACGGCAATGCCGAGGTCTTCGCGGCGCTGCGCGCCCCCCACCATGGCTGGCGGCAGGATCCCGAACGCGGCGCACTGCAGGCGCCCGGAAGTAGGGTATAATTCCTTCGGCTCCACAATTCAGATCAGACCCCCATGCCTCTTGAATCCGGCACCCGTCTCGGTCCGTACCAGGTCCTGTCCGGCATCGGCGCCGGGGGCATGGGCGAAGTCTACAAGGCCACCGACACGCGGTTGAACCGCACGGTCGCCCTCAAGGTCCTGCCTCCGCATTTCGCCCACGATCCCGACATGCGCCAGCGCTTCGAACGCGAAGCGCAGACGATTGCAGGCCTGAATCACCCCCACATCTGCACGCTGCACGACGTCGGTGAACAGGACGGCACCCGGTTCATCGTCATGGAGTACGTCGAAGGCGAGACGCTGGCCGATCGCCTCCTGCAAGGCCCCTTGTCGATCGACGAAGTCCTGCAGGTGGCGGGCGAGATTGTGGACGCGCTCGACCGGGCGCATCGGCAGGGCATCGTGCACCGCGATCTCAAGCCGGCCAACATCATGCTGGCCCGTGGCGACGCGACCCGCCGCCAGGGCACGGCGCAGACCAAGCTCCTCGATTTCGGCCTCGCGAAGTGGGCGGCGCCTGAAGGGGCGGGCGCCTCCATGGTGCAGCCCACGCGCATGGACGTCACGGCGCAGGGGACGCTCATCGGCACGCTGCAGTACATGGCGCCGGAGCAGGTCGAAGGCAAGGAAGCCGACACGCGGACCGACATCTTCGCGTTCGGCGCCGTGCTCTACGAGATGCTCACGGGCAAGCGGGCGTTCGAAGGCAAGAGTCAGGCGAGCCTGATTGGCGCCATTATGAAGGCCGAGCCCCGCCCGGTCTCGCACACCCAGCCCCTGGCGCCGGCCGCGCTCGAACACATCATCGAACGCTGCCTGGCGAAGGACCCCGACGAACGCTGGCAGGACGCCCACAGCATCAAGCTCAAGCTGCAGTGGATCGCGCGCAATCGGGGCGGGGCGGCGACCGCCATCGAGGCGCCACGCCGGCGCTGGGTTGATGTGGCTGTCGGCACCGCGGTCGCGGTGCTGCTGACGGCAGTGGCCGTGCCCGCCTACCTCTATTGGCGAGGTCCGGCCGACCCCGAACCCCTGCAGTTCCGGCACACCGTCTCTGGCCTGAGTGAGTCCGACTTCGCGGTGTCGCCCGATGGGAAGTCGATCGTGTTCGTCGCGAAACCCGATTCGGCGGGCTCGTCGTCGCTCTACACCCGTCCGGTGGCCGGCGTCGCGTCGGTCAAGCTCTCAGGTACCGACAACGCCTCGCAGCCGTTCTGGTCGCCCGACAGCCAGTTCATCGCCTACCTGAGCAGCGGCAAGCTGATGAAGGTGCCGGCGGCGGGCGGAGCGCCGCAGGACGTGTGCGACGCGCCAGATGCCGCCGGCGGCGCGTGGAGCCCGAGCCGGGGCGGCACGATCGTCTTCGGGTCTGCGAAAGGTCTCTTCACGGTTTCTGCAGAAGGCGGCAAGGCCGTGCTCGTGACGCAACTGGCCGGCAACGAGACCGGCCACTTCTGGCCGAGCATCCTTCCCGACGGCCGGCATGTGGTGTACCTGGCATGGTCAGAGGATCCGGGGAAGCGGGCGCTCTACGCCGGCACGCTCGATTCACAGGAGCGGACTCGGTTGGCTGCCATTGAGTCCAATCCGGTCTACGCCGCGTCGACAGGCTCCCGGGCGGCCGCATCCGGGTACTTGTTCTTCCACCGGAAGGCGACGCTGTTCGCGCAACCGTTCGACGCGAAGCAGTTGCGCTTCACCGGCGACCCGGTGCACATGGCCGCCGATGTGACGTCGGGCGCAAACGGCCGCGGCCACTTCTCCGTGTCCCCGAACGGCGCGCTGGTCTATTTCCAGGGCATTGGGGGCGCGACGACCTTGGGCCGGGGACGGACCGGAGGGGCGCAGTTTGGCTGGGTAGATCGCAAGGGCGGGCGGGGCGGCAACGCCCTTGACGGCGGGCCCTACGGCGACATGGATCTGTCGCCGGACGGCAAGCTCATCGCCATCACGAAGCAAGAGCCCGGCGCGCCCCACGCAGACATCTGGGTCATCGACTGGGAGAAGGCGCTCTCTCATCGTCTGACGACCGACCCGGCGGACGCGGTCGATCCGGTGTGGTCGCCCGATGGCGCGCGCATCGCCTTCACGTCGTGGCGCAAGGGCAACGCCGACATCTACGTCAAGAACGCCAACGGCGTCGGCGAGGAAACACCGCTCCTCGAGTCGCCGGCGAACGAGTCGGTCGAGGACTGGTCGCGGGACGGGAAGTACATCGCCTTCAAGTTCGGCAAGGACAGCCTCCACGACATCTTCGTGCTGCCGCTCGAGGGCGGCAAGCCCGGCAAACCGTTTCCCGTGGTCCACGGACAGTATCAAAAGGACGAGCCCCAGTTTTCGAAGGACGTGAAGTGGCTGGCCTACGTCTCCGACGAGAACGAGCGTGGCAGGTTCCAGGTGTACATCGTCTCGTTTCCCGTCGGCAATCTGAAGCAGCAGGTGTCTACCGACGGCGGCGGCCAGCCGCGCTGGAGCTGGGACGGCAAGCAGTTGTTCTACAGGACGCTCGACAACCGGTACATGGCCGTCGATCTCACCCTGGGCGCGAAGATCGAAGCCAGCAGCCCGCGCCTCATGGGTTCGTCGACGACGAACAATCCCAGCTCCGGCGATCCGACGCGCCACATGTGGTCCGTGGCCGCGGACGGCCGGTTTCTCCTGCGGGTGCCGGTCGGCACCGTCGGCGGCACGGGGGCGTCCAGCCCGATCGTCCCGGTGAACTATTCGCCCGCCGGCCAGGGGGCCGCGGCGGCCAGCAACAGAAGCCCCGTCACGAGCGGCCTGACGGCGGTGCTCCACTGGATGTCGGCGGCAAAGCAGGAGAGCAGGTGACCGGATGGCGCTGACGACAGGCACCCGCCTTGGACCCTACGAGATCCAGTCCGCCCTTGGCGCCGGGGGCATGGGCGAGGTCTACAAGGCCCGCGACACGCGCCTCGACCGCATCGTTGCCATCAAAGTCCTGCCGCCTGAATGGACCTCCGACGAGGCGATGAAGCAGCGCCTGGAGCGCGAGGCGAAGACCATCGCGTCGCTGAAGCACCCGCACATCTGCGTGCTGCACGACGTCGGCCGCCTGCGCATCGACGATGCTTCCGCCTCCGCTGCTGCTTCGGCGGACAAGTCGGCGAGCCAGGGGGAAGAAGTCGACTTCCTGGTCATGGAGTACCTCGACGGCGAGACCCTCGCGGATCGGCTGGTGCGCGGGCCGCTTCCGCTCTCGGAAGCCCTGGGCGTGGCCATCGCCATCGGCGACGCACTCGACAAAGCCCATCGCCAGGGCGTGGTGCATCGCGACTTGAAGCCGTCGAACGTCATGCTGACGGCGAGCGGTCCCAAGCTGCTCGATTTCGGGCTGGCGAAATCCCAGGCGCCGCTGCCGGCCGCTTCATCGGTCACCATGCCCGGCACGATCCTCGGCACGATGCAGTACATGGCGCCCGAGCAACTCGACGGCGTCGAGGCCGATCGGCGCACCGACATCTTCGCGTTCGGCGTGGTCATCCACGAGATGGTGACGGGCAAGAAGGCCTTCGAGGGCAAGAGCCAGGTGTTGCTGATCTCGGCGATTGCGACGGCGGAGCCGCCGGCGTTGTCCCAGGCCAGGCCCGAGGCGCCCCCGGCGCTCGACCACATCGTCAAGGCATGCCTCGAGAAAGACCCGGCTGACCGCTGGCAGGATGCGCGCGATCTGGTGGCCGAGCTCAGGTGGATTGCCGAGGGCGGCTCGGAGGGCGAACTGGCCGGAGCCGCGGCCGGAGGTGGACGGTCGAAGCGCGCGTGGCTTCGGCGAGCCGTGCTCGCTGCCGGCGCGGTCCTGATCGCCCTTCTGGCCTGGCCCGCCATCCTCTATGTGAAGGGCCCGGCCGATCCCGACGAACTCAGGTTCCGCATCCCACGCAGCCTGACCGCGCAGCCGGACGAAACGCAGACCGGCAACAGCGCCAGCGGCGGCGCCGCGACCTTCAGCCGCTCGGACAGCGCCGTCTCGCCGGACGGCCAGTCGGTGGTCTTCGTAGCGCGTCCGAACCCGGCCGACACGAACATGCTCTACGTACGTCCGGTGGGCGCGGTGGCCCCGCGGAAGCTCGCCGGCACCGAGGACGCCAGCCTGCCGTTCTGGTCTCCCGACAGCGGCGCGATTGCGTTTCTGTCCAAGTCCGGGAAACTGCGGAAGGTGCTCGTGGCTGGCGGTCCGCCGCAGGACCTGTGCGATGCGCAGGAGTTCGCAGGCGGCACATGGAACAGCGAGGGCACGATCCTGTTCGGTTCCCCCACTGGCGTGTTCCAAGTCTCGGCGGAGGGCGGAAAGCCCGAGGCCCTGACGACGGTGGTACCTTCCGAGGCCGGGCACTTCTGGCCGAGGTTCCTGCCCGATGGACGTCACTACCTGTTCCTGGTGAAGGCCTCGCAGGCCTCGACGAGCGGCGTGTATGTGGCGTCGCTGGATTCCAAGGACCGCACGCGCGTGCTGCCGGTCGACTCCAACGCGGCTTACACCGATCCGGGCTTTCTGCTTTTCCAGCGCGACAACGCGGTGTACGCGCAACCGTTCAACGCCACAACGCTGGCCCTGACGGGTGAACCGGTCCGCGCCGCCGACGAGGTGACATCCGACCCGGGGCGCTCGAAGGGGCACTTCGACGTCTCGCGGAACGGCGTGCTCATCTATTACGTGAACAGCGCGAATACGGCCGCAGGCGGCGACGATGCCTGGGAGTTCCAGCTGCAGTGGGCCGATCGCGCCGCCCAGCCGCTCGGGCCCGTGGGCCCGTACGGATTCTATCGCGGCGTGGAATTGTCGCCTGACGGCAAGCGCGTCGCGCTGCATCGGCACGACGGCGCCGGCGGCGACATCTGGGTGTTCGAACCGCCGCCCAGGGCGCCGACCCGCATCACGTTCGATGCTACGCAGGACAATTCGTCGCCAGTCTGGTCGCCCGACGGGACCCGGATCGTGTTCGCGTCCCATCGCAACGGCAAGCGGGGCTTGTACGAGACGCGCTCCGACGGATCGGGCACCGATGGTGAGCTGCTCATCGAGTCTGAGCTGCCGAAGGCGCCGATATCGTGGTCGCCGGATGGCACGCGCCTGGTGTACTGGGTGGAGGATCCCAAGACCCTGGGCGACCTCTGGATCCTGCCGTTCGACGGCGACAAGAAGCCGGTGCCGTTCCTGGCGTCCAGGAAGAACGAAACGCACGCCCAGATCTCGCCAGACGGCAAGTGGATCGCCTACACGTCGGATCTCACGGGTCGCAAGGAAGTGTACGTGCAGCCGTTCCCGTCCGGCACGGGCCGCTGGCAAATCTCGCCCGACGCGGGCCTGGGCGGCGACTGGCCGCGGTGGCGGAACGACAGCCAGGAGCTCTACTACCACGCCCTGGGCAACGCAGGTGCTTACGGGCCCTTCACCAATGGCCAAGCCATCTTGGGGCCCGTCCTGGCGGCCTCCATCAAGGCCACGGGCAGCTCGATCGAAGCGGGCAGCCCGAAGGAAGTCGTCCGGTTGCTCGCGCTCCGCTTCCCCCATCCGGGCGGCGACTACCACACGTACGACGTGTCGGCGGACGGCCAGCGCTTCCTGACGTTCCAGCGCGTGGTCACGAGCAACTCGGTGGGGACGCAGATCGCGCCCGAGGTGCCGATCCAGGGCCTGACCGTGGCGATGCACTGGATTGAAGGGCTCAAGAACAGGAAGAAGTAGGCGGCGACGATGGTCGATGGTCGATGGTGACGCGGCCTTGCCGCATAGGCTCGCCGGGGCCTAGAATCGCCAGAACGCCACGACGCGCGTAATTCATACCCTGCCCCCGCAGGACGAAACCTTCTCGATGAGCCCGCTACCTCTGGGAATGATGGGGCGCCTGCTCGAGGTGGATCTCACCTCGGGCACAGCCCGAACGCTCGCCCTCGACGAGCAGTTGGCCGCGTTGTTCGTCGGCGGGCGCGGTCTCGGGACGGCACTCCTCGTCCAGCAGATGCTGCGCTTGCGCGATCGTTACCCGAACCCGTTCCGCGCGGTCGATCCCCTCTCGCCGGACAACCCGCTCATCCTGTGCACCTCGCCGGCCAACGGGACCACGGTGCCGACCAGCGCGCGCTTCCACGCCAACTTCAAGTCGCCGCTCACGGGGGGCATCGGCTCGACCAACAGCGGCGGCCGATGGGGCGTCGAGTTCAAGCGGACCGGTCACGACGCCATGGTTCTGACCGGGCGCTCGCCCGATCCGGTTGTCGTCTTCATCGATGCCGGCAAGGTGAGCTTCGACGCGCCGCCGGCGGTCGATCTGGACGATGTGGAGGCGGTCACCGACGCGCTCGAGTCGCGCTACGGTCGCGGGGTGCGCGTCATGACGGTCGGCGCCGCTGGCCGCCGATTGTCCCCGATCGCCGCCATCATGAACGACAAGGGGCGTGCGCTCGGGCGCGGTGGCGGCGGGGCTGTCTTCGCCTCCAAGAACCTGGTCGCCATCGTCGTCTCGGGGTCCGTGGCGGTCGAGACCGCGACGCCCGAGGCGCTTCACCCGAAGAACGTCGCGGGCTCGGTCTACAAGGCTCACGCGAAGCTTCGAGTCGGCAAACTGACGAAGCCCCCCGAACAGTTCGGGATCCTCCCGTCGATGGGGACGGCCGGCCTGCTCGGGATGCTTTCCCAGTACGACGAGTTGATCCACCGCAACTTCCGCGACACCAGCCACGTCGCCGCGCAGATCGAGCGGATCGGCGGCGAAGCGCTGGCCTCGCACCCGGCCATCAGGGTCAGGCGCCGTGCCTGCTACCAGTGTCCAATCGGGTGCACGCGCGAAACCGAACTGCTCGACCAGTCCGGCGCGGTCGTCGACAGCGGCGAGGGGCCCGAGTTCGAGACCGTCGCGATGCTCGGGGCCGACCTCGACATCTACGATCTGGAGCCGATCACCGAGGCCAACTATCTCTGCAACCGGTTCGGTCTCGACACGATCGCGGCCGGTGGCACGATCGCGGCGCTGATGGAGATCTTCGAGATCGCGCGGGCGACGCCGCCGGACGCGCGCACTGATGGCGAGCGTGCCGTGATGGCGGACGCGGCGGAGTTCGCGCTCGCGTGCGGGGCGGCGTCGGCGGACGGGCCGGAGGGCGCGCGGTTCGCGCCGGCGTTCGGGAACGCGCGCGCACTGGTTCCGCTCGTGCGCGCGATGGCCCGCAGCGAGGGAGCGCTCGGCCGCGCGTTGGCATCCGGATCGCGCCGCCTGGCCGAACGCTACGGACATCCCGAGGCGGCGATGGCCGTGAAGGGGATGGAGATCCCAGCCTACGACCCGCGCGTGACGTGGACCCAGGCGATGTCCTACATGACCGCGGCGCGAGGCGGTTGTCACCTGCAGGGAGGCTACTCGGCCCCGATCGCGTTCTGCGCCGGGTACGGCGAGTTTCCCGGCATCAAGTCCGAGGGCGCGGCGCTTGTCGCGCGCAACTTCGCGTATCAGAACACGGCCTTCGACGTGCTCGGCGTGTGCGCCTTCGCCGGCTTCTCGGTCACGCTCGACGAATACGCGAACATGATGAACGACGTGACCGGGCTCGAGATGAAGGCCAGCGATCTCGAAACGATCTCGCGGCGCGTACTGACGCTCGAGCGCCTGTTCAATCTTCTGTGCGGCTTCACGGCGCAGGACGACTGGCTCCCGGCACGCTTCTACGACGACCCGATCCCCGTCGCGGAGGGGCCGGCCGTCTGCCCCGCTGGAGAGTTCCGCGCGATGCGCGCCGAGTACTACGAATCGCTCGGCTGGGACGAGCGCGGCGTACCGCGCGCCGGGTCGATCCGGGAACTGGGGCTCGACGAGATCCTCGGGGTGACAGAGTTCGAGCGGATACTGGGCGCCCCGCCTTCGCCCCCGGCTTCGGCGAGGCAAGCCGGACAGGGCCAGAACCTGCAGGAGTGTCCGGCTTGACCGGCACGGGCGCTGGCGCGGCGCAGCGGATCTTCCCGCTCATGCGCGAGACGGGCCGCGCGATCATGCTGACGCGCGGCAACAACACCCACAGCGGGAACCTCGCCCTTCGCGACCCGATCGACCGGGATGTGTTCCACATCACCGCGTCGGGTTCGCAGGTCGGCGCCCTGATCCCGAGCGACGTCGTGCCGGTCCGCTTCTCGCGCGTCAGCTGGGGCGACGGGCGGGCATCGACCGAGTCCACCATCCACCGCAAGATTCTCGCGATCCCGGGCGCCGAGGCGTCGATCCACGCCCACTACCTCTCGGCCATCTCGGTCTCCTTCGACGCGAAGGGGGCCGAGAACTTCCTGCTGTACGAGGGCGACGTGCACGGCACCGAGGAGTTCTCGTTCGTGCCGATCGACCGCACGGGAGCGTGGCTCCTCGGGAGGGTGCCGTCCGGCACGTACCTCGAGCCGGTCGGGTCCAAGGAGATGGAAGCGCGCATCCCGCGCTACCTGACGGACTCGAAGGCGACGCTCGTGAAGGGCCACGGCCCGTTCGTGCGCGGCGGGTCGCTCGAAGAGTGCCTCCACCTGCTCGGCGTCGTCGATGCCTCGGCCATGCTGCTGCAGACGGCGCGGTTTCGGGGGGTCGACACGACGGCAATCGCGCGGCGGATCCGGGAAGAGGGCCCGGCCGCGTTCTTCCCGATGCGGGTGCGCGCGTTCGATGCGTCCGAGTTGGGAACGTACGACACCCGGGACGAGGCCACGATCCGCGCCTTCCGCGAGCGCGCGGTCTTCAACTTCGTCCAGGGGGTCAGCCCGTACGCGACCGGATCGATGAGCGAGAAGATCACCGAGCACGAGATGCTGTACTGCCCCACGGCGTCGGCGCCAGAGGGGTTCGAGATCGCGATCCGGCGCCTCCGGATCGATGCGGATGAGGGCGACGACTGGGAACTCATGTTCCACAAGACGCTTTACCGCGACACGAATCACAAGGCGTGCATGATCACCCAGAGCCCGCTCGCCTCGGCCGAAGGCCTGGCGGTGCTCGCCGAACGGTATGGCATGGCGGCGCTGGTGCGGCCCGAGTCAGTCGCGATCGACTACACCGACCGGATCGATCATCCGGTGGTGAAGCCGATCGACGCCGAAGCGGTCTACCTGAATCCCCGGGTCGGCTTGTGCCGGTGGGATGCCCCGGTCGGCGCGGTGCTCGACATGCTGCGGTGGCACAAGGGGGCGTGTTTCATCGCCGGCGTCGGGGCCATCGGCGCCGGCAAGGTCACCCTCGAACAGGCCGCACACCATTGCTCGTCGGGTGAGAGCATCGCGCGGTTCCGGCAGGCCGTCCACCTCACGCACGTGCTGCATGGCGGCCCGCCGTTGTCGCACTTCGAGCCGGAAACCCAATGAGGACGTGGCGCAAGGAAACGACGAGACCCCGCTACTTCCTGACCAGCTCCACGCGCCGGTTCTTCGCGCGGCCATCCTCCGTGCGGTTGTCCGCGATGGGCGCTGTCTGGCCGTAGCCTTTTGCGGTGAGCCGATCGGCATTGATGCTCCGCAACCTCGACGCGCAGGGTGGCGGCTGACTTCAGGGCGGCGGCCGCCGCATCGCTGAAGACGCGCACCGCAACACGCTGCCCGGCATCTGCGTGCCCACGCTGGCCATCACCGGCGAGGATGGCGCGTAGCCGACCCTGGCGATCTTCGAGTTCGTGGTCGTGTATGACCCGACCCAACTGGTCCAAGGCCCAGTGGCTGGTGCTCAGCGGCGCCAAGGCCCAGTACCAGGGCACCGGCACCGTGGAAGGCAGCCCGTCGCACCATCGCTTCGCGGTCACGGTGACGGACGGTCACCACGCCTGCCCGCTCGGCGCTGTAGAATGCCCAGGTGGCCAACGTCTATTTCGAACTGACACGGGAGTTCAACCGGAACGAACCTGTGGCGGTGCTGGCGTCGGGCCAGGCGGTTGTCTTCTATCGCATCGCCATCATGAGCAAGGACGGCGACTGGATCATCCGGGAGAGCCCCGAGGCCTGTGACCGGGTGCGGGCCGTCCTGGCGCATCACGGGGCCAAGCATCGGCCGTCGCCACCGCTGGACGCGCGGTGGCTGGCCGGCGGCTGGTCAAGCCATTTCGAATTCGCGGACGAACGGGCCCGGCGCATCCGATGCGACTTCTTCAGCCGGCCCCCGAGGGTGGCGCCTGCCCGCGTGCAGGAAATGTTCGATGTCAGCGCCTCGGCGAATCGCCTGCTCGTGGTTGATCCGGAGACGCTGGTGCGCATGAAGCAGACGCAGCGCGCGAAGGACTACCCCGCGATCGCGGAGATCGCCCGCCTGTTGGCCGGTGGCCGCGAACTCCTCTACACCACCGATCCGGATCGCATCCTTGAGTTGGCGCGTTCGGTTGAGGCTGCCGTCGATCGCCCGAGCGTGCGGGCGGCACGCGAGTCGGCCGGACGCGAGCGCGTGGTCGTCGAGTTGGCGCGCGAGATCGATCAGATGCAACGACGGGACCGCGCGCGGGTCGAGCGGTACGTGGCGGCGTCCATCCGCTATCTCGATGAGTTCCGGCGGGCGCGGGCCGATGAGATGGCCTTGCCCGAAGCCCATCAGGTGGCGTGCGCCCTGGCAGAAGAATGGCTGCCGATCGTCCCGGCAGGCCTGGAGCAGGACGATGCAGATGCTCAGTGAGGACGATCTGAACCTCCGATTGCTGTCGGACGAGGAACTCGACGCCGCCTGGGATCTCTGGTTCGATCTGGCACAAGAGACCAACGCGTTCGATCCGCCCTACTCCCACGGCGTCCTGGTGGGCTGGGCACCGCTGGCGCGCGTGCGGCCGCCGACGACTTCCCGGGGGCGCGGTGCTATCCTCAGCCCGGATGCTGGCCATTGAGGACATCTGCGACGATGAGTGGGCGGAATGGTGTCGGCACCGATCTCGCCATTCTGTCAACCCCGTAAGACCTCGAGCACTGTCGCGCCGCCCTGGCTGACCTCGAAGCCGAGTCGGCGCGGGCGCCGCTGTGGGACGCTGATGGCCGCGCGCTCTTCTATCGCGACTCGGTGGCGACGCGCCCTTTCGCCGTGCCGGTGACGTGGGGTCAGGGCCCGGCGTTCGGCGCCCCCAAGGTGACCACCGGATGGTGGAAAGGCGAGACCAGCCGTGGGGCCGCAACCACGACGTCACGCCGAACGGGCGCTACCTGGCGCGGTCGGCGAGCGCCCAGATCGCGTGTTCGGTACGCACGAACAGGGTGTGCGCGGCCAAGGCCGGCGTGGCCATCGTGGTGTCGTCCATCAGGTTCCTGGCGAGGATCTCGAAGTCGCGCCCGGCGCGAATCGTGAAAATCTCGCCGGCTTCGCTGGCCACGTAGATGCGGCCATTGGCTGCGATCGGCGACGCCGAATACCCTCCGGGCGCGATTCGTTGCTGGTAGATCTGTTCGCCCGTGCGCGGTTCAAACGCCGTGAGGATGCCGCGCGTGGACACGACGTAGAAGATGCCCCGGTACAGCAGGGGCGT
>Ga0315273_10004624_pt1 | contig 16885 bp, 11 predicted proteins | sample YL17G02_0_MG_FD_205753 | JGI IMG/M metagenome (GOLD analysis project Ga0315273, IMG submission 205753) | Sediment microbial communities from Yellowstone Lake, YNP, Wyoming, USA - YL17G02_0 | ecosystem: Environmental > Aquatic > Freshwater > Lake > Sediment | place: USA: Wyoming | collected... | reverse complement strand
ATAGGACCTTCCCTTAGCCAATAATTCCTGGTGAGTGCCCTGTTCGGTAATTTCCCCGTTATCCACAAAGACAATCGAATCAGCCATACTCATCACTGCCAGCCGGTGCGAAACTACTATCACTGTCTGGCTCTTCGATTTATTCTCAATAATATTCTTAAGAATCTTCCTCTCGGTCTCGTAATCCACAGCCGAGAAGCAATCATCCAGCACCAGAAGCGGCGGATTCTTCATCAGCGCCCGCGCCAAAGACACCCGCTGTCGCTGGCCGCCGGACAGGTTAATGCCCCGCTCGCCCAAATAGGACTCGTATTTATCCGGCAGGGCTTCTATCGCCTCTTCCATATCCACTGACCGGGCGGTCGCTCTCAAATTAGCCGCTTCTATGGCCGCATTGGGGTCAAGCCCTGCCTGTGCCAGATTGTTGGCAGACAGGCCAAAGGTTATATTCTCCTTAATGGTCTCCGAGAACAGGAAAATATCCTGAGGCACAAATCCAATCAAGGAGTGCAGATTCTGGACCGAGTACTCCTTGATATTCACCCCGTTTATCAGAATCTCGCCTGAATCCAACTCGTAGAACCGGCACAGCAGATTAAGCATCACTGTCTTGCCCGAGCCAATCGGCCCGGTAATCGCCACCGTAGAATTCGCCGGAATAGTCAAATTAATATTCTTGAGCACCTGCACCTGCTTAAAATCATACTGCTGGGGAATGCCGTCCGGGGACAGCTCCGGTATCTTATGCGAGAAATTGACATTCTTATATTCCACCTGCAAATCACTGGTCTGGGGCGCCGGCTTACTGCCCTCATCCTTGACCTCCTGCTTGATATTGAAAATCTGCATCAGCCGGCTCATCGACGCCGAGGCCCGCTGGTAGATAGTGACAGATATGCCCAAACCGACCATGGGCCAGGCAATCCGCCCCAAGAGCTGGAGAAAAGCCACCAAATCGCCGACGGTAATCTTGCCGTCAATCACCTGCAACCCGCCCAACAGCAGAATCACAAAAGCGCTGATACCCACATTAAAGCCCAGCACCGGATGGAAAAACGACGACAGCTTAGCCAGCGCCAGATTCTTCTTCAGGTAAATATCATTGGCCTGCCGGAACCGCTCCTGCTGGTTATCCTCTTGCGCAAAGGACTTGACCACCCGGATGCCGGAAAAATTCTCCTCAGCCGACTGGGAAATGCCGGACATCGATTCCTGCACCTGGGCGCTTTTGGTATGCAGGCGGTTTGAAACCGAGCGGACGAAAAACGGCAGAAAGACACAGCTCAGCACGGTGTAGAGCGTCAGGCTGGGGCTTTTGTGCAGCATAATGAAAGGCGCCATCATCAGGTAAAAACTGATATCCAGAATAATGGTGACGCCGTCGCCCAGAAACATCCGCACCCATTCGACATCATTGGTGGCGCGGGACATAATATCGCCGGTCCGGGCGTTGTGGAAGAAATTCATGGACAGCTTCTGCAAATGGCTGAAAAGCCGGTTGCGGATATTATTGCCCACGATAAGCGAGGTGCTGTTAAATTCGTAACGCCAGATATAACGCATACCGCCCTGGACTATCACGCCGCCAAAATAAACCAGTCCGATAATCACCAGGCTCTTGGTCGCCTCAGCCATAGTGATACTGCCGTAGATACCCTCTATCATCCGGTCCACGGCGATGCCGGTCAGCAAAGGCAGGGAGACATCGATGACATCGGTCAGGAAAAGAGCGATAGCCCCGATGATATACCGCCTCTGGTGCTCTTTCAGGAACGGCCAGAACAGTTTCAAGTTGTCAAACATATATTGCGATGGCTTTATTCCAATCAACGGAAAAGCCAGACTATGGCATTTATCCAAATTTAAACTTTCAAGTATAGACTTACAGGCGGAAATGTCAAGATAGTCCGGCTCTTCTGCCCCCATCCAAACGTAAATCGCAAATCGGCCAGCGCATCCGCGCAGTCCCAGAGTGTCCTCAACGGAGGGGAAATCGTAAATCTAAAATCCAACCTTTAGAACACCGACTCCCCAAAGCCAGAACACCGATGGAATACCGACTTGACCCCTTCCCAAAACCGATTAAAAAGGGTAAAAATAGGTAACACCGATAGAACGCCGTAGCAGCGTCGATAGAAGTCCGGTCCAACCCCAGAGCCCAAAAAAGCCATTTTTAGGTCATTTGGGACACCGATAATCATTGTAGGTAATTATTTAGCCGTCTGAAGTTATACCCTTCCTTTCGGTCCCGACGAATCGGGAGCGAAAGCAAGGCGCAACTTCATTCCGCTAAAGTATTACCATTGTAGTATATAGCCAAAACACCGACTCACGAGCCCATGAACACCGATAGAACGCCGGCTTCCCGCATGGTGCGGTCGAAGGATAACATTTTATTCCTGCGGGATAAGTGGCTGTAACGTCCCGCCCAGGCGGGACTAACTGCCACTAATGAAAAAACCCCCTCCGATTTTAACATCGGAGAGGGTTTCTCTTTGGTTTGCCTGTTTCCTATAGGCTTAACTGTTTTATAGTATGTTTCGACTATTAGTCGAAACAACTATAGGAATCCGTATTCCGCTAAAGCGGAACGGCTTCCTACCACTTTGTTGTCCAGAGTATGCTGACTTGGTTGTTGTCAACTTCCGGTATTGTGGTGGTGTCCGGTTCGGAATTCTGAGTGTATTCGGCTTTCAGAATTGTGTTTTCGGACATCTTGTGGCCGCCGCCGATGGAAATGCGGGTGAATTTGTCGCCATCATAATCAACGTAGCTATAACGGAACGCGGCATACCATTTGCCGTCAACATTGTAAATACCGTCTAAAGCCACATAGTTGTATTCCGTCCTGGCAGCTGTGGTCGCCTGACCGGTTACGCCTTGACCAATAGCCAGTCTGAATACGCCTTTGGCATCGCTGAACAGCGGTGCCTTTGTGGGATCAAAAGCCTTGCCTTCGGTCATATCATAACGGACATCCAATTCCACGACTTTACTATACCATGTTCCCGCACCTACGGCTCTGTTGCCATCGATTGATAACGCCGGGGCAACGGCTGTGCCGTTATGGCCAGTGCCATAATTTGACAGGGAGATGTACAGCGGCATATCCTTGAATGTGGCTGATACCTTTTCCATGTGTGCCTTGGTGTTGTTGTTGTCCGCTGCGCCGTTACCATTTAGTAGGGCAAATGAAGCGCAGAGCATCATCGGAAGATTCTTTACTAGGTCATCCTGCTTGAATAGAATACCAGCATCGTTTCCGGTCGGATTGGCTTGTGAATTACTGACTAAAGCACCTTCCACCGGGTTGTTGGACTGTGTCTCTTCGCCAAAAGGCGTTTTGAATTTTCCAACGGTGATTTCGGGATTAACCGGGCTGTTGGTATTGGCAAGCTTGTTGATGAAGTTATCCATTTTAATGTAGGCAAAATCGGCTCCATTGGCGACGCCATTGTCATAATTTAGCCTGATAACTGCAGTGGTGTCTGCATCTACTTTGGCTGTGACTTTAACTTTGGCATCCGGAACTGCGAATGTGCCGGGATTTGCAGCGCCTTTTCCATTGTCAATATAACCTGCGGCTAAACGGCTGCCTGCGAAATCCAATTTTACGTCCTCTGCGATCATGGGCAGAGCTAACATTCCGAGTAACGCTATTGCGCACAATAGTGTCTTCATTGTTTTTTCCTCCATAAGCACCGACCCTGAATTTCTGGGCCGGCACGATTTTCAGGACTTTAACCTCGGATATTGCCAGCTTAGTTAGGGCTGCCAAATCCGGGATTGCTTCCGCCGCCTCGTGACAGAAGGAGCTTTGGTCCTTTCAAAGCTCTTTTTGTTCCATACCTTTTTAGTATGAGCCGAGACCTCACACCGTTTTTGGTCTCACCTCCTTTCAGTTAAAGGAACAGAACTATTTATATTATGTACCACAGTATATCCACATAGGTTAAACTGTAAGTATATATCGTAACCCTGTCAACGAAATATTAGAGAAATTTGAAAATATTTGTTAAATTGTATTTTACGGACTGTAAAGGTAATATCCGAGGTATTATAGCCTAGCCCAGAACCTTCTTTGTCATTCTGAGCGAAGCGAAGAATCTCTTTTGAAATCCAAACAAAACGCAGATTCTTCACTCCTCCCGCCCCGGCGGGATCCGTTCAGAATGACAGGGTAACTTTAGGCAAATTCCAAAAGTTGGTGTGGGGGTAAACTCAAACTTTCTTAACCGTGGAGGTTTCCTCTTCAAAAGGACCATCGGCATCACCCTCGACAAATTGCCTGATAAAGGGGTCTTTACTGGCCTGGAAATGTTCCACTGTGCCGGTTTGGATTATCTTTCCTTTATATAATAAGGCGATGCGGTTTGCCACCATAAATGTGCTTTTCATGTCGTGGGTGACGACAATGGAGGTGATTTTGAGTCTTTCACTTAAGTCAATTATTAAACGGTTAATGGTATTTGCCATTATCGGGTCAAGACCGGTGGTGGGCTCATCATATAGTATGATTTGGGGGTATCTGATGACCGACCGGGCCAAAGCCACTCTTTTGCGCATTCCGCCGCTTAATTCACCAGGCATTAGCCCTTCGGTCCCCTTTAGGCCGACAATCTCAAGAACATCACTAACCCTTTTAACAATATCGTGTTCCGGCAATTCCCGATGCTCTCTTAATGGCAGGCCGATATTTTCACCGACATTTAATGAATTCAAAAGGGCGCTATTTTGGAATAAAAACCCAAATTTCTTACGGACGGGGCTTAACTGGGCCTCAGTATAATAGCTAATATCATCTCCGTCTATAACAACTTGACCTGAATCAGGTTGCATCAATCCAACCATTAGTTTTAGGATGACGCTCTTACCAGCCCCGCTTCGGCCGATAATAGCAAAGGTTTCACCTTTCTCTATGCTAAAGCTGGCTTTATCTAAAACCGCCTTGCTGCCCAAAACCTTAGTGACAGTCTTGAATTCTATCATATTGGGGTTAGGCTTGGTACTTTTGGTTGACATCTTGTTATTTATCAATAATTTCCAGAGCCTTTCAAGTTTTATTTTATGGGTATGGATTCCCGCTTTCGCGGGAATGACAGCTCATCCCCTATTGTCATTCCGCATCCCGCAAGGCAGGACGGAATCCAATCAAATAGACCCCTAATTCAAAGATTGAAAGCCTATTAACCGCCCTTTTATCAGGCCGGGACTACTTTTTCTGCCAGGATACTTACCTTGGTTGTATCGTAGGGACGGGACAGGATTTCCATAAAACCTTCGCTGATAGAAAACACGGCGGTTGAGGTTTGGGATTCGGAAGTATTAAAAGTAATCTTGCCGTCGCGCAAAGAACCGATAAAAGAGGCATGGCCGGCCAAGACGCCCATATAGCCTTTCTGGGCCGGAACTATTAGAGATGATATTTTGCCCTTGAAAGCAATGCTCTCAGGCGTTATTATTTCCAAATCAAAAAGTTTCATAGCTAAATAATGATTTTACCGACCGATAAAGTCAAGAAAAACTAACCACGAAGGCACAAAGACACAAAGATTTTCTTTAGTTTTCTCCGTGCCTTCGTGTCTTGGTGGTGAATTATTAATATTCTTTCCTATGCAATCAAGCAAAAATTAAGGTATCAGCCGAATTATTCGTGCAATTAGCTCTTATTCGTGTCTATTAGTTACAGTTTGAACGCAGTGAATTATTGTAACTTATGGTTGCAGACTGAACTACTGCACACCATTCGTGTTCATCTTTTTCTTGACAGTGGTTGTTTTTTTACTAATTTTATGAGCTCTTAGGTAAGAAAACCTTATTTAAGTAAAACTGATAAACTGTGGCTGCGGCAACCTTTTTATAGTTGCCAAAACTAAAGGAGCAAAAACTATGCCAGAAAAGATTCTCGTAACCGGCGCATTCGGACAGATTGGGACTGAGCTTGTGGAAGCATTGCAGAAAAGATATGGAATTGATAACATTATCGCGCTCGGACACCGTAATATTCCGGCTAATTTCAAGGGCATACTGGAAAAAGGCGGCACCGAAGATAAAGAAGTTATGCAATCCATCCTCAAGAGGCACAAAATAACCCAGATATATCATTTGGCTTCGATTCTTTCGGCTACCGGGGAGAAGGATCCCCAACTGGCCTGGGATGTCAACGTGACCAGCCTGAAGAATGTTCTGGACCTGGCGGTGGTGCAAAAGGCAAAAGTATTGCTACCCAGCTCGATTGCCGTTTTCGGCCCGACCACTCCCCGAACAAATACACCGCAACACACCATGCTTGAGCCGACCACAATGTACGGCGTGACCAAGGTTACAGGCGAGCTTCTCTGCCAGTATTATTTTGTCAGATACGGGCTGGACGTGCGCGGCCTGAGATATCCCGGATTAATCAGCTGGAAAACCGAACCGGGCGGCGGGACCACTGATTACGCGGTGGCGATATTCTACGACGCTATTAAATCCGGCAAATACGCCTGTTATCTCCGGGACGATACGACTATGCCGATGATGTATATGGACGACGCCATCAAAGGAACCATCGACATCATGGAAGCTGATGCCAAGAAAATCAAAGCCCGGACCAGCTACAACATGGCCGCCATAAGTTTCTCTCCAAAAGAAATCGCGGCAGAAATCAAAAAACACATTCCCAAGTTTGAATGCACCTATACGCCTGACTTTAGGCAGAAAATCGCGGACTCCTGGCCTATGTCCATAGATGATTCAGACGCCCGCAAAGATTGGGGCTGGAAACACGACTTCGATTTATCCAAGATGGTAGCGGAAATGCTCAAGCATCTGCGTAAGAAGCTGGCATAACCCGGATTATTGACTGAAGATAGGTCTTCGGTAAGAAGCAAACCAAAAAAATACCCGGCACCCATTGTGAGATGGGTGCCGGGTTATTTCGTTATAGTCTCCTAGATTATCCTTAATTCCTGAGCCACTTTCTTAATTTTACTTAGCGCGAACTCGAGTTCTTCCTGTGTATGAGTTGCGGTGATAATGCACCTGACCCTGGCTTGGCCACGGGCCACCATCGGGAACACGATACGGAATCCAAAGACGCCTTCTTCGTAGAGTTTCCTGCTGAATTCCACGGTTTTGATTTCGTCGCCAATAATAATCGGCACAATGGGTGTGACGGTCCGGCCGATATTAAAACCGAGTTTCTTTAGTTCCTCCTTAAAGAACTTAGCATTGGACCAGAGTTTTTCATGGCGCCAGGTTTCGGTTTGCATTACATCCAAGGCGGCGATGCAAGCAGCGGCTACGCCCGGAGGATGACCTGTGGAGAACAGGAACGGGCGCGCGGTATGGATTAAATAATCTGTCAGATCCTTGCTGCCGGCGATATAACCGCCCAGCACGCCCATGGCTTTTGACATGGTGCCCATATCAATATCCCATTGTCCCTGCAATTTGAAGTGGTCGATGGTGCCCCGGCCGTTGTCGCCCAGGACGCCTTCGCCGTGCGCGTCGTCAACCATGGTAATAGCTCCGAATTGTTTGGCCAATTTGGCGATTTTATCCAGCGGGGCGATATCTCCGTCCATGCTAAATACGCCGTCAGTGATAATCATGATTCTCGGAGCGCCGGCGTGTTGCTTCAATACATTTTCCAGGTCTTCCATGTCACAGTGTTTATAAACAGCTCTCTGGGCCTTGCTCAGGCGCACGCCGTCAATAATGCTGGCGTGGTTCAGCTCATCGCTGATAACCACAAACTTTTCATCTTCACCTTTGGTCCGGCTGGACAGTAAAGCCTGGATGACACCGCGGTTGGCGGCAATCCCGGCCACGAAAACCAGAGAAGACGGCATATGTTTGAACGCGGCTAATTTCTTTTCCAGCTCGATATGAATGGCCATGGTACCGATAATCGGCCTGACCGCGCCGCAGCCGACGCCAAATTTCTCGGTGGCCTCTATCATCGCCTTACGCATTTTGGGGTGCGTCGCCAAACCCAAATAGTTGTTGGATGAAAGATTGACCACCTTTTTCCCGTCGATAACGCAAGTGGGCAACTGTTCGCCATCAACCACCCTTAACGGCTGAAAAACGCCGCGGGTCTTGAGGTCGGCGATTTCCTCTTTAAGAAAATCTAATCCTGGCATATTGTTCCTTTCTTATTCAGTTAAAATAATAAAATTATTGTTTGTTATTTTTTTCACATTCAATCATTTAATTACCGTATTTCAAATTAAAAGATAATAAATCTAATAAAAATCGCAGATAATTCAAGAAAAACCTGCTTATTTTGAACGTTTTACCCATAAGGGGTAGAATTGCCCCGATTATTCAGAGCTATTGCCTCCTGTAAGGATAAACCTCTGCCAAATGCGGCAGAGTGTTTGAAGGTAAGGTAATCACCGCTGAAGCGGGACAGGTCGGGATAGTAAGCTGTTCTGCTTTAGCAGATTACAGCTGACTATACTTGGCAGTATTCCGCTAAAGCGGAACTGCCAAAGTATAACCGGCCGCCCGACCGAACGTCCGCCTAAGGTGGACGGGCAGGTTAGATACTAAATTCCCAGGAACACCAAAATTCCTGGGGATGCTTGCCCGGCGGGCAGGAAATACATTTAGTTTTTATGCGCGCATCTATAGTTTTGGCAAAATTGGTATATTCCACCAATCCGACCGGCTTACAGGAAAAGGCCGGCAGATTTTTACGCCGGCGGGCTTCCTGCACCCGGCAATTATTCATCCGGAAAATGATATTATCCCCGCCTGATTCTATGATCTCTTGTTTATTAATGTAGGCATATAGCCTAAATTGCAGGGCTTGAATTAAAGCCGGGATTCCGCCGCCGGGCCGAATTCCGTGCCGTTCCATTATCCGCTTGGCTTCTATCACCGTAAATTTTTCCCAAGCCTTAGCATCAAGCTTAATGGCCGTATCCATGCCGCATTGGCTTTCCACCTGCTGAAACCACAGGCCGTCGTGCGCCAACCAGTTTTTGGCGGCGTCGGCCAGCATTTCTAATAATTCTTCTTTAGTGCAATCTTGGATTTCTTTTATTTTCTTGCTCATAAATTAACAGTACTCCTATATCTTTATTGCGGATACATTCGTCTGATTATGGAATATATATATGTTTACGAATATTTTGGCAAAAAAAATCACTAAACTATTGACATTCTGCCGGTTTTTAATATAATGCATATTAGACGGACTTACCAGTCCGTCAATTTATGAAAAGAGCATTATTAAACAAAAAGATCAAGGAGCGGCGGCGCCAGGAAATCCTGGACGCGGCCACCGCGGTTTTCGCCAAGTCCGGCTACCACCTGACCGATGTGGACGAAATTGCCAATAAACTCAAAATCGGCAAGGGCACGATTTACAGATATTTCCCGTCCAAGCATAAATTATTCACCGCGGTCATGGAGCAGTTGATGCGGAGTTATGCCAGCGAAATGCGCGGCGGGTTTGCCGATACAACCGACCCCGTTGCCTTTCTCAAATCGATCATCAAGAGCCATTTGTATTTTTTCGAAAGCCATCTGGAACTGCTGGAAATTTTCGTGCACTTCCGCAGCGAATATAAACAGGAGTCAAAAGCTCTTTATGTAAAACACTATGCCCAGGGTTTCCAGGCGGTTGAAAATACCATAAAAAAATGCGTGGAACAGGGTTTGATGAAAAAAATAGATCCCAAATCATTGACAAGTATTTTAATCGATAATTTTTACGGCATGCTTTTTACCACCTTCCTGGAAGTGGGCAAAAAAACCTTTAAGGAAAAATTCGCCCATCTTGAGGATGTTGTCATTAATAACCTTTTAATAAAAAAACAGATATGAACAATTATTCAAAGAGTAAAAATGTAATCTGTGCCCTAACGGTAATTTTGCTTGTGGCATTGACTGGCACCATTCTAATTGCCCAAGATAATCCCGAGGTAAAAACGATTGCCAAAAGAAATTTGTCACTTGAGAATTGTATTAATATCGCCACTGAAAACAACCACCAGCTATTAATAATAAATGAAGGCTTGAATCAGGCTGATGCCAAAGTCGCCGAAGCCAAATCCAGGTTTTATCCGGCCATTGCCTTGAATTTAACCGATACCCGCGTTGACGAAGTCAGCTCGTTCAGCCCCATGCCCGGAACAACGGTTCAGACCGGCGCGCTTAATAGCTATAAGGGCGAATTATCAATCCGCGAGGCTATTTATGCCGGTGGGCGCATCAGCGCAGGCGTAAGAACGGCAAAACTGGGTGAAAATATGGCATTTTCAGGTAAAAATGACTACTTGCGAGGCCTGAAATTCCAGGTGAAAAAGGCATATTATGACGCGTTGCTTAATGAGGAAACGGTCAAAGTAAATCTGAAAAGCGAACAAGCGATGGCCAGCCACCTGGATGAAATCACCAAACAAAATCAAGTGGGCACCGCATCGAATTACGACCTGCTGCGCACCAAAGTACAGCTGGCCAATATCCGCACTTTGCGGATTCAAAGCCAATCCGCACTGGACAAAAGCTATCTGACTTTGGTTAGCATTATGGGCGCGCCTTTGTCAGAAGCCAAAGATATCGCTTTAACCGATAAACTGCTTTATCGGGAGAAGGTTCCACAGCTTTCTGAAATGGAAAAAACTTCTTTTGAGAACCGTCCGGATCTGCGCGCGGCCCAGCTGAAAATAGATTTGCAGACAGAATCCCTTAAAATGGCCAAATCCGAGCATTACCCGTCAATCAGCCTGTCTTTCGCCACGGGAGAAGAATATCCTTCCCGCAAAATAATGGGAAATTTTAAATGGGGTTCTTACTGGAATATTTCGGGAATGGTTTCCGTTCCGATTTTCGAAGGCTGGCGGGTTAGATCTCGCATTCGGCAGGAAATGTCTGCCTTGAAACAAATAGAACTATCGCTTAAAGACCTCCAAGAACGGATTCGTTTTGAGTTGCAGCAGACTTTTTTGTCGCTTAAAGATGCCCTGGCTTCTATTCAATCCCAGGGCGAAAATGTCCAACAGGCTGAAGAAGCCTTCCGCCTGGCTGAAATTGAATATAAAAACGGGCTGAAGACCCAATTAGATCTTCTGGACGCGCAAATTGCCATGGATACCGCCTCCAAAAATTATGTTACGGCATTATACCAGTATAATCTGGCGCAGGCCAATCTTGACCTGGTCATCGGGAGATAATTTATATGAAAAATACTATAACTGTAATCGTTATTGTTATTTTGGCATCTCTTTTAGGCGGGCTTGGTTTTATCCGCTATAAGCAAATGAAGGAAAAGCAATATCTAAAAAATCAAAATGTGGAAAAAGTCGTTCCAGTTGCTGTGATGAAAATTGAGCCTACTGATCTGGCCGAAACAATGACTTTCTTTGGCTCAGTCAAAGCGATTAACCAGGTGGATATCTATTCCAAGGTAAATGGCAGGGTCGAGCAACTCCTGGTTAAAGACGGCCAATCAGTGCAGCCCGGAGATGAATTGGCTACACTGGAACAACTTACATCCAAAGCGCAAGTTGAAGGCGCTGAGGCCAGCTTAAATGCAGCCCAGTCCCAATTAAAACAGGTCACGGTTAATCTGGATAGCGTGGCCAAGGAACTCAAAAGAACCATAGAATTAAGCAAGGCCGGAGCTATTTCAGATTCCAGAAAGGACCAGACCGAGGCCCAATATAATGCCCTGTCTGCCCAAAGAGAGGCAGTGGAGTCCCAGATTCAGCAGCTTTCCTCCGTACTAGAACAGGCAAAAATAAATTTTAACGAAACTCATATCCGTGCGGCCATCGGCGGAATTATTTCCCAGCGATATGTTAACATCGGAGATATGGTTACGGCTCAAAAACCGGTTTTCACCATTATTCAAACCGAAACAGTTAAAGTTGCCCTGAGCGTTCCGGAAACAATTCTGGCAAAAATAAAAGTTAATGAAACTCCAACGCAAATAAAGATAGACGCATTCCCGGATAAAATCTTTGAAGGAAAAATCAGCTATATATCCCCAACCGTTGACCCGAAAACCAGAAATGCTGATATTGAGATAGAAATGATAAATAAAAATGGTCAGCTTAAACCCGGGTTTTTCTGCCGGGTGGAGGTTGTTCTGCGGCAAATGAAAAATATTATTGCCGTGCCCAAAGATGTCTTGGTTTATCAACTTAAAGGCAATGATATTATGGGCTATGCCGTTTTTTCCATAAATAATGACCAGGCAAAAAAAAGACCGGTTCAGATCGGCATTTATTCCCGGGGCTTAGTAGAAATCAAGGAGGGATTGTTTCAAGGTGATTCTGTAATCACCACAGTCGGTCCTCATATTTTTGACGGCTGTAAAGTAGAGATAGTGAACAATACCAATCGCTAAACTCTACTCAGTCCCGCCAAAACGGGACAAAATAATTTTACCATTGAAAAGAATGCTCCGAAACCTGAATACTTCGGGGATAACCAAAGGCGTTTTTTCTAATGGGCGTTGATTGGGAAAAGCTTAGAAAACCATTGACAATTACAGCTGTTTTAATATAATATGGCCAGTGGTTTAAGAAGTTTAAGACGCACCCTTACTTGCCTGACGCAACCTTGAAGCAACTTCTTTAAAAACCCACCTTTTTATCACAGGGTGAGGAGGGTGCGTTTTTCTTTTCATCCTCCATCCTTTGCCAAAGGATGGATTTTACATCCAATCATATAAAGAATACATTTTTGCTTTTAATCCAATTGAAGGAACAAAATTATGTTATTGCCAGAATTCGGGGTCAAGTTTCCGGTTACCAATTTAATGATCTTTTTGGGCGTCATCGTGATGGGCGTTATTTCCATCATGTTTCTGCCCATTGATTTAATGCCCGAGATGGAACTGCCGGCCATTACAGTCATTACTACTTACCGTGGAGCGGCGGCCGAAGACGTGGAAACCTCCATTACTAAGCCTATTGAAAATGACCTTTCAATTATAAGCAATCTTACCGAATTAAATTCTTATTCCCGGGAAGGCGCTTCCAGTGTGGTCTGCCGTTTTAATTGGGGGTCTAATCTGGATGAAGCTGCCAACGAAATCCGCGAACGACTTGATTTCACCAAAATGCGTCTGCCGTCAGATGCTGAAAAACCTATTATTGTTAAATTCAGCACTAACGCCATGCCGATTATGGGCTACGGCTTTACCGCCCGCGAAAGCTGGACCAAGCTTTTTGAAATATTAGACCAGGAATTAGCCACACCACTGAAGCAGGTAGAAGGCGTCGGCGCCGTCCAGCTTATTGGCGGATTGAAACGCCAGATTAATATAGATATTGATAAAGGCAAATTAATGGCATATGGCATAGCTATTAACGAAGTTGAGAGCGCCATTAAAACCTATAATTATTCGCTTCCGGCTGGCAGCATTAAAGTCGGCCCGAATGAATTTATGCTGCAGACGCCCGGAGAATATAAAAGCATTTCCGAAATTGGCGAGACTGTCGTCAAAATGGTTGGCCAGAATAATACTCCTGTCCGCCTAAAAGATCTCGCGCTTATTTCAGACGGATTCCAGGACCCCAGCGGCATTGTCTATGTCAACGGCAATAAAGGCATAATGGTTTTTGTCCAGAAACAATCCGGCTATAACACTAATTCTGTTTGCGATGCAGCTATTGCTAAAATGGCAAGTATCAAGAAACGCCTCCCTGCGGATGTCGAGTATTTTGAGATGTTTAACAACGCCGCCATGATAAACCTAACAATGAAAAATCTTACCCAAACGGTTTTTATCGGCGGAATCTTGGTTATTATCATTACCCTGCTGTTCCTTGGAGAAATACGCTCCAGTTTGATTATTGCCCTAACTATCCCATTCTCGCTGATATCCGCTTTCATTTTTCTTTATATCTGGGGCAAAACAATCAATATGATGTCTCTGGCAAGTATTGCCATTGCCATCGGGATGGTCGTGGATAATGCTATTGTGGTGATGGAAAATATTTTTACACACCGTAACCAAGGCAAAGACTTCAAGCAATCATCTATCATTGGAACCTCCGAAGTCGGGTTGGCAATCAGCGCCTCTTCCCTTACGACCATAGTTGTTTTTGTTCCGCTTATATTCCTGACCGGAATCGCCGGCATTATGTTTAAAGAACTGGCCGTTATGGTGATAGTTACAATCCTGGCCTCTCTGGCAACCGCACTAACATTTACCCCGATGCTGGCATCAAAAATCCTCAGCGCTAAATCATCATTTGCTAAAAAGGGCTGGTTTTTATACGTGGAAAATTTCTATGGCAGCATCCTAAATTGGTCTTTGACTCATAAAAAACTTACAATGCTTATTGCCTTGTTAATACTGATTGCTTCCATCGCATTAATACCGCTTATCGGGACTGAATTCATTCCTGAGGAAGACAGCGGCGACTTGCGGGCGACTGCAGAATTAGCTTCGGGCAAAAGAATAGAAGAATCTGAAAGAGTCGGCAAGGAAATACAGGCGGTATTTAAGGATGTCTGCGGCAAAGATATGCAGGCCGTCTACATTCGTACCGGCACGGTCGGCTTGGGCGGCGCGATTATGGGAATGAAAGAAGGCGTCAATGTCGTCATGATAGGCGCCAAACTGGCTAAAGTCAGCGAGCGCAAGCGCTCCGATAAAGAAATCGGTAATGAAATCCGCCCCAAGCTCGCTAAAATCGCTGGTATCGTGAAAGTTGACGTGAAAACCGGCAATCCTATCGGCTCAATTATAGGCAGCTCCAGTAAGCCAATCTCAGTTGAAATCTATGGTAATAACATGGAAGACACAGATAAGATTGCGCTGGCAATCAAAAACATTATGGATTCAACCGCAGGCGCGAAAGATGTTTCTATCAGCCGGGATATCGCCAAACCAGAATGGAAAATATTGGTAGACAACAACAAAGCCGCTTCATTAGGCTTAAATAAAAACTATATTGCTAACACCCTCAGAACTTATTTTTACGGCAAGAGTGTTTCCAAATACCGTGAGGGTGGAAATGAATATGATATCTTCATCCGGTTGCGGCCGGAAGACCGCAAATTCCTCGAGGATGTTTCTGACGCTTTTATATCTGTCCCCAGCTCAATGGGCAACTCCAATATTGTGGCTGTTTCAAACATCGCCAAACCTCATGAAGAATTCGGGCCAATTGAAATTGAACGCAAAAACCAGACGCGTATTGTCAAGGTGGAGGCTAATCTTTCCTATGAACGTTCCTTCGGTGAAGTAAACTCTGATATAGAGAAAAGGGTTACAAGGCTTCCTTTAGGCGAAGGCACCAGCCTCAAAATCGGCGGATTGGCCAAAGAACAAAGTAAATCTTTCAAAGATTTGGGCTTGTTGATGCTCCTAAGCGTATTCTTGGTTTACGCCGTAATGGCTAGCCAGTTTGAATCATTGGTGGATCCCTTTATAATAATTTTCGCTGTTCCGTTCGGATTTTCAGGCGTATTTATTTCATTATTCCTGCGCGGATATCCTATCAGCCTGGTTTCACTTTTGGGTGCCATTCTTCTTATCGGCGTGGTGGTTAACAATGCGATCGTCCTTGTGGACTACACTAATTTATTAAGAAGGCGCAAAGAAGACGGCGGGTATGGCATGCCTCTTTTTGAGGCGGTTAAAGAAGCGGGCATCAGGCGCCTGCGTCCGATTATGATGACAACATTAACCACCGTATTCGGGTTACTGCCAATGGCTCTGCAGACCGGGGAAGGCACAGAATCATGGCGGCCTTTGGGCACAACCATCCTTGGGGGATTGCTGCTTTCAACACTGGTTACGCTTTTAATCGTTCCGGTAATGTATATTTTATTCAATCGGGATAAGAAAAATACGGGAACGAATCAATAATCGCTTACCCTGGGAAAGCGAAACGGTCTCCCAATCCATTTGATTTGCTTTTCTTGACAGGCTCACTGATTTATTGTATACATAATACGCAACACAAATTAATTATGCTTCTTTGTATTTAAGTGTTGCTTTGGATATAATTGTTTCAATTGCCCTGACTTTAGTATAATTAAGCAATATGAATCCTCTCCAAAAAATGGCTGAAGCTGCATTAGCCCGGGAACGCAACATGGTTGTTTTTCTGGGACCGGGCGTCTGCCGGGATGCCGGAATCCACACCGGTTGGGATCTGATGCTAAAAACAGCCGGGCTCATCTATATTGCTGAAACCGACACCATTGATCCGGCGCTCAATCTCTCCGAATGGTTCAGCTCCAGTAAATATGCCCGGATGAATTATATGGAGCTTCTGAGTAAAATCGCCCCAAGCAAAGAAGCGCAGGTCAGTTTTGTAAAAAACTATCTTGACAGTAAAGCGACCGGGGAAATCTATAAATTAATAGCCAATCTAGCCACCCGTAAAATGCTGGTCGCTATTATCACCGTTAATTTTGACCATTATCTGGAACGGGCTATAGAAACTCATAGAGAGCAGATGAAAATTATCGCTTCCGACAGTGATTTAGATGATTTGCCGCCTTTGAAGCATACCAACGATATTAGGATTTATAAACCCTATGGTGATATCGAACGCGGTTCAATGAGATTAACGCCCGCGGATATGGAACATCTGCCGCCGGCTATTGAAAAAGAACTAATTGAAATGATTTCCGAGAACAGCCTGGTGCTTTTGGGATATTCGGGTTACCATGATACCGCGATGCAAAATGTATTTAAAAGCCGGGGGTTTTCTTATGCGCCTCTTTTTTACGTTAATCCCAATCCGCCGGCCGGGGAAATGAAAGACATTCTCAGAACCAAAGACTACACTTTTATTCGTTCAAATGCCACCCAATGTATTTTAGACTTTATCCATCAATTAGAACAGGCGTAACTGGCGCATAAAATAATTTATTACTGGACAGCTAAAATCTTTTTTGCTTTATTCTTTCTTAA
>Ga0315273_10004622_pt1 | contig 16889 bp, 12 predicted proteins | sample YL17G02_0_MG_FD_205753 | JGI IMG/M metagenome (GOLD analysis project Ga0315273, IMG submission 205753) | Sediment microbial communities from Yellowstone Lake, YNP, Wyoming, USA - YL17G02_0 | ecosystem: Environmental > Aquatic > Freshwater > Lake > Sediment | place: USA: Wyoming | collected... | reverse complement strand
AGCTCGGGCACGTGCACCGAGCCGAACTCGCACACCCGGCCGATGTCGTTCCGCTCCAGGTCAACGATCATCACGTTCTCGGCGCGGTCCTTCTCGCTGGCCACCAGCTCGGACGCCAGCCGCGCGTCCTCCGCAGGCATCCCGCCTCGCGGCCTCGTCCCCTTGATCGGGCGCGTCTCCACCTCCCGCCCGCGCACCTCCAGGAACCGCTCCATCGAGCAGCTCAACACCGCGCCATCGGGCGTCTCGAAGTAGGCCGCGAAGGGCGAGGGATTGCTGTCACGCAAGCGGCGATACAGATCGAGAGGCGTCGTCGCCAGCGGCGCGCTCAGGCGCTGCGAAAGGTTCACCTGGTAGATGTCACCCGCCGCGATGTACCCCTTCGCCCGCCGAACCGCCCGCAGGTACTCCTCCCGCCGGAAGTTCGAGGCCACCGCGAACACTGGGTGGGGCAGGCCTGCCCTGAGCGAAGTCGAAGGGAGCTTGCCTCCTGCTTTCGCGTTGCTTCGGTACTTCAGTGCCGAAACGCCTCCGGGCCGAGCCATCCGCTCGGCCAGCTCCCCCGCCCGCGCCTCGGCCAGCTTCCTCGCTGCCCCTGCCTCCCCCTCCGGCGCCCCGATCGCGCTCACCCAGGCACGACCATCCACATGGTCAATCGTCAGCACCGCCCCATAAAACCCCAGGTGGCAATCGGCCACCGGCATATCGTCAACCGTGGTCTCGGGAATGCGCTCCACGAACCGCCCGAGGTCATACGCGAAGTACCCCATCGCGCCCGCGATCAGCGGCGGCGAGCCCGGCGTTCGCTCCACCCGGAACTCACGCATCAGCTCGGCCAGCATGTCGAACGGGTTCCCCTCTCGCTCTTCCTGCCTCTCCCCACGCTGGATCTCGACCCGCGACCCCTTGCTGCGAAACGTCAGCAATGGCCGGCAGGCGACGAAGGAGTAGCGGCCAAGCCGCGCGCCTCCACCGCTGCTCTCGAGCAGAATAGCCCCCGGCTCAGAAGCAATGGCGGAAAACGCATCAAGCGCTGACGAAGGACACCGAACCTCGCGGATGACGGGAAGAAATCTGGGCACTGGATGAACCCCCAGACTCGTTCAACATCGCACGAGCGGGGTCCTGCTGACGGTGACACAGCGGCGCTAGGCGATCACCTTATCGATGTTTCGCGGTGTTTCGGGATTCCCAGTCCCGAAACCAGTCCGCCGCAGGCGACGCATCCCATCATCTGCGTCAATCTTCAGCAATCTGCCTAATCTGCGTTTCCCCCGTGCGGTCATCCCCCTCCCGGCAGCTCAAACGTCATCCCGTCCCGCGCCGCGATCACCTCCACCCCCGTCTCCTCGCTCAGCCTCGCCGCCACCTCCCACGGCTTCGCCCGCCACACCGTCATCCCGAAGTGCGTGATGATCGCCGTCTTCGGCTTTGGCTCCATCGCCTGGATGATCCGCTTCGCATCCGGGATCGAGAGGTGGTAGATTTCGCTCTCCTCCAGCCGCACCGTGTGCATGATCACCACCTCCGCTCGGTAATGCTCCGCCAGCGCGGGGAAGTACCGCGTGTCCACGATGTACGACCACCTGCACCCGGGCGACTCGAACACCAGCCCGTACACATCGCTCGGGTGATCGTGCCGCACCGGCGCCCGGAAGCGCACGTTGCCCACCTCGTACTCCCCGCCCTCCTCGATCACGTACGTCGCCTTCGCATAGCTTCGCACGTACTGCAGGATCACCGGGTCCTCGTCGTAGGCGTCCCGGGGCGCGAACACCAGCCCCCGCTTGTTGAACCCACCCGTCGTCATCGCCTCGATCATCACGTTCACGTCGGCCGAGTGATCGAGGTGCCTGTGCGAGAGCACGATCGCGTCCAGCTTCGTCGGGTCCAGCTTCCGCTTCGTCGCCTGCACCAGCGCGCCCGGGCCCGGGTCGAGGTGAATCCGCGTGCCCTCCATCTCGATCCACAGGCCGCCCGAGGCGAGCAACTGCTTGAACACGAGCACGCGCGCGCCGCCCGTGCCCAGAAAGATGATCTGGTTCACCAGTCCATTGTCCGCGAGCGGCCTCGGCGTGGAGCAACTCTCACGTACGGCTTGATCGTCATTGCGCGGCCCGCGCCCATACTGTCATTGCGAGCCGTTCCGGCCTCAGCCGGAACGAGCGCGGCAATCTCGCCTCCTGACCATCGCGCCCGGGCCTATGACTGCACGGCATTGGCTGCCTCTCCGATCCCTGCTGTCATCCCGAGCGCAGCGAGGAGTCCATGCTGGAATAGCGCCGCTCGCGTCGCGAGCGGACACCGGTGTCAGCCGTCCTTCCAGCTTGACATCCGAAAACCTCACTACTATACTCGGACCCAGCGACCATGCTCAAGATCCGGCAGCCAAGGAACGCCTACGATCTCCTCGGCCTACCCTGGAGCGCGACCCCCGTACAGATCCGCTCTCGGTACCGCCAGCTTGTTCGTCACCACCGGAAGGACACCCCGGCAGCCGAGCTGCTCAAGGACGAGAAGTTCCGCCAGTGGACGAACTCCTACCTGCTGCTCACCGGCCCCGATCGCAGGGAGTACGACCGCCGCCTCCGCGAGAGCAGGGGAATGGAGCAGCCCCCCGACCTGATCGAGGCCATGCCGGCCCCGAGGCTCATGCTCATCGAGGCCGAGGTCAGCTTCGTCCGCCGCCGCCTCAACGAAGCTGCCGAGCTGGCGAGAGAAGCCCTGAAGCAGGACAAAAAGAACGCCGAGGGGTACGCGCTCCTCGGCGACATCCTCAGGGAACAGGGCAACTACCAGAACGCCCTGACGATGTATAACTACGCCATCCAGTTCTCCCCCAACAGCCGCCGCTACTGGCAGTTGCTCGAGGAGGCGACCGCGCTCCGAGAGGGGAGAGCCGTCTCCCGCAAATACAGCCGCGAGCGCCCCTCCGTCTTCAATCGGCCGGCCTCTGCCTGGGTTGGCGTCGGCCTGGCGCTCATCTTCGTCGGGCTGAGCATCCTCTACGTGCAGCAGCAGTGGGGCGACCCCATCTTCTTCAACATCCCGCGCAACCTTCTCTACCTGGCCATCGGCGACGGCTTCCTGATGGGCCTGGTCCTCGCGGCCACCGCCGTCATCGGCCCGGCAGACGACGAGCTTCTCTGGTACCAGATCACCGGAATGGGCGCCGAAACGACGCCCGTCGGAATCTTCGTCGCCCTCCCGGGCATTGTCTTCTTCTGGGCCGCCCCCGTGTTCTACGCCATCATCGGGATGATGGATGGGTACTTCTCCCTCTCCATCATCATCCCACTCGCAGTCACCGGTCTCATGACCGTGGCCTTCGGCGCGCTCGCCCCGCCCGAGAGCCGCACCTCCGTCTACCTCCTCGCCGGCAACTTCGTCTTCCTCGGCTTCATCTTCGGCTGGCTCTTGGGCGGCATGCGCCGGAGGGTCTTCGAGCACTAACCACGCGGCGGAGCCGCATCCTTCCCGACTTCGCCGCCTCCGTTCTCCGACTGCTGGCCCCGCCTTACCCTCCTCCCAGCAGCTTCCCTGGCGCTGCCTTGATGACCATCTCCCCCTCGCCCCCGCCGTCCGACTCCCACGCCGTCAGGTCCATCTCCGCGATGCCGCCCATCGTCCCCGATACCCGGGACGGCTGCGCCCACATTTCGAGTTCGCGACCGCTCCCGTGAGAGCCGGGCAGCCGCTCTCCCTTCTGCTCGAGCGCCCGCCGGCACTGGTCCAGCGTCTCCTCATCGGTCGCCAGGACGGAGAACTCGCCGATATCCGCCGAGACGGACTTCCGCAGCAGCGCCGCGAGGAACAGCCGCGCCGGCAGAGTCATCTCCTCCGTCGGCGCCGCCACCACGATTGCCCGGTCCCTCGCGACACCTGTCTGCTCCCCGTCCGGCCGCGCCACCGCCACCACCAGCAGGTTCTCGGGTAGCGACCTCGCCCCAGCCATGGGGCCGAGAAAGGCGAAGGGGAACATGGAGGGTGGTCTTCCCTCCCGCTCACCATCCTGGCGCGACCCCGCCGGCATGAGGCGTTGCGCTCGGTGCGCCAGCGCATAGGCGACCGTCGTCTTCGGGAGCAGCGACGCCAGCTCGCCCAGCCGGTTCCGCCCGCCCGGCTTCTCGGCGGCCGCCTTCGCCCAGGCATACACTGCCTTGAGACGCAGCCCATCCTTCACTGGCGCCGCCGCTATCGCCAGGCTCCCCGCGTCCTTCTGCTCGCCGTCCTCGGTCTCGAGCAGCGACCCCCGCGAGAACTGGCGGAGCACCTGGAACCACCCCCGCTGCAGGCCGGTCACGATGCGCCGCGCGACCTGGGCCGCCTGACCCACGTCCAGGTACATCCACATCACCGTGTCGCCCGGCAGTCGCGCGAAGCTGCGCCTGAAGGCATCGCCCGCGATCAGCCGCCCCTTCGGGTTTCGGGCCGCCAGCAGGCACGTCTCCACCGCGTCCAGGCTGGGGCTGGCGATCGCGCAGCCATCTCGGGTCGCGTACGCCATCTTCGCCTGATCCATCGGGTCGCGCCACACGATCACATCGCTCCCGGCGCGCCTGGCGATGAGCCGCCTCCATTCCAGCTCCTTCGCCATCGGCTTCACCGCGCGATCCAGCGCGTTGCGCGCCTGCCTCATGCTCGTCACGCGCGCGATCATGACCATCGCGCGCGGCGCGAACGCCGGCGTGTCCCCCCTCGCGAACGTCCCCACCACCACCTCACCCCCAAACCAGGGCGAGGCGTCCTTGCGCACATCCAGCTTCAGCCCGGTCCACTCCACCATCTCCTGGCTGAGATCGGTCGCCCGGCGCGCCAGGTGCTCCATGTCCGACTTGGACCATACCTGCTTCATCGTACGCATCGCCGGGCCATCCGGCCGCAGATCGATGGCGACGGCCGCCCGGGTCGAAGAGGGGAGGAACTCCGCTGGCGGCCGCTCGACCCGCGGGCGCAGGAGATTGTGCACCAGCGCCGCGACCACCATGATCGCGATCAGGCCGAGCGCCGCGATCACGTAGCGGCCGATAGGCCTGCCCGTCGGGGAATGGCTGCTCTGCGCTGTCCGCTCGCCTCCGGTCATGGCCTCCTCACCCTCGCCCCAGGGCCCCGGCGAACGCCGCGTGCGCCTCGCGCCCGAAGAGCACGAACTCGACTACCCCCGCGCCACCATCCTGAACAGCCACCTCGTCCCGTCGCGGATTGCCCGCACCACCCTCTCCGCCGGCCCGCGACGGAACGCAAACTGCGCGTCCCGCTCGTTCCAGAGCTGTCCCACCAGCAGCCGCGCTTTCATCACTCCCCGCAGATCGTCAATGCGGAACCGCTCGAACGCGAGCCTTCGCAGCACGTTCAGCCGCCGCCCGCGCGTGAAGGCCGACGCGAAGTCCAGAACATACGGCCGGCCCTCCGAGGCGACCACGATATTGGCGCGATTCTTGATGTCGCAGTGAACTACGCCCCGCGCGTGCATCCCCTCGACCATCTCCAGCAGCCGGTCGAAGAACTCGGCAGAAAGCTCGCCATCCGCGTAGTCGGCGCAGCTTCGTCCCTCGATGTGCTCGACCAGCAGCGCGCACCGGTCGAGCCGGCGGATGAGCCGCGGCACGCCCGCCGCGCCCGCCAGAATCCCGTAAATGCGCGCCTCCCTGCCGATCAGCCAGGGGCCGGCAAGCACCCGCATCAGCCGGCCGCTCTGCCGGTAGTCCTTCAGCACCGCGCGCCGGCCCTCGTCCTCGAGCAGCAGCAGCTCCGGCCGGCTGCCCCCGCCCGCGCGCAGTCGCCGGCTGACATAGCGCGACAGATTCTCTCGTGTCAGTTCGCTGAACGGCTCGCGTCCCACCAACGGGTGTTCCTTCGCCGACTGAATCGCGTGCGTGAGTCCGCGCGTACCTTTCCCGTCCCGCCGGCCTGGTCCCTGCCGCTCGCGCGCGCTGCGGCCGATGAGGCAATAGTGCAACAGAGGCCCACCGACTGCCAATTCCGTCGCTCGCCCGACGAGCAGGCATTGGGGTATAATCACGGCGGACACAGGGAAAGGAGTGTGATCAGATGAGACCGCATTACAGATTGCCGCTCGTGCTGGGACTTGTGCTGCTCGGCGCGCTCGCGGCCGCAGCCGCGTTCTCGGCCGCCTCCGTCGCCACCCGTGCAGTCGAGTACGACGGCCGGCCCGCGGCAGAGGTGCTCGTGGGCGACATGCCGGTGATAGAGCTCCGCACCTCCGCGGGTGGGCTCACCCCCATGAGGCGAGCCGGGATCGTCGCGGAGCGCCTGCAAGCCGCCATAGATGCCCAGCCTCAGGGTGCCAAGATCCGCGTGGCGAGCATCTCTCACGGGCAGGGGCTCTACGCCGACAACCGCCTGATCGTGGCAGTCTATGACGCCGAAGCCTCCGCGCACAACGGCACCCCGTTGGGGCTGGTGCAGACGTGGCAGGACAACCTCGTTCGCGCCTGGGGCGGGAGCGCGCAGAGCGTGGCTCCCCCGGCGCCCGCTGCCGCGGACAGCGCGAGCGTCGCTGGCGAAAGCCAGCCGGCCGCCGCCGACCCGAAGCCGGCCCAGACTGACTGGACGGGCACAGCCCAGAAGTGGGTGCCCATCGTGAGCGTCGAGCAGAGCGGCCTTTCCATCGGCGCAGCCCAGGTGGCCGGCCCCACCGCGCAGGTCGAGAAGGTCAAGGCTGTCGCCGAGCTGCGGCTTTCATTCCAGAGCGTCGCCCGCATCTACGCCTACATCCCGACCTCCAGCCTCAACGTCACCACATTGGATCGCGTCCAGGGCGTGAGCGTCTGGGCGACCGGCGACGTTCGGCTGGTGGAGTTCTAGACAGAGAGGAGCGAGACCATGAAAACACGCACGAAGAGCATAGCGGTCTTCTTGATCGCCGGCCTGCTCTGCCTGTCATTGGGCGCGACTGTGGTGTTCGGGATCGACCTCGGGAACATCCTGAAGGTCGGCGGCATCGCCCTCCTGGTGAACCAGTTCGGCGGCCAGATAGACAGCTTCATCACCAAGACCCTGGGTGAGCGGAACGCCGCCGCGCAGGGCGCGACCAAGGTAGTGCCAATACTCTCCCTGGGCGCGGGCGGCTACATCGGCGCCGCCCAGATCGTCGGCAATCCCGACAGTGTGAGGCGCGTCAAGGCCGTCTTCCAGGTCGAGGGCAGCATCGGCAGCTTCCGGCCCAGGATCTTCCTCCCGGTATACGTGGACAAGGCGACCACCACGCCCGAGAGGGCCAAGGGAGTTGGCGTCTCGGCCGTGATCGAGTTCCGGATCTAGCGATCCGCACCCACCCTGGCGGCGTAGGTTCGTCGTGAGCTTCAGCGAACGACAACCTGCGTAGCGGGCGCAGCCCGCTCGGATGGCCAGGGCAGGAGTCTGCCTTCTTGTTGCTTCGGTACTTCAGTGCCGAGGCCGCGGAAGTGCGCAGGACAGGAGCTTGTCGCAGACCCGCCGCGTCGTGTGGCAGGCCTCGTGCTCGTGCTGTCATCCTGACCGAAGCGAGGAATCCATTCGCATCGTGGGGCAGGCTGCCTGGCCTGCCGATGCCCCGCGTCGTCATTGCGAGGGAGGTAGGGCGACGTTAGTAGTCCGACGACCGTGGCAATCTCGCCGTTGCCCTTTCCGTTGCTTCCGGTACTTCAGTGCCGAAGCCCCTCCGATCTGCGGGTTGGGCAGGAATGGGTCCCAGACCCGCCTCGTCATCTGGCGGGCCTCCTGCCCCAGGCTTCCCCGTAGGCCTGGTTCCATCTCACAACGCCGCCGTTATGTGGAACAGAGGCGATGTAACCGTTCACTGCCATCGCGGTCGCGGTTACTGCACCCCCCTGTCCATCGGTATGCAGGGGCCCCGCCCGGGGCCCCTGCCGCCATTTGCCAGGCGGCTTCGCCGAAGGCGAAACGCCTCAGACACGCCGGCCCCGTCTGGGGGCCAGACAAAACGCCCGTGCGTCAGCACGGGCGGATCATCTGCGCGATGTGCGGATCGAGTTGCCTAGCCCAGCACGTACACCTGCACCTTGCGCCGGCCCCACCGCATCGCCTCCGAGTATGTATCGAAGCACAGGTCAATCCGCTGGCCTTTGATCGCGCTCCCGCGGTCGGCCGCCACAGCGAACCCGTAGCCGGGGATGTACAGGCGCGTCCCCATCGGGATCACCCGATCATCCACCGCCGCCACGCCCTTCGTGGCCTTCACGCCGGTCGCGGTGAAACCGTTGGCGTACCTGCCGCAGCTCCTCGGGCCCGGCTCGTATGCCGTCGCGTGCATGCGCAGAGGCCGGCGGTAGCTGCCCCCGCGGCTGGGCGCGCCCCGCGTGCCCCTCAGGACCACCGTGTCCCGCGCCGGGACGATCACCTTCTCCTCGATCACGTCCTTCTGTGTGGTCTCACCGTCCTTCTCCCAGATCCGGACCGTGCGGAGCGCCCACCCGTCGCTGCCGTGCTCCAGCACCTTCATAGAGCTTGGCGGCTGGTCCGGGTCACCCAGCAGGATCGTGCGCGCCTCGACGAGCACATCCTCCGTGACGCGCCGCTTGGTCACTCGCTCGACGCGGATCTCCAGACCGTCGGCGATCGCCGTATCGGGGGAAGGGAAGACGCGGTCCAGCGGGCCCAGGGCCACACCCACCTCGTCCAGTGCCTGTCCCACCGTGTCGGCCGCCGTGCGCACCGCGCGGCTCTCGCCATCAGCCGCGATGACGATCGCACGGACGACGATAGTAGGCTCCGGGGACTGCTGCGCGAACGCGCCGAACCTGATGGCGCCCAGCACAGCCGCGATTGCGATCAATGGCACAACGAAATTCAGTCGTCTCAAAGCTCACTCCATGCGGCGCGAGCCCTGTCCGCGGCTCGCATCCGCTGCCCGGCCGACGCGCGCGTTCGCCGACCTCAGGTCCGGCCGTGCCGAACAGCGATTGCACAGCCGGCCAGGGTGCTACTGCGTGGTCGCTGCCATGGGAGTGCTGCTGTGACGCGAGGCTGCAAGTGCTGGTTGTGCGTTTACTGTGACGGAAGCGATCTCTCGCCTCTAGAACGACCCGGCATTCATACCACAATCCTCCGGCCCAGTCAATGCAACCCGACACGCGGCATGGGCCGGAAACCGCCAAAACGCCCCTACGAGGCGCTCAGGGCGCCCTCAAGCGGCAGCGGGCTGCCTCGGAAAGGCCGGGAGCCCCCTGCGAGAAAGCTGTGCGGCCATCCGAGACAGCCCGCTGCCCGCGCAACCAAGCGCATCCTCTTATTCCACGAATCGGCTCACCCGCCGGGAAGTGTAGCCCCATTTCGCCTCTCCTTCGCCCTCGCCGCTCCCGAGAGGAAGCGCAGGATTCCCCGATGACCCGTGAGAGCGGCGGCCGCCGGCTCCTGCCTGCCAGGCGGCCGCCCGAACTTGTCAGTACTGGATCGCGAGCGCAATCGGGAGGTGTTCCGCCTTCCCGCGAAGCCTCGGGTCGGTCACGACGCCCACCGACTTCAGATTCGGCCGCATCTTCGTGTTCACCAGGAAGTAGTCGAGCCGCTCCTTGGGGCCCGATGCCGGGTATGTGGGCTGCGGCTTCCGCAGCGCCACCGCGGCGTCTTGCAGGCCGGCTCGCCCCCACGCCTTCACCGTGTCCATCGGGTTGGAGTCGAACGACGCCATCAGCACCAGGCGGTGCTTCTGCGCCTCCCTCACCAGCTTCGCCACCGCGGCCTCCGAGAGCTTCGCCTCTGCCTGGTCTCGCGGCCGGATCAGAGCAACCTTCACCGTCGCGCCCCGCACTTTCAGGTCAGCTTTGAGCCCGGCCAGCTTGTTCTCCGCCGAGGCCGAGATCGGGGCGTGCTTCGCGATCGGGTACCTGGAGAGCAGAGCCGACCCGAAGTCCGCGCCCGGGTAGGCCGGCTCGTAGGCGTAGTACATCCGCAGGGACTTCGCCATGCTTGCGACCGGGCCTGGCGCGCCCGCGATCTCAGGTCGGTCCCGCAGGCTCTGCAGGGCCAGCACGTCCGGCTGGAGGTACATCAGCGCGGTCCTCACCTGCTGCGTGTCCACCGCGTTCAGGGTCGTGTCCAGGCTGACGATCTTCACCCGCACCGGCGCGGCCAGGCAGGCCGCCGCAGTCAGCAGCAAGAGGCACAGCGCGAAAAGGATGGCCCGGCTTCTCATCGTTACTCAAACCTCCTGAAGGTCCCGCGCCCGCCACTGCCTTCAGCCGCATCAGCGGCAGACCCGGCGCGGCTCGTTGTTGTTTCGTTAGACACCGTCACCCGCGATACGGCCCGCGTCGAGCGGCGCCGACTTTCACGAATGCACCTGAAGGTCCGCGCGCATCGCGGCGCGCGGATCGCCTTGACGCGGAGGTGCCCCGGGGACGGCGGGAGTGCCCCGGGGCACCGGTTCCCCCTGGCGTAGGAGGGAGGGCGGCTATGTCATCGTGAGCGCGGCAGAAACGCCATCCGGTGCTGCTTGCGTTGGTACCGGTTGCCTCTCGTCTCTGCCCCTGTCCTCACATGTGTTTGGACGCATTCGCACCCGAAAGGTTCCGCCCGGAGTAGAGGCGATGCCGCGAATCTTCTGTGTCGGAATCATGACGGCGGTCGGACCCCCGGCCTCGGGGCGGCGACCCCCATCGCTTCGGCGGCGCGGCTCGCGGCCACCTCGTTCCGGTCCCCGCGCCGGCGTGCTAAGATGGGAAACATGAAACCGTTCGTCCTCCTCGTCAATCCTAACCGCCTCCGGCCGGCGGTCGCGCCCATCGCGCTCGACTACATCGCCGATACCCTCGCCGACCGGGGCATCGCTGTTGGCCTCCTCGACCTCTGTTTCGAGGATGACCCGCCCGCGGCCATCGCGCGGTGTCTCGAGAAGATCGAGCCCACGCTCGTCGCGGTGACGCTGCGCAACACCGACGACTGCTTCCTGGCGAGCTGCGAGAACTTCATCCCCGGCCACGCCGGTATCGTCGCCGCCATCCGCCGCGGCGCTCGCGCCCCCGTCGTGGTCGGCGGCAGCGGCTACTCCGTCGCGCCGCACGCGATCCTCACCGCGGTGGGCGCTGACTGCGGCATCGCGGGCGACGGCGAAGAGCCGCTCGCGCTGCTCGCAGCAGAGCTTGCTGGCGGCGGGGACATCTCGCGCGTCCCTGGACTCGTGTGGCGAGACGGGGACGAGGTCAGGCAGAACCCGCCGTGGCGCGGCCCCGTCGAGTCACTGCCCCCGCGCCGCCGCGCTCTGCTCGACAATCGCCGCTACTTCGCGGAGGGCGGCCAGGCCGGGATTGAGACCAAGCGCGGCTGCGACTGCGCCTGCACCTACTGCGCCGACTACCTCGGCAAGGGCCGCCGCCTCCGCCCGCGCACGCCAGCCCAGGTGGCCGACGAGTTCGAGACGCTCCTCGCGCAGGGCGTGAACCACTTCCACCTCTGCGACAGCGAGTTCAACGTCCCCGCCGACCACGCGGCCGCGGTGTGTGAGGAGCTCGCACGGCGCCGCATCGGCGAGCGCGCCCGCTGGTACACCTACGCCAAGCCCGGCCTCGCGCCCGAGCTCGCTCATGCCATGCGCCGCGCCGGCTGCGTCGGGGTGAACTTCGGGGCAGACAGCGCCGACGCCCAGATGCTCGCGCGGCTGGGCCGCGACTTCACCGCGCGCGACCTCGAGGAGACGGCCGCCACCTGCCGCAACGCGGGCCTGGTGTTCATGTACGACCTGCTGCTGGGCGGGCCGGGAGAGACCCGCGAGACCATCGCCGCCACCATTGACGCCATGAAGCGCATTGCCCCGGACCGCGTCGGTGTGTCGCTGGGTGTGCGCGTGTACGCCGGCACCGCGTTCAGTGAGCAGGTGCGCCGCGAGGGACCGATCGACGCGAACCCAAATCTGCGCGGCGCGACGGAGGACAACGACGACTTCGCGAAGCCGCTCTTCTACCTGTCAACCGGGGTAGGGGAGGACGCCGTCAGCTATGTCGCCCGGCTCGTCGGCGGAGACCGGCGCTTCTTCTTCCCCACCACCGACGCCGGGACCGACGCCTACAACTACAACGACAACGACCGCCTCGTGGACGCGATCAGGCGCGGCTACCGCGGCGCCTACTGGGACATCCTCAGGGGATTGGCGGAGGAAGAGCCGGTCAGATGACTTCGGTCGTGGGCACGACGAACGCGCGCAGCCCGTGCCCCCGGCGCGTGCGCAGCTCGCGCAGGTTCGCGACGATCCGCGCGATCGTCGTCGGGTCACTCACGACCATGATCATGCGGTTGCGCCGATCGGCCAGGTAGCCCGACTGCTCCTCCTGCTGCGCCATCCGCGCGCCAATCACGCTGTCGAGCCGCGAGTAACGGGCCACCACCATATCGCGCTCGATCACCCCGCTGATCTCCTCCTGAAACGCCTCGTCGTAGATGACGAACAGTGTCTCCATAGCGCGCCAAGTTCGTGACAGGAGAGTACAGGTCCTGCTCGTTCCCGTCGGCACGCCTCCCCCCCAGTGGCGTAGGTTTGTGGCTCGCCCTCGCGGCGAACCACAAACTGCGTAGGCACGCCGCAGGCGGGCCTCCCGCCCCTGTTGTCATCCTGACCGACCTGTCCGACGTAGCCTTGGCTAAGCCGGAAGCGAAGCATCCATTTGCACTGTGGGGCAGGCTGCTTAGCCATGCCGAAGCCCCGCGTTGCCATTGCGAGGAAGGTAGGGCTACGTTAGGAGCCCGACGACCGTGGGAATGGCTAGGTCTACACCTATGCGGAGACCGCCATGGCGGCCCTTCGGGCCTAGCCATCTCGCCGTTGCACTTCCCGTTGCTCCGTTACTCCAGTCCCCGTGCCTGAAGGCCGGGATGGCGGTGGCTGGGCGCGGCTGGGGATGCACCAGGCGCGCTACTTCGTGCGGGCGAAAACCCTGCTGCAGTTGCTGCTGGCGGCGACGGTGGCGAACCTGACGCTGATCGCGGGCAAGCTGGCTGACAGGAAGCGCCGCGGAGGCGGCGCAGACCCCGCTGCTGTCTTCTCTGCGCTCCTGGCCGCCACGCGCGCGCGGACCTTGGGGAAAGCAGGCCTCTCAGGCAGAGGCATCACCCCTCACAAGCTGCGCCACACCTCTGCCACCCACCCCATCCGCTCCGGCGCCGACATCCGCACCGTGCAGGAACTGCTGGGGCATTCGGAGCTGGAGACCACGGCCAAGTACCTGCACTCCGACACGCGGACCAAGCAGGCAGCGGTGGGGAGGCTGAACGGCCTGTTGGGAAGCTCACCTGAGTCTGCCCCTGATGCCTCCTCAGGTGGGACGCAGACCGAGGGCGCGGTTGGCTAGCCCGAGCCGAGTCCGGCCACTGCCGCGGCTACCGCCCACCGGAGATGCCGAACCACTGCCTGCGGTTGTGGTAGTAGATGACGAAAGCGACAAGGGTTGCCGTGCTGGCAAGCAAGACGAATGCACCGCCCGTTCTGCCCGACGCCGCCTGTTCCGGAAGCGACCCGAAGCCGAGCCAGCACCAGAGAATCGCGAAGGCAAACCAGAGATAGGCCGCCATCAGACCCCACTGTTTCCGATATAGAGTCCCCACCCCCTGAACTATCCCTGATGCAGCCATCGCTATTGCCATCACGTCGAGCACTGCGTTCGGCATCGGCGGCGCCGGCTCAAGCACCACTCCTGCCGGAATCGGCAGTCGGGATATGCGGAAGAAGAGGAACGCAGTCCCCCACAGGATGCCCACTATGGACGGAAGGTAGAACAACGGAGGCAATCCCCGTAATCGCCTGGGCATGATCTGTTGCACCCACCCTGAGAGGAGGTAGGCCCACCAGGCACCATCTACCCCTCGTGGCTTCGTGCCTTCCTCGGCCGGGTCAATCAAGACCGGCTTGTGAATCCGACCCCCGCTCCCCCGTCTTCCTCCGCGTGAGCCCATGGAATCCCGACCTCCCCGTCCGACGCCGCAATGATGCGCAGCTTCCGCGGAGATGTCAATGCCCGCCCCAAGGCACTGAGGCCCAGACGGCCGCGGCTCAGGCAGTGCCGCGGCCGCAGTGGGCCGAGAACGGCGCTTCTGTACTCAAGGAGGATCTGACGACACTGCAAGGTGCATCCCACAGCGGGCTGACAGTCTCAGGGCTTGCCTGCAAGTGACCGACATGCGCCTTTGCGGGGACGTCCTGATAGCGCACACAGTGGAGAGAGGAACAGCAAGAGCAGGTAGTAGAACATGCTGGTGGCATGCCCGCGGCTCGGACCAGAAGTCAACTGCTAGTCCCCAGCAGTGCTGGTGCCAGGGCTCAGACGAGTCTCGGGACCCTACGCGTGCAGCGGCTGAATGGAGTGCTAGCGAAAGTGGCGCAGGGGCTGAGGTCGGAGGAGCGTTACAGGCAATGGCGCCGTGCGCGCTGGCTACCCGGCTGTGCCATAGTAGGACTTCGGCAGGCCCCAGGAGCTGCTTGCGTTCGTCAGGGGGCGAGTCGGCGTCAAGCAGGACTGGCAGAGCACCCTGGGCGACGGCCCGGGCACCCCTCGACTCCGGCTGCCCCCTCGGCTGGAGGTCACGGTCCGAAGGCTTCTCGGCCGCGAGCGCTATGCAGGACAGCCAGCCCTTGGCAGCGAACCGGCGCACCCCAGAGATGCCAGACTGACCGTCGTGGGAGGAGAGCATGAAGCTCCGGAGCAGAACCGCGCGCGCGGGCCCGTGGGTAGCCCTCAGCATCCTCTTTGTCGCGCTGGCATGGACGAACGCCGCCACACCCGCAGCTCAGCCCAACGACGGCGGCCCCAAGACTACCAGCGCGCTCCAGGACATGGCGTGGGTTCGCGTCAGCTATGCGCAGTTGCTCGACGAGTCCACCGTCGTCCGCACCGGGCAGCTCCTCACCTCGGCCGTGCGTGATCCCGCGCAGCGCGGCTCGGTTCAGCCCTTCATCGATCAGTACACGTACCTCTTGCAGCACACCGTCGAGATGCTCAAGGGGCCTGACCCGCTCCCGTACACCAGCGTCACGGACTACTACCAGCCCGGCGCCTCCCAGCCGGCATGGGTCGCCATCTTTCGCGGCGGTCGGATACACGCGGTCGCCGACGGCAGGGATCACGTTCGTCTGTTTCTCCAGGGCGAGGACCCGGACACCGCCTACGCACAGCACTACTCCATAGTTCGCCACTGTCTCAACGCGCTGACGCCGCGCGACGGCAGACCCCTTCAGGTAGAAGTCTATGCCTACCAGCATGACTACGCCGCCTCTGAGATGAGGCTGGACACCCGCCCCAGCCGGCTGTCCAGCACGAGCTTTCCCGCGAAGACGAAGGAGCTCGACCTTGCGGGTCTCTCCAAGTTCTTCGCGCAAGGCGCGACCCTCGAGGGCGCACAGCTCAGCCGCACCGAGGGGCTCGTGCTCTACGGCCAGCGCGGGGAGCGCCCCACCCTCTCCGGCCAGCCCGTCTCTCTCGCCGACCTAACCGTCGCCTATCGTGCGGCCTTCCATGCAGGCGACAACGCGGCCTTCGTCAGCCTCGACGAGCACGCTGATCCGACCAGGGTGACCGTCAACTACGGCGGCTTCCTGGAGAACACTCGCATCGGGTCAGTCGTGCTCGAGGCCGATAAGCGGTTGAAGACCATCACCAGCGGGATCGATCCGAACACCCATGAGGACCTGCGCGACCGTACCCGGCAGCGCATCCCATCCTTTCTGTCCGCTGCGGAGCGCGACCTCGCCAGCAGCGATTCACGCTCCGCAAGCGGATGGGCCGCCACCAGGCTCTGGTTCTACCCGGATCAGGCCGGCGTCGAGACCGATCCCGACTTCCAGTTTGCCGCCATCACCCATCCCCAGTTCACGGCCGATGCTGAGCGCAGCCGCAAGCGCTTCGTGGCGCCAGGCGGATCTGATCCGGGCGCAGGGCTTCTCTCGCCGGGCATCCGCGAGAGCATGAACCACCTGAATACGCGATACGCTGAGTACGCCAACGCCTTCCCGGAACTCCGCGAGTTCAGCAACGTTGCCCGCCTCATGGCCATCGCAAGCTGGCTGAAGCGGGCCGACCCCGACTGGCTGGACCTCGACGCCTTGCTGGCGGTCGAGCTTCCCGCTCACAGCACCGAGCAAGAGCGCACCAGTCTCCTCGTCGCCACAGTGCTCAGCTCCCCCGCGCTGGAGAGTGGGAGCCCGAAGGGCGCGGGTGCGAGGCTCTTCTACTTCACGCCCATCTTCGACCGCACTGTGAAGGACTATTTCAAGACTCCGGAACAGCTCGCCCGCTACCTCGCCACCCGCGACGGCGCCTCCGCGGAGATGAGCGCTGCGTACGCCATGCAGGCCGGCGACATCATGGCGAAACAGGGCACCGCCGAGGTCCGCTCGCTCGTCCGAACTCGCAGCGATCTCAGAGCGCTCGCTGACTACGCGCTCGCCGCTCAGGACGCGGGTTCGGCATCATCCCAGGGGGCTCTCAGCAAGGAGATCGAGAGCAGTGAGAACGCCCTCGACAAGCTGCAATCAGAGATCGCGGTTGTGAAGAGCCAATCCTCGCGCGCCTCTGGATCGACCTACAACGAGCTTGTGGACAAGCACAACGCCCTCGTCAAGCAGTACAGTGAGGAGCTCGCACGGCACCGAGAGCGCGTTGCCGCGTACAACGCCGCGCAGGTCCAGACCAGGAGCACCATGGAGATCGCTGGCGGCGTGGACCTCGACCCGCGCAGCTTCCAGATCCTCACACCGGCCCAGAGCGCGCGACTGGCGGAGTTGCAGGCCTTGGCCCGCCAGGTCGGTGATGCAGGCGCCTCGAGTTGGCTTCGCAGCCAGGCCGCGAAGATGCCGCTTCCACCTGCCGTCGCAGCCTTGCCCGCAACCGACTGGCTGGTGAAGCTCGGCAAGGGCGGCGACGAAGCCGCCCTCACCTATGCCCAGG
>Ga0315273_10004621_pt1 | contig 16890 bp, 13 predicted proteins | sample YL17G02_0_MG_FD_205753 | JGI IMG/M metagenome (GOLD analysis project Ga0315273, IMG submission 205753) | Sediment microbial communities from Yellowstone Lake, YNP, Wyoming, USA - YL17G02_0 | ecosystem: Environmental > Aquatic > Freshwater > Lake > Sediment | place: USA: Wyoming | collected... | reverse complement strand
CACCTCTTCGATGAGCTCCAGTCGCGGCTCATCGACCGAGTAACAGATCGTGGTCGGGAGCACGAGATCACGGCCCGCGTCGTCGCGGTAGTCCGTCGCGTCGAGGTGGAGGATCGGCCCCCAGGTGACGCCCAACTGCTCGCTGAGCTGCGCCCGCGCTGCCGCGAGATCGGGGACGACGATGCCGACGTGGTAGTGGGACCCGAGCGAGGCCATGGTCAGCTCAGCAGTTCGACGGTGAGGGTATGGACGTTCGAGCCATGCATCGGACTGACGCTAGTTGTGTGGACGAGGGGTGGCCGCGCTCAGTCGCAACGGGTGGAGGTGGCCCGGCGCACGCCCACTAGCCTTCGGCCATGAGTTCCTTCCTCCACGCGGTCCACCAGCGCGTCATCATCTACGACGGCGCCATGGGCACGGGCATCCAGGAACGAGGCCTCACCGCCGACGACTTCGGCGGTCCCGAGCTCGAGGGCTGCAACGAGCTGCTCGTCGTCACCCGGCCCGACGTCATCAAGGAGCTGCACGCCGAGTACCTCGCTGTCGGCGTCGACGTGATCGAGACCGACACGTTCGGGGGGATGCCCATCACGCTCGGCGAGTACGGCCAGGCCGACCGGGCCCACGAGATCAACCTCGCCGCCGCCCGCATCGCCCGAGAGGTCGCGTCCGACTTCTCCACCCCTGACCATCCCCGCTTCGTCGCCGGGTCGATCGGGCCGGGCACCAAGTTCCCCTCGCTCGGCCAGATCCGGTTCGCCGAACTGCGCGACCACTACCAGGTGCAGGCCGAGGCGCTCATCGAGGGGGGCGTCGACGTCATCATCATCGAGACCATGTTCGACCTGCTGTCGATCAAGGCGGCCATGATCGGCTCACGACGGGCCATGGCCGTCGTCGGCACCGACGTGCCCCTCCAGGTGCAGATCACCATGGAGCTCACGGGCCGCATGCTGCCCGGCACCGAGATCGCCGCCGCACTCAGCGCCCTCGATGCCATGCGGCCCGACGTCATCGGCATCAACTGCGCAACCGGGCCCATCGAGATGAGCGAGCACTTGCGGCACCTGTCGCAGCACGCCCGCATGCCCATCTCGTGCATCCCCAACGCCGGCCTGCCGTCGGTGGTCGACGGCCACATGCACTACGACCTCACCCCCGAGGGCCTCGCCGAGCACCATCGCTCGTTCGTCACCAACCTGGGCATCGAGATCATCGGCGGCTGCTGCGGCACCACGCCGGCGCACCTCAAGGCCGTCGTCGACGTGTGCCGCGACCTCGAGCGGGCCCCGCGTCACCCCGAGCACGAGGCCGGGGCCACGTCGATCTACTCGATGGTGCCGTTCCATCAGGACACGTCGTTCCTGATCATCGGCGAGCGCACCAACGCCAACGGCTCGAAGAAGTTCAAGGAGGCGCTGCTCGAGGCCGACTGGGACACGACCGTCGCCACCGCCAAGGACCAGGTGAAGGAGGGCTCCCACATCCTCGATGTGTGCGTCGATTACGTGGGCCGTGACGGCGCCGCCGACATGGACGAGATCGCCTCGCGCTTCGCCACCCAGTGCAGTGTGCCGTTGGTGCTCGACTCCACCGAGCCCGAGGTCATGGAGGCCGGCCTGATGTGGCTCGGCGGCCGGGCCGTGCTCAACTCCGCCAACCTCGAGGACGGCTTCGCCGACGGCTCCAGACTCGACCGGGTGCTCAAGCTGGCCCGCGAGTACGGCGCGGCGGTGATCTGCCTGCTCATCGATGAGGAAGGCCAGGCCCGCGACGTCGAGTGGAAGATGCGCGTCGCCCACCGCATCCACGATCTCGCCGTCAACACCTACGGCCTCGAGTCGAGCGACATCATCTTCGACGCGCTGACCTTCCCGCTGTCCACCGGCGACGACGACCTGCGGGGCGATGCCATGGCCACGCTCGAGGCGATCACCCGCATCAAGGCCGAGCTGCCCGGGGTGCACACGGTGCTCGGGCTCTCGAATGTCTCGTTCGGCCTCAAGCCGGCGGCGCGTCACGTGCTCAACTCGGTCTTCCTGCACGAGGCCGTCGCCGCCGGCCTCGACTCGGCGATCGTCCACGCGGCGCGCATCATGCCCCTCAACAAGATCCCCGAGGAGCAGCGCGAGGTCGCCCTCGACCTCATCTACGACCGTCGCCGACCGGCTGCAGACGGCGAGCCGGCCTACGACCCGCTGCAGAAGCTGCTGGCGGTGTTCGAAGACGTCAACGCCGTCGAGGTGGTCAAGGAGGACCGCACCGGCTGGACCATCGAGCGACGGCTCTCCCAGCGCATCATCGACGGTGACCGCGAGAACCTCGATGCCGATCTCGACGAGGCGCTCGCCGCCGGTATCACCCCGCTGGCCATCATCAACGACATCCTGCTGGCCGGCATGAAGGTCGTCGGCGAGCTGTTCGCCACCGGCGAGATGCAACTGCCGTTCGTGCTGCAGTCAGCCGAGACGATGAAGGCGTCGGTGGCCTTCCTCGAGCCCCACATGGAGAAGGACGACTCCGGCGGCAAGGGCCGCATCGTGCTGGCGACGGTCAAGGGCGACGTCCACGACATCGGCAAGAACCTGGTCGACATCATCCTCACGAACAACGGCTACGAGGTGCACAACCTCGGCATCAAGATCGGCATCGCCGAGATGATCGAGAAGGTGGCCGAGGTCAAGGCCGACGCCATCGGCATGAGCGGCCTGCTCGTCAAGAGCACGCTGATCATGCGCGACAACCTGGCCGAGCTGAACGATCGAGGTCTGGCCGAGATCCCGGTGCTGCTGGGGGGCGCCGCCCTCACCCGCACCTATGTCGAGCGCGACCTGCGCGAGGTCTACGAGGGTCGGCTGTTCTATGGCAAGGACGCCTTCGAGGGCCTACGCGTCATGGACCGGCTCGGTGAGCTGAAGCGGGGCGACGGCGACGCCGACGATCCCGCCTGGGGACGCGAGCCCAGCGAGTCCAAGGTCGCCTCCCGGCTCACCACCGTTCCGGGCGCTACCGACGTCGGCGTCGAAAAGCCCGCCCGTTCGCCCGAAGTCGAACTCGACAACCCGGTGTTCACGCCGCCGTTCGTGGGTTCGAAGGTGGTCAAGGGCATTCCCCTCGACGACATCGCCGGCTACATCAACGAGACGGCGCTGTTCCGCAACCAGTGGCAGTTCCGGCCGGAGAAGGGCGTTGACGGCACGGTCGAGTCCGACGCCGAGTTCAAGGACCGCATCCGCCCGATCCTGCGCTCGCAGCTCGCCGAGGCCAAGGCTGCCGACATGCTCGTGCCCCAGCTCGTCTACGGCTACTTCGCCGCCAACAGCGAGGGCGACGACGTGGTCATCTGGAAGGACGAGTCCCGCACATCGGAGTGGCTGCGGTTCTCCTACCCCCGCCAGAGCAAGGCCCCGTGGATGTCGATCGCCGACTTCGTGCGGCCGGTGGGATCGGGCGATCCCGACTACGCGGCGTTCCACATCGTCACGATGGGCCAGCGCGTGAGCGACGTGACCGCCGAGCTGTTCGCCCGGGACAAGTACCAGGAGTACCTGCTCGTCCACGGCCTCGGAGTCGAGATGGCCGAGGCCCTCGCCGAGTACTGGCACCGACGCATCCGTGAGGAGTGGGGGTTTGCCGATCAGGACGGCCCAAATCTGGCCGGGCTCTTTCGCCAGCAGTACCGGGGCGGTCGTTATTCGTGGGGCTACCCGGCCTGCCCCGACCTCGAGGACAACGAGAAGGTCGCCGAGCTCCTCGACGCCGGCCGCATCGGCATCGTGGTCAACGAGGACACCGGGTTCCAGTACCAGCCCGAGCAGACGACCTCGGCGATCATCCTGCACCACCCGAAGGCGAAGTACTTCGTCGCCCGGTAGGGCACGCGTCCAGGAGGGCGCACCTGGCGGCCTACCGGGCGGCCGGGCCGTTCCGCGAAGAGTTGCTCGGGCGTCGGGCCGCGGCCCAGCTGGCGCTTCAGGTCGCCGACCGCGACCTGGCCGAGCTCATGACGCGTCGAGCGCGGCTTGTGAGCCGCATCGAAGGGTGCAACCTGGCGCTGGTCGGAACGGGAGAGATCCGACACCCCGAGACCGGCGAGGTGCGCCAGACGATGCGGTGGCACAAGCGCATTCAGTTCGCCGATGAGCTACCAGCGGCCGACGGCCCCACGCTGCGGGTCGTCTCCGGTCGGGCCCTGGCCACCGCCGCAACCGACTTGCTCGGCGCTACGGGTCAGACCCTGACCATCGCCGAGATCGAACGCCTGCTGAGGCTGCAGGGATTGCTCCCCGAGGGGCGCGCTTCATCGGCCATCTCGAATGCCCTGCGCGGCGAGGTCCGGGCCGGGCGCGTCGCACGCGTCCACCGTGGGTGCTACCGGCTGCCCTGAACGACAGGCCGACCCCGGCCCGGCCCTACTCCTGACGCTGTCGCAACTTGTCGCAAGTCACGACAATGTGCGACAACGCCAGAACGGTCGCCAGGACCAACTCCGGAGACAGGTTGGGGCGCGACGCCAACCCGCTCAGGACAGCAGGGCCCGGGCCACCAGGTCGGTGCCGAACGCCGTCAGGATCGCCAGGTACAGCAGACCGGTCGCCGACATCACCGCCGAGTAGTAGCGCTCCTTCAGGGCCATGCGGGTGACCACGATGAGCCCGCCGGTGGTCACGGCGCAGGCGACCCAGAACCAGGCCAGCAGACCGTTGTAGCTGTCGTCGATGGTGCCGTTGAGCACCGACACCATGCCGATGGGCACGAGCAGCAGGACCACCTCGGGCACCCAGAGCCAGCCGGTCCACCTGACCAGTTCCAGCAGCGGGCCACGGGCCAGACCCGGCTGCACCAGATACCAGTGCCCGAGCAGCATCGCGTCGGTGACGGCACCCAGGAAGGCGGCGCCCACCAGGAAGCGGGCCACGGCCAACCAGGCCGGCCCGCCCGACGCCAGGGCGGCCGCGATGATGCCGATCGTGCCGATGACCGGGGCGATCAGGTCGAGGGCCGGAGGGAACTCGGCCGCCGTCGTGTCGCGTTCGGCCGCGGCCCGGTCGATGCCCGTCATGGCGGCCACCCGCTCGCTTCGCTGTTCGGCCAGCATCAACTGACCGGAGACACCCGCCTTGCGGCGCACGATCGAGACGGTCAGGGCGACGCCGGAGGCGAGCACCACGCCGGCCGACGCCAGGTCCCGCACCGCTAGCGGCTCGATGACCTGCGTGCCGACGTACCAGGCCCCAGCCGCCATGAGCAGGTAGGTGCCCCGCATCGTCCAGCCATAGCCCAGGCCCACCTCTCGCCGCCGGGTGGTGACCCACAGGAAGAGCAACCCTCCCGTCGCCCACTGCAACAGCAGCGAGGCGGCGTCGAAATCGATCACGCGTCGACCGGGACGAGCCGATGATCCGCGTGATTGAGCAACCGGGGCCCGGCGTCGGTGGCCACGACGATGTCCTCGAGCCGAGCGCCCCAACGGTCCGGCACGTAGATGCCCGGTTCGATCGAAAAGGCGTGGCCGGCCACGAGTGGGGCCGCGTTGCCGGCCACGATGTACGGATCCTCGTGCTCCTCGACGCCGATGCCGTGACCGGTGCGATGGATGAACCATTCGCCGTAGCCGGCGGCGTCGATGACCGAGCGGGCGGCGGCATCGACATCCTCGGCGGGCCGCCCGACGGTGCCCGCGGCCACCCCGACCGCCTGGGCCTGCTGCAACACGTCGTAGAGGGCAGTGAACTCGGCCGACGGCTCGCCGGTGAACACGCACCGGGTGATGTCGGAGCAGTACCCGGCCCCGCCCTCGGTGAGCATGGTGCCGCCGAAGTCGCACAGCACGACCTCACCGGCTTCGATCACCCGATCGCCCGCCTCGTGGTGCGGACTCGCGGCGTGTTCGCCGGCGGCGACGATGGCAAAGTTCACGCGGTGGTGGCCCTCGGCCAGGATTCGGCGACCCAGTTCGGCCGACACCTGCGCCTCGGTGCGGCCGATCAGCGCGATCTCGCCAGCCTGCAACTCGGTGGCGATGCGGTCGACGGCGGCGGCGGCCCGGGCCAGTGCCTCGATCTCGTCGGCGTCCTTCACCGCCCGCAGGGGGCCGGTGACCTCACTCCCCCGACGGAACGACGTGGCCGGCAGCCGGTCGGCCAGCCCGACCAGGAACTGGGCCCACGTCCGATCACCGATCGACGCAACCGGCCGAGAACCGACCAGCGACGCCACAACATCGAGTGGGTCGTCGGTCTCGCCCCAGGCGTGGATCGAGAACAGGTCACCCCGCTCGACCACCCGCGGGGCCTCGAGGCGCGGGACGACCAGCGTGGCCGGCCCATCGGCGGGCACCACGAGCATCGTGAGTCGCTCGAGCGGCATCGCCTCGTACCCGATCAGCCACGGCAGATCGGCGCCCACCGACAACAGGAACACATCCACCTCCTGAACGGCCATGGCGGCGCGTACTCGAGCCATGCGGGCGGCGTGCATGGCGGTCAGGATACCGGTGGCCCCTCCCGGCGGCGAAGCCCGGGTGCGCCACCGAGCCCATTAGTGACCTCTGACCCTGGCGCGGGGGCGAACCTGGGACTACACCACTCCCATGGCATCCCCCCAGCAGTGCACCATCCACGGCCACGAGGTCAGCTACCGGCTGGCCGGCGACCCCGAAGCCGAGACCATTCTCCTGATCCACGGCATGGCCGGCAGTTCACGCACCTGGCGTGAGGTCATGCCCACACTGGCCCGCACGCACCAGGTGCTCGCCCCCGACCTGCTCGGTCACGGCGAATCGGCCAAGCCGATGGGCGACTACTCGCTCGGGTCCCACGCCAGCGGGCTTCGCGACCTCATGACCCGACTCGACATCGAGCGGGCCACCATCGTCGGCCAGTCCCTCGGCGGCGGGGTGGCCCTGCAACTCGCCTACCAGCATCCTGAGCTCTGCGAGCGCCTGGTCCTGGTGTCGAGCGGAGGCCTGGGCCGCGAGGTCAGCTGGATGCTGCGGCTGCTGTCGCTGCCGGGTAGCGAGCTCATCCTGCCCCTGATCGCCCCGGGCATCGTCCGCGACCGCGGCAACGCCGTCAGCTCCTGGGTCCACGACCGGGGCATCCGGGCCGGACGCATCGGCGAGATGTGGCGGGCCTATGCGTCGCTCGCCGAGCCCGAGAGCCGCCTGGCGTTCATCCGCACCCTGCGAGCCGTCGTCGATCTCGGCGGCCAGACCGTGAGCGCCGCCGACCGTCTCTACCTGGCCGGCGCCGTACCCACGCTCATCGTTTGGGGCGACGACGATGCCATCATCCCGGTCGCCCACGCCTACTCGGCCCACGAGGCCATGCCCGGAAGCCGCCTCGAGGTGTTCCCGGGCATCGGCCACTTCCCCCAGACCGAGGCACCTGACGCCTTCATCGGGGTACTCGAGGACTTCATCGCGACCACCGACGCCGCCGACGCCCGGTGGGACCAGTTCCGAGTGCTCCTGGCCCAGGGCGCATCCTGACCGATCCGATCCCGAACCACCTCGAGCCATTCCGGGGCCTGAGGAATCAGACGCCGGCGAGCCCGTCGATGCTCTCGCGATTCTTCTCGGCATGGTACGCGTCGACGCCCTCGGGGCCCTTGCGTTCGGCCCATTCGGCCAGCGTCTCGCGCTCGCCCTCGAAGGTCATGAACGGCACCGCATAGCCACACGAGCTCTGGATGCGGTCGAGCCGACACCGGATGATCGACCGCACGCCGGGCACCGGCGCGAAGCGGGCGAAGAGTGCGTCGAACTCGAGCGCACCCGGCCGCACCACCTCACCCTGCCCGAACAACCGCACGATGCGCGGCGGACCATCGAAGCCACAGAACATGAAGGTGAGGCGGCCGTTGTCGCGCAGGTGGGCGATCGTCTCGACGCCGCTGCCGGTCAGGTCGAGATAGGCGACGGTCTGATCGTCGAGGACCCGAAAGGTGTCGTACCCCTTGGGGGACAGGTTCACGTGCCCCTCGTCGCCCGACGGCGCGCTGGCGACGAAGAAGAGGTGCTGCTCACCGATCCAGTCGGTGAGGGTGTCGTCGAGTCGGTCATGGGTGCGGGCCATCGACCGAGTGTGTCAGACCGGTCAGCCGAGGGCCGCCGCCTGCTTGGCGTGGTAGCTCGAACGGGTCAGCGGGCCGGCCTCGACGTGGCGCAACCCGAGGGCCTCGCCCACGACCTTGAGCCGATCGAACTCGTCGGGGGTCCACCACCGGGCGATCGGGAGATGGTTGCCGGTCGGCCGCAGGTACTGCCCGATGGTCACGATCTCGACCCCCACCCCGGCCAGGTCGGCGAGGGTGGCCTCGACCTCGGCCTCATCCTCGCCCAGCCCCACGATGATGCCGGACTTGGTGGTGAGGCCGGCGGCCCGGGCCCGGGCCAGCACGGCCAGGCTGCGGGCGTACGACGCCGAGGGGCGCACGGCGCGCTGCAGGCGGGCCACCGTCTCGATGTTGTGGTTGAGGACGTCGGGACGGGCATCGAAGATCTGCTGCAGGGCGTCGGGGTCACCCTTGCAGTCGGAGATGAGCACCTCGACGAGAGTGCCCGGCGAGCGTCGACGGATGGCCCGGATGCTCTCGGCGAAACCGGCTGCTCCCCCGTCGGCCAGATCGTCTCGGGCGACCGCCGTGAGCACGGCGAACTCGAGGCCCATACGGGCCACCGCCTCGGCCACCCGCTCGGGCTCGTCAGGGTCGACCGGCTCGGGATGGCTCGTGTCGACCAGGCAGAAGCCGCACGCCCGGGTGCAACGCTCACCGTTGAGCATGAAGGTGGCGGTGCCATCGGCCCAGCACTCGGAGATGTTGGGACACCCGGCTTCCTGGCACACGGTGACGAGGCCGAGGTCCCGGATGGTGCGGTCGAGCCGCCGGTAGTCGGCGCCCAGGCGCACCGGCGCCCGCATCCACGACGGCTTGCGCTCACCGATGGCGAGACCCTCACTGACGCCGGCCTCGGTCAGCCGAGCCCGCCGGCGGGCCGTCGTGTCGATGCTGACCGATACCGGGCCAATCGACGCCCAATCGGTCGAGACCCGTGATCGGGCCGGATCGCCGGGTCCCTCACCGCGGGTGAAGGCCGACAGGTCGTCGGGATGGTGACGCCACACGACGTCCTGGCGCTCGGCATCGCCGTCGGGAGCCCAACGTTCGACGGCCCGCCGCGCCATGGCATCGACCACCTGGCGCATGGTCACGTCGATGCCCTCGGCGGCGAGCGATGTCACCGCCTTGTCGGCGATCCCGCAGGGAACGATGTGATCGAAGTAGCTCAGATCGGGATCGACGTTCAGGGCGAAGCCGTGCATCGACCGGCCACGACTGAGGCGCACCCCGACCGCGGCGATCTTGCGGGGACGATCACCGGACGGGTCGACCCACACACCGGGGAAGCCATGCAGGCGGCCGCCATCAGCCAGACCGAGATCGGCGAGGACCTCGATGACGAGATCCTCGACGTCGGTGACATAGGCCACGGTGTCGGCCATGCCGCCGCCCCGCCTTCCCGGCACCGACCGGATCGGATAGCCGACGAGCTGCCCGGGACCGTGATAGGTGACGTCGCCACCCCGGTCGGCCCGCACGAGGTCGGCGCCCACGTCGGCCGGATCCACGAGCACGTTGGTCAGGTCGGCGCGCACGCCGAGCGTGTAGACGTGGGGGTGTTCGAGCAGCAGCAGCCAGTCGTCGGACCGAGCCGCGAAGAGCCCCTGCTGCAGCGTGTGGCCGTCGCGGTACGGCACCGGGCCGAGCCACCGCACGCGCAATGTCATGCGAGCTCGGCCTGCCAGTCGCGGGTCTCGATGATGGTTCGGACCTCGCGCAGGAAGGCGGCCGCGTAGGCGCCGTCGAACGCCCGGTGATCCCAGCTCATCGCCAGCACGCCGACCGAGTGGACGGCGATGGCCTCGGTGCCGTCGGCGGCGGTCACGACCACGGGCTTCCTCGTGACGGCGTCGGTCGACAGGATCGCCACCTGCGGCTGGTTGATCACCGGGATGACCATGAACGTGCCGAACGGGCCCGAGTTCGAGAGGGTGAACGTGCCTCCGCTGATGTCGTCGGCCGACAACTTCTTGGTGCGCGCCCGAGCGGCGAGGTCGTGGATGTCACGGGCGATCGCCCGGAAGCGCTTGTCGTCGGCTTCGTGGATCACCGGAGCGAGCAGCCCCTCGAAGTCGAGGTCGACGGCGATGGCCAGGTTGACGTAGTTGTGCACGATCAGCTCGCCCTCACCCATCGAGGCATTCATGTGCGGGAAGTCACGCAGGGCATCGATGACGGCCCGCGAGATGAACGGCAGGTAGGTGAGACTGAAGCCCTCGTCGGCCAGCCATGCGGCCTTGTGCTCGCGACGAACCCGCTCGACGTTCTCGAAGTCGACCTCGACGGCGGTCATGGCGTGAGGCGCGGTGGCCTTCGACATCACCATGTGATCGCCGGTGATGCGACGCATGTTGTTGAGCTTCTCGACCGTGTCGCCGGTACCCGAGCTCGGCGCCGGGCCCTGGGGTCGGGCGGCGGCAGGAACGCCGGCCTCAACCACCCGCTCGACATCGGCCCGGGTGATGCGCCCGCCGATGCCGGTGCCGGTGATCTGAGCCGGGTCGAGCCCGTTGTCGTTGATGAGCTTGCGCACGAGCGGCGACAACACGGCGCCGGAGGCGGTACCGGCCGATTCCGCGGAGGCGGGTGGCGCGTCAGGGGCCGCGGGAGCCGCTGGCGGTTGGCTGGGTGGGGTGGGCACCTGAGTGGGCGCCGCGGCGACCGGAGCCGCGGTGGACACCGTCGGGGCCTCGTCGGCGACGACGGCGAGCACCGTGCCCACGTCGACAGTCTCGCCCTCGGGCACCCGGATCTCGGTCACGTAGCCGGCGACGGGCGACGGCACCTCGGAATCGACCTTGTCGGTCGACACCTCGAAGAGCACCTCGTCCTCGGCGATGAGGTCACCGACATTCTTGAACCACTTCGTGATAGTTCCCTCGGTGACCGTCTCGCCGAGCTGCGGCATTTCGATGTCGGCCATGATGGCGGGTCTCCTCGACGGATCGGGCGGGTGGCTCAGCCGTGCAGGGAACGGCCCGTGAGGGCGAGCACGCTCTCGCCGAACAGCTCGCTGAGGGTGGGGTGGGGCTGGATGAACTGCGCGACCTCGTCGACCGTCGCGCCCCAGTTCACGGCCAGGTAGCCCTGACCGAGTTGCTCGGTGACCCACGGCCCGACCATGTGCACGCCGATGATCTGACCGGCGTTGCCGGCGGCGTCGGCCCTGGCGATGATCTTCACCATGCCGTCGGGCTCGCCGATGATCAGGGCCCGGCCGTTGCCCATATAGCGATGGGCCGACACCTTGACCTCGATGCCGGCCGCCGTGGCCGACTGCTCGCTCATCCCGGCGAAGGCGACCTCGGGAAAGCAGTAGATGCACCAGGGCACGTTGGCGTAGTCGACGCCGACGGGGCTCTCCCCGAGGATGTCCTTGACCACGGTGATGCCCTCGATGAACCCGATGTGGGCGAGCGCCGGAGTCGCAATCACATCGCCGACGGCGTAGACCCCGGGCTCAGGGGTGCGGCACAGGTGGTCGACCTCGACGAAGCCCCGTTCGTCGATCACGACCGCGGTGCCGGCGTCGAGCACGCCTTCGGTGAACGGCCGGCGCCCGACCGACACCACGACGAGATCGACGTCGAGCGTCTCGCCCTCGCCGAACCTGACGGTGGTGCCCTTCTTCTTGCGGGGCTCGTGACCGGTGACGGCCACGCCGGTGCGCACGTCGATGTCGCGTTTGGAGAACTGACGACGCACGATCTTGGTGATGTCGTCGTCACACCCCGGCAGGATCTTGGGCAGGGCCTCGAGAACGGTCACCTTGGTGCCGAGATCGGCCATCATCGAGGCGAACTCACACCCGATGGCACCGCCACCGATGACTGCCGCGGTGGCCGGAAGGGGCTGCAGCGAGAGCAGCTCGTCGGACGTGACGACCAACCGACCATCGACGTCGAAGCCGGGAATCGTGCGCGGCACCGAGCCGGTGGCGACCACGACGGCGTCGCCGAAGAGCTCGACATCACCCGACGCTCCCCCGCTGACCTTGACCACATGATCGGGGCCCAAGGTGCCGAAGCCGTCGTAGACGGTGACCTTGCGTCGCTTCAACAAGGTGCCGAGACCGCCGACCAACTGCTCGACCACCTGCTGCTTGCGCGCCTGCACGGCACCGAAATCGACCGTGGGCGCCGACGTCGAGATGCCGAACTCGGCGGCACCCGCCACGGCCCGGAAGACCGAGGCCGTCTCGAGCAGCTCCTTGGCCGGGATGCACCCCAGGTTGAGGCAGGTGCCCCCGAGCTTGCCCTTCTCGATCAGGGCGATCTTGAGCCCGGCGGCGGCACCGTAGAGCGCGGTCGCATACCCACCGGGACCACCACCGATGACGACGACATCGAACGTCTCAGCCGTGGGAACCACCTCCGTGATCGAATCGGTCCGAATTGGATCGAATTGGATGGGATCGGATCGGATCGGGGCCGCCAGTCGCGACGACCGATCGCTGAGCCTATCGGGCACTTCTGCCGGCCCCGACCGGCGGCTACTGCTGTTGCTGCTGGTGCTGGTGCTGCGTGCGGGCCTCGACGTCACGAGCCTGCTGCTGACGGGCCAGCTCGTTGAGCTGCAGCGGATCGCGTCGACGTTCCCCGGGCGGGGGGCTGTCACTCGCCCGCACCCGCCGGATCTCGACGTGAGGATCGACCGACGGGGCCGCCCCACCGGAGAAGACCCCGCGGAGAGGCTGCACGTCGTCGTAGTCGCGACCGTGGCCGATCTTGACGTGCCGGTCCCCGACCTCCTGTTGATTCGTCGGATCGAGGGCGAGCCAGCCGAAGCCGGGCACCGACGCCTCGAACCAGGCGTGGGTCTGCACGTTGACCACGTCGACGTCGTCGACGTCGGTACCCGTGCTGTCGTCGCGGGTGAACAGGTAGCCCGACACGTACCGCGCGGGAATGCCCTGGCTGCGACAGAGGGCAACGGCCAGATGGGCGAAGTCCTGGCAGACGCCCTTCCCCTGAGCGAGGACGTCCTCGACCGGAATGCCCACATCAGTAGCGCCCCGGGCGTAGGTCAGCCGGGCACCGGTGACCCGGTGCAGGGCCAGCACCAGGCTGACGACATCATCGCCGATGAGATCCCGCTGGCGGGCCGCTTCGGTGGCGATCCCCTCGGCCCAGTCGGTGTGCGGCGACGGCTGGAGATACTCGTGATGGGCATCGAGGTAGGCCGGATCGCGCAGGGAATCGAGATGGGGCGCCACGGTCACCTGCGGACGCAGGAACGTCTCGACCGAAGCCTCGGCCGTCACCTCGATCGCCACGTGCGGCAGGCGCACGCCGAAGCTGTCGACCCGGGTGCCCCAGTAGTCGGTGAACGAATAGACCCTGGCGCTCGGCGCCACATACACGCGATAGGCGATGAGCTCCTGTTGCTCGTCGCTCGCCGGGCAGGCCCGCAGCTCGTTCTGCGACTCGCGCACCAGGTTCTCGTAGGTGAACGCCGTGCGGTAGCGGATGTCGAGTCTCACGGGCGCCCGCCCTCCCCCGGCATCAGGTGCACGCTGTGCAGGTCGAACTCGCGCGAGTTGGAGAAGTACTGGGTGGCCACCGAGGCGGCAACCTGACGGATGCCCTCCTCGACCACCCACAGCTCCTCGCCGAGATCGCCCTGCATGAGCTCGCGCACATCGGCGAACTCGAGGCCGGCGCGAACCCGGCCGAGCTGCCGGAGCGGCCGGGTGAGCTCGCCATCCGGCGCCAGCCGGGCCAGGGCGTTCTCGGCGGTGCGCAGCGAGAACAGCACGCTTCGGGGAAAGGTACGCGACAGCAACAGGAACTCGACCACGTCAGCCGGGTCCATCGAGGCCCGATAGGTGCGCCGGTAGGCCTCGAGTCCAGATGCCGATCGCAGGGTGCCCATCCACTGATGGAAGGCCGACGGCGAGAGTTGGCGGTAGCGGGCCGAGAGCAGGCGGCACGACATCTCGGCGCGCTCGAGATTCCAGCCGAGCACGAAGAATCGCCAGCCCTCGTCGCGCGACATCGTCTCGGCGGCGACGCCGGCCACGGTCTGGCATTGGCGTCGCACCATGCCGTAGAGCTCGTGGGGTTGGAACTCGAGGTCGGCCCGCAGGTTGCGCGCCCGCAACTCGAGGCAGAACGAGTTGAGCGTCTCCCACAGTTCGGTCGAGAGCTGCTCGCGTACGGTGCGGGCGTTCTCGCGGGCCTGTCCGACCGCCGACAGGATCGATCCGGCGTTCGTGGTGTCGAGCACCAGGAACTCGCACACGGCAGTCGCGGTGAGGGGGCGGCCGGTCTTGGCGTAGACGCCGTCGAGCCGCAGGGCGGCGAGCACGTCGTTCCAGGCCAGAGCCTCCTCGTCCGGGGTGGTCTCGAGCATGCCGTGGTAGGTCACGTCGAGGAGCCGGGCGGTGTCCTCGGCGCGCTCGAGGTAGCGGCCGCTCCAGAAGAGGCTCTCGGCGTCGCGGGCCAGCATCAGCGCGCCTCGTGGTCGGAGCCGGCGACGTCGTCGCCGTCGCCAGGTGCACCAGCCAGCACCCAGGTGTCCTTCGACCCCCCACCCTGCGATGAGTTCACCACCAGCGATCCCCGCCGCATGGCCACCCGGGTGAGCCCGCCGGGGATGACCTCGATGTCCTCACCCGAGAGCACGAACGGCCGCAGATCGACGTGGCGGCCCTCGACATGATCTTCGACCAGCGACGGATGGCGCGACAGAGCCACGACCTCCTGGGCGATGTAGTTGCGCGGATCTTCGAGTATCTGACGCCGACAGGTCGCCAGGTCCTCGTCTGATGCCGCCGGGCCGATCACGATGCCGTAGCCGCCCGCCTCGGCCACCGGCTTGATGACCAACTGGTCGAGCCGGTCGAGCACCTCGTTGCGCTGGTCGTCATCCCAGAGCAGGTAGGTCGTCACGTTCGGCAGGATCGGTTCCTCGCCCGTGTAGTAGCGGATGAAGTCGGGCACGTAGGCGTACACAGCCTTGTCGTCGGCGACGCCGTTGCCCACGGCGTTGGCGATGGTGACATTGCCGGCCCGCGCCGCCGCCATGAGCCCGGGCACCCCGAGCGTCGAGTCGGTTCGAAACGGCACAGGATCGAGGAAGTCGTCGTCGATGCGCCGGTAGATCACATCGACCCGCTGCAGGCCCTGGGTGGTGCGCATCGACACGACATGGTCGTCGACCACGAGGTCACGCCCCTCGACCAGTTCGACCCCCATCTGCGAGGCGAGGAACACGTGCTCGAAGTAGGCCGAGTTGAAGACGCCGGGCGTGAGCACGACGACGGTGGGTCGGTCGCTCGATGCCGGCGGGGCGACCCGGTGCAGGGCATTGAGCAGCGAGCGACCGTAATGATCGACCGGTCGGACCTGTTGATCGGCGAACACCGAGGGCAGCACGCGGGTCATGGCAACACGATTCTCGATCACGTACGAGATGCCACTCGGGTTTCGGAGGTTGTCCTCGAGCACGCGGTAGGTGCCCTCGCCGTCGCGCACCAGGTCGACGCCGGCAACGAGGCAGCGGGCACCCAGCGGCACGGGGATGCCGAAGGCCTCACGACAGAACCCATCAGACGACTTCACGACCCACGACGGGATGATGCCGTCGTGGATCGCCGCCCCCTCACCGACGTAGAGATCGTCGAGGAACGAGTTGAGGGCACTGACCCGCTGCACCAGGCCGGCCTCGATGTGACTCCACTCGTCGGCGGGCACGATACGCGGCAGCAGGTCCATCGGGAAGGTCCGCTCGATGCCCTCGCCCTCGTCGTAGACGGTGAACGTGATGCCCTGGCTACGGAACGCGGCGTCCCGCAATCGGGTGCGGCGCATCAGGTCGTCGGGGGTGAAGCCGGTCAGCCGGGCCAGCAGCGGCGCGTAGTGGGGGCGGCAGTGACCCTCGGCGTCGAAGACCTCGTCGAAGAAGCCGTCGAGCCGGTAGTCGGTGAACAGCCCGTCGGGGGAACTCATGGCTTCAGCAGCAACTGCAGCGCGAACGCCACGATGAGGGCCAAGCCGCAGAGCAGCGACAGGAAGATCAGTTTGCGGGTACTCACCGTGGGGCTCGCATCGGGGTCGCAGGATAGCTGGCCTACGATCTCGCCCCATGACCGACAAGCCCGCCTCCGCTCGACCTGACCCCTCTACGGCCACGATGCCCGACAAGCTGGTCGTGGTCGGTCAGGGCTATGTGGGCCTGCCCCTGGCCGTGCGGGCGGTGGAGCAGGGCTTCGACGTCGTCGGCTTCGACGTCGACGAGCACAAGATCAAGCGGCTCGCCGCCGGCGAGTCCCCCGTCGAGGACATATCCAACGGCCGCCTGCACGCCGCCCTGGCCACGGGTCGGTACCGGCCCACCAGCGACCCGGGCGACAACGCCGGGTTCGACTTCGCCGTCATCTCGGTGCCCACTCCCCTCACCGAGGGAGCACCCGACCTCACCTACATCGAGCAGGCGGCCCGGTCGCTGGCCACCGGGATGAAGGCGGGCGCCTGCGTGGTGCTCGAGTCGACGACCTACCCCGGCACGACCGAGGAGCTCGTCCTGCCGATCCTCGAGCAGGGATCGGGCCTCACCGCCGGCACCGACTTCCATCTCGGCTACAGCCCCGAGCGCATCGATCCCGGCAACTCCACGTGGACCTTCGAGACCACCCCTAAGGTGGTGTCGGGCATCAATGCCGATTCGCTGGCCGCCGTCACCGGGCTCTACGACCGGCTCGTCGATCAGACCGTCGCCGTCTCGTCGCCGCGAGAGGCCGAGCTCGCCAAGCTGCTCGAGAAC
>Ga0315273_10004620_pt1 | contig 16891 bp, 43 predicted proteins | sample YL17G02_0_MG_FD_205753 | JGI IMG/M metagenome (GOLD analysis project Ga0315273, IMG submission 205753) | Sediment microbial communities from Yellowstone Lake, YNP, Wyoming, USA - YL17G02_0 | ecosystem: Environmental > Aquatic > Freshwater > Lake > Sediment | place: USA: Wyoming | collected... | reverse complement strand
TTTCTACGATGTCAATTTTTTTCATATGTTTTAAGTTACTGTATGTAATGATCATCGTTTTACCAATACCTCCTGGTTTCTTTCCACGAGATGTAGCAAAAAATTCAAATACTGGTACACATCTTATGCAACCCACAGACTCTGATTGACTTATATTTTTACCTTCCGCATTTTTTGCAGGAATAATCTTCATATATCGTCGATATTTTTTTGTTGGAGTGGTAGTAATTCTACGTCTTGGTATAACAGCTCTTTGGGGAGGTGTATCTGAAATAATTTTATAAATAATACCCCCTGTTTGACTTCCTGTGTTTCTCTTGTTGTCAAACGTTATAAGATCGTTAAGTTTAAAGCCAAAATTTGAAAGCCTTAGGTTATAAAAAGAATTTGGATATGTGATTGGGGGCATGATATATTTTAATACTCTTATTCGTGTTGTTCAGGTGTCATTCCTTTTGAAGATGCAATATCCTTGATGATATTTCCAAGCTCCATGTATTTTGTTCCAAGAAGAACAATATCGACCTTTTTTAGACGTTCAAGATCGTTATAAGAAATAATAATTGTTTTATTTTTTCCGGTGGGATTTTTGCCTTTACGAGTTGCAAAGAATTCAAACAATGGTTTAATTCTAACAAATCCTATAATAGAAGCAACCATGATTTTGTTGCCATTCACATCCCACGCGCCAAAAATAGTTTTTTTTACATCACACCATTTGTAATTATTTGTACGATATTCAAATTGTTTTTCTTTAACGATAACATTTCTTGATGTCGTTGCACCTATAACAGGCTCTTGATCTTCAGTGATTTTGAATAACACACCGCCTGTTGATTCTTTATCGCTTGAATATAAGACAACGTCACCAATTTTTAAATTTACGTCTGATAAATGTTTGTTATTTGTTACCATTGATGTACTCATCATAGAAGATAAGTCCTGAAGGTAAGGACATTGGTTGAATCGAAATGACGTTATAAGCTTGTGGAGGAAATATTGTGATGTCGACCCCAGCTTCAGGAGTTATAGTCCATAATACTGTTATTTGGGTTTTTGTTACACCAACAATAATCCCACGTGATTTTGGTGCCCGGATAAAATGTACCTCTACCCCAGGACTTAGTTTAACTCCTTCAACTAATGAAATGATTCTTTCATAAGGTGATATCAATATTTGATATGTTCTAAGCATTTATTCCAAAGAAATACAATTTGATAAAAGTTGTACACAATCATTGACTGTGATGACACGACCATCAACTAATAATGTTGTTCTCCATGAATATGGTACAAAACCAAACTTAGAAGAATGTGATGGAATAATTGAATGTGAAATTATAAAACCTAAAGGTTTTTTTCTATAGAGGATGTCTATTTCAAAATTGGTTGTAAAAATAGTTCCTGGAGGAAATTTCACATGAATTTGATTAATCTCTTTTTCAGTCGGTGCTTTCGCTCGCATCATCTGTTACATTTCTTTACATTTTATCAAACCATACTATAACACAAGCTGGTTATTGATTAAAGCATCAGCTGGACACCACCATACTCCCCTATCATTTGTTATGACGACATATCCATGATTGTCAATAACTGCAATAATGAATACAATAACATTTGTGAGCGGTTTGATACCTGCGGCAAATCTACCAAGACCATCAGGTGGCCATGACATCATTGATGAACCATATTGATATATTGCTAGGTCACCCGGAACAAACGAACCCGATAACATACAAATACGTATCTAACATGGTGAGGTCTTTCAAAGTTCAATTGTGATGTAATTTATCATAGAGGGATTATATGTTGAATATTGAACCTCAATGACTTTTTTATGTGATGTGGGTTGTATAAAACAATTTGTCTTAAAACCAATTATTTTCCCGTGATCACGAAAAGGTGTCATAATATTTTCGATTAAAGCTTCATAATAATCATTTGTAATATTATTAGGACGTCCAATCAAAATAGTCGATAGCGATTTTTTCAAATGTGATCTGATTTTACGATCAAATGAATCAATTGGTTTATTTGACCATAAAACTTGAATATATGAATTCTCATCGCTAGAAATTACTACACCAATTGATTCATCATCGTCAATGTGACTAACCAAACACCCAGGTTCTTGAATTGGAATATCACTATCAATAGAAACAAGAACGAATTTGATATACCATTTCATAAAATTATAATTTAACTCTAAAATAGAGATTTACCATGCGATTCAGATTCGAATACTTCCATAAACTTAAATGACCTTTTTTATTCAAAAGACCTAACATCATTTTATAATTCGGCGATTCTGAATTAAAAATAATAGATAAACACAACATAGGTAAATCGTCACTGAACAAAATGACATCACCTGGCATTATATCTTTGATAGGAATTAACAATTGATTCATCGTCCCATCAATCGACTAAATCCTGACAAGACTTTTGTTGTGAATGGCTGTTTCAACGTTTGAACCACAAGAGATGCCTTGAATGTGTTCAAGTGGATCTCAGTCACAACACTGATGCCACCGTCTGCATCCCTTTGATATCCACCGGCGAGATCCCAACAGATCGGAATCCTAAGTTCATCTGCAATTTTGAACATCGTCAGATCCCGTTCATAAAGCCCGTGTGTGCTTAGAACGCCGCCCAAAGGATCGTACTCATGGGCATCGGCGCCGGCCTGGTACAGGATCACGTCGGGTTTGAACTGCTTCAGGTCACCCCTGAGCGACTTCATCTTCTCAAGGTATGCATCGGCATCGAGTGGAGAATGAAAGTCATGACCGAAACTATAATGAAAAATGGAGTTTGTTACACCAAGCTTCGTAATGATGTTATCGGTGCCATTTCCATAATGATAATCAGCGTCAATAATTGCGATCTTGGATGCCTCAAGATTCTTGAGTAGCACCATTGCCGTGACCATAAGTCCATTGAACGTGCAAAAACCCTCTTCGTTGGCGTAACCGGCGTGGTGAAAACCAGAAACTAACGCAGCACATGGTCCCCGACCATATAGAGCCGCCCTTGCTGCCCCCAACATGGCACCAGAAGTATAAGGCAAAGACCGTGATACATCCAGTGACTTATTTCCAAAACCGTTTTCTCGGGCACCTGAGAGGATATCTCGAACAAATTCAGGATCATGAGCGAGATTAAAGTCATCAACAGTAACTGGATGTGGCTCAATGAATGAAACTGGTATGTTATTTGAAATCAATGCATTTGCAATGAATTCTGGTTTCACTGATGACGGTGAAATATGCGCACCAATGTGTGCCACAATATCACTTGAATAAAAAGTCAAGATCGGTTTGATCATAATTTATCATACCACAATATGAGTGAAACTTTCACAACTTTTCAAACAAATCGCCCCAAATCCAACCTATATGTTGATTGCATATGATATAAAAAACGTTGGTTTTATGATCAATACTAAGTTTAGCAATTATTAAACATGTAAGACCCATAGCATTCTGGATGCTAGCAGAAGGAGTCATCGCCCATTGTGTATCATAAAAAACAACATATTCAGACACGACTTGGGCTAAATCACCAGGTTTCATTTTTTCTTTCTATTTGATTGATAACGAAGTGTTAATAATTCATAATTGTCCTCAAAAAATAAATTTGATGAAATAATACCTGAAACAATCCAAGTAAGTTTTCTTCCTTTTATTATTGTCGTTGTTGTCATTGTTGTCGTTGCAATTACGAAATCAATTACTTCATTTGAAATAATCATTGCGAAAATATACACATATCTAGACATCATAACAACATCACCAGGGACGATTTTTGTAACACGTTTGTGATGCACTTTTGCATCTAAAGATTTGAATTCTTCTTTTGTAAGTTCAAACATGTTAACGTTTTAAAATTGTCAACTTTGTCGTAGAACAAATATCACTTTTGTGCAATCCTTGTAATGTGAGAAAAGTGATTTCGCTGATGAGATAATGTGGAAAATCACTTTTTGACCCTGTGTCACAGTGATAATGATGAACATCATTATGTTCTCTTGAAATATGATTACACGTAATAACAAGTGACCACAATTTGTGGTTACACTTTTTACTACATTTGTGGTTATGTGAATGTCCCACAGTACCAACGACGACGTCGCCAGGTATTAATTGTGAAACTTTCACAACTACAAAATCTTTATATTGTTGGGTCATATGTTAATTCACCATTAATAACAAAATTAGGACCAGAGCCTAACGTAATATTGCAATGACCATCAAAATATGACCAATAAACTTTATTCATTCCCCATTTTATATGTCGAAAATCAACAAATGTGATTATTTTTGTTCCTAAATGATCACAAAAAACCATTCCTGGTTTTAATTCAATCGCTTTAATTTTCACTTCTTCACACCGGTGACAACAAACTCTATTTCTTTTTCAAGTTCATCGGCCAATAATCTAAGTTTAGCTGGCGTGATTTGTATACCAACGACTATTGACGCTAAATTGGAATATGATTGTAGAGATATTTCATGAACAAGTGTGATTTCTTGTTTTTTTGGATTCGTAAGATCAACAGTTATATCAGTCACAAATGATAACTCTTCACCATTATTATCAATAGGATTAAATATAAATTTATGGTGTCCACGATGCATACGGAGTGTCGTTTCATTTTCTAGTTCATTACTTTTTTTCATTTTTACCAACGAAAGAAAAACGTCTATTATGATTGAAATAGGACCAGCTGCAATCATTCATCAATTGGACATATGATTGTCTTTGCAAAATAAGTCACGATTCTATAATCAAAGCTCCAGGCGCAATTAACAAGCAAGACAACACCTTCATTCGGGTAACTATATCTTAAACCTTTTGCCATATCATGTACATAATGACCCAAAACAAGACATGGAAAAATTGGATCATGCCAACGTAACTTAGAATTTTCATAAACATCGATAGGCGTTACATGTCTATCGATAAAAATCCAACCAATTTGTCTAAAATAAGGTGAACCATTCATGGTTGTGCACACACTCATTCCCGGAGCAAGATATACAAGATCACCAGGATAAACCTTAGAAATAGAAATTTCTTTCATTTAACAAAGGTACCTTAATGAATTTGGAGAAATTTCAATAAATAATTCACCGTATTTCTTTGTAGCACAAAGAATAAGTACGGTAGGAAGTTCCCAACCATTAACTTTGACGTTTGAACTCAAAACAATCGCAAGCGTTTCTTTTTCAAAGATAAAGAAAGTATCTTCACGTCCGAATATAGAGCCTGAACATGTTGGTATAATGCAAACAAACGATCCGGGTGGAAATGTAAGTGGCGTATTCATTTAATACATTTCAAATAATACATTTCAAATTAAATCGCTCAACTTCAACTACGATCATAGAAGATTCTTTAGACAAAATAGCAAGTACACCATAATGAAGTTGTCTATTTGGAAAATTGGAGGCAATTATCATCATAATTGTGTTAACTTTAATGGGTGTTGCAACACCCAGGGTGTTATATCCAAAGGTTTCATAGTGTATAACCCTAACAAGATCGCCCGGGGACAACAAACCATTCGTCATATGATGAGCCTTAAATTATAGTAAGCCATTTCAACAACTGTCCCGCCTGCGCTGGAAAGAATAAGTAAACAATTGGGTGTTGATAAAGTTTCGCCATTAGCTAAAACCAAAATAATCGTGTTTTGCTTAATATGACATAAGGCCTTACGATTCAATAAACCAAAACTGTCATCAACAACAATTGCTAATGAACCAGGTAAATAAGAAATTTTCTTATTTTCATAAGGGATATCATTCAATGATCTTCTTAATATTTTTATGATATATTTCCATAATTTTGTTATTGCAAAGAACAATAACGTAACCACAAATTGAATAATTGATAATCATAACAATTATGTTTGGTTCAATGTTAATTTCTTTTTCATATTGCCCATGAATAAAGCCGGCCCGGCGTGGTTCAACACGGGCTAACATCCCAGGAAGAAAAGAAGTCATTCGATTTTCCTAAGATCATAATGATATATTTCAATAATATTATCATTACAAAGAGCAATAAGATAATTAAGAGTTACTGAATTACCGATAATCATCATAAGCGTGTTTTTCTTAATACGAAAAACATCGTTATTATCATGAATAAAACTATATGCATTCATTGATTCAACAATGGCTAATGATCCCGGCAAAAGATAAGGTTTAAAAGAAGTCATTCGATTTTCATTAAACCTTTATAATGAACTCCAAAAAGTCGTCCATTATAAAAAGCGAGAACATAATTACTATGAAAATCACCATGATAATTGTTGCTTATAACAAGCATAAGTGAATTTTGTTCAATACGTGTATCAAGCACACTGCCAACATAAGCCCAAGTACCGCCACGAGGCACTTTAACATAATCTACTGGTTTAAATGGATTTAAAAAGTCTGATAACATGAAAAATCTTACTTAATTTCTTTAAGATAGCCAGAGAAAACATAACCCATCAAAATGGGTTCTCCAGTGAAAAGAACGTAATAATATTTAAAAAAATTTTCATTTGTTTGAATATCACCGATGATCATAACAATCGTATGTTCAACAACATGTAGGTTTTTTAAGTTACCACCTGAAAAATAAAATGCAGTTGCACCATAACGATTACTTACACTTGCTAACATCCCAGGAAGAAGTCTTTTTCCTGGTCTAGGAAGAAGTTTATTCATTTGATTTCCACTAAAGTTACATGGTGCATGTCAACAAGACCATTAGCCCAAAGAACAAGTAAGTGATTTTCAAATTTACACTCGCCTTCGCCTATGATCATAACAAGTTCACCATATGGAACTGCGGCACCCAACAACCGCACCCTTGCTAACATCCCAGGAAGAAAAGAATGAGAAGTTCTCATTTAATAACCTTAAGGCTATGAAATTCAATTTCAACAATGCCTGCGTGACAAAAAATTAGCACTTCGCCTGGCCATTTGTTTAGAAAGTCTCGAGTGCTTATAACTATTGCAACGCTATTTTGTTTTAGGATATGACTTTTTGGCTCACCTGGTGAATAACCTAATGCGCCTTTTCTATCGACACAAACCAACATTCCAGGAAGAAGATTATTATTCATTTAAAGCCTGAAGGTAATCATCAATAATCTCAACGATTCCTTTTTGAGATAGAACGAGCACAAAATTTGATCTTGGGCTATTCGAGGCGTACATGTTACTAATGATCATAACAATCGTATATTGATATACATAAACATCAGCTGAATTATTCACAAGTGCCCAAGTACCACCTGGTTGCACATAGGCTAATGATCCTGGCAAAAGACGAGGCTTTATTGTCAAGTGATTCAGTTAACCTTTACAAGATTATTTTGTATCATCTCAACAACGCCTTGATGACATAACACGAGACAACAATTTGGACGCCAATTTGGACTAATAATCATCATGATTGTGTATTCGGAAATAAAAATATAATTGATTCCTGTATAAACAAAGACACCCACTCCTCGTACATGAGTCATTTCACCCGGAAGAAATTGTGTCACTTTTACATCAAGCATAATGTAGTCCCAAAATATGATTCAGGAATTTCAACAATGAAAGGAGCATTTTCTTTACAACAAAGAACAGTCAAGGGATAACATTTTAATTTATTGCTCCATCGACCTGAGGCCAAAACAAGAACAATAGTTTTTGCTTTAATAACGATCGTATTTATTGAGTTTATATCATCAGATGTATACGCCCAATAAGTGTAGGCTAAATAAACCAATGATCCAGGTTGATGAAAAACGGGAGACTTCATTCTAGGGTCTCAAGAAAATGTAAATTAATCTCAACAACACGCGGGGGACTTATTCCAAGACATAAAGCAAGTACAGTACGTTTCTGTATTTGAGGATAATAAGCTAAAGCTAAAATTAAAACAAGAATATCACTGTAACCAAGACTATCAAGGTCCAAAGCATCGGGTCTCCAAAGACTAGGAAGCTTTCCACGAGCCATCATACCGGGATAAAATATCGTTTCTTTCATATGGGAATCTTGTTAAGATAATCTAGAGGAATCTCAATAACGTTTGATGTTGAAGAAAGAACCATGGCATAATAGCGTTCACCTCTAGAATTTAATTCTAAGTGTCCTATTTCTTTTACTACTGATAAAACAAGAACAAGAGCACCTTCTTGAAGAAAAACTCCCATTGATTTTCCCATTGAGGGCATTGGACCCCACCAATCATATGCTGCAGTAGCGAGCATTCCCGGAGCGAGATAGATGCGTGGTTGATGAAAAACGGGAGACTTCATTCTAGAATCTGAAGATAATCTATGGGAAGATCAATCATATGAGATTGGCGGGACAAAGAATAAAAAAGCGTAGCATAATTGTCTTTCACCGACAAAACAAGAACAAGAGTATTATTAGCAAGATATGAGTTTTCAAGAAAAACTCCTGATGCTTTTGTTTTTTTCGTTATAAACGTAGGACCCCAGTCATACTTTGTACAAGCAAGCATTCCAGGTAGAACTTGTCGGGAAGAAACGGGAGACTTCATTCTAGAATACCAAGATAGTCACTGTTAATCTCAACAACACAATTATTGCAAAGACAAAGAACATAGTCTATCCAGGTCTGGTTCGGATAATCAGCATGGGATATGATCAAAATAATCCAACTGTCATCAATAATGAATTGTTTAACTCCATGACGAAATGACCAAACATTAAATGTATCTCGTCTGGTTGGAATGTAAGCCAGAGTTCCAGGAAGAAAAAATTTCATTCTAAAAACTTAGAAGTCATATAAAAATGACTCAGGAATCTCAACGATATATGAATTATACTCTAGACCAAGACAAATACAAATAGCATATCTTGATGTTAGTCTAGTAGATTCTATCTTAGTGGCTAGTACAAGAACAAGGACACCTTGCTTAATATAAACCATACTGTTATCAAAAATATTAGGTACCCAGTGACTGTACAACATTACAACTAACGATCCAGGATGAAGACAGGTGGACACTTTGACTACTGGTTTGAGGACAGAGTCCAGCAAAGGTGTTTTGATTGTAGAATTAAATAACGTTGTCATGAGATCTCATGAGGAAAATCATAATGAATCATGGGCTGGTAACGACGTGAGGCTTAGCTCGTGTTACGTTGTGATACATTGTAATACACTGCTCGTGTTAAACTCTGTGAATCTCTGTTATCCAATTCCATGCTAAACGCGTTCCATTTTCATTGCTCACGATAAAAATAACAATTACTCTGGTGCGATCCCGAGGTTTGGAGGCCCTAGGTCCTCCTATTACACCAATGCATAGACAAATGTCGTGCCCATGAAAAACTCTTCCTTCAAATAATCCTATATTTGTTGACCATTCTTGTGCAAATTTGACTTCTACCAAGTCTCCAGGATTGATCACGGTCTGCTTCTTGCCTTAATGTAATCCCACAACAGAAATGGACACAATATCAGGTAGTACACGCCCGCAACTGGGATCAATAGCAAGACAACAAGAGCATCTGCAATAATCATTTGTCTCTCATTTTTCGATTGAGCATTGCTGAAAGGATCACAGTCTCGGCTAATCTAGTGAGTATGATTATCATGTAAACTAAACTCCAAAGAGCAACCAATGGGACACCAACAACAATCAATACAGGCCACAATGGTGCAAGAATCCCTGATACTCCAGTAATCAAGAATGCCATCTCATATGTTTCAAGCTTATGAAGATCCTTTGTCTTGAGAAGATAAACACTCCCTGCTATTGCAAACAATATGAATGATATGATGGTTGCTGTTAAGCTGGTTACCTGAATAAAGATGTTATTCAACATTGATCACCTCTTCATCTTCTTTGCTTGCTTTTGCTTCTTGATTTCCATCTTTGCCTTCTTTTCCGCCTGGATCTCAGCCTTGGGTCGGTTCTTGGTTCCCTTTGGCCGGCCCCGGCCCCCTGACTTCACAACTGCGATATTTCCTGTTATGGGGGTCTTTTCTTTTGCAGACTCCTTGGCCATCAGCTTCTTTGCTCCCTCAGTAAAGGGATTGCCTTTGAGGGGACAAAGAAAGACTTTCTGGTGAGGAGACTTAAAAGACACGGCAGAATTATGACCAAGCTCATCATTGAGACAAGTGATTAGACCTGACTCATCGTCTATGGCAACAACCCGATAAATAACGGTGTCTAGCCAAGGAGTTCCCTCTAGGAAAGAACAGTTCCTCTCAACGATGATCTTGTCTCCCGGCCCGAACAGTGGAACAATATCGCCTTCGTCAGTGGTTATGGTTCCCGGCTTCAGGTGATCAACATCGGGTTTCTTTGCCAGACGCTTCTTCTCTGCGGTTCCACTTGCAAGATTCGATATGGTTACTTCTGGAGAGCTTTCGTCCTCATCAATGGTGTCCTCGTTATTTGCATGAGTTGCAGAAGAACCGTAGGTTCCAAGGATGCTTGCATCTAGTTTGGCCTGCAGTGCTGCCTGAACCGGGTCAGATGCCTCGAGGTCACATTCAGAAAAATCATTTTGTACCATGAGCTAACAATACCATAGCAAGTACAAATAATTCACTCAAAGTGACCTCGGGGCAAACGGTCCGCTTGCGTGTGAGAAATTTTTTATACACGAGATTTTTGTGATGATGTTTATGATAGGACAAAAAGTGTCTAGGTGAAAAAGCGAGATCGGCAACTATGAATGATTAGAGCATAGTGTGGTATGATATACACTCCGGTAGTACCGTGGTTCAACTCGAGCCATAGTGTATTACCCATTTGCGATATGGTATATTGGTCTCTCCCGCGGGCGCGCTCGCGTGCGAGGCGGGAAATTCTGCTGGACTGCTCGTCTGGTTGGTTTGCGCGTCGACGTGCTCATGCTCGCGAGCGGCCCGTCGCGTGAGGTAAAATGGGAACGCAAAACATCTCACCTAGCGCGCCTCGGGCTCCCGCTCGCGATCGTATCGCGAGAACATACATGATAAAGTGTAATAACCCCTTTTCAAATGGTACTATCGGATTATGAATTACAAGAAAGCCGCTGAGATCATGCATGTTATCGCACTCGAATATGCCGAGGAGTACGGTGGAGTTCCTCGTTGTATGAGTAAAAAGGAAGACATTAAGCGTCACAAGAACATGATCAAGGAAGACGTTGAGGATCTTGAGGCAATCGCTTGTCACTTGATGCTCGGCAATGTCAAGTATGCTTCAAAGAAGGTTTCTGACCTTGACACCATTGTAAGGGAATGTGTGCCTAATGATCTTTACGTTTGGCTCATGGAGCGCGCATGATTCTCAAAACGAGAGAAGAGATCGTACAGGTTATCGCTGATAATCCCAACGTATGTTGGTATACGTTGAGCGATATTGACATGCTCGCATGGGCCAGCCTTCCAAAGGAGTACAAGGATCTAATCGATGCCGCGCGACCAAATTGCGGATACCATTGCCGTGAGAAAAAGTGCCCAGTAACTGGTGAACGTTCACGGTAATTCGTGGTATGGTCTAATTAATGAAAAAATACCTAGCAATTTTTACGTGGATCTCATTGGTCATCTATGGCATTTTCTATGAACTTCGTTCATTTTATGAAAGTCATTAACAATGATGATTGTCGTCTTCGCAATCTTTGTAATTGCAGGAATTGCATTTCCTAGAGTTTTTACGTACTTGATTGCAGCACCTATATGTGGTTTTATTGCCGGTGGAGCGATTTGGAGCATGTTTGGTTTGATGGGTTACATCCCAGGTACGCTTAATGCTTTTATTTATTGTGTAATTGGCGGCACTATTGGTTGGGGTTTACTATTCCTCTGGGATCGAAGCACTCAATAAAACTGTGAATCTTCTGTTGCGAACCTGTTAGGATCTGTTCATGTCAATCGCTAAGTTGAAATGTGTGGCTCAGGACATTTTGAATCATTTTCAATATGCTCCCCCGGTTCTAATGAAAAACATTCATCAAGAACTCAGCGACGTTGTTGCTGGTACGTATGATGATGACACCATTCTTAGGACATTTAGGAAAATGAATGTAGGAGTTGGTGTCTCCTGGGATAGTCCTTATGCGCTTAACGTTGAATTGAAAGGTGAGCCTTCCAGTGTTGATGAAGCAACTGGAAACGTTTATCGTATGCTTAACATTGAATTCTGCGTCTCTTGGCATTCCCACATAACTAAAAAGCCCCCAGGTCCGGAGGCGCTTGCACTTGTGGATCAGTACATGCGAATGATCGACCTCGCCGAGACACTAACTGAAAAATACGCCGCCGAGCCTTTTAAGATTTTCATACGATCTGCACAAGACGAAGCTCAACGAAAGCTTAAGAATGAGCTGCTTGCTCATATCTCAAACGTCAGAACGTTGTCAGAACATGCAACGAAGGGTCTCAGGGCAATGAGCAAGCGCCGGGTGCTTCCAAAGATCATGTTCACTGGGATCCCGAATGGTGTTTATGATTTCTCATTGCAAGCAAGCAACTATGAGACGAAGAATTATAGCGTTCTGATCACTGATCAGGCGGGTTATCTAACCCGCACTAAGTAAGTGTGAATCTTTTCTAAATAACCTGTTAGAATCATGTCCTCTGAACGTTGTGGTAGTTGTCGTCATTGGTTTGACATTGACGCAGAGCGAATGTGTCCAAGGTTGTCAAAAGCCAAGGCACAAGCACTTGGGTATATTTCTACCGGGAAGCCGGGGAAACAACTTCCGACCAAATCTTTTGATGGAACAGGAACGTGGTCGGAAGCTTGTCAAACGTTCCTCAACGTGAGTGAAAGTCCGTCAGTTCAAATGGTAGAATGAGTACTCCAGTCAATCAAAAAGATTGAACATTAACCGAGGAACTAAGTACTATGGCATATATGAATCTCAACGTCGGTATCCGTGATCTCAAGCGTGGCCAGAATATTCTCACTGTCAAAGTTCCGCAAGCCCTCCGAAACAAAAAGAAGACGGGAATTGAGTGGTTTGATGACTCTCTTGGTGGTGAAGGTTTCACTCCTTCTACTTGTATGATGCTGACTGGTGGTCCTGGATGTGGGAAGACCACGATGGTCATGCAGCTTGCTGAGTCAATTACGAAAGCGGGTCACATTGCCTTGGTAAACACCGGTGAAGAGAGTCTCTATCAGATTGCACTCGTTACTGAGCGTCTTAATCTGAAGCATGGTTTCGTGTGTGGACAGGATACGATGCTTGGCGATGTTCTTGAGCATGCCGATGAACTTCGCAAGAAGAATCCGAATAAGCAGGTGTTCCTGCTTCAGGACTCTCTTCAAACGATGAACGATGGAAAGTACAAGGACGGAGGAACCACGGGTAATACGCCTCTCCGGTGTTGTGAAGGTTTGACCGATTGGGTCAAAACGCCTACGAAGAACGCGGATAATTCCGATAACTTTGGAATTTGCATCTTCGTTGGTCAAGTTACCAAGGGTGGTGACTTCGCCGGCAAGAACGCCATCAAGCATGCCATCGACGTTCATGGTCACCTTTTCTTCGATGACGACAAGAAGTCGGAGACTTATGGAGAGCGCCTGTATGAGGTTCAGAAGAATCGGTTTGGGTGTAATGGGAAGACGTACATCATCGGAATCGATTCAAATGGCCTTCACGAGAAGGGGCGATTCAGCAAAACTTAACGGGTCTTCAACTTAGCTTAAATAACTTCAAACAAGTTTCCGGATCACGGCGCCATTCGGTGTCAGTGATCCGGAGGAGTTTCTTGCTCGACTCTGCGAACCATTCATCTTGTTTAAGATCGCGTTTTATAGCACTCGGTTTTGAGTGCCAATAAACTCCATCAAATTGTACCCATAGACTGAGTGCAGGAACATAGCCGTCGATGAACCAACCGTTGACGTACTTCGGACAGACGATCTCTAATTGCAGATGATCACGTAATCTATCGAAAAACTCGATTTCTATTTTTGAACGATTGATCGTCAGACCTCTCGAGAGTTGGATGCTGTTCTTCTGCATGTTTCTTGAGCGGGTGACATTGCGCTTAAACATTACATCAGGAGTTTTACAGGCAATAGACGCTTTATTCAAAGATTCTTTTGTGAGCAAATAGTAATCGCTGCCGTACTTCTCTTTACATGTATGTTTGCGTGATAAATCAGCAACACCTCCAGCTTTCATTGCGAGCGTGTGACAATCAAATCAACAATAATGTCTTGGCCGAGCTTTTATGAGTCTAACGTTATTCCCTTGTTCGAATTGCTTTCCATATTGATCACACTTCAAGATCAAGTAAAGTTTTTGTTTGATTTTTCCATCACTGGGAATTCGTTTGTATTCACTCACGTATGACATAGAGTGATTTATATAATATAAGAACCGATTTGGTGTATTTCGTTTGATAATTGATATAAGATATTCTATCTAATGAGGGGCTCAGTCACAGGGTGATCGGGGCGCAAGATCGCAAGCGATCCGTTTCAAAACGGTACGCAAGCGGTCCCAAACTCGGACGGACGGTGCTCCGCCTCGGTTCGACTCCGGGATGCTCCACGATTTACTAATATAAACCGCCCACAGTTTTCTTTGCACTTTCACAGCATTGGCAACTGTTGTCTCCTGGGATGAATAATCTCACAGTGAATCTTCACTCTTCGGGGTGATAATATCGGACCATGGCAAAGACAATGACACGCGATCAAGGCGAGATAGTTCTTGTCCTCGATGAGGCAGAGATTTGTGTTTTGTGGACGTCGTTGAAGGCCACAATCGCAACCAAGAAATGGGATCTCAACGATGAGGCCGACTGGGCTGAGCTTGTGTTTTCGAAGAACCTTTTGAACAGTCTCGAGTGTTACCTTGACGACCTACCTGTTAATATCTGACCATGGACAAAAACCTCGATAAACCTGAGTGTCTCTCCCCCGCGGGCGCGCGAGCCTACGACGCCATCATTTCTCATCTTGACAAAAATGAAATGATTGACTATATCTCAACGGGAGGTTGCAAGGCCTTTTATTCTCCCGAAGAATGGAGCGAGCGTAGAGAATTGTACGGCACGAAGTCTGTCCTCGTTGTGGTGTATGATGGTGGAGATCTTCGACGTTCCTTCAACATGGATGAGGCCTATGATCATGGTCTCACCTATCTTGCTTATCTCAAGGAAGAAGGCATTGAGCCTCCAAGCGATTTCAATGCATATAAATCTGTGGAAAAGATGCAGGAATCTCTTAGACTCGCTGGCTTCTATGCCGAAGAGTGCACTGGTTGGTACGCAGCAATTTACGAGATCTAAGTGAATCTTCTACTTCGAAAAAGGTAATATCTGATCATGATGAAGACCAAGACCAAGAATATGACCAAACGCGGGATGCTGAAGCTCATCAAGGAGATTGCTCCTCCCACGGGATTCACCAAGACGATCACGGAGATCCCAAAGGATCGCTGGCAGAATGCCTACACTGTCGTGGAGCTCGCGAAGGACGAGCCCAACGATCGGATCAAGATCAAGATGGACTTCTACCTCGACACGAAGGTCAAGTCTTCTTGGGACACTGTCGCATCGGGACACACCACATTCTCGTCAGCCCAAGGCGATCGGAGCTTCGATCGTCTCGGTGTGGAAGATTCGTTCTATGTGAATGGCGACTCCACAGTCCAGTCAGTGACAGAGAAGATCAACGAGCAGATCGAGAGGATCAAGACCTCCCGAGAGAGACTTGCACAGAGCGAGAGCATCCCGGGTCTCCCGTTCCTGGTCACGCCCGAGACGAAGGCGAGCATCATCTCGAAGCTCAAGGCAGGCAAGAGCCACTCGTTCATGCCGTCCGGCTTTGGCACAGGCTACAGTGTCTCCAAGCGTGGTGGTCGCTGGGCCAAGCGCTGCACGAGCGAGACCGAGAAGTTCTTCGGCATGAGCCCGCTCTATTACGAGACAATGGACTGCGACTGATGCCGGCAAGGAAGTTCCCTGCTCCCGGGTATTACACTTGCCCGGGAGCGTTCGGGGGTGTCAGAGTTTACTACGTAACGGGTACCACGAAGGGAAACAAGTGGTACGACCCGGTGGCTTGCACAGGATGGGATGACCTGATCTGGACCTGCGTGCCCACCGTAAAGGACGTTTTGCAGTACGTTCACAGTACAGAACCACCGGAAGAAGTGAAACATCTTCCACGAACCTGGTAGGATCGAGACATGTCAAAGACCAAGAAGACCGTGAAGAAACCTGTTGTCGTTCCACCTGTTGCCGAAGACAGGAACCTCGCTGCACAGGAGAAGCGTGCAAAGAAGTTCGACAACCTCATGTACGCGCTCGACGGCTCCGTCCTCGCCAGGTCCTTCTCGAAGAATGACTTCAAGTATCTAAACCTCGATCTCCACGCGATGGCGAAGTTTCTCGAGAATTCTGGTGTGGATCACCTCGGACACGGACAACTCTTGTGTCACGACGCCCTCGCTGCTGCTTCGAAGTTCATCGAAATCCGCGATACATACTTGAAACTCCACGAAAAGCTCTTCAGCATCCTCATGAAGCTCGCCCCCACAGGAAGCGATTTCAAGTGAAATTTCCGCAACGAACCTGGTAGGATTGAGACATGTCAAAGACCAAGAAGACCGTGAAGAAACCTGTTGCCGAAGACAGGAACCTCGCTGCACAGGAGAAGTGTGCAAAGAAGTTCGACAACCTCATGTACGAGCCCGACGGCGCCGAACTCGCCAGGTCCTTCTCGAAGAATGACTTCAAGTATCTAAACCTCGATCTCCACGCGATGGCGAAGTTTCTCGAGAATTCTGGTGTGGATCAACAACTCTTGTGTCACGAAACCCTCGTTGCTGCTTCGAAGTTCATCGAAATCCGCGATACATACTTGAAACTCCACGAAAAGCTCTT
>Ga0315273_10004619_pt1 | contig 16892 bp, 12 predicted proteins | sample YL17G02_0_MG_FD_205753 | JGI IMG/M metagenome (GOLD analysis project Ga0315273, IMG submission 205753) | Sediment microbial communities from Yellowstone Lake, YNP, Wyoming, USA - YL17G02_0 | ecosystem: Environmental > Aquatic > Freshwater > Lake > Sediment | place: USA: Wyoming | collected... | reverse complement strand
TGACCTTCGCGGTTTCCGTTCGCTCTCGCGTCAGCTGAGCCCCGTGCACGACTAGCACCGGGCAGGGGGCGCTGCGGATGACTGCATTGGAAACGCTGCCGAGAAGGAGTGCGGCGACCGTGCCGTACCCTCGCGTCCCGATCGCGATCAGCCGCGCGCCGATCTCCTCGGCGTAGCCGCAGATCTGCTCGGCCGGGTCCCCCGTCGCGAGGCGCGTCGTGATGTGCACGCCGGCGGCCTTCGCACGGGCAACGGCGTCGCCGAGAGTGGCCTCGGCATGCTTGCGCTCGGCATCGAGGAGATCGTCGAGCATCGCCGCAGAGGGGTAGGCCAGTCCGAAGTCTCCCTGCAGCGCGCGCCAGACCGTGATCGCCGCGATTCCGTCACCCGTCTCGGCAGCGAGCGAGATCGCCTCGTCCAGGGCGGCGCCCGCCGCAAGGGAGCCGTCGGTCGCAACAAGGAGCACCCGCATGTGCCGATCCTGCTGGCAGCAGCGTCCCTGTGCATCCGTGCTGCCGCCGCATCTGTTGCGGGATTCCCGCAAGACCGTGCCGATTGCGGGAATCCCGCAAGCGGTACGGGGTGAACCACCGATTGTGTCCCTCCGGGCCGATCTCTAGGATCTCGCGGAATGAGCCACACGGCGATCATCATCACCGTGGCGTACTCGATCGCTGTTGTCATCGGCTCAGCGATCTCGTTCGCCGTTTTTCACTCGACGACGCGGCCGCTCGACGAGGACCGGGCCGGCACCTGGTCGCGCCGCGAGACGACCTGGCTCGTAGTCATGGTCGTCGTCCTCTTCGGCCTCCTGATGGGCACGATCTTCTACGTTCCCTACGGCGACACCGCGGGCCCGAACGGCCAGGTCGTGCGAGTCACCGGGGTGCAGTACGCCTGGGCGATCGACGTGCCGCAGCCGCTCGTCGTCGGCCGGCCGGTGACCTTCTTCGCCCGCTCGCGTGACGTCGCCCACGGCTTCGGCGTCTACAACCCGAAGGGAACGCTCATCTTCCAGGCCCAGGTCGTCGCCGACCACGAGCAGAAGATCGTCCACACCTTCACGGAGCCGGGCACCTACGAGGTGCTCTGCCTCGAGTACTGCGGTGCGGGCCACCACACGATGAAGTCGAAGTTCGAGGTGAAGCCCGCATGATGGACGAGCGGTCGCTCGGCATCGCCCGCCGGCTGACGATCAGCTACATCGTCGCCTCGACGGCGATCCTCGCCGCGTCCGGCCTGCTCGGTGTCATCCTGCGCTGGAGCCAGGCGGTGCCGCAGGCGCGCGTCGGCGACAACTTCTGGTACGCGATGATGACGGCTCACGGCCTCGGCGCCTTCGTCGGCTGGGGGGCCTTCGCGGTGATGGGTCTCGCCTGGTGGGTTCTGGCCGGCGTCGGCTTCCCGGTGCGCGGCTTTGGCCTCGCGATGGCGCGCATCACCTGGTGGTTGATGGTGCTCGGCGTCATCGGCGTGATCATCACGACCATCTTCATGGGCTTCGCGGCCTCGTGGGTCTTCCTCTACCCGCTGCCGTTCTACGGCAAGGGCAACTGGGGCGACTGGGCAACGGGGCTCTTCTCGTTCTCCGTCCTGCTTGCGGGCCTCGCGATCGTGACGTGGTGCTTCGCGATCCTGCACACGGTGACGAACCGTGAGGCGCTCGACAGCGTCTCGAGCTCGATCGGAAAGCGGCTTGGCCTCGCGTTCGGCTGGGGCTTCCTGATGCCGCGCACGTTCGCGACCAAGGTGCGCTCGGTGCCGTACCCGGTGATCCCGCTCGCCGTGATCGGCCTCGACATGATCATCGCCACGCTCCCGCTGGCCGGGCTGCTCGTCTGGCAGATCCTGCAGTCGATGGGGGTCGTCGGCTCCGCGAGCGATCTGCTGGCGAAGAACATCCTCTGGTGGTTCGGCCACCCGGTCGTCTACCTGCTGCTCTTCCCCGCCGTCGCCGTCTACTACTGGCTGATCCCGCGCTACGCCGGCCGCAACCTCGTCGCGGGCCACGTGATCGCCGTCGCGTGGACGGTCGCCGTGATCGCGAACGTCTTCGTCTGGGCGCATCACCTCTACCTCGACTATCCGAGCGGCACGTCACAGGCACAGATCAACACGGCGATGCAGCCGATCACCTTCGCGCTGGTCCTGCCCTCGGCGCTCTCGCTCTACAGCCTCGCGTTCACGATCTACCGCTCGAAGTTCCGCTGGACTCCCGCCTCGACGGCGCTCTTCTTCGGTCTCGTCGGCTGGCTCCTCGCCGGGCTCTCCGGCGTCGTCAACGCGACGATCGCGCTGGACGTGGCCATTCACAACACGCTCTGGATCGTCGGCCACTTCCACCACATGGCGATGCTGAACATCGGCCTGCTGATCTTCGGCGCCGTCTACGCCCTCCTGCCCGAGCTCTCGGGGAAGGCGCTCTACAGCGAGAAGCTGGCCTGGGTGCACGTGTGGACGACGTTCGTCGCCGGCATGGCCTTCTTCGGCCTCTGGCTCGTCCAGGGGCTCGACGGCGCCCCGAGGCGCTGGTCGGTGCTGCCGTCGCAGTACGACTCGATCACGCGGATCTCGCTCGTGTTCGTGTTCCTCCTCGCTGCGGCACAGGCGCTCTTCTTCTGGAACGTTATCCAGACCCTTCGTGGCAAGTCCGGCGTGGCGACCTTCGACGAGCGCGGCATCCCGATCCCTGCAGCGTCGACGAAGGAGTGGTCGGTGCACGCGGCCGAGGGGGCGCTCGTCCTGGTCGCGCTGCTTCTGGCCTTCGCGTTCGCGGTCGGCGGCTTCTTCGTCGGGCGGGAGACAGGTAACGGAGGCGGCGGGGCGACGACGACAGAGACGGGAACGAGCGCAGCGATCACAGGGAATGCCGAGGCGGGAGCGGAGGTGTTCGCGAGCTCCGGGTGCGGCGGCTGTCACACGCTGGCGGCAGCGGACGCGACCGGGAACGTCGGCCCCTCGCTCGACGCCTCGAAGCCCACCGAGGCGCTCGTCATCGACCGGGTGACGAACGGCAAGGGGCAGATGTCGTCGTTCGACCCGTCGCTGAGCGATCAGCAGATCGCGGACGTCGCAGCGTACGTCGCCCAATCCGCCGGCAAGTAGCGCGGCGGCAACCGAGGGCAGGTGGGAGACAGGCTCTCGCCTGTCTCCCAGGTTTCTATGCGTCCCGGTGCGTCAGAGACGAGGTCACGTCGACGACGCCCGGCACCTTGCGCGCGAATGTCGGCAGCAGCTCGGCGTCGGCTTCCGAGGCCACCTCGCCGGTGAGCGTCACGACACCGTTCGTCACGGTCACCCCGACCGACGACGGACTGAGCCACATCACCTTGCGGATCACGTCCTCCTCGATCTCCTCCAGGATCTCCTCGTCCGACCGCGCGAACGCTCGCACGAGATCGCCGCGACTGACGAGGCCGATGAGCTTCCCGTCCGCGTCGACGACGGGGAGTCGGTTGACGTCCTCGTCGAGCATGATCGTGGCTGCCTCTGCGACATGGCGGCCGGCCGTGATCGTCCGGGCGGGCGCCGACATGGCGTCGTCGACGGTCACCGCGTCGAACCGCGCAGCGACCCAGGGGTCGCCGGGGTCGACGAGCCACTGCAGGAAGCCGCCGTTCTTGTGCTCGGTGCCCTCCTTCGCGAGGATGTCGGTCTCCGAGAGGATGCCGAGCACCTGGAGATCGTCGTCCACCACGGGCATCCCCGAGATCTGGCGCCGGACGAGCTCCACGGCGGCGTCCTTGAGCAGGACGTCGGGCGTGGTCGTCGCGACGTCGGTGGTCATTACGTCCTGTACCTTCATGACGGTTCCTCTGGTCGGGTTATGTACCGATCGTCGCGCCTGCCGGCCGAGGCGGCATCGGGGCGGACACGGATCACCCTGCGGGTTTCCGGTTGGCCCCTTTTGGGGTCACGCGAAGCGTGCAGGCATCGGAGCGGACACGGATCACCCTGCGGCTTCGGGCCGGGCTCCTTCAGGATCACGCGAAGCGTGCAGTCAGCCGCGGAGGGCGCGGAGGGCGTTGAGGATCACGGCCACGTCGATGACCTCCTGGAAGAGCGCCCCCCAGACGGGCGGCAGGTACCCGAAGGCGGCAAACCCCATCGCGGCGACCGAGAGGCCGAGGCCGTAGATCACGCTCTGGCGGGCGATGTGCAGGGAGCGGCGGCCGATCAGGATCGAGAGGGCGATCCGGTTGGCGTCGTCCACCGTGATCACGACGTCTGCCGTCTCGGACGAGATCGTCGCCCCCTTGCCCGCCATCGCGATCCCCACGTCCGCAAGTGCGAGAGCGGGAGCATCGTTGATGCCGTCGCCGACCATGACGACGTTCTGTAGCCCGGGCCGGCCGCGAACTGCGCGCACCACCTCGAGCTTGTCCTCGGGGGTCTGTTCCGCGTAGACGTGCTCGATCCCGGCGTTGCGTGCCACCTCGTGGGCGATCTCGGGCCGATCTCCGCTGACGAGCGCGACGTGCTCGATCCCTGCCTCATGGAGCTCCCGCGCGAGCGTGTCGGCGCCGGGCCGGAGCCGGTCGCCCATCACGATCACCGCAACGAGGGTGCCGTCGACGCCGACGAGGATCTTGGCGCGACCAGCGTCGTCTCCGGTGTCGTGGGCCCGCGCGTGGTCATGCGCACCGTCGTAGCCGTTGGACTCGAGCCAGCCGCTCGAGCCGACGGCGATCCGGTGCCCTTCGACGACGCCGAGGATGCCGCGGCCGGGATCCTCCTTCACGCCCGTGGGGAGAGCGAGCTCGATGCCCCGTTCTCCCGCTCCGGCGACGAGGCTCTCCGCGAGCACGTGCGCCGACATCTGGTCGAGTGAGGCGGCAAGGCGCAGCGCCTCGTCGCCGTCGAGGTCTCCGAGCGGGACGATCCGCTCGAGCTCCGGCTGCCCGAGCGTGAGGGTGCCGGTCTTGTCGAGCAGCACCGTCTTTGCCCCGCCGAGCCGCTCGAGCGCCCCGGCGCCTTTGACGATGATGCCCGCCCGGGCGGCCCGCGAGAGGCCGGCGACGAACGCGATCGGCGCGGCGAGAATGAGCGGGCACGGAGTGGCCACGACCATGACGGCGAGGCCTCGCTTCGAGTCGCCCGAGGCGAGCCAGGCGATGCCCGCGACCGCGAGCGAGAAGGGCAGGAAATACGCTGCGTAGCGGTCTGCGAGGCGGGTGAAGTGGGCGCGGTCGGTCTCGGCCGCCTGAACCAGGCGCACGATCGCGGCGTAGGCGCTCTCGGCCGCCGACGAGGTGACGCGGAGGTCGAAGGTATCGCCGGCATTCGCCGTGCCGGAGCGAACGTGCCCGTAGCGCGCGATCGTGACGGGCAGCGCCTCCCCCGTCAGCGCGGACTCGTCGATGACGGCCTCGTGGCCGACGACGGCGCCGTCGGACGGCACGACCTCGCCCGCGCGCACCGCGACGACGTCACCCGGGCGCAGCGCGTCGACCTTCACCTCCTCCACCGTGCCGTCGACGTACCGGTGTGCGATCCGCGGGGCGCGCTCGACGAGGAGCCGGAGCTCGCGGCGCGCGCGGCCAGCGGCCCACGTCTCGAGCGCGGCGCCACCGGACATCATCAGGGCGACGATCGCCGCAGCGAGGAACTCGCCGAGCGCGAGCGCCCAGACGATCGCGACCAGGGCGATCGCGTCGACGCCCACGTCCCCGCGTAACAGCGCCCGCGCCGTGGAGACCACGAGCGGGACGAGCACGACTGCTGCCCCGACCGCCCAGGCAATGTCGGCCCAGCTCTCGTTGCCGAGGAGCCACAACACACCGCCGGCGACGATCGACCCGAGGGCTATCGCCGGCAGTCCCCGCTCGCGCAACTGTCGAACCTGCTCCGGGAGGAGGGCGCTGTCCTCGATCGCGTTACCAGCTCTTGGCGTCGGTGCGGAGATGCGGTCGCGCGACCCGAATGCGCGCGTCGACGACGACGGCTCGGTCGGGGAGGCCGATCACGGGGTTGAGGTCGAGCTCGGCGAGCTCGGGGAGATCGTCGGCGAGCCGGGAGAGCCGGTGGAGGACGTCGGCGAGAGCGGCTGCATCGGCGGCCGGCGCGCCGCGGAAGCCCGCGACGAGCCTCCCCGCCTTGCCTGCGCCGACGAGCTCGTCGGCGTCGACGTCTGTCAGCGGCGTCAACCGGAAGTGAGCGTTGCCGATCAGCTCGGCGAAGACACCACCGGGACCGAACGCGACGATCGGGCCGAAGACCGGGTCCTGTGCGACGCCTGCGAGGAGCTCGACACCGCCCTTGATCATCGGCTGGACGATGACAGGGCAGCCGATGCGGGTCGCGGCGGCCCGGACGGCCTCCGCGTCGACGAGGTCGAGGGCGACGCCCCCGGACTCGGTCTTGTGTGCGCCGGCCTCCGCGGTCTTGACGACGGCCGGGAAGCCCAGCTCCGCCGCCGCCGCCACCGCCTCGTCGGGCGTGGTCGCGACCTTCTCGCCGACGAGCGGGATGCCGTAGGCGGTGAGCAGCCTGCGGGTCGCAGCAGGGTCGAGCCACGCCTCGCCGTCGTGTGCGAGGGCCGACGAGATGACCTCGGCGGCCGCCTCGACGTCGACGTCAGAGACGTCGGGGACGGTGCCGGCCGAGCGGCGCAGCCATTCGCCGTGCTCGACGGCGCGGCCGAGTGCCGCCGCGGCAGCCTCGGGATAGGAGAACGAGGGGATGTTCGCGACCGAGCGCAACGTCGCGGGCGCTCCGGTCGAGGCGAGGATGACCGCCAGCACGGGCTTGTCGGGCTGGTTCGCCTCGGCGGTCGCCCTGCTGATCGCTGACCCGACGCCGGCGGCATCGACCGATACGGTCGGGACGAACAGGGCGATCACCGCATCGATCCCCGGGTCGGCGAGGATCACGGGCAGAGCCGTCTGGAAGCTCTCCGCGTTGGCCGAGCCGAGCATGTCGACCGGGTTCGCGACGGACGCCTCCGCCGGGAGCGCGGCGGCGAGCGTCGCGCGGGTCGCCTCGGAGGGCTGTGGCAGCTCGAGCCCTGCCGCTTCGCAGGCGTCGGCGCAGAGAATCCCGAGCCCGCCGGCGTTCGTGAGCACGGCCACGCGCCGCCCTCGCGGCACGGGTTGGCTCGAGAGCAGCGCTGCGACGTCGAGGAGGCCGGCGAGCGTGTCGGCCCGGATTACGCCCGCCTGGCGGAACACGGCCTCGACGGCCGCGTCCGAGCCGGCCAGGGCTGCGGTGTGGGAGCCGGCCGCCTTCTGGCCCGCGCGCGAGCGCCCGCTCTTCATTGCGAGGACGGGCTTGGCGCGTGCCAGCCGGCGCGCGGTTCGCGCGAACTTGCGCGGATTGCCGAACGACTCGAGATAGAGGAGCACGAGGTCGGTGCCGGGGTCGTCCTCCCACCACTCGAGCAGGTCGTTGGACGACACGTCGGCCTTGTTGCCGATCGAGACGAAGGCCGAGAGGCCGAGGCCCCGGGCCTCGGCCCGCTCGAGGAGCGCGAGGCCGAGCGCGCCCGACTGCGAGGAGAAGCCGATCCGGCCGGTCGGGAAGGCGCGAGGGGCGAACGTTGCGTTGAGACCGACCGCGGCGGTGGCGATTCCGAGGCAGTTGGGGCCGACGAGTCGTGCCCCGTGCGCGCGGACGAGGCTGAGCAGCTGCTCCTGGCGCTCCACGCCTTCGGGCCCGGTCTCGGCGAAGCCGGCCGAGATCACGCAGAGGGCTCGCGTGCCGGTCCGCAGTGCCTCCTCGGCTGCGTCGATGACGCGGTCTCCCGGGAGGCAGATCACGCAGAGGTCGATCGGGTCGGCGATCTCCTCGAGCGAGGTATAGGCGCGGACTCCCGCGACGGGCTCGCCGGAGCGGTTGACCGGGTACGCGGCGCCGGTGAAGCCGCCGGTGAGGACGTTGCGGAAGAGCTCGCCGCCGATCGAGCCGCGGCGGGCCGAGGCGCCGACGACGGCGACGGTCTTCGGCTCGAAGAACGGCTTCAGTGAGGCGGTCACCGCGATGTGGTCGCGCTCGTCGACGCTTGCCTGGTACCGCTCGGTGGGCTCGATCGAGAACCGGACCTCGACGACGCCGCCGTCGAGCACACGGGTGGCCTTGAAGCCGATGTTCTCGAACACGGAGAGCATGACCTGGTTCTCGGGCAGGACCTCGGCGATGAACGCCTCGATGCCGTGGGTGGCCGCGCGCTGGGCGAGCTGTTCGAGGAGGCGGGTGCCGATGCCCTTGCGCTGGAAGTCGTCTGCGACTGCGAACGCGGCCTCGGCCGTGCGCGGGTCGCGGAGGCGGACGTAGTTGCCGACGGCCACGACCCGCTCTTCGCCGGGCTCGCCCATGACGCCGATCAGGGAGCCTTTCTCGGCCCAGTCGGGAGCAACGAGGGTGCGCACGAAGCGGTCGCCGGCGAGGGCGAGGCCATGGAAGCGGAGGAAGCGGCTGCGGACGGAGAGTGCGGCGAAGAACGCAACGAGCGCAGGGACGTCGGCCTCGACGGGAGCGCGCAGGCGCATCGTGGAGCCGTCGCGCAGGATGACGTCGACGGCCATGTCGGAATCGTGCATGAGATCGGTCATGTCCGTAGCCTGTCCGAGGCCGCCCGGCAGCGCATCCGGGGTGGGCGCGGAGACCGGCGCGGGAAACCCGCAGCGCTCAACCCAGGAGCCGCAGGAGCGTGCCTGCGTCGAGATCGCCCTGCAGGCGATGGCGTAGCGGGACGTCGGGATGGACGGCGTAGTGGTTGCGCCGGCCGACCCTGGCGCGATCGACGTATCCGGCGTCCACGAGGTCGTTGACGATCGCCTGCACGGCACGCTCGGTGATCCCGACCGCGGTCGCGATGTCGCGCAGTCTCACGTCGGGGTCGCGCGCGATGCAGAGAAAGACCTGCGCGTGGTGGGAGAGGAACGTCCAGGAGCTCATCCGGCGACTCCGGCCGGCCCGGTGCGTGGCTCTCCCCGGGTGCGGAGGAACGACAGGCCGATCGCTCCTGCGAGGACGAGCACGATCACGAGCAGGGAGAGCCAGGTCGGGATCTTCCAGACATCCGTGAGGAGCATCTTCGCGCCGACCCACACGAGGACGATCGCAAGCCCGTGCGTCAGGTACGCGAACCGGTCCATCATCCCCGCGAGAAGGAAGTAGAGCGAGCGCAGGCCGAGCAGCGCGAACGCGTTGGCGGCGAAGACGATGAAGGCGTCGTCGGTGATCGCGAAGATCGCGGGAATCGAGTCGATTGCGAAGATCAGGTCGGTCGTTGCGAGCACGACGACCACCGCGACCGTGACGGTCGCGCCCGGCCACACCCGCTTCAGGAGCCGTAGGACGATGTTCCGCTCGGGGTGCACCTCCTCGCTGGAATGGCGGGCGAGCTTGACGCCGGTGGCGACGAGGAGGAGGCCGAAGAGATAGATCGTGAAGTGGAACGCGTCGAGGAGCGCCGCCCCGGCCGCGATGAAGCCGGCGCGCATCACGAGCGCCATCAGGATCCCGATCGAGAGCAGCCTTCCCTGCTTCTGCGCCGGCACGGCGAAGGCCGCAAAGATGAGCGCGAAGACGAAGATGTTGTCGATCGAGAGGCTGCGCTCGATCAGGTAGCCCGAGAGGTATTCGCTCGCCGCCGCGGACCCCTGCCAGGCAGCCATGACAAGCGTGAACGAGACTCCGAGAGCGAGCCAGAAGACGCTCCATGCGATGGAGCTGCGGAAGGTGATCCCGCGCCGCCCGAAGAGCAGAAAGTCGATCGCGACGAACGCGAGAATGCCAGCGACGAGCGCGACCCAGACGATTGCCTCCGTACTCATTAATGAAAGATAATACCGGAAAAAAATTTCATAAGTTGTGAAATACACCCGAGGTTACACCCCTCGTGGAATGGTTCCCTCGAACGAGGTGCACTAGCCTCGGGGCCATGATCACTACGACGATCCAGAGAGGGGCGGGACTGACGCCCAGGCAGCGCGAGGTCGTTGCGCTGATCGCGGCAGGGTGCTCGAACGACGAGGTCGGTGAGCGGCTCGGTATCTCGTCACGCACGGCGAAGGCGCATTCGGACACGTTGCGCTCGAAGCTGGGCGTGAGCCGGCGCCGGCAGATTCCGGTCGCGTTTCGGGTGCTCACGGGGGAAGACCCGCTCTCGGCAAGCCTCGGCGCGCTGGTTCGGCGGCCGGGGGTCTGACGGCAGGGCGCCCGCGGCTGGTTGCCCCCGCTCCCCGCGGGCGCCCCTTTCTCGATGAGTGAGCATGTTGTAGCCTCTCCGGTCACCGAAATGGCCGAGCTCCCCAAGCCGCCGCTGCGGCGTCGCCGCATCCTCGAGCGCCCGAGGTTGATCCGGGCGATCGATCGCTCGCGGGCGCCGGTGCGGATGCTGGTGGCCGGGCCCGGGTACGGCAAGACGACACTCGCCGAGCAGTGGGCCGCACAGGGGCGTCGGGTAGCGTGGATCAGGGCCCGGCGATCCTCGGCCGACGTCGCAGTGCTGGCGCGGCAAATGGCGGCAGCCGGGGCGGACATCGTGCCCGGCTGTGACCGCAGGCTCTGCGAGCGGCTGAATGCGACCACGGATCCGGCCGACGAGCTCGGTGTGCTCGTCGATCTCCTGTCGGAGGATCTGGCGGCCTGGCCGGATGACGCGTGGATCATCGTCGACGACTACCACCACATCAGGGAGTCGGCGACGGCTGAGGCGTTCGTCGAGGGCATTCTCCAGCAGTCGCCGGTACGGGTGCTGATCTCGACGCGCGAGCGCCCGGGCTGGATCTCGACGCGTAGCGTCCTCTACGGCGAGGTGCTCGAGATCGGGCAGACGATGCTGGCCATGAGCGAGGAGGAGGTCGACGATCTCCTCGCAGGCGCGCACGAGGGAATGAGCTCGGGGCTGCTTGCGCTGGCCGGCGGCTGGCCGGCCGTTGTCGGCCTCGCGAGCCTGACGACGACCGAGTCGGCGCTGCCCGACGAGGGGCTGGAGCTCCCCCAGCAGATCTACGAGTTCTTCGCCGAAGAGGTGTACCGGGGCCTCGAGCCGGACAGCAGGATCGGGCTCGGCCTTCTCGCAACGGCGCCGAGTCTCGATCGGGAGCTCGCAGCAGAGCTCCTCGGTCCAGAGCGTGCGTCCCGCGTGTGTGCCGAGGCTCTGGGCCTGGGTGTCCTCGAGGAACGAGACGGAAAGCTGGAGTTGCACCCTCTTGCGGCCGCGTTTCTAGAGGAGCAGGCGCGGAGAGAGACGTCCGACGATATTGACCAGGTGGTGGCGAGGTGTCTCGGTGCGTACCGCAGGCGTCTCGAATGGGACGCGGCATTTGATCTGGTGGATAGGTATGGAACGGCCAGCGACTTTGAGATTCTCTTCGCCGATGCGCTCGAGGCGCTTCTGAATGCTGCGAGACTCGCAACGGTTGAAACGTGGATTGGCCGTTCGAAGGCGAAGCATCTTTCGTCATCGACGATTGAAGTGGCGAAGGCAGAACTGGCTCTTCGCGACGGCCGACACTTGAGCGCACAGACGTTTGCACAAGCCGCACTGACGTTGGCCACCAACCAGCGAGATGCCTGGCGTGCAGCGATGTTGGCAGGAAGAGCTGCACATTCTGGGTCGCGCGAGGAGCCTGCGCTCGAGTTCTATCGGGCTGCAGAGGGCCTTGCCGATTCACCTAGGAGAAGGCGTGATGCGCTGTGGGGCCAACTGATGGCCGCGTCGGCTCTCGAAATGGATGAGGCGCACACCCTTCTCGATCTCCTGGAGGCGACCTCGGACCCGTCTGATCGATACGAGCTCGTGCGGATGGCTGACAAGAAGCTCGGGGTGGATCTTCGATTCGGCGCGATGCGAACTGTCGGGAACGCTCGGCGCGTGGCCGAGCTCGTCGGCCATCTGGACGACCCGTTCGTTCGATGCTCGTTTCGCTCGTTCTTCTCGTATGCCCTGAGTCTCTGTGCGCTGTACCACGAGGCCCACGAACAGGCGTTGCTGCTGTATGGAGATGCCAGCAAGTTCCGTGTTGATCCAGTACTCCCGTATGCCCATTCGATGCTTGCCATCTCGCTTGCTGGGCTCGGACGTCACAAAGATGCCCACTTGGCTTTGGACGACGCGATCAGGGAGTCCAGACGGTGTAACGACGAGTTTGGAGCACAGAACGTCTTCGCGAATCGCATTCGAATCCTCATACAGGAGGGTCGCGCGAACGAGGCATGCACGATGGAGCCCCCTGATCTGGAGCATTCGCTTCGGGCCATGAAAGGCGAGGTCATCTCGTCCCGAGGCCTTGCTCTTGCGACCGTTGGACGCATTGATGAGGCGCGGTCTTTGGCTGTGACGGCAGCAGAATCAACAAAGGGGATCGAGACCCGAGTCTTGGTCTCCGCCATCGATGCAATCTGCGCTCTCAAACAACGCACGACCGGAATGAGAGATGCAATCGAACAATTCATGCGGATTGCTGTCGATTCCGGAGCCGTCGATTTCGTTGTCTCAGCCTACCGTGGAAACGCAGATCTTCTCGAGGCCCTGTTGTCATCGCCGGTTACAAAGGAGCAGACCATGCACATCGTAACCAGAGCCGGCGATGAAGCTCTTCTCGAAGCTATCGGATGGGAAGCTGTGTCGCGGTCCGATCCAGTCGAGGCGCTTTCACCGCGAGAGCGAGAGGTCTACGAACTTCTCTGCGCCGGCTTCTCAAATCGAGACATCGCGAAGAGACTGTTCATCACTGAAGGAACAGTCAAGGTTCATGTCCACCACGTGTTCGACAAGCTTGGCGTCCGATCGAGAACGGCCCTGGCGATCAACGCTGCGCGTGACCGTCGACGTCAAGCTACGTAGCGACTATCCCCGCGAGACGTGGGAGTCAAGCTGCGCCCAAGAGACGTCGCGCCGGAGAAGTCTCGGAGGCGTTCGTGAGGTCCGCGCCGGTTAGCGCTCCAGCGTCCTCCTTGTAGTTCGGTTCGAAGTCAGCTCTTGCGGCCGTTCGGTACTCCTCCGTCGCTCCGGCCAATATCGCTTCAAAGGCAGCCACAGCCGTCGTGTCAAATTGACTCTCCACAGCCTGCGCCAGTCTTAGGCGCGCAACCCTACTGGGCATCGCCTCACGGTATGCACGGTTCGATGTCATGGCGTTGTAGGCGTCTGCGACGGCGATAATCCTCGAGAGGAGCGGAACCTCGTCGCCTCCAAGACCGTCTGGGTATCCCTCCCCGTCAACTCGCTCATGATGATGGCGAACGACGCGAGCCACGTCCATATACAGGTCGACTTTCATCAAGATCCCCTCGCCGATGGACGGGTGCTCCTGCATCTGGCGGCGCTCTTCGAGAGTCAGCGGCCCGTCCTTAAGGAGCAGGCTTGCAGGAAGACCAACCTTCCCAATGTCGTGCACCAAGCCGCAAAGGTAGGTGCGCTCCTGGACATCTGGCGGGAGCCCCATCCGCTTCGCGATGTCTCTCGCGTAGATGGCAACCGCCTTTGAGTGTCCAGCCGTGTAGCGGTCGCTCTTCTCAAGAGTTGCTACCAGGGCCTCAGCAAATGACATGTTGGCTCTCTTGAGGTCATCAGCTAGTTGCCGCTGCTGCTGGTACATGCCATAGAGGCGCTGTGCAGCTAACGCAGGGATGAAGAACAGGAGTGCCGTCCACGGTGAGAACTGCGTGTATGCAAGGGCAAGCACGGCCACCGTCGGTGCATACAACGGTACGGACGTGAGGAGCAACGGACTTAGTGTCTTCAGCACAGTGCGGAGGGAGTTGCTCCGGCGGATCTTCGCCGTCACGGCCGCGAAGAGCATGTCGAGCCCCTCCGCGACGGAGGCGGCCCCGAGCGTTGCGATCATGAGTCCTCCGAACTCGGAGGATGTGTGCCCCAGCAACTGTTGTGCAACGAGGCCGGCCACAACGCCGGTGATAAACCTCGAACTCCCATAACTCGCCAGCTTCAGTCGCGGTGCTCTATCAGGGTCTCGGCGCGAGAACAGCTCGGGATCCCCCAAGATCGATGAAGCGTTCACCAACCCGGCGGCCAGGGGGCCGAAGAGCACGGCCGCGAACAGAGTTGGTAGGAGCGCAATCGACATTTCGGTCGTCCGAGTAATCCAGACGCCATTTCGTTCAGCTACCGCGTTGACGACCATGAGCACAACGACCACCCAGGGTTCGGCCCCCAGGTCGTAGCCTGCGGCAACAAGACCGGCGCACAGAGCTATCGCAGAACCACTTAGGGCCATCACGTAGAGCTGGGTTCTTCGCTGGATGTCCAATGTCACTTGATAATCCCTCAAATGGGGTATACGATCTGCGGTGCCGTTAGTCCCCAATGCTAGGAGCCACGATGCGCAAGTTCTTTCGCCGTGTCGCCGCTCATGCTCTCATGAGCGGCGCGAAAGAGTGGTAGCCGTCAGATCCTGAGTTCCACCTCTCCACCGGTCATCCCTCTTTCGGGGGATCTGCCCGGAGGCGAAGCCCAGGATCCGACCGTCTAACCATGAGTCATAACGTCAAGCAATGAGCCCACGCCGGTAGCCCACAGCTACCGCGTGGGCTCTGCTTCGCGCCTGTAGCTTCGCGAGCAGATGCCGGACGTGCGATTTCACGGTCTCCTCAGAGAGGAAGAGACGCTGGCCGATCTCACGATTCACGAGACCGTCGGCGACGAGCTGCAGCACCTCGATCTCGCGAGCCGTCGGCTCTTGCGCCAGCTCGCGAAGAACGGGCGGGTTGAACGGAATCACGGCGCCGGTGCGGCTCGTGCTGCGACGGGCTGCAGCTGCTTCGAACCGCCGGCTGTGGTCGCGGTAGCGACTGAGGATCTCCCTGCGTTCTGCGGCGTCCATGGCAGTTTCTATCGGCGCCACCTAGCCTGCCTTTAGCCCGAAGCGGGCGAATCCGGCCAGAATCACCCACCGTGGGTGACTGCACAGGCCCATCCAGCCGCAGGTAGCCGTCCGAGCGGGCCGGAGCCCGCTCGGACAGTGATCAGGAGAGCGTTCCTAGGCCGCGAGCGACGCGAGCTCGCGCAGTGCCGCGAGGCGCGAGAGGGCCTGTCCCTCGAGCTGGCGCACCCGCTCACGGGTCAGATCCAGCTCGTGGCCGATCGCCTCGAGCGTCCACGGCTCACCCTCGAAACCGAACCGCAGCTCGAGAATCCGGCGTTCCCGCTCGGGCAGTGCGTCGAGAGCCCGGCGGACGCCCTGCCGCCGCAGCGACTCCTCGGCCTCCTCGAACGGATCGGCGGCCTCGCGATCGGCGAACAGATCGCCCAGCTCGCCTTCGTCGTCGGCTCCGACCGTCTGGTTCAGCGACACGGACGCGTGCGCCGCGCCGAGAGCCTCGTCGACGTGCTGGATCGGCAGCCCCGTCGCGTCGGCGAGCTCCTGCTTGGTCGCCTCGCGGCCGAGCTCGACCTCGAGCCGGCGGGCCGCCCGGGACAGCTTCTGCTGCCGCTCGACGACGTGCACCGGCACGCGGATCGTGCGCGCATGGTTCGCCACCGCGCGCTGCACCGACTGGCGGATCCACCATGTCGCATACGTCGAGAACTTGAACCCGCGGCGCCAGTCGAACTTCTCGACCGCGCGGTTGAGCCCCAGGGTTCCCTCCTGGATCAGGTCCAGGAACGGGACTCCAAGACCGCGGTAGCCCTTCGCGATGGACACGACGAGACGGAGGTTCGACTCGATCATCCGGCGCTTCGCAACGGGATCGCCCCGCTCGATGCGCTTGGCGAGGGTCACCTCGTCGGCCGCCGTCAGGAGCTTGTGGCGCCCGACATCCGCGAGGAACAGCTGCAAGGAATCGGCCGCGCCTGACAGCGTCTCGGCCGCCCAGACGGCGGCTTCGGCCTCTTCTTTCTTCCTCTCGGCGTCCGCCAGCTGCTTCTTGGCGTCGGCGTCGGCCTGCGGTTGACCCACCTCGAGACCGATGGTCTCGAGCTCACGCGTGATCTGCTCGGCTTCCTCGTCGTTCAGCTCGTGCTCGAGCACAAACGCTTCGAGCTCGACGGGTTCTACCCAGCCGCGCTCCTCCGAGCGCTCGATCAGACCCTTGATCTGATCGGATTCGAACAGTTCTGTCAGCTGGCTCTGCGTCAAGAGGCCCTTCAGTCCTTTCGCGTACCCCGGTGTGCACAATCTCACTGACTCTATGCAGGTTCGCCCCGCATTTCCAGACCTGTAACCCCGAACTCGTTGTCACAAGCTCACAACGAGGCCGCTGTGACCGTTATTCCGGCAACCCAGGCGAGTGAACTGCCGAACACCCGGAAGCACGAGCACGTCGTGCGATCGGATGGATGACGATAATCGATCGGTCGGCTGCGTGCGTCAGCGCTTGCCGGCCGCGCGGCGGGTCTTCTTCGGAGCCGGTCCCTTGGCACGACGCTCGGCGAGGAGCTCGAGCGCCCGGTCCATCGTCAGTCCTGCCGGATCGTCGCCCCGGCGCAGGCTTGCGTTCGTCTCGCCGTCGGTCACGTACGGCCCGAACCGGCCCTCCTTGACGACGATCGGCTTTCCGGACGCTGGATCCGGGCCGAGGTCCTTGAGAGGGGGCTTCGCCTGGCCGCGTCCCCGCCGTTCCTTCGGTTGCGCGAGCAACGCGATCGCTTCCTCCGGCGTGACCGTGAAGAGCTGTTCCTCGGCGGCCAGCGATCGGGTCTCGGTGCCCTTCTTGATGTACGGGCCGTATCGTCCATTGGCGACCTGGATCTCCTCGCCGTCCGGCGCCGTCAGCGTGCGGGGGAGCGAGAGCAGCCGCAGCGCGTCCTCGAGCGTCACGGTCTCGAGCGACATGGCCTTGAAGAGCGAGCCCGTCCGAGGCTTGTCGGTCGATCCATCCTCCAGCACCTCGCTTACATACGGCCCGTAGCGGCCGTCGCGCGCCACCACCTGGCGGCCCGACGCGGGATCGACCCCGAGGGCGCGATCGCCGGACGGCTT
>Ga0315273_10004618_pt1 | contig 16893 bp, 10 predicted proteins | sample YL17G02_0_MG_FD_205753 | JGI IMG/M metagenome (GOLD analysis project Ga0315273, IMG submission 205753) | Sediment microbial communities from Yellowstone Lake, YNP, Wyoming, USA - YL17G02_0 | ecosystem: Environmental > Aquatic > Freshwater > Lake > Sediment | place: USA: Wyoming | collected... | reverse complement strand
TCCCGGGCGAAGACCTCCAGGGTGACGAGCTGCGGGATGACGTTCTTGTTTCGGGCCACCACGATCCGCTCGTTGAAGTACGGGGCCAGGATGACGACCTTTTCGTTCTTGGCCTGCAGCCGGGGATCGACGGGGACGTGCATCATGACGTCGGCGAGCTTCTCCCGCCACAGGGGGTGGCCCTTCCAGATGATGTTGCGAAGGTCGCCATCCACGGAATCGGCGTCCGGGTAGCCCTTCACCTCCGCCGTCAGGCCCATCTTCGCGGCCAGGGCCTTCGCGACGTCGACGTCGATGCCCTTCCCGTCGTCGTGGAACGGCGCGTACTCGTTGTAGACCGCGATCTTGATCTGGCCGCTCTTCCGGATCTCCTCGAGCGAGGCCGCGGACCCGGCGACGGGCCAGAGCGCGAGCCCCAGCGACCCGAGCGAGATCGCCAGCCGCGCGAGGCCGGCGCGACGGCTAGTTCTCATGAACGGACTCGATCCAGCTGCGGATGGCCCACATTCCTTCCTGGCTGATGACGCCCTCGTACTTCGGCATCAAGGTCCGGCCGTCCCGGTAGACTCCCTTCCGCGTCGGCGGCATGTAGGCCTTGTCCCCCTCGTCGCCTGTCTCCAGGAATCGGAGATCCGGCGCGAGACCACCGGATACCCCGCCGATCCCGTGGCACCGGGCGCACTGCTGGTTGTAGGCGGACTTGCCAATCTTGATGGCGAGCGCGTTGCCGCGATACGGGTTCGTCGCCTTCCAGGTGTCGCCGATCGGCGCGAGCCCGGTGGTGTCGACGGGCTGCGGGTTCACGTCCCCGTGCGAACGCGGGATCGCCGGGACCAATGCGATGGCAAGCGCCCCCGCGATGAGCCACGACCTGCTCGGCTTCCGGATGTCGAATGTCATTGGAGAGCGGCTCCTGAGGGGATGTCTGGTGAAAAAGCCTCCTCCCCCGCCCCCGGACGTTCCGGAGGGGGAGAGGAGGATGAGTCTAACTCGAACCTACTTCTTGGGCAGCCGGAACGCCCAGAGGCTGCCGCCCTGGGTGATGTTCGCGTGGCTCTTCGCCACCTCGCCGCCCCAGAGCGGAACCGCGCCGCCCCAGCCCGAGACCACGGCGACCCACTGTTCGCCGTCCTGCTCCCAGGTGATGGGCGAGCCGGTGATGCCCGAGCCGGTCTGGTACTTCCAGAGCTCCGCGCCGGTCTTCGCGTCGAAGGCCTTCAGGTAGCCCTCCGGCGTCCCGGTGAACACCAGACCGCCGTGAGTGGCGAGGACGCCGCCCCAGAGGACGCCCTTGTTGCGGGCCTCCCAGACGACCTTGCCGGTCGTCGGGTCGACGGCCTTGAGGGAGCCGATGTAGTCGGGGAAGACTGGCCTGATGATGAAGCCGGCGCCCAGGAAGGCCGCCCCCTTCTTGAAGGTGACAGGCTCGTTCCAGATGTCCATGCCCCACTCGTTGGCCGGGACGTACCAGAGCTTGGTGTCGTCGCTGTAGGCCACCGGGTTCCAGTTCTTGCCACCCAGGAAGTTCGGGATGGTCCAGACGGTCGTGCCCTTTCCGCCCTCCCCGCCCCCCTTGGCGGGGTCGCCCGGGCGATTGCCGGTCTCCACCGGACGGCCGGTGGCCAGGTCGATCTTCGAGGCCCAGGTGATGTTCTTCACGAACGGCTCCGCGAGCAGCAGCTTCCCGGTCTTGCGGTCGTTCACGTAGTAGAAGCCGTTCTTGTGGAAGTTGCCGATGGCCTTGGTGGTCTTGCCGTCCTTGCCCTTGAAATCGAAGGGGATGTTCTCGCTGATCGAGTCGTAGTCCCAGGAGTCGTTCGGGACGTGCTGGTAGTGCCAGACGATCTTGCCGGTGTCGACGTCGACGGCGATGACCGAGTTCGCGTAGAGGTTGTCACCCGGACGGTACCAGGAGTTCCACGGGGCCGCGTTGCCCACGCCCCAGTAGCTGAGGTTCGCCTCCGGGTCGTAGACGCCGCCGTTCCATGCGCACCCGCCACCGTTCTTCCACATGTCTCCCGGCCACGTGGCGTTCAGCTTGCCCGTCATGCCGTTGTCCTTCCCGTCCTTCGTCCCCGTCCAGCCCTCGATGGTGGGTCGGACCCAGACCACCTTCCCGGTCAGGGCGTCCATCGCGGTGATGGTGCCGACGACGCCGAACTCGCTGCCGGCGATGGCGACGAGCACCTTGCCCTTGGCGATGATGGGGAAGTGCGTGATCGACACGCCCGCGGCGTAGTCGCCGAGGGTCTGCTTCCAGACCACCTTGCCCGTGGCCTGGTCCAGGGCGACGACCATGCCGTCCAGCGTCCCGAAGATGGCGAGGTTGCCGAAGAGGGCCGCGCCGCGGTTGATCACGTCGCAGCAGGGCAGGATGCCTTCCGGCAGCCGGTGGTTGTACTCCCAGAGCTTCTCGCCGGTCTTCACGTCGACCGCGAACAGGCGGGAGTAGGAGGCCGTGGTGAAGATCCGGCCGTTGAAGACGACGGGCTGGGCCTGCTGGCCGCGCTGCTTCTCGCCGCCGAAGGAGAAGGTCCACGCCGGCACGACGCTCTTCACGGTCTTCGTGTTGATCTTGTCGAGCGTGCTGAAGCGGTGCTGGTGGGGGCCATTCCCGTATCCGACCACATGCTTCGTCGCCTTCGCCTCGTTGAGGATGTCCGCGTCCGTGACGCCCTGCCCCGAGGCGGGCATGGCGAGCGCGAGACCGCCACACGCGGCCAGCCAAGGCAATACCCTCATCTTACCGAGCAGCAAGTTTGGCATGCGACACTCTCCTTAGAGCACCAACGGTTTGCATCAAAGGGAGCGCGGTCACCATGGTCGCTCTCCCGTACTCGTTCAAGATCCCTTGACGACCTGCAGCGGCTCCACGGTCATCCCGTTCGGGTTCCATTGATAAATGACGCGCCCGGCGGTCGCATGGCGATCGCCGGGCACGCCATCCCGCCTTGCCGTCCCACGGCCCAGCCACATCGTTTGCGATCGTGTTGAAGGCACCTACCAGAAGAAGAATCCACCGACCGTGGCCACGTTCCCGGACTGGCTCGCGCCGCCGTACCATTTCAGGTCGTACCAGCTGTACTCGGCGACGAGCTTCAGCCACGAATTCAGGTCGTGGTACACGCCGAAGGTGAGTGCCTGCCGCCTCTCGATCACCGGGGTGTTTGTCGTATTCTGGTCCGTCGTCCGGTCGGCCATCACCTGCCCGTAGTTCGCGCCGAACTTGGTCTTGTCGATCTTGGCCGACGCCTGCAGGAGGAAGCCCTTCGAACTGACGGGAGCGCCGGTTCTGTCGAGGGAGTCGCCCCCGTCGAACTGCTGGAACGTGCCCATCCCCTCGGCCCAGAACCCGGATGCGATCAGGTCGAGCACGGACACGCCGACGCCCAGGCCGGCCGATCCGCCGCGCCCGTTCACGGCGCCCGTCGGCGCCAGCAGCCCGGCGACCCGGTTGGCGAACCAGGCCCTGTTGAAGATGCCGCCGAGCCAGGCCCGCAGGCTCACGCTGTCGAACTTGTTCGAGTAGGACAGCGTCATCTCGAGATCCGGAAGGCTGGTGATGGTGGCGGTGGCCGCGGGGGTGGGACCGGCGATCTTGCTCGGGTCCCCGATCTCGATCGCAAGCTTGAAGCCGCTCAGATCCGGCGTCGTGTAGCGCACCTGGGCCCCGAACGCCGGATACAGGTACCCGAAGCCGATGTGCCCGAGCGTCGGCCACCCGCCCAGGACGTTCCCGCCGACCTGGCCCGGGATGCCCACCCCGAACAAGCTGATGTCGGAGAGGACGGCGTCCGCCTGGTAGAGGTTCAGCGCGCGCCCGACGAGGACCTGGCCGAACTTGCCGTCCATCGTGATGTTGAACTCGCGCCAGTCGATGGTCGGCGTGTTCCTGTAGTCACCGGTCGGGGTCGTGCGGGTGTTGATGCTGTTGAGCTGCACGTAGATGCCCACGCGGAGCTTGAACTTCATGCCCTCCCACTCGGGCGCCGAGGCGTTGAACCCGAAGGCGGAAGGCAGGAATCCCGTCCGGACCCGGAAGACGTTGTTGTCGGTGGGCGCAGACCAGACGTCGCCCGTGTTGGGGGCGGTCGGCGCTCCCTGGCCCCACGTGTCGACCAGGAACAGGTTGAGGAAGCCGTCGAGGCTCGCGCTCCAGCCACTCTCGCTCTTGATCTCGATGGCGGCCTCGGCCCTGCTCGCGTACGAGCCGACGACGAGCGCCACCACGACCACGGTCATCCATCTGCGGCACATGCCGGTTACCTGCATTGGTTCCTCCCGTTGCGTTTGCACCAAACGGCGGCTCTCGCCGTGCTAGCCAGTCTCGAGTCCGGTGGGTCCGGATAACCTGCCTTCCGGTCCTTTCAACAGTCGAGCCAAACATCCGGCGGCAGGCGGGTGGGACCACATCTCCAGTATTTCAACGCAGTTGATGCGCGCGGCCTCGAGCTGCGATGGACGGTTCGGTGTCACAGGTTCCGTGACATGTCACGGCGGTACTTCGCCGATGCCGCACCGGCCGCGCGCTCCGGCGCGGGTTCAGCCGAGGCGCACATCCCGGCGGAAGGCTCGTCGTTGCTGGCTCTCCCGCCCGTTGCCAGGCCGGTGCACGCTCCGTTCATACGGCCCTGGCGTTACATGACATGCGGGACGGGTCACGGGAGCTGCACGACGCTCCGACTCGGGCGCGTCGGTCGGTGGAAAGACGTCCGCGGCTGATCCGAACCGACCTCTCCTGTTCAAGAATGTCGAATGGCGCGGTGCGTCGTAAGCGATCACGACGAAATGGCGCACCGCGTCTTGCAAGTCCCGTTTGGGTAGACCTAGGGTTCGAGGTGCTTACTGGTCCACATCACCCACATTGAGTCACCGAACTGGGTGCAGCCCCGATTGAGGCGTCATGAACCACGAGACCCGCGAAGGCGTTGCGCGTCGCCAGTTCGTCGACCGAGCCTGGCACAGCTTCATCAGCGATGGTGTCGAAAATGACAGGCTCGGCGAACACGTCATTCGTTCCTGGCGGCGCTCGCGCGACACGTTCGGGATCAATCCAGCTCTGAGAAGGTGCCCGCGGCTTCTCACCCCGGCCGAGCTCGCCGAGCGCCAGACCAACGACGACACGAACCAGCTGGCACGCCCCATCCTGGAGGAGTTCGGCGCACGCCTCGCGTCGACACAGCAGGTCCTCACCTTCTTCGACGCGGCGGGGTGGATGCTCTCGATCGGAGGAAATCCGAGCACCATCGAACGCCTGGCCGAGATCAATTTCTGCCCGGGTGCGAACTGGCGAGAGGATTCGACCGGGACGAATGGCCCCGGCCTCGCGTTCGCCGACAAGCGGCCGCAGGAGGTGTTTGCCTCCGAGCACTTCGTCGAGGCCTGGCAGGCATGGACGTGCGCCGCCGCGCCCGTCCTGGGGCCGGGCACCACCGACCTCCTCGGCGTGGTGGACATCACGGGTCCGTGGTCGGCCGGCGACGTCCAGGGACTGGTCGCAGCGCGCGCCATCGCCATGGCAATCGAGGAGCGGCTGCGGGCCTCGGAGGTCGTGCGAGATCAGGTCGTCGAGTACGCCTTCCGGGCCGCCCCAGGCAATGGCGACGGCATGTTCGCCATCGACCGACGTGGCCGGGTCATCGCTGCGAACGATTCCGCAAGGCGCCGGCTGGCCTTCGAAGGGCTGGACATCCCCACATCTGTCCAGGACCTACTGGTGGCCAGGCTCCACCAGGGGCTCGCGCCGGTCCCGGACCTCGCGCTCGACTGGCCGGGCGGACCGACGAACGTGAGGCTGGTCATGTCCCCCGTCCGGTATGGGCAGGGCCCGGTCGGCGCGCTGGTTCGGGTGGTCGGCGCGGAGCCCCCGAAGGCGCGGAGCGCGGTCAGAGGCGTCTCCGGGCCGCGGCGGATGGCGGTTGCCCGGTACACCTTCGACCACGTGCTGGGAAAGGCCGACAGCATCCTCCATGCAACCTCCCTGGCGCGGATGGCGGCGCGCAACGACTTGCCGGTGGTGCTGGTGGGGGAGTCGGGAACGGGCAAGGAGATGATCGCGCAGGCGATCCACCTGGCAAGCCAGCGTGGATGCGGCCCGTTCGTCCCGGTGAATTGCGGGTCGATCCCGGCCGCGCTGCTGGAGGCGGAGCTGTTCGGCTACGAGGCCGGCACCTTCACCGGAGCTCGCAGGGAGGGCAACGCGGGCAAGTTCGAGGACGCCTGCGGCGGGACGTTGTTCCTCGACGAGGTGAGCGAGCTATCTCCACAGGCGCAGACGGCCCTGCTGCGCGTGCTGCAGGAGCACGAAGTGGTCAGGCTGGGTGGCAGCACGCCTCGCCAGCTGGACGCCCGCATCATCGCCGCGAGCAACAGGAGCCTGGCGGATGCGATCCGGGAAGGACGGTTCCGGTCGGACCTCTTCTTCCGTCTGAACGTTCTCACCATCGTGGCGCCTCCGCTCCGGGAGCGGCGTTCCGACGTGCCGCTGCTGGCGCAGGCGTTCCTGCGGGAAGCCGAGGGCGAGGTCCGGAAGTCGGGGTTGCGCTTCACGGATGAGGCACTGCTCGCTCTGTCGCAGTGCGACTGGCCCGGCAACATCCGTGAGTTGCGCAATGTGGTGCTGCGCGTCGCCAGCACCGTGGCGGCGAACCTCATCGACGTGGACGACCTCCCGGGGGAGGTGCAGGCCGCCGTGGCTCCGGTGGCCGGTCCCGCGCGGATCTCCGGGACAGCGAGAGAACCTATCCCGCTCTCGGGTCCCTCAGCCAAGGTTGACCCCGACCGCGAGGGGCTCCTGCGCGCCCTCCAGGCGTCGGGCGGAAACGTCGCCCGAACCGCCGCTTCGATGAACATCTCCCGCATGACACTCTACCGATGGCTTGCCGGGCACGGCCTCACCCGCCACGAGTACGGGCGTCGCTCGTAAGCCGCGCGCATGAACGAGGGGAAGGTTGGGCCAGTCTCGAACTCCACCAGGATGTCGAGGTCGCACGAACGCCAAGGTCGCGCCGGAGCGCGTGCCCCGGGTCGTGGTCGGACTGGAGCCCCATCCAGATCTCGGGCGACGTGTTCAGCGCCTCCGACAGCAGGATGGCGGTCTCGTGCGCTCGGCCAGCTCGACCTGGGTGAGGCCGCGCGGCTCGCGAGGCATGGAGGTTGCCGGACCCGGTTGGAAGTGCGACCGTCACCCGGATGACAAGGGCCGCATCCACCGCGCCGGCCGCTTTCCGTGGCTTCCCCGACTCCCGGGGTGACTTCTTCCTCGCGCTGGCGCTGCACAACGACAGGGACTGGTTCCGGTCGCACCGCGCCGAGTACGAGCAGGGCTGGGCCGCGCCTACGGGCGGCGCGGCCTGGGCGATCCCAAGGTTTTCCGGATCCACCGCGACGTCCGCTTCAGCAAGGACAAGACCCCCTACAAGACGCATGTGGCCGGCTGGATCCCGCTCGACACCGGGCGCCCGGCCAGCCCCGGCGCCACCCCTGCGGCGATGTATCTCCAGGTCGGCGTCGACGCGCGCTTCACCGGCAGCGGATGCTGGACGCTCGAGCCGGACGCGTTGAAGCGCTTCCGGGCGGCGCTCCTCGATCCGCGGCGGGGCGCGGTGCTGGCGCGCCGGCTGGCCGTGCTCGCCGCCAGTGGCTTCTCCTGCTCGGCTGCCGAGTCGCTGGTCCGCGTCCCCGCAGGCGTCGACCCGGATCACCCCCGCGCGGGGCTGCTCCGCATGAAGGGGCTGGTGGTGGATCCCGGCGACGTGCCGAGGCGGCTCATCCCCCGTCCAGACCTGGTCGGCTGGCTCGTCGACAAGGCCCGCGCCGCCGCGCCGGTGGTGAGCTGGCTGGCCGACCAGCTCCGGGTCTCGAGGTCGTAGGTGGGCCCGACGAGGAGGAACGCGATCGCGAGCGCCGCGATCGCCCCGTCGTGGCCGGCGACGCCGGGCAGGCGGGAGATCCCCGGCGGCACGAGACCTGCCACCGTGGCCGCGAGCATGAGCCGCTTGTGCGCCTGCGGGCGGCGGCGCCACCGCCAGCCGGCCGCAACCAGAGCCGAGAAGACGCAGGCCGAGACGACGTCGAGCAGCAGGAACCCCTCGCGGGTCGGAAACTCGACGCCGGGGATGCCCTTGTGCCCGGCGCGCGCCGCCTCGATCGCAGCCGTGAGCCCTGTGGCGAGCATGAGCCCCGCGAGCACCATGGGGCCGTAGGTGTTCGAGAACCCGGCGACGATGACGGCTGCCGCGACGAGGGACATGGTGGCGTAGAAGCGCCGGTCGGCAGGATGTCTGGGAAAGGCAGTCATGTATTCACACCCGGGGAGTCGCGACTACGCCCCACCCCGCCGCCTGCGCCTCCGCTTTCGACGGCCCGGCACTCCACCGGCCCGCGCCGTGGCGCCGTCCGGCGGGTGGCCCACTGCTGGCCTGCCATGCTGCCCCCGATCGACGCGAAACACCTCGGGCGCCGGCGCTTTCCGTGGCCCGCTCGGCTTGGGACGCCGCGGCCCGGCCGGGACATCCGGCTTTCGCTGCGCCTTCTGCGCATGCCCTCCCCCGTGCCCTCCCCCGGGCGGCCGCGAGGGATTGCCCCGCGGCGCGTGCTGGCGGTGGCCGCCGCCGTGCTGCTCCGCCCTCGTCGCCTCCGGGGCACGGCCGGTGGGCACGAAGTCGGCGGTCAGCTCGCGGCGGACGTAGGCCCGCCAGATCTCGCGGCCGTCGCCCTCCCCGCCCACGGCCGGGTCGAGCGCCGCGCAGAACCGTCGGATGTTCTCGAGGTCGCGGAGGAAGAACTTCTCGGCCTGGCTGTTGTGCGCGGCATCGATCACCTGAGGCAGGTCGATCACCACCGGCCCGTGGCGACCCACCAGCACGTTGTAAGGCGAGAGGTCGCCGTGGATGAGGCCGCAGGCGAGCATCCCGACCGCCTGCTTCCGGAGGTCCGCGTAGATCCCCGCCGCCTCCTCCCGGGCGAGCGGCGCATCCACGAGCCGCAGCGCCGGGTGGCCGTGCGCGTCCACCACCACCTCCATGAGGAGCACGCCTTCGTGGAAGAGCACGGGCCGGGGCACCCGGACGCCCGCTGCGTGCAGCCGGAACAGCGCGTCGGACTCCTTCTCCTTCCAGGCGTCCTCCGCGGCGGCCTGGCCGAAACGGCTGCCGCGGTCCATGGCGCGCTGCGTGCGGCTGTTCCGGACCTTCCGCCCTTCCTTGTAGGCGGCGTCGTTCTTGAAGCTCCGGGTCTGCCGGGCCTTGTAGACCTTGGCCGCGACGGTCCGGCCGCCGGACCTCACCAGCCAGACCTCCGCCTCCTTGCCGCCCCTCAGGCGTGAAACGACCTCGTCGATGACGCCGTCGGCGAGGAGCGGGGCGAGGGGGTCGTGCATCCGTTGCGGGTGTAGAGCGGCGGCGATGCGCGGTCAAGGACGCGAACACGGGGAGGCGGTGCCCTCGACAGTGGGGCCGGCCGCGGACGGATCAGTTTTCAACCACGTGAAACGCGACATCCGTGTCGTAATTTCCCGGTTGAACCACTCCTTGGGGTGACAAGTACAAATGCCGGAGCCGCCCTGTAAGCCGGGTTCGAAACACTGTCGGTATGGGTCGCTTCCCGGTGCGACTGGGCGCGACAAGTGGGCGGATTTCCTCGAGGCGAGGCGACTGGCGACGACAGGTCGTGCCGTTGGGGCGCCATCGTACGGCAGATTACGTCAGATGCGTTTGCCTTACAGTGAAGTGCGAACTGACTCGGCGATCTGTGCACTTACAGGACCAGAATCTCGGCGCTGGACGTGACCCCTGCAGGACCTAAAGGCGACACTTCGCCTGTCTTTATTGGCTCCTATGCGTCTCCAGGCGACCCCGCACCCAGCGTCACAAGGCCGCTGGACGCGTCGGACCTGTCCGGACTTCCACGACTCACCGCCGAACTCTTCGTGGCTGCTGGCGCTACCGTGGCTCGCCATGACGTTGACGCCGGTGCTCACCTCGGTGACGTCAAGGCAGCCCTCCGCCGCGCAGCGGAGCAGGCTTCCAGGCTTGTCCAGGTTACTTCGTCCCACGGGACATCCTTCGACGTCACATCTCCGCGGCTCGAACGTGACCGATCAATGCCGATGGCGGTGGTGCGGGTCGGGCTGGTGCGCGTGGTCGTGGGCGAGCCGCACGTGCTGGTGCAGGTGAGAGTGGGGCTCCGTCGCGAGTACCTCACCGTGGTCGTGGTGGTTGTGGTGCTCGTCGTGGACGTGGGCGTGGTCGTGTTCCACGGCATCGTGCGTGTGCCGATGTCCGTGCCTTGCTCGGACGAGGATGGCCACGCCGACCCCCATGACGATGCCGGCAGCCGCCCCCTTCCAGGTCAGCGACTCACCGAGGATCGGAATGGCCGCCAGCGCGCCCACGAACGGAGCCGTGGCGAGGTACGCAGCCTGGCGGGCCGTCCCGATCTGCCGGAGGGCCATGAGGTGGAGCACGATGCTGACCCCGTAGCCGAGGAAGCCGGTCGCGAGCGCACCGGCGAGCGGTGCCGCCGACGGCAGCCTGTCCCCCATCGCCAGCGCCACTCCGACGTTGACCGTGCCGGCGACGAGCGTCTTCACGCGGGTGACGGCCACCGGGTCCCGGAGCGACAGGCGCTGGCTCAGGTTGTTGTCGATGGCCCAGGCGAGGCCCGCTCCCGCCACCGCCAGAGCGCCGACGACGTGGACGCTGCCCTCGCTCGGTCCCGATGCCAGGAGCACGCCTCCGAGGATCACGGCCGCAGCACCGAGCACCTCCCGCCGAACCAGGGACTCGCCGAAGAAGAGCACGGCGATGCCGATGGTGAATGGGGCCTCCAGGTTGAGGAGAAGAGACGCCTCGCCACCAGGGAGCCGGGCGAGACCTGCGAGCAGGAGGAGTGGCCCGGCGATGCCGCCGGAGATCACCATGGCCGCCAGGGTCGGGAGGTCATTCCCCCGGAGGGGCGCCTCGCGCCCGGCTCGGCGGAGGGGCGCGATGACCGTCAGGCCGATCCCCGCCCCAAGGTAGAGGAGCCCGGCCAGCATGAAGGTCCCGCTGGAAGGAAGCAGGAGCTTCGCAAGGGGCGTGCTCAGCCCGAAGAGCACGGCCGCCCCGAGGCCGCTCACCACGCCTCGTGGCAGACCAGGGACGGAGGGCATGTCCAAAGCTACCCCGCCGTGCCGCTCCCGGCGAGGCGAGCGATCCGCTCCCTGACACCACCGAACCGGAGATACAGAGCCGGGGTCGCGAGCATGGTGAGCGCGGTTGCCGTGAGCAGGCCACAGAGGATCACGATGGCCATCGGCGTCTCGATCTCGCTGCCGGCCTTTCCTCCGGAGAGCGCCAGCGGGACGAGCCCCAGGCCGGTCGCGAGTGCGGTCATGAGGATGGGTGCAAGTCGCTCCATGGCGCCGCGGTGCACGGCCTCCCGGGGATCGGTCACTCCCTCCGCCTCCACCAGGTGGTGGACATGGGAGATCATCATGAGCCCGTTCCGGGTGGCGATCCCGAAGAGGGTGATGAATCCGATGATGGACGCGACCGAGAGCACGCCACCCGAGAGCCAGACTCCGGCGACCCCGCCGATGAGCGCGAGCGGCAGGTTGGCCATCACCACGACAGCGTCCCGGCCAGAGCGCAGCGCGACGAAGAGCACGAGGAAGATGCCCAGGATGACCCCGATACCGAGCAGGGTCAGAGCCCGTGACGCTTGCTCGGCGCTCTCGAACTGCCCGCCGTACTCGATGTGGTAGCCCCGTGGAAGCTGGACGGTCTTGCCCACCCGGTCGCGGATGTCGCCCACGACGCTCACGATGTCCCGACCGGAGACGTTGCTCATCACGACCAGCTTGCGCTGAACGTTTTCCCGCGTGACCGCGTTCGGGCCCCGGTCCTTGCGGATGTCGGCGAGCGACCCGAGCGGCACCTTGGCTCCCCCGGGAGTGGTGACGAGCGTCGCCTGGATGGTTGCGAGATCCTTGCGTGCCGAGGGGTCGTACCGGACGACGAGGTCGAACGACGCCTGCCCCTCCAGCACCCGCGACGTGACCGACCCCTGGAAGGCGGTCTCGACTGCCTCGGCCACGTCCCGGATGCGCAGACCGTGGCGGGCGATGGCGGCGCGGTCGAAGCGCACGGTCAGGATGGGGATGTCCGACTGCTGCTCCATCGAGAGGTCCACGACGCCCGGAACCTGGGCCATGACTCCGCGGACCTGCTCGGCGAGCCGCCGGAGCTCCTGGAGGTCGTCGCCAAACACCTTCACGGCGATGTTGGCCCTCGTACCCGACAGCATATGGTCGATGCGGTGCGAGATGGGCTGGCCGATGATGACGTTCATTCCGGGGATGAGGGCCATGTCCTTCCGGAGTGCGGCGAGGAAGTCCTCCTTCGACCTCGTCCCCATTTTCAGCCCGACGTCGATCTCGGCCGAGTTCACGTCCTGCGCGTGCTCGTCGAGCTCCGCCCGCCCCGTGCGCCGGGCCGTGGCGACCACCTCCGGGTGCCTGAGCAGCGCCTCCTCGACGAGACGGCCCAGCCGGCTGGACTCCTCGAGCGACGTTCCCGGCAGGGTCACCGCGGAGAGCGTGAGGGTCCCCTCGTTGAAGTCGGGGAGGAAAGCACGACCTGCGACGGCGAGCCCGACTCCTGCAAGGGCAACAAGCACGAACGACGCCCCGAGCACGCCCTTCCACCGTGGCAGGACGGCGGCGAGGATCGGCGCGTAGCGGGCCTTGAGCCAGTGCACCACGGCGCCCTCCTTGTTCTCGCGGACGGCGCGGGAGTTCGGGAGGAGCAACGAGCAGAGGACGGGCGTCACGGTGAGCGCCACGACCAGCGAGGCCGCGAGCGACACCACGTAGGCGAAGCCAAGCGGCTGGAGCAGCCGGCCCTCGACCCCCGACAGGAAGAAGAGCGGGAGGAAGACGAGCACGATGATGATCGTGGCGTAGACGATCGAGCCGCGGATCTCTTTGCTCGCGTCGAAGACCACCGCGAGCGCGCCCTTCCGCTGGTTCTCCGGTAGCTGCCCGTTCTCGCGGAGGCGCCGCGCCACGTTCTCGACGTCGATGATGGCGTCGTCCACGAGCGCGCCGACGGCGATGGCCATGCCGCCGAGGGTCATGGTGTTGATGCTGCCGCCGAAGGCGCGCATGGCGAGCACGGCGGTCACGAGCGAGAGCGGGATGGCGAGGACGGTGATGCCGGTGGCCCGCAAGCTCGCGAGGAACAGGAAGACGATGGCGATGACCAGCACCGCACCGTCGCGGAGCGAGCCCAGCACGTTCCGGATGGCCACCTCGATGAAGTCCGACTGCCGGAAGATGTGGCGGTCGATCTCCATTCCCTTGGGGAGCGTGGCCTGGATGTCGTCGAGCACGGCATCGAGGCGACGGGTGAGCTCGAGCGTGTTGGCTCCAGGCTGCTTCTGGATGCCGAGGACCACCGCCGGCCTCGCGTCGTGGGAGCCCTCGCCCAGCTTCAGCGCGGGCCCGATGCGGACCTCGCCGAGCTGGCGCACGAGCACGGGCTCGCGGCCGCGCATCGCCACGAAGGTCTCTCCGATGTCCTCGACCCGCCGAACCCGGCCAACCCCGTGGATGAGGTACTGCTGTCCGCCCTCCAGGTAGAAGCCGGCCGAGGTGTTCTCGTTCGTGGACTTGAGGGCCTGGACCACCTCGTCGACGGCGATGCCATAGGAGCTCAGGCGCTCGGGGCTGAGGATGACCTGGTACTGCTTCGTCTCGCCGCCGGTGGGGATGACCTGGGACACCCCGGGAACGGCGAGGAGTCGCTTCCGCAGAACCCAGTCCGCCGTCGTCTTCAGCTCCATGGCGTCGTGCTTGTCGGACGTGAGCGCGATGAAGAGGATCTCCCCCATGATCGAGGAGATGGGCGCGAGCGTGGGGCGGTCGGCTCCCGGCGGCAGCGAGGCCGCGGCGAGCTGGAGCTTCTCGGCCACGATCTGCCGGGCCTGGTAGATGTCGGTGCCCCAGTCGAACTCCACCCAGACGATGGCGATCCCCACCGCGGATGCCGAACGCACCCGGCGGACCCCCGGCGCGCCGTTCAAGGAGGTCTCGATGGGGAAGGCGATCTGGGTCTCGGCCTCCTCCGGCGCCATGCCATGGGCTTCCGTGATGACCGTGACCGTGGGAGCGGTCAGGTCGGGGAAGACGTCCACGGGCATGTTCCAGGCCGTGTAGCTGCCGGCGACGAGGAGCAGCGCCGCGCCGAGCAGCACGAAGAGGCGGTTGTTGAGGGACCAGCGGATGACGCCGTCGATCATGGCGGCCCCTAGTGAACGTGGCCGGACGCGGGGATCGCCCCGGCCGCCGCAGCGAGCCGGACCTGCCACGCTCCTCGTGTCACCACCCGGTCGCCGGGTGAGAGCCCGTCGAGGATCTGGACCCATTCGCCGTCGCGGACTCCGAGCTTGAGTGGCCGCCGCTCGAACGCCTCACCGGAGACGAGCGCGAACGCGACTTCCTGCTTGCCGTCGTCGATCACGGCCGACGCGGGGATGGCGAGCCCCTTCATCTCCTGGCCGGAGAGGACGTGCACCTTCGCGAACATCCCCACACGCAGGGCACGCCCCGGGTTCCCGACCTCGAAGATGAGCGGCGTGGTGCGGGACTGGGCATCGACGACTCCGCCGAAGGCGACGACCTTGCCTCCGGCCTTCGGGTCTACGGTGAAGGGACGGTCGAACCCCTGGACCTCGAACCACGCGCCAGATGGCTTGCCGATCCGGCCGATGTCCGCTTCCGGGACCTGCACCTCGAGCCAGAGCCTGTCGGGGTCGACGACGTGGAAGAGATCCTTCCCTTCCTCGACGAATGCGCCGGGAGCCGTGGACACGGCGGCGACGACCCCCGTCACCGGCGAACGCAGCTCGACCTTCCCGGTGGCACCCTCGCCGCTGGCGCGCTGGGTTCCCTGGTACTGGGCGAGGCGCCGGGCCGCTGCGGTGGCCTCCTCCTTGGCGAGCGATTCGGCGCTGCGCGCCTCGGCAACACGGCGCTCGGAGACCGCCTGCTGGGCGAACAGCCCCTCGAGCCGCTCCCGCTCCTTCCGGGCCAGATCCAGGCGGACCTTCGCCTGGCTCGCCGCTGACTCCAGCGTGGCCGGGTCTGCCTCCGCTCCCAGCCGCGGGGCGATGGTTGCTAGAACCTGATCCTTCTTCACGGCCATGCCGACGTGCGGGAACGTCTGCCCCACGGAGACGAGGCGCCCGGTGACGGGCGCGACCAGGTGAGCGTCACCATCCGACCGGGGACGGAGGACGCCGTTGGCCACCACGGACGGGCGAAGCGGGCGCTCCTCCGCGGCAGCCGTGCCGAAGTCCGTCCGCCACTGCTGCTCCATCAAGAAGGCTATCTGGCCGCCCCTCTCCGGCTCCGGCGCAGCCGCCTTCGCAGCGGCCTCTGGGCTCGCGTGGACCACGACCTCGCCAAGGTCGTGGACATCGGTGCCCGCCGGGGTGGTGACCGTGATGGCGAGCCGACGCTTGCCGGCTGCGGCTGGCTTGGGAGCGGGCCGGAAGATGCCCGGCGTGGAGGGCGCCCCAACCTCGAACCGCTCGTCCTTGGCGCCGTCTGAAAGGGTGAGGGTGACCCTTCCCTCCCCGAGGGGCTTCCAGTCGGATAGCCGGGTGAGGTGCGCGGCCATCTTCGTCTCCCGCCCCGCCACGAGCGGCTCGAACTCGACGAAGAGCTCGGTGGTGTTGCCGAAGTGGGTGAAGGACTCGGCCCGTGCCTCTGCTCCGTGACCGGACTCTTCCTTCCCTCCAGGGCGGCAGGCGGCGAGCAGGAGAACCACCACGAGGGCTGCTTTGCTGCGTCTCATCGGGATGCGCCTCCGGAAGCGAGTACGAGGTCGATGCGGGCCCTGCGTGCAGCGGATTCGAGGTCGATGGCCTGGAGATCGGCGTCGAGCGCGCTCCGCTGCGCGTCGACGAGCTCGAGTACCCCCAGCTCGCCGCCTCGGTACGCCGCCTCGGCAGTCACGAGCAGCCTGGCCGAAGTTGCGGAAGCGTCGGAACGGAAACGGCGCGCAGCGTCGGCGAGGCGGGCGGCCTGGATGCGAAGTCCACGCACGTCGGCGGAGGCCAGGTCGGTCTCCAGCGTGAGCCGGCCCCTGGCCTGGCGCGACCGGCCCTCGGCGCGTGCCGCCTCGTCCTGGTTGCGGTCGAAGACGGGAAGCGGGATGGCAATCCCCGCGACGTAGCCGTTCAGTTGCTCGCCCGCCACACCGACTCCCTTGTATCCAGCAGTGAGGGTCAAGTCGGGGATCCACCAGCGACCGGCCGCTCGGACCTCGAGGTCACCCGCGCCGGCCTCCTCGCCGAGCGCCTTCAGATCAGGGCGGGCCCCGATCCTGGCGACGAGCGTCTCCGTGGGAGGAGGTGCATCGGCGGGTAGGAGCGTACCGACCACCCGAACCGGGGTCTTCGCTCCGAGAAGACCCTCCAACCGGGCCCGGGATCGCTCCAGTTGCCCGTCCTGCGCGGCGACCCGGGCGCCGACGCTCTCCCGCTCGCGCTCCAGCCGCATCCGGTCGTACCCGGAGGCATCGCCCGCCTTCTCCCGCTGGACCGTCGCCTCCGCGAGCCGCTCCACGCGCACGAGCGAGTCGCGCAGGGCAACGAGCCGCGCCTCCCCGGCGACCACGTCGTAGAAGCTCATCCTCACGTCGGCCTCGAGGCCGAGGCGCGTCGCGAAGCCCCGTTCCCGCGCCGCCTCCACCCGCCGGTCGCCCGCCTGGCCGCGGAGGGACCGCCGCCCGGAGATGTCGACCGCCTGCGAGAGCTCGACGTAGTTCTCGGCGGAGGCCGCCGGCCCTCCGTACACCTGCTCGCGGCTGTACGAGGCCGTGGGGTTCGACCACATCCCCGCCC
>Ga0315273_10004616_pt1 | contig 16901 bp, 9 predicted proteins | sample YL17G02_0_MG_FD_205753 | JGI IMG/M metagenome (GOLD analysis project Ga0315273, IMG submission 205753) | Sediment microbial communities from Yellowstone Lake, YNP, Wyoming, USA - YL17G02_0 | ecosystem: Environmental > Aquatic > Freshwater > Lake > Sediment | place: USA: Wyoming | collected... | reverse complement strand
CCGGCCGATTTTCGACCCCGCCGAGAAGGACGCCGCCGTCAAGGGCGGCCGGCTCCTGGCAAAAGGCCTGAACGCGGGCCCCGGCGCCGCCAGCGGGCGCATCGTCTTCAATTCCATCGACGCCGAGGCCTGGGCGAAGAGGGGCGAGAAGGTCGTCCTGACACGCATCGAGACCTCGCCCGAGGACATCAAGGGCATGAACGCCGCCGAGGGCATCCTGACGGCCCGAGGCGGGATGACCTCCCACGCGGCCCTGGTCGCCCGGCAGATGGGCAAGGTCTGCGTCGCCGGCTGCGGCGAACTCGTCATCGACTACGGGAAAAGGACGATGACCGTCAAGGGGCGGACGCTCAACGAGGGCGACTGGATCTCCATCGACGGGACGACCGGCCAGGTCCTCGAGGGCAAGGTCAACACCAGGCCGTCCGAGGTCCTTCAGGTCGTCATCGAGAAAACCCTCGATCCGGCGAAGGCGCCCGTCTACCAGACCTTCGCCAAGGTCATGGCCTGGGCCGACAAGTACCGGACCCTCAAGATCCGGACCAACGCCGACCAGCCCGACCAGTCGGCCAACGCCGTCGCGTTCGGGGCCGAGGGCATCGGCCTCTGCCGGACCGAGCACATGTTCTTCGGCGAGGGCAAGATCGGCCCGATGCGCGAGATGATCCTGGCCGACACGACGGAGCAAAGGCGGGCCGCCCTGGCCAAGCTCCTGCCCCTCCAGCGGAAGGATTTCGCGGGCATCTTCGAGGCCATGGACGGCCGCCCGGTGACCATCCGGACGATCGATCCGCCGCTCCACGAGTTCCTCCCCCACGAGGAAAAGGGCCAGCGCGAGATCGCCGCCGACATGGGCATCTCCTACGAAAAGGTCAGGGCGCGCGTCGAATCGCTCCACGAGTTCAACCCGATGCTCGGCTTCCGCGGCTGCCGGCTGGGCATCATCTACCCCGAGATCACCGAGATGCAGGCCCGGGCCATCTTCGAGGCGGCCGCGGACACGAAGAAGAAAGGCATCGAGGTCGAGCCCGAGGTCATGATCCCGCTCGTCGGTCACGTCAAGGAGCTCGCCCACCAGGAAAAGCTCGTCCGCGAGACGGCCGCGGCCGTCATGAAGGAGCGGGGCGTGACATTCAAGTATCTGGTCGGGACGATGATCGAGATCCCGCGCGGGGCCCTCACGGCCGACGCGATCGCGACGGTGGCCGAGTTCTTCAGCTTCGGCACGAACGACCTGACCCAGACGACGCTCGGCGTCAGCCGCGACGACGCCGCCCGCTTCCTCATCCCCTACGTCGAGAAGGAGATCTACGCCAAGGACCCGTTCGAGGTCCTGGACCGCGACGGGGTGGGCCAGCTCATGCGGATGGCCGTCGAGAAAGGGCGGAAGACCCGGCCCGGAATCAAGCTCGGCATCTGCGGCGAGCACGGCGGCGACCCGTCGAGCATCGAGTTCTGCCACCTCATCGGGCTGAACTACGTCAGCTGTTCGCCGTTCCGTGTGCCCATCGCGCGCCTGGCGGCGGCCCGTGCGGCCCTGCTCAACGCGCCCAAGGCCCAATCGAAGAGGACCGCCAAGCCGAAGGCCAAGGCGGCGTCGAAGGCGAAGAAGCCCGCCCGTAAGCGTTGAGCGGAACTCTATAAATCCCCCCCCCAACCCCCCTTTTGGAAAGGGGGGAACGATAGCGGCGTCAGCAGGGATACCCCCCTTTGAAAAAGGGGGGCATGGGGGGATTTTCTGGGCCATATACCCCCCATAACCTCCCTTTTGGGAAAAGGGGGAAGCGATCGCCGGGCTTCAGGGCGCTCCGCTATTCCTTATCCAGCCCGCGCTTGCGCAGAAGCGGTTCGATCCCCGGCTCCTTTCCGCGAAAGCGCAGGTACTGCGTCATGGGTTCCTCGGTCCCGAACGGCTCCAGGATGTTCTTCCGGAAGGACAGGGCCGTCTCCCGGTCGAAGATCCCCTTCTCCTTGAAGGCCTCGAAGGCGTCGCAGTCGAGGACCTCCGCCCAGATGTAGACGTAGTAGCCGGCCGAATAGCCGCCGCTGAAGATGTGGCTGAAATAGGTGCTCCGGTAGCGAGGCACGATCTCCGGGATGAGCCCGATCGCGGCCATCGTTTCGTTCTCGAACTTCCGGACGTCGACTCCGGCCGGGTCCGGCAGAGTGTGCCATGCCATGTCCAGGATGGACGCCGCCAGGTACTCCGCCGTGACGAACCCCTGGTTGAACAGACTGCTCTTCTCAAGCTTCTCCACGAGCTCCGCGGGGATGACCTCGCCGGTCTTGTAGTGCTTGGCGTAGACCGCCAGGAGCTCCGGCGTGAACGCCCAGTGCTCCATGATCTGCGAGGGGAGCTCGACGGAGTCCCGGGCCACGGTGCGGTCCCGGAAGCGGCCGCGGGAGAACAGGGTGGCGAGGGAGTGGCCGAATTCGTGGAAGAAGGTCTCCACCTCGTCGGCGGACAGAAGGGAAGGCGCGTCGGCCGTGGGCCGCGTGAAATTGCAGACGAGCGTGGACACGGGGGGAACCCTTTGGCCGTTCTCGACGAAGGAGCGCCGGAACGCGCCTGACCAGGCGCCGCCCCGCTTGCCCTCGCGGGGATGGAAGTCCATGTAGAGGACGCCGAGGTGGCTCCCGTCGGCCTCCTTGACCTCGAAGGCCTGGACTTCGGGATCGTACCGGGGCAGGTCGGTCCGCTCGGTGAACGTCAGGCCATAGAGCTTACCGCACAGGGCGAAGATGCCCCCGCGGACGTTGTCCAGATTGAAGTAGGGCCGGAGGGCGGAATCGTCGAGTGCGTATTTCTCCTGCCTCAGCTTCTCGGTGGCGTATCCCCAGTCCCATGAGGCCAATTTGTACCCGCCGCCCGTGCGGTCGATGAGGTCCTGGAGCTCGGCCGCTTCCTTCTTCGCCTTGACCAGCGTCGGCTCCCAGAGGCGTTTCAGGAAGGCGTTCACCCGTTCCGGCGTCTTGGCCATGTTCTCTTCGAGGATGAACGCGGCGTGGTTGGCGTAGCCGAGGAGCCGGGCCTTCTCCTGCCGGAGGGCGATGATCCGACGGACGTTCTCCTTGTTGTCATGCTCGTCGTCGTTGTCGCCCTTCATGAAATACGCCCGGTGGAGCTTCTCCCGCAGGTCCCTTTTCTCGGAGGACTGGAGGAAAGGGGTCATGCTGGGGACCTGGACGGTGAAGACCCATTTCCCGCCGAGGCCGGCCTGCTTGGCCGTCTCCGCGGCCATGGCGACGACGGAGGGCGGGAGCCCGGCCAGGTCGGCGGGGTTCTCGATCACGAGCTTGAAGCCGTTGGTTTCGGCCAGGACGTTATCCCCGTAATTCACGCTCAGCAGGGAGAGCTCCTGGTTGATCTCCCGGAGCCGGGCCTTGCTCTTCGCGTCGAGCAGGGCGCCGCCGCGGACGAACCCGCGGTAGGCGTTCTCCAGGAGGAAGAGCTCCTCGCGGTCGAGCTTCAGGGCGCCGCGGCCGTCATAAACGGCCTTGACCCGGAGGAAGAGCTTCTCGTTGAGGCCGATGTCGTCCCTGTGGGCGGCCATCATCGGCGCTGTCTTCCGGGCCAGGGCCTGGATCTCTTTGTTCGTGTCCGCGCCCTGGAGGGCGCCGAAAACGGCGCCTACCTGGGAGAGGAGGATCCCGGCGTGGTCGAGCGCGGCGATCGTGTTTGCGAACGTGGGCGGCTCCGGGTTGTCGACGATGGCCGCGACCTCGGCCTGCTCGCGCCGGATGCCTTCCTCGATGCCCGGCAGGAAATGCTCGTTCCGGATGCGGTCGAAGGGCGGGACGTCGAAGGGTGTCCCGTAGGGCTTGAAGAAGGGGTTGTCGGACTCGGCGGGGGCGGCCGCGGGAAGGGGGGATACCGCGGCGGCGAGGCCCCAACACAGAAAAAATATGGCGATAACGCTTTTGTTCATGATGACTCACTCCTCCTTGGAAGGATCGGGAAGGGCCTATTATACACAACAGAAGCCCTGGAAGAAGCCCTGTCTTCCGTCTCTGTCGGAGGCATCGGGCAGGCGCCGGAGAAAGCGCGAAAAATATCCCTTGACAAATAGTACGAATAGTATTATATTATTATCACTATGACGAAACGTAACAATGAATCCGACCTGAGCCTGGCGATCCTGGGGCTCCTTTCGATCCAGCCGCTATCGGGGTACGGCCTCCGCAAGGTCTTCCTGACCACGGCCATGGGGAATTTCAGCGCGAGCCCGGGCGCCATCTACCCGGCTCTCCGAAACCTCGAGGCCGCGGGCCTCGTCAAAGGGACCGTTGAAAACGCGAACACCCTCCGGCCCCGTATGGCCTATGCCTTGACCCCGGCCGGCAGGGCCGCTCTGAAGGGCACGTTGTCGCGTCCGGTCACCCGGGAGGATGTCACGCGGCGGATGGATACGCTCATCCTGCGCTTTTCGTTCATGGACGGCCTGCTGCCGAAGGATAGGATCCTCGAGTTCCTTCGGTCGCTCTGGTCCGGGATCGAGGCCTACCTAGAGGTCCTTGATGCCGAGATTCTGCGGGACGCGCCCCGGTATTCCTTCTGCGCCCGGGCCGCGCTCGAGCAGGGACAGGAAACCTTTCGGATGATAGCCAGGTGGGCTAAAAGAACGCATAACCGGCTCCAAGAAGAACATGCCGGAAAAGGAGAAACGAAATGAAAAACAAGAAGAGAATTCGTCTCGGGATCATGGCCATCGTCCTGCTCTGCGCCGCCGTCTCGGCCTTCGCCTCGGGCGTGACGAAGGACCTGCCGACGAACCTCGCCGGGCTCGCGGGGCCGTTCGACCTGGCGGGGCCCAGGACCGCCGAGGTCCAGGAATTCGTTCAGGAGACGCGGCTCGTCCATATGAACATGAAGGGACAGAGGACGGGGACGGAGACACTCACGCTCAGGCTCCGCTTCGTCCCGTCGGCGCTTCGCGGGAAGCCGGGCGACGAATACACCTGCCTCGAGTTCAGCCTCCGGAAGAACGACGGGGAACCCGTGACCATCCCGGCGCTGGCCGGGTGGACCCACGTTTTCCTGCCGATGCCCACAGGCATGGATGAGAAGGGGCAGGTATTCGGCATTCCGCACGACAAGTTCGAAGACCTCGTGGACAGCCGGGGCGCCAAGCTCGACGTCGAGCACCAATACTTTGTCTACAACAGCTTCATTGATTTTCACGCCTTCGACGCCCTCTTCGCTCGCCCGACCTCCGGGGGCGGCGGGCTCCAGGACCTGAAGGTCCCGGGCCAGGCGATCGTTCATGCCGCGGCCTTCACCGAGCCACCCGTCAACCTCGGGAAGGGGATCAAGGCCGGTTCATACTTCCGCAACGGCGAGATCAAGCTGGCGTTCAAGGGACTGGGCTTCGTGGACGGCCGGGCCTGCGCCGTCATCGGCTTCGATTCGGGCGAAAGCACGTTCAAGATGATCATGCCCATGGGTCCGAACATGGACATCGTGACCGACGGCGGATCGGAGTACATCGGCGAAATCTCCATCGACCTCGAAAGCCTGTGGGTTCGGAAGGTCACGCTCGACGAGTTTGTTGTCTCGGAGACCCTCGTACCCGTGGCCGGACAGGCGGGCGCCGCCGCCTCCCAGGGAATGAAGATCCAAGGTTACACCGTCCGCCACCTCCTGACACGGCTGGTCGAGAAGGGGGCCTGAGTTGCCCTCCGAGATCGTCACTGAAGTCGTCCACCAGGGCGGGATGAGGTTCGAGGGGACGTCGCGGAGCGGAAGGACCGTTGACCTCGATTTCGCCCCCCCGGGCGAAACGGCCACCGGCTACACGCCCCTCGAGCTCCTGCTCGCGAGCCTGGCCGGCTGCAGCGGTCAGGTTGTTGTCGGACTGCTGAAACGCATGGGCCAGGAGGTCGCCGGGTTCCGGGTCGTCGCGCGGGGCGTGAAGAAGGACATCCACCCGGCCGTCTTTACGTCGATCGCCCTCGAGTTCGAGTTCCGCGGCGGGCGGCTCGAGCCCGCCTCGGTCGAGAAGGCCCTGGCCCTGTCCGAGGAGCGCTATTGCCCCGTTTGGGCCATGCTCAAAGCGTTCGTTCCCATCAAGGCTGAATACCGGCTCCTCGCCGGATGATCCCCTCTCCGCGCGAAACGCCATCCGGCGCTGGTTGCGCCTGATGGTGCTGCGGTTTACCCCGTCCGGGATTTTTGATATGGTTATGGTCCGATGACCGAGATTCTGGACGTCATCAAGCTCTTCCTGAAGAAAAGGTTTGGGTTCAAGTTCGTTTACAGCAGTTCCTACTGGATGCTGAACACCGGGAAGCACATCTTCCCGGTCAGGAAATACCGGATCCTCTACGAGCGCCTGCTCGAGCTCGGGGCGCGGAAGGAGAGCTTCCTCCTCCCGGAACCGCCCCCCGACGAGGACGTCCTCCGCGTCCACACCGCGAAGTACCTCAGGAAGCTGAAGACCGAGACGCTCTCGACGCTCGAGATCCAGGCGCTGGAGATCCCCTTTTCGCCCGAGCTCGTCAGGTTCGCTCTCCTCTCGACGGGCGGGACCGCCCTGGCGGCCTCAGAAGCGCTGAAGGACGGGATCGCCGTCCACATCGGCGGCGGCTTCCACCACGCCTTCCCGGACCACGGCGAGGGGTTCTGCGTCCTGAACGACATCGCCGTGGCCGCGGCCAAACTGCTGGCGGAGGGACGCATCCGCAAGGCGATGGTCGTGGACTGCGACCTCCACCAGGGGAACGGGACGGCCGCCGTATTCGCCGGGGACTCCCGTGTCTTCACGTTCTCCATCCACCAGATGGATATTTACCCTTCCGAAAAGGTCGCGAGCAGTCTGGACGTCGGCCTGTGGTCGGGGGACGGGGACAGGGCCTATCTGGCGGCCCTCAGGGATCACTTCCCGAGGCTCTACGCGGAATTCCGGCCGGACCTTGTGATCTATGTCGCCGGCGCCGACCCGTACCGCGGCGACCAGCTGGGCGGGCTCGACATGACGATCGAAGGCCTGAGGGAACGGGATGCGATCGTCATCGGGGAGGCCCGGAAGCTCAAGGTCCCGGTGGCCGTCGTCCTGGCCGGAGGGTATGCCTCGAAGGTCGAGGACACCGTGGCCATCCACCTCAACACGATAAAAACGGCCCAGAAAGCGACTTAGGAAGGCGGCTCTTAGGCGATGCTCTACGGTTTCGCCTGATTCGCTTTTTCTCGCTCGAACGCAGGCTGAAGCCTGCGGCGACATCTCTCGTTTGTATCGCCAGCCTTGCCCGTCCCGCGTTCTTATTCCTGCAGGAACACGTGGGCGTATACTTTGGCGTCGCCGACCATATTGTCGATGACGCAGTACTCGTTCGGCTGGTGGGCCGTCTCGTCGATCTTCGACCAGCAGGCGGCTTCGAACCCCCGGCGTCTGAAGAGGGCGGCCACGGTGCCGCCGCCGATCCCGGAGGGCTTGGCTTCCTTGTTGTAGACCTCTTTGACCGCGGCCTTCAGGGCCGCGACCACGGCGGCCGTCGGCGGGGTCGGCGGTGCGGCGGGCGCGTTCTGCTCTTCGGTGATCGTGATCTTCACGCCGTGTCTCCGCTCGATCCCGTCCGCGACCTCGCGGACCTTCTCCAGGACCCCGGCGATGTCGTAGCCGGGGAGGACCCGGGCGTCCAGGTGGAAGACGTCCTCGCCGGGGATGGTGTTGACGTTGGGGACGTTCGCTTCCTTCTTCGTGGGCTCGAACGTGGAGATGGGGGGGTCGAACAGGGGGTCGTTCCGGTCGAACATCCCGTAGAGCTTGTCGAGTTCGGTGATGAGGTAGCTTGCCGCCTTGAAGCTGTTGACCCCTTTCTCCGGGGTGGACCCGTGGGCCTGTTTGCCGAGCGTCTTGATCTTCAGCCAGAGGATGCTTTTCTCGGCGACCTCGATGAGCGTCCCGGCCTCGTTGCCCGCGTCGGGCACGATGATCAGGTCCTGCTTCCGGAAGGCGTCGGTGTGCTCGAGGACGTGGTCTATCCCCATCTTGGACCCCGTCTCCTCGTCGGCGACCAGGGCGATCCCGATGTCGCAGGCCGGGAGCAGGCCCTCGGCCCGGAAGGCCTTGACCGCGAAGAGGGAGGCGACCAGGTCCTGCTGGTTGTCCTCGACGCCGCGGCCGTAAATGCGGCCTTTCTCGATCCAGGCTTTGTACGGGTCTCCCTTCCACAGGGAAACCTCTCCCGGGGGGACGATGTCCGTATGGGTCATGACCCACACGGTCCTCGCCGCGCTCTTCCCCTTGTAGTGGGCCAGGATGTTCGGCCGGAAGCCGTTGGGGGCGTCCAGGTCGGGGGCATTGAGGAGCTGGATGTCGACGAACCCGTTCTCTTCGAGGAACCGGGCCAGGAATTCCGCCCGCTTGCCCTCGCCCTCCCCGCCGCTCGCCGGGGCGATGGCCGGCAGGGCGGTCAGCCGGACCTGCATGTCGATCATTTCGTTGCGGAAGGAATCTATGCGGCGGGCGATCCTGGCGAAGGTTTCGGCGTTGACCATGGGCGTTCTCCTCGGAATTTTCGGCGTCCGGAAATCATAACCCGTTAGAATGCGGAATGCAAGAGATTAGGTGGCAGTCGTAAGGACATCGCTATGATCAGCGACAATAATAACTTCCGTTCCCGTTGCCACACTCAGAAATGTTACCGAGGAATAAATGATTTATCGAGACCCGCGGGAGACGGCGAGCAGGACGAGCCACGGGCGCATCGGCCGCGATCATCCCCGAAGCGGCCGGTGCGGCGTAACGCCGAAGCGTTGACAGGCACCTGCGGGGAGTGCTATCGTCCGCGCTACCGATATGTGAACATGGTTGCCGAAGGAGGTCCGTCGTGAAAAAACTGCTGTCCATCCTCATCGTCCTCGCCCTGGTCGTGCCCCTGGCCGCCCATAAGAAACCCAAGGACTCCAAGACACCGCCGGCCGTCCCCGTGGCCGCCAAGCAGGAGGCCGCGGCTCCTCCGGACAAGCCCGGCGAAACCGAGCCCAAGCCTTACGACAAGGTCATCACGCCCGAATTCGCGACCCAGTCGGGCCTGGTCAAGGTCCACACGCTTAAGTCGAAGATCCTCTTCGAGATCCCCAAGGCCGAGTTGGACAAAGACCTCCTCCTCGTCGTCCAGATCAAGAAAAGCCCCAGCGAGACGAGCTACCCCGGCCAGTCCGTCCAGGACATGATCGTCCGCTGGGAGGTTCGCGAGAACAAGGTCCTCCTGCGCTCGGTCTCGTACTCCAACATCGCCGACCCGAACGAGCCCATCCACAGGGCCGTCGAGGCCATGAACAACGGGACCATCGTGATGGCCTTCCCGGTCGAGGCCTTCGCCGCCGACGGCTCGCCGGTCATCGACCCAATCAAGTTCTTCACCGGCGACATCAACGAGATCCCGGTCAAAAAGATCCTCGGCGGCCAGTCGATCGACCCCGCCCGGACCTTTTTCGACAAGGCCCGGGCCTTCCCCATCAACCTCAACGTCGAGGCCACCCAGACCTTCAACCCCAAGCCGCCTCAGCTCCCGCCGGGATTCCCGCCGCAGTACGCCGACTTTTTGCCACCGACGCCGAGCCCGACGGCGATCGTCCACTATTCGTTTGTCAAACTCCCGGAGAAGCCGATGATGGGCCGGCTCGTTGACGACCGCGTCGGTTATTTCACCCACAGCCACACGGACTACGGCCGCCCCGAGCACGAGACGACCGTTCGCAATTTCATCGCCCGCTGGCGCCTCGAAAAGAAAGACCCGAACGCCGCCAAGAGCGAGCCGGTGAAACCCATCGTCTTCTACGTCGACCCGTCCACCCCCGCCAAGTGGGCGCCCTACATCAAGAGGGGCGTCGAGGCCTGGCAGTCCGCCTTCGAGGAGGCCGGTTTCCTCAACGCCATCCAGGCCAAGTACGCGCCCTCGCCCGAACAGGACCCCGACTGGAGCGCCGACGACGCCCGGATCTCGACGATCCGCTGGGTGCCTTCGACCGTGGCCAACGCCATGGGTCCCCACGTCTCCGACCCGCGCAGCGGCGAGATCCTCGAGGCCGACGTCGAGATCTACCACAACGTCCAGCAGCTCGCCCGCGACTGGTACTGGACGCAGTCCGGACCGCTCGACCCGCGCTCGAAAACCCTGCCCATCCCCGACGAGGTCATGGGCGATATTCTCCTCTACATCGTGACCCACGAGGTCGGCCATTCCCTCGGCCTGCCGCACAACTTCAAGGCCAGCGCCACCTACCCCATCGAAAAGATCCGCGACAAGGACTGGGTCAAGAAGAACAGCCACGTTCCGACGCTCATGGACTATGCCCGATTCAACTACGTGGCCCAGCCCGAGGACGGCCTCGACCCGGTCGACCTCATCCCGAAGATCGGACCCTACGACATCTTCTGCATCAAGTGGGGCTACACGCCCATCCCCTCGGCCAAGACGCCCGACGACGAGAAGCCGACCCTCAACGAGTGGTGCAAGGTACAGGAAACGACGCCCTGGCTGCGCTTCAGCACGGCCGGAACGCGCGGCACCGACCCCGGAGAGGAGACCGAGGCCGTCGGCGACATCGACGCCGTCGAGGCGACCCGGCTCGGCATCAAGAACCTCAAGCGGGTGATGGACATGCTGCCCGGCGCCGTCCTCAAGCCCGGCGAGAACTACGACCAGCTCGACCACATGTACACTGAGGTCTGGAGCCAGCTCCGGCTCGAGCTCGGGCACATCGCCAACATCGTCGGCGGCTACGACAGCGAGCCCAAGACCGGGCCCGTCCCCGGCGTCCGCTTCACGCCCGTCTCCGAGGCTCGGCAGAAGGCGGCCGTCAAGTTCATCAACGAGAACCTGTTCAAGACGCCGTCCTGGATGGAGCCGGCCGAGATCCTGCGCAAGGTCGAGCCCACGAGCGGACAGACCCGCCTTCTCGCCCTCCAACAAGGCATCCTTTCGAGACTCCTCGCCCAGGACCGGACGGCCCGGCTCCAGGAGCACGAGGCCATCCTGGATCTCAAGGCCTACACCGTCGCCGAGCTCCTGCTCGATTTGCGCGCCGGCATCTTCGGCGAGCTCATGGCGGAAGCCGTCAAGGTCGACCCGTACCGCCGCAATCTCCAGAGGGCCTATATCAACGCGCTCAGCGCCCGCCTGAACCCGCCGCCGGCCGCCGCCGCGGCGGCGGAAGCGGATCCGGCTTTAGCGAACGACGACAGCCGCGGGGCCATCCGGGCGGAGCTGAAGGCCGTCCGGTCCTTGCTGCGGGTCAAGGCCGTGGTCGCCGCCAACAAGGCCACCAAGAACCACGTGGAGGACCTTATAGACCAGATCGCGGTTATCCTTGACCCGAGGGGCGCCGTCCGCTGACGAAGAGTGCCGCCCTGGACAAGCAAGTCATTTAATCCGGAGCATTCATCCTGCTGTTCACGGCTGCCTTTGCCGTTGCCCTCCGCATCGGCCCCTACGACAAGTGCGGCACAAATAATGACTTGCCTATTCAAAAACTTGCTGACAAAATTGAACAAATGCGAGGAGCGGATAAAAAGAGCAGACTGTCAATTTCGAAGGCGGCGCAAGTTTACGAAGATCGCATATTTTCGCAATCATGATGGCAAGGAATACGATGGTTAAAATAATCCTTCTGTTCATCGTCGTGGTCAACGGCATTTTCGCGATTCAATTCATTCGCGATTTCCTAAAAAACAAAACCGACGCTCTCAAAGAGTCAGGCCATGGTCTTTTCCTTGCCGGCTGGTCAGTTCTTGTATTTTTTCTCTCAACATTCGGAGTCTCAGATTTTGCTTTATCGACAATCGTGTATCGGGCAAAGAAACTCATTCCAGACAAGAAGCTCCCGGGGACTTTGAATACTCAGTGTGTTGTTCCTGTGGCTGTTATGGCGCTTGCATATATTGCCGTCATATCGGTGGACACCGTGACCTTGGTCCTCTGCATCATCGCTCAGATTTCGGGAGCCTATATCGGCCCTGGAATTGTCGTGAAGCTTCCGGTTAAAGTAATCCGAAGATTTATCGGGACAGGACTTATGATAGCGGCGTTCTTCATTGCTGCCGGAAAAGCCGGGATCCTTCCTGTGGGAGGAACGGCAACGGCGCTGACAGGCTCCAAGCTCATGGCTGCCATCATCGCCTTATTCATCTTCGGCGCATTGAATAATATAGGAATCGGTTCCTATGCGCCTACGATGGCGACGATTTACGCGCTTGGCATGAGCCCTGCCGTTGCCTTCCCTATCATGATGGGCGCCTGCACGTTCTCCGTGCCTATCGGGAGCATGCAATTTATCCGATTCGGGCAATATGGCAGGAAAATTACGCTTTTTGCGTCAACGTTTGGCATTATCGGCGTCCTTGTGGCCGTCTATGTCGTCAAACGCCTGAACGTTTCCGTGCTTCAGTGGGTGATTGCCTTAGTGGTTCTTTATGCCGGCCTCGATATTCTCATCAAGGAATTGAAAATGCGCAATCACGAAAAGCCCATTACAGGATAATCTATGACGCCCGCATCCATGGAGGATTTGCGATCATGCTGTTGGAGAGGCCATTGCCGTTCTTTTGCCGCGAAGAGAACGCGATGATGAAATAACCATTTTCGATTCTGTTGGGATCGCAACCCTGGATATCGTGACGTCGCAATGGGTTTTTGAAAGAGCGTTGGATCTCGGCCTTGGCGTCCAGATCGATTTCTGAGTATGCTTGGTCCGGGCACGAAAGGCGCGGCCGTTGAATCCAGTGTCCGGGCTGCTCCCTGGGCCCTAAAAATGGAATATATGGAATGTACGGGATAGGAGATCAAAATGAAAAAAATCGCCATTCTTCTCTGTCTGGCGGCATTGTCGTTGAGCCTACTCTTTTCTCAGCGTATAGGAGGAACAATTCCTGAAACGCTGATTTCCCTCGAACTCATAGAAAAAATCATGAACGAGGTGTCCGGCGATCTGGCCCTTCAGAATGAAATATTTCTCGCAGGGGTCAACCGGAACAGGCTTCCCGAAGAGTATCTCAGAGGTCCTTTTGAGGCTGATTTCATCCTTAAAAAACTCAAAGAATATGGAATCAGCGACTCGGAAATTATCGACCTTCCGACGAAGAAGAAGACAACCTGGGATGCAGAGATGGGAGAGCTCTGGACGGTCGAGCCGGAAAAAATGAAAATTGCCGACCTTAAAGAAATTGCTGCTTCTCTGTGCGAAGGTAGCGCGACATCAGATGCCACGGCTGAGCTCGTCTATGTCGGGCCCGGCTCCTTGGAAAGCTGCTATAAAGGGAAAAATGTCAAAGGAAAAATCGTCCTTGTGAACAGCTATCCGGAAGGAGCCCGCAGGCTGGCCGTCGAAAAATATGGAGCCTTAGGAATCGTGGCTTATTCATCGAGTCACCCTGAATTCGACCCGAATGAGGTGGGCTGGGGCGGTATCGGTTCGGGCGAAAAAGAGAAGAAGAGCTTTGCCTTTATGATTTCAACCCGGAAAGGCGAGGAGCTCAGAGATCTGATGGAAAGAGGGGTGAAGATTGTGGTCAGAGCGGTCTGCAAAGCGCAGATGGTCCCCTTTAAAGAGCAAATGGTTTCAGGCCTCCTGCAGGGGAAGGACTACCCTCAAGAGGAGCTTGTCTTCACCGCTCATCTTTTTGAGGGATTTGACAAGCAGGGAGCGAATGACGATGTCAGCGGGTGCGTGGTTATTCTGGAGACGGCGAGAGCGATCAAGAAGCTCATGGACGAAGGCGGGATTCCGGCGCTCAAACGGTCGATCCGGTTCCTTTTTGTCCCGGAGATTTCGGGAACATCGGCTTATCTTAAGAAATACCCGGAAATCGCTAAGCGGTTTTTTGCCAACATCAACGAAGATATGGTCGGGGAGGCTTTGATCAAGAACAATGCCTATCTGAGCCTGGTGAGCACGCCCTATTCTTTGCCCAGCTATCTCAATGACGTCATGGCGTCTTTTGTCGAATGGATGGGAAAAACGCAAAGGCTGTCTTTTGAGTACGGCGGAGTTATTCTGCCTATTGTCTCGCCCACGGGCACCCGGGATCCCTTCTATTGCGCCGTAGATCCTTACTCAGGAGGGAGCGACCATGTGGTCTTTGTCGACGGCAGTGTGAGAGTGCCCGCCGTCATGCTGCTTGTTTGGCCTGACATGTGGTATCACTCAAGCGGCGATACGCCGGACAAATCTGATTCCACCCAGCTCAAACGTGTCGGCTTCATTTCCACAGCGGCGGCCCTATTTTTGGCAAATGCCGGCCCCCAGGAGACAGAAATAATGATGGCCGTGACATCGGCCAGAAGCCTGGCCAGGCTCGGGCAGGATGGATACAAAGCCGAGCGGACGATCCTCGGAGCAAAAAAAGAGAACCTCCATACGGTCTATAGAGAGGCTCGGAATGTTGTCAATCAGGCTTTTCTCAGAGAGAACGCCGCGCTATCTTCGATCAGATTCTTTATCAAGTCCGAGGCGACGCTCGAAAACTCCCTGAAAATGCGGCTCAAGAGACTCGATGACCTCAATCCGGTCTCTCTGGTTGAGATAGAGGATGTCTATAATTCGCGCTGTCAGAAAGAAGGCCTCAAGCCCCAAGCGCCGAGTTTGACCAAGGAAGAGATCCGTCTGAGCGGCTTGATCCCCGTGAGGACTTCGAAGATGGGCGACGTGATGAGTTTTTGGGAGATGCGGGAGAAAAATAAAAAAACTAAGTACCGGGAGCCGATGGCCATAGCCATGGCTCAATTTGAATTGCGAAATTTTATCGACGGGAAAAGAAGCGTTCTTGACATCAGGAACGCGACGTCTGCTGAGCATGTGCCGCTCTCTCTCAAAGATGTGGAAGACTACATGAATTATCTGGAAAGCCTCGGCCAGATAGAAATCAAAAAGCGGTGAAATAATTGGCCTCTCGCCTTGGTCTTGAATTTTGGGTTGGGATCGGGAATATTTGCCCAAGGGGCCTAGCCTTCTGAGCCGGCGGACTCGGCGCCGTCGCTCCGGGCTTATTGGATGGACGTAATGACCCGGGCGTCCTTCAGCATTCGCAGATATTGGACCGTCTCTTGAAAAGTCAAGAAATGATAAGCCGCATAGCCTTCGCTCCACAGTTCGGCCTGGACGGCGTTGAAGATATCGGCGATGGTGTTATGCCCATCGATATGATTCAACGTTTCATAGGTGCCGACATTTCCATAACGGAAGGACGACCTGACGCCTGGATACTTGTTCAGATGTTGTTGCCTGAAAAGAATGCTGGGTGAGGCGCTGTGGCCCGTCAAATGATGGGCTGTAGAGTTTGTATTCGCCCGAGCCCGGCTCCTGATAAAAAATGATGTAGAAAAAGGGTGGTAAGCCTAAAGACGTATCCCCCTGGTACTGCCGGAGCTCACAGGTGACAAGGTTCTGAGAGGTCTCCATATATCTCTGGATATCCACAGGGGCCCCAAGAATGATATAAAATCTTCCGCGGTCGGTTTCCCAGCCTGGTCTAACCCTTCCTCTTCCAGCCATTGCTTCCCTTCCAAAGGCAATTCCTGGGCTAAGCCGGCCTGCATACAATAAATTAGGCTCAAAAGAAGGATTGAAAATCGGACCATTTTTCCCTTAGATATTTTCTCTTTATGCAGTGAAATAAAAGGTAGAAATATTATAGCCAGGAGTGTCCAAGATAGGCATTGAAAAAACTCAACAACAGATTGAATGAAACAACCGCCTATCGATGTCCTTCCGGCTGTCGCTTAAGCCCGAGGACGGGCGCATTCCTTGACTTTTAGGGGGTCGGACGATACATTGAGTCCAAATGCGCATCGGTGTGGACATCCGGCCTTTCCTCAGCCGCGAGACCGGGGTCGGCACGTATCTTCGCCACCTCCTTTTCGAGCTCGCCCGGATCGACCGGAGCAACGAGTATTGCCTGTTCAGCTCCTCCTGGAAGGAGCGTTTTCCGCCCGAGAAGCTCCCGCCGTTCGCGCGGCTGCGGTTCCGGGACCTCCGGGTTCCGGTCCGGGTCGTGAACTTCCTCTGGTACCGCCTATCCTGGCCTCCGTTCGAACGGTATTTTGGCGGGCGGCTCGACTTGACCCATTCCCCGACGCCCATGCCCCTGCCGGGCCGCTCGCGGAAGATCGTCACGGTCTATGACCTGTTCTTCCTTGATGATCCCGGACGATCCGTCCGGGAGGCCCGGCGCGTGTTCGCGGGCAACGTGGGCGCTTCCCTCGCCGCGGCGGACGGCATCCTGGCCATTTCCGAGTTCACCAAAAGGTCCATTCTCGAACGGTTTCCGGTGCCCGAGGAGAAGATCGCGGTCGCGCCGCTCGGCCTGGACCCCCTGTTTGCCGAAGACGTGCCGGCTGCGACTCTGGACGAGACGCGGCGCAAGCACCGCCTCCCGGAACGCTTCATCCTATTCGTGGGGGCCGTAGAAAAACGAAAGAACCTCGTGAATCTCCTTGAGGCCTTGGCCCGGGTCCGGCGGGCCGGAGAGCCTGTCGATCTCGTCCTGGCCGGAAGGGAGGGGGAGGCTTCGGCCGAGGTCGGCGCGGCCGCGGAGAGACTCGGCCTCGGGCCCGCGGTCCGAAACCTCGGCTATCTCCCGGATACCGAGGTCCGCAATCTCTACCGACTCGCCCGGCTCTTCGCATTTCCGTCCCTGTGCGAAGGGTTCGGACTGCCACTCCTCGAGGCCATGGCCTCGGGTCTGCCGGCAGCGGTCTCCCGGACCGGCGCGCTTCCCGAGGTCGGGGGGGATGCCGCGGCCTATTTCGAGCCCGAAGATCCCGCGGACATCGCCCGGGTCCTCCTCGAACTCTTGGAAAACGAACCCCGGCGGCGCGAGCTTGCGGAAAAGGGAAAACGGAGGGCGTCCGAGTTCAGCTGGGCAGAGACCGCCTGCCGGACGCTGGCGTTCTACGAAAGG